>Ga0114969_10000647_pt1 | contig 30141 bp, 35 predicted proteins | sample M_130807_MF_Meta_FD_87316 | JGI IMG/M metagenome (GOLD analysis project Ga0114969, IMG submission 87316) | Freshwater microbial communities from Lake Montjoie, Canada to study carbon cycling - M_130807_MF_MetaG | ecosystem: Environmental > Aquatic > Freshwater > Lake | place: Lake Montjoie...
CCCTGCCAATTGATAAGTACTTCGTCACCTACCTTGGTGTTTTTGAGGTCATAAAAAATAGAGTTTTGTTTGACGTGTTTTGGGTCTAGACCCCATACAAAACTATGCCCGGTTATTATCATATTGCCACCACTAGTGGGGCTACCTTGTTTAGGCAGTCTATTCCAGGCTAGGCCCTTGTCTAAAACACTAGAATTACCCTGAGCTATTTCGGCCTGCACGCCTACGGCTGGTATAAAAATAGTGTCTTTGTTTTCTTTGACTGGCTCTTGGGCAATAGCTTTTATTTCTTCTGGAGATTTTTTTTGAATTGTAGGTGTAAAAAGAATGTAGGCCACGTAAGCGCCTGCAACTAGCAGTGCGATGCCCAAAAAAGCCAACAAATAGAGCTTTTTACCGTATCTTATCTGTCTTGAGCGCGGGGTACTTTTATGGCGGTTGTTTTTGATACTAATCATTGTTTATTATTATAGCACCTTGCTTCAAAAGCATAAGCCCCTAGCTGATATGCGCAGAGGCTGAGCTAGGGGCTATAGCTGTGAGATTTAAATTAATTTTTCTTAAGAGCGTAGCCTACACCGGTGAGGCCAGCTAGAACGAATAGTGTTGCGAGTACTACTGGTAGTCTAGTGTCCCAGCCTGTAGGGGCTAGATTGCCGGGTGATGGTGATGGTGTTGGTGTTGGCCCAGGTACTACGAATTCGTATGCGCCACTGTCATAGCCACCTCCTTGAGGTCGAGCGACTCCCCGCTGGTCTGTGCTAGGGGCACCAGAAGCAATGGCGTTGTTGTAGGCAGGTGAGCTAGCATTAATAGCTCTTACATAGGTACCCATATCTAGAGCTAGGGGGCTTATTAGGGCGTCAGTTTCATTGAGGTCGTTGGTTGCGGTAAAGTAGGTAGCGCAAGTGTTGTCGTCTGATATGTTACCGCCGTTAGAGGTAATTGTGCCATTGGTACCCGGGGCTGCAGGGCAGTTCTGAGCAGTGCTTATATTTAAGTTTGCATAGAAAATATTGTTCAGGAGATTGACTGTTGCTGGGTAATAAACCGCGTCACCAGCGAATACATTGACATTTATCGCACCCAAACTAGGGTCGCCGTAGTCTTGCGCTTGAGCATTCTGAGCAAAGGTGTTGTTAGTGATATTTGCAGTCATGGTGGTGGGGCCATCAGAAGCGACATTGACTATATTTATTGGAAAGGCGTTATTGCCACTAAAGGTGTTGTTAGTGATATTTGCCGTCATTTCACTGCCTTCGGAATTAGAAATTGCCAGTACAAAAACAGCAGTGTTTTCGTAAAAAGCACTATTTTTAATATTTATAGTGATAGGTTGACCGCTAGAGCTTAAAAATAAGGCGCACACTGGGCCGCCAGCAAAATTCAAGCAAGTATTGTTTCTGGCAATCACACTATCGACCGTTACATTTGAACTAATCGCAAATACAGGGTGCCCAGCCGGAGGTGAAAAATTTTGAAAGGTAAGATTACTTACTGAGTAGGTATTTTCAGTAGCGGGGTTGATATCTACCCCATTAAAGCTACCTGTACCATCTACTATAGTATTTTCGGCACTGGCACCAACAATACTGATATTAGATGTGCCAGTAATGGGCGGTAAATCGGCTATTAAGCCGTAAGTACCGGCAGACATATTTATTGTATTTGAGGCACTACCAGCTGAGCAAAAACCAGAGCCAGCCTGGGTGTCTGCAGCAATAATGGCGTTGTAAATATCGCAATCACCAAATGCCGGCGTGGGGGTTACATTATAGGTGGTGGCATGAGCCTTAGGCGCAAAAATAAGAGAAACAAGCACTGCTAGTAGTGTAACGGCGAATACTGAAATGACATTCTTAGTTCTGCTGGCTTTACCGCCAAGTGTTGTAAAAATATTGCTGGCCATAAACTGCTGTGTCATTTGTTTTTCCTTTGTATTACTTATTTATAATGTCTATTATCACTAATACCTATTATTGTAATGCTTACAATGCATAAGCGCAAGTACTTTTGAATTAGTATTGTGTGTATAATACTTATGTATGTGGCTCATCTACTCAATCTCTTGTGCACTTAGCGACAGTATCGCTAGTCTTAGCAACAAAAAGCTAGTCTCTCGCAAGCTAGACCCCGTGGCTATTTCTTATTTTGTGCATGCCCTGGGTGCTTTTGGTTTTTTAATGCTAGCAATATATAGTGGCCAAAACATCTTGGGAATTAGCCCGCTCTCGCTAGGGCTTGTGATGCTCACGGCCGCACTGGCCGCACTAGCAGGTGTTCTTATACTTGTCGCTCTAAAAAAGGGCGACCTATCGCTTATCGCGCCCATTCAAACCCTAACCCCGCTGTTTGTACTGGTAATAGCAGTGTTTTTTCTCAAGCAAACCCCCGGCCCCATTGGGCTAGCAGGTATTCTACTAGTAGTGATGGGTGGGGTTTTCTTAGACAAAAACCCGCGCGAGTCACTACCGTCTGTTTTAAAACGAATTGTTAGCTACCAGCCAGCTCTACTTTCTGTTGCTGCAGCTTTTTTGTATGCAGTGGCCTCGGTACTTGATGCCAGAGGGCTACAGTCTACGGATCTTGGTTTATGGATACTATATATCTATTTTTTCATATTTTTGTTTCTCACACCTGTTGTTATTTTTAGCAAACGCAAAAGCTTGCCGCCCCTCAAAGCTCAGCTGCCACTGCTGATATTTGTGACTTGTTTTCATGTCATGGCATTACTTTTTCAGTTTATAGCAATGGGGCTTAAGTCTGTAAGCTATGTCATGAGTATTAAGCGGCTTAGCTCGGTTTTTACAGTACTGCTAGCCTACATTTTTCTAAACGAAAAACGCGCAGTATCAAGAGTACCAGGGGCAATTATAATGGTTGCCGGCGCAGTACTTATTGGTCTTAGCTAGGCCTTACGCTTTTTGGCTTGAGCTAGAATCAAGCTCATGCGTGGATTTTTACTAAATTTGTCAGAGTTATTTTTTATAAATTGCCAGTATAAAACGGTAGACATTGGCAACCATCACCCATTCATTCGGGCTTTATATACTTAATATAATACCATTAGAGAAATCAGTATTTATAGAATATATAAATCTATAAAAAAATATATGCTCATGTTATGATGTAATTAATGAAAAAAAATAAAAAACAAATGCCATTAATCTTTGTAGCCGCAATCATTTTGGGTATTATTTTTATTGTCTCAAGCACATTTTTTATTTACAAAGGTTTCTTTGCTGAGCTATTCCAACCGAGAACTACACAACAGTTAGGTGTCGAAAATATCTTCTTAGGCTTGCCTGAAGGAGCAAAGAAGGATATAGATGCTTCACTTGATGGCTACCAAGCATTTATCGAACCAATTGGAAGAATGCGTATCGAAATTAGAGAAACAGACCAGGAACTTAGTAGTAAGTATCAATCTAATCAAAGATATAAAGTCATAGATTCATTCATTATGAATACGAATGCTGGTTCTAAAAAATTGTATTTATTATCGGATGCGACTGATACCTCTATTGACGTAAGCGAATGCAGTAATAAGATTTGCGACATAAAGTCCGCAAAAACCAATAAAAGTTACTCGGTTCATATCTGGAAACAAAGAAATAATTATCAATGCTGCTCTAACCCTGCAGACCAATTTAGTCCGAATAATCTAGATGCGAAATACACAATTGCGACTGTTAAAACTCTGCGGATAGACTGAGTGGCCCTGAGGAAAAACGTGCGGTATCTAGGGGCCAGGCGCAGTACTTATTGGTCTTAGCTAGTCTTTACGCTTTTTGGCTTGAGCCAGAATCAAGCTCATGCGGGGGTTTTTACTAAATTTGTCAGAGTTATCTTTTATAAATTGCCAGTATAAAACGGTGAATTCACTGTCTTGAGCGGCCTTTAGGCTAGGCCACCATTTGCCCATTTTTTGTAAATAATTACCGCCAGAAACATAGGGCTTTGTGGCAGTAAAGCCACCGTCGGCGTACTGGCTCATGCCATAGACATTGGCAACCATCACCCATTGATAGGCATCAACGTAGAGACTACAAAACCATCTATAAACATCATCTGGGTCGTAGCCATTTAGCAAGAACCAGTTCCCCAAGACCATAAGGCGCTCAATGTGGTGATTGTAGCCGTATTTATAAGTTGTTTTTAAGACTTCTCGCACTGGGAGCTCTAGGTCTTCTGGTATATCACCTGTATACCACCATGGCTCGAGCTTCTTTTTGAAGCCAAAATAGTTACCAACAATCTTATCTTGTTTGTGCATATACAGACCGTGCATATATTCTCGCCAGCCAATAATTTGGCGCACGAAACCCTCATAAGAATTGATAGACACTTGACCTTTTTTGTACTCCCTGGCGGCTGAATCTAGCACTTGGCTAGGTTTCAAGAGACCAGTATTGAGCATTGGCGACAGAATGGAATGAAATAAAAATGCCTCACCAGAAGACATGGCATCTTCGTAGGGGCCAAAGTTTGAGAGGCGATGCTTAATAAAATCTTTAAGCCAGTGCTCTGCTTCGGCGTGAGTCGTGGGCAGCCAAAAGTCTTTGGTGCTACCAGCATTGCTGGGGTAAAAGCTTTCAACGTCTTTGGCGGCTGATTCAAAGTTTGCCGGTGTAACGGCTGGGAGCGCTGGGATTTTGATATTTTTAGGTAGCGGCTGGCGATTGAGCTCGTCGAAGCTCCACTTTCCACCTTCTGGCTTGTCATCTACCATTAAAATGTCCATACGCCCACGCTGCCAGCGATAGAAGCTGTCCATAATTGGTTTTTCTTTTTCGCTAAACCACTTTTTGCTTAGCTCAAGTGGCGTCACAAACTGTTCGTTTTCAAGCTCGCTATATTCTAAATTCGTCTTACTGGCCATATCTTGTAGCATCGCACTGGGCCCTTTGTCGCTCGATCTCATCCAGACAAGCTGTTCAAAACGATGTGATTCGATTATTTTTTTGAGCTCATTTTTATAAATGCTTGATTTCTTGAGATCAATGTACACTACCGATCTCTTTATGGACTTAAGATAGGTTTTGTAATTTCGCATTCCAGCCAAAATAAGCACTAGCTTATGCTTGTGGTATGGAAGCTTTGAAAACAAGCTGTCTGCTTCAATCATTATAATTGTTGAGTCTGGGTACAGCTTTAGAGCTGGGTGATCTTTGAGAAGCTGATTACCAAGCACTACAATGGCAGTTTTATTTTCTAAGCTAGCCATTTTTTGATATATGCCTCCACATCAAATCGGTTTTTGAGACCGTTATAATTCATATAGCGAATTTTGCCAAATACCGGCCTGCCAAACCAAGCTCTGTCGTGTAAGCCAGCAATAGACCACAGTACGCCGACATAGCCATTGGGGTCGCCGCCGTCTATAGAATAGTGGTCGTTGAGGTAGTTGGCGTGCTTAACTGCTAGCTCTGGGCTGGGGCTCCATTCTAAGATCTTCTTGGCCCAGTACATGCGCATGTAGCCATGCATTTTGCCAGTCTTGCGCATTTGAGCTTGGGCGGCGTTCCAGGCCGGGTCGTGAGTTTTGTAGTCTTCTAGCTGAGCTAGGCTATAGATATATTCTCTTTTGTCATCTTGGTGTTCGGCCAGAGTCTTCTTGGCCCAATCTTTGGCGCCCTCAAGCGACTTATAGTTGGGGTTGTAGAAGCAAAAGTTGTCGGCTAGCTCTTTGCGAACGATTAGCTCTTCAAGAAGGGCGTCAATGCTATCGCCAAGCGTTGGCTCGCCTTCGTATTTGGCCAGGCGGGGTTCTTTAATTAGTAGCGGCGTGTGGTCGTGGGTTAGCTCAAGGGCTACCCGCAAAGACGATATTTGGCCGTAGTGGAGGTATGGGCTTAGGCCACTCAAGCCCTCAATAGTAGGAACATTGCGATCACTGGCATAGTCGCCCAAGTGGTTTTTGATAAAGTCTTCAAGATGAGCCAAGCCAGCGGCTGAGCCGGCTATCTGGCTAATATGAGTGCCATTTGGCTTAATTTTTAGGGCAATCTTGTCTGCAAGGGCCCAATTAGGGCTAAGGTCTGATTTTAACTTAAAGCCGTGCTTTTGAGGTTTTGCTGGTTTCTCTAGCCAGCTCATGAGGTTCAAATGTACTTTGCGGCGAAAAGTATGGGCGGCAAATTCTTCGTGCTCAGATGCCACCCAAGCGGGAATAATATTGTGAGTATCAACCACCTCAACACTACAGCTAGCGTTTTTTGCAATGTAGTCTTTGATTTGCCTGGGGCCATTAAGCGGGCTAAAGTCAAAAACTAGTGCGGCCGGTTTAAGCTCGTTTAGCTTTTCTAAGAGCTTGCTAGCCTGGTCTTCAAAAAACAAAACAAACTCAATACTAAGCTTACTAAGCTCTAGCTCAACTTGCCTTAGACCTGCCAGCATAAACTGGTACTGTTCTTGGGCTCTATCGCCAGATTTTGACAAGACATTAAATACCACCACCAATGGCAGTTTGTTTTCTGTGGCAATCTGTTGACCGCGCAAAAGGGCGTGATTGTCTTGCACTCTTTGATCTCGGCTCATCACATAAATTACGCACTGGCCTGTCTTACTGACTACTTGGGTATTGAGAGGTATAATTCTACTGTTCATCATCTCATTATACATAAATAATTTTTAAGAGCGATTGATTTTTGTGCTAGTTCGCTGCTTAGCCAGCTTTATTGGGTATTTATAGCCGCCTAATAGCTCGGCTTCTCTAGTGACTAGTAGTGCCTCAAGCAGCAAGACATACAGTAGCAGGGCAATAATCGCTCTGGTGTCATTTGCAGTACTGGCTAGCCTAGCACCTCTTGGGGGCAAGGCTGGCGTAGTCACAGTGATAGCTAAGTCTTGGGCAAACTCACTAGTTGAGCCAAAGCCACTTGCCGTCGCATTGCTTAGCGCAGTGGTTGTAGCAGACAGCACTTTGCCAGACAAATTGGTGCCGGCATCAAGAACCAGATTGGCCTGTTTGCCCGTGCCGTTAGTGGTATTGATAAAGCCCAGGTACTTTTGGCCTTCGCCGTAGCCCGTTACATCTGGGCTATCATTTACAAAAAACTCCACCCTATACTGCCCGCCCACCGTGCTGTTAGCGGCATCTAGGCTAAAGCCCACCAAAAGCTGAGTTGAGTTTTGTACCGCGCTAGATATTACCGGAAAGTTCATATAGTAGTTAGGGCCAGCGTCAACGTCACTGGCGTCATTGAGCGTGGGGCCAAGGCCCGTGATTGTGTATTCTGGTAAATTTATATTAGCCAGGTCAATACCTAGCGCCGACATACTGGGCGGATAGCTACCTTCTGGCACATTACCATAAATACTGTTGCCAAGTACCGCCACATCACTAGAGTTGTAAAGTGGCAGTCCTGCATTTGTAGTTGAGAAAATAGCCACGGCAGTGCCCTTATTATAAGCTATTAGATTGCCCTGAGATGGGCTGGTTCCTCCAATTAGAACTGTGCTAATAGGCCCAGCAAGTGGTGGCATACCAATTCCACCCAGCTGAGGATTAGTTACTAGCGGGTCGCCTTTCCAATCTGGCCCAATTATATTGCCTTGAATTGTAAGATTTTTGGTATTGTCAGGAAATATTCCAAAAGAATTATTACCAGAAATCACATTGGTTGAGCCAGCCAGACTACCACCCACTGTGTGATTGTCGTCGTTATCAATTGATAAGCCACCAGAGCCACCGTAGGCACTATTGGCAACAGACGTAAGGCCGTCACTGCCAAGACCTACATAGTTACCTAGCACCTTCCAGCCGGTACTACCGGCATTTGGGCTTATGCCAGGCCCGTCATTGCCAGAGATGATATTTCTATCTTCTGGGTCTAGGCCACCTATCACTAGATTGCTACTAGTGCCTGGGCCGTTACCCACACCTCTTTCGGTATTACCTTTGTCTAGCAGGCCGGTTTGGTCTGTACCTATGTAGTTGCCCGCTATGATGTTGTTGGCGCCATTTACCCCAAAGCCATCAAAATTAAAACTATGTACCACAAGGCCCCGCACTACCACGTCACTAGCATCAATAGTTATGCCGTTTGAATTTGGCGCAGTTGAGGTAGAGCCGTCTATTACAATTAGCAAGGTGCCATTAAACGGTCGGGGCGATACAGCCGTGTTTGGGCTAGCCCCCGTCTGGGTATAGCCGTCTATTGTAAGTGTCTCGGTAATGCCTGGTAGTGGAGTTGCAGGCAAAAACGTCTTCACGCCGCTGCCAGCAATGGCAAAAGATATACTGCTAGCGTCTGGTGCGCTGTTAGCTTCTTGAATGGCTGCTCGCAGAGTGCAGTGCCCAGCACCGTCGTCACAGACACCGTTGCCAATAGTGGCGTCTGGGGTATCTAGGGTGGAGTCTACCGTAATACCGTTAGTAATATCACCATCTAGGGCCTTGGCTGGCAAAGCAACTAAAAATTTTATAATTCCAACAGTTGCTATTGCCAGCAACGCTATAACTAGGCTAGATGTTATGGCAATATTTGTGGTTTTTTTATTAAACATATCTATTATTAACTATAAAGCAAAAAGCCCCTTAAGTCACAGTGGTATAAAAAGTTACTGGAGCTTATGCAAGGCTATTTTTTGAGATGGTTCTTGAAGTATTCTTGGTCTTTTTCGCTCATGTTGTCGTACATATTAAGTAGCTTAGCGAACTCTTGTTCTTTTTCTGGGCTGTGATCTAGCAAATCTAGAAGTATGCTTCTATCTTTTGTGGCCATACTATTGGCGTCACCAATAAGCTTATTTAAATCTGGGCTTGTAGGCTGCTCATTTTTTTCATCACTAGGCGGTTTTAGATTATCATTGGGGTCGCCGGCATCGTTGCCTTCATTGTTATTGTAGTCTTCGTTTGAAGGTGGCGGTGGCGGCGGTGGCGGCATGTTACTTTCTGGTGATTGTAGGCCAGAAGACCGTGATGCTTTCCAGGCTTCAAAGCTTGGTGGTGGCCCTAGAGTTTGGGTTAATTTCTCTGGTGCATCTAGAGCATCACCTACCTCAGTAAGTTGTTCTGATTGTTTTTGGCCAACAAACTCGTTTTCTTGTGTCATTGGTGTAGGTATTGACTGTAGTTCCATTCTGTCTCCTTTTTGATTTTGAAAAATTATGTATGACTACATACTATAGTGTTTTAGGCTTAAGCACAAGCTTTAAGAAAATATCTAGTCTAATTTTAGTTCGACCTTAACACCAGCGTCTTCTGCGTCTTCTAGGGCATTTTCAACATACTTTCCTTGATTTCTGTTGTAGTGTTTTTTGGATTTGCGTAGTGATTTATCGTAATTTTTCTGGGCTTTGTCTAGGCTGTCTTGAGATATTGCTGCTGATTCAGCTCTCTGCTCGGCGTTCACGCGATCGAGTTTTTCACCCATATCTCTTTGCCCTTGGCTGATATCTAGGGCTGCATAAGCCTCAGCTCTTACTTCTGCTTTTCGTTCTAAAGCAGCTCTTTGTGAGTCACCTACTGTTTTTAAAGCTTTATTAACTTCTAGCATTAAAGAGTCATGACTATGGTCTCTTCTTAAATCTTTAATTTTGCCTGAAAATCTTTCTGACATTAATGTACCTCTCTGTTTTATTATTATTATGGAGCTAGATTGTTTAAATAATATGCTTAAGTTTCTATAAAGTACATAGTATAGTGTTTAAGGCTTTAGCACAAGCTCTATAATGGCGGTGCTGGCTTGCGGGCCTGAACATCATACACATGCCAGTGCTTGGCTTCGCCGTTAGTATTTACGCTATCATATTCTCTCTCAGCAATCTCAACATCTTGCATCTTGCCGAGTAGTAGCCCCACTTGCTCACGGCTATGAAATGTCATGCCTTGATAGCGTTTTTCGCCGCCTGCATTAGTCTCTGTAGCCCAGCCGTCGTTATCACCAAAAAGCGTCACAGACATAACACCGCCTGGCTTGAGTGCAGACTCTAGCGACTGCCAGAGCCTTGCAAACTCGTGGGGTCTAGTAAATGGTAAGGCGTAGTATGACACCACTAGATCTGCAGAATTAGGGCTAATTTTGCCTGCAAGCTCTTCATTGCGTAGCTTATAAAAGCTAAATCTATTGATATCATTAGCAAAATCATTGTATTCTCGCTCTAGCTTGCCAGATTCCTCCTCTGAATAGCTAGATGAGTCTGTTGCAGTTACTTGGTCAAACCCAGCCTCTAGTAACGCTTTGCTCTCTATAAGATTGCCCGCACCAATGTCTAGGGCCTGCTTAGAGCTAAGTGGCTGGGAGTCTGCTTCGCAAGCTGTAATAGCTAGAGCTAGCTGCGGTCTGGGTTCTCGGTTTTCGTGATTTTTAAAATATTCTGGCCAGCCGCTAAGCTTTGAGTCTAGCTCTTGATTATTTTGATCATTATTATTGCCTAGGCCAATATTTAGTTCCATATTTAGTATTATAGCCTATATTTAGGCAAAAAATATTGCCAATTATATAGTCTATCTCCCACATCAAGGCCAGCCAGCAACAGGTATTGACATTTCGAGGTATAAGCACTATAATAAGCAAGCTAAATTGTACCTTGCAGACTAGCCATATTAGAGAAGAGACACTCTTGCTGCCAAAAACAGAAGAAGTAGATGTGCCAGACAAACCGATAAGGTTTGCTAAGACAAGAAAGGTGGGCAAAATATTTTCGGCTGCATATTTAGTCGGTATTCTTGCTTTCTCATGTTCGTATATGACCATGCGACAGAGCGTAGGCTGTGAAGGCTCACAAGAGATCACTGTCGAGCCTGGCGATAATCTCACGACACTTATTCTGGTAAATGTACCAGAATCAAAGTCAACCGATATCGATATTCGAGATATTATCGATCTAGTAGCTGAGCGCAATCCAGGCTCAGACCTACTTAGTATTGGCGAGATAGTTATCTTGCCCGAATCTTGCGGCAAAGCCTACAGCCCTGGTTGGTCTAAAGACTAGCCCCAGTCAATATCCAAAAAGCCCGCTCTGTATCAAATATGGAGCGGGTCTTTTCATTTATCTTTATTTATAGTCTCTGCCCTTTCTAAGTCTGGGCATTAGAAAATAGATGTTGCTCATGTAGTTATCTCTATTATTAAAAAAGCCCCAATAAAGGGGCTTTTTTAATAAACTAGATAGTTTATTTTTTTATCACTTTGAAGTTTAGATTGAGTGATAAGATCCAGGTTCTCAATTTTTGAATTGCAGCTGTTCTTTGTTCTACGGTCATAGGCGCTGGTTTCGCTGGTGCAGCCACGGCTGGCATTGCTCCTGCAAAGACTGAGCCTGCTATTACCATTGAAGCTAGGGCGATTTTTGCTTTGTTCATAATTATTTTTCCTTTATTAATACAGTGCTAGTATACCAGTATTTTATATGATTGTAAGGTTACAATCTAGTGCTTTTCTATAATTGTATTACGCAGCCAGCGTGCACTAGAATAACGTTTTAATCTATCGACGATATTTATAATAAGTAAAACACCAGCGACACAAAGTGCCACTGGTGTAAACAATACAGAGCATGAAAAAATTTGCCTGAGTTGCCATTTTATTAATTCAGGCTGCTCACGTTAGATAAAACCTTTCTAGTCTCGGTGCTTGCCGTGTTTGGCGTGTTGCCAGCTTTTGACCCGACGCATGTCATCGTCGGCTAGATTTATTAATTCTTCTAGACTCATTCCTGGCTGCCATAAGCAGCTTCCTATTGCTGCATCGGCACCTAGCCCAGATAATGACTCAAAGAATATCTCGAACTCCTGAGATAGTCTATTCACAACTTCATTAAGGCGCTTAACAGGTACTAGGCTCTCATTACGTCGTGCACGCAGATCAACAAGTATTACAAACTCATCACCACCAGATCTACCTATATCAGATTCACGCAAGGTTTCGACCATTAGTAGTGCAAGTTTTTGAAGCAACTTGTCACCAGCACTGTGACCCAGCGTGTCATTCACTTTCTTAAAGTTGGTAAGATCCACAAAAAGTAGGCCTAGTGAGTTTCCATCTGCTTCAGCCCAAACAATACGCGTATTGGCTAGCCTTTCCCACTCATACTTATTATATAGCCCTGTAAGTGGGTCATGCCTGGCTAGATAGCTGAGCTCATCGTTTGTAATCTTCTCACTTAGTAAGCCTTCTATTAGCAAAGCAGGGTTACTAACCTCCTGGCAAAGTAGCCTGCCAGTAGCACAATAGCTACCACATAGGCTTGTGTGAAGTAGAGGGCAATTATTCTGTGCTTTACTATCTCGTGATTTAGTAGGAATAATCTTTCTATAGCACTTTCTGGCCATTGTCGTCTCTTTATCTTGTTGGGGGGTTGAAATTGGATTTGATATTTTTTAAAAGAACAACCTTAGTTGGTCAATTTTAGTGTAGTCCAAAACATAACAAGTATCAATCGTTAAATTGCAATGTTATAAACGTATTTTCCTACTCTTGGAGAAAAACAATTAAATTTTAATGTAGTGGCGAACTATATAGAATATCTGAGTACAAAACACAGTCAATACTAGCTTCATCTTTTACTCGAATAAGCCGCAGCCCATCTACCATCTTTTTTTGCTGATTCTACCTGAGCCAGGCCGCTTGGCTGCATGCGCTTTTCGGCAATTAGTTTTTCTACTTTTGCGACGTTTATTTTCGACCAAACACTTTTGGGTCTTCTAGGCGTAAACCTTAGTAAGTACGATTTATCATCGTGAGGGTTTAGCAGGCCGTCTATCCAGCCAAAGCAAAGTGCAACGTCTACTGCTTCAGCGTAATCAACGCTTGGAATTTTGGTGGCTTTTTTGTAAAAGTGCAGCCAAAAACCAGTTGAGTCCTGGTGGTTTTTTGATAGCCAATTTAAGAAATCAGCCTCAGTCTTGAAAGAATAAACCGGCAGATCTTTATGTATAAATTCGCTAACTACATTCATAGAAGTAATTATACATCAATTTTGATAATAATTTATTTTGTAATGCTAAGGCCAAAAACAATATATTCTGTTATCATATTTATATCTATGAAGCCCAAAACTACTAAAAACCGTCGCCCCTGGAACAGAGTTAGCCAGCAGATCTATAGCCTTTCCACGCTTGATGCATATGGTAAAATAAACATGAATATTGTAAGCTACGCCACGGCTGCAACTCTTAAGCCCAAGAGCTATGTGATTGCTGTTTACTGCGGCACCAAAACCCACTCTAATATTTTTGATGAGTCTGCTAATGAATATTTTTTACTTCAAGGTCTTGCAAAGCCACAGTCTAAATTTGTACGTCCACTAGGTCAAAAAAGTGGCCTTCGCTATGATAAAGCAAAGTATTTGGCCAAGCAAAATATCAGCTTTTACAGTCTTGAGGGCTCAGACTATGGGTATTTGCCCGATTGCGGCTTTGTGATTGCCTGCAAGATCACTAGCAAAATAGTTTATGGCGACCACGATCTAATTACGGCCGATGTAGTGAAGACCGTAGAAGACAACAGTGCGGCTCAGCTACTTACCACCTTAGATCTCATTGACCAAGGCATAATTTTATAATCTACTAGTAGTTGCTTTTGCCGCCGCGAATTGGCGGAGTTGATGCTATCGCAACTGAATTAAAAGTATGGCCAGTTAGTCATATTGCCTGAATAAGCACTCAGCTAACTAGCTATAATATTTTTTCAAATTCAATACTCTTATCGAATCTTGCCTTAAGCTCATCTTCGTAGTTATGAACATTGATTGCCTTTTTGTGAAGCACTACTAGTTCTGCATATCGATAACTGCGTGAGTCATTGGGATAGTCAGAAAGCTTCTCGCCTGGCATGGCATAGAGCTTCCAGCGCCCTAGCGGATATTTTTCGCTAAACCACTTCATGGCGTCTTCGCTAGGTAGCTTCTTTAAGATTGCATCGTCTGCACGACGCAGTACACATACACTAGCCATCTGATTATTCGTGATTTTGCTTTTTTGTCGAGGCTTTTTTCCAGCTACGATATCAATAGCTATATCCAATGGATGAATTCCAGTCACGCACTGAATTGGATACATGAACTGTGAGCTTGGTCTTGTATTAATCTCTAGCAGAGTAAAGCTTTTCTTCTCAATGTCTACAATGTATTCAATATTAAAAAGAGAGTTATTAAATCCACTTCGCTTTACAAAGCGTTTTGCGTGGCGTTGAATTTTTCGTGCAAGTCTGCTGGGCATGTAGCATGGATAATCAAATCGCTTAAAGCTGATATGGTTAGGGTAAAAAGTAGACTTAGTAATCCCAAAAAAACCAACCTTTTTACTTTGGATAAAACCGTCGAGAGTTATTTGAATGCCATTGGGCGCGAGCGATTCAATAATGAAATGATTAAGCCCAACTACTTGTTTTTCAGGTAGAGCCAAAAAGTCATATAGCTTTGCCCAAGCTTTGTTTTGCTTACCGAGCATCGCAAGTTTTCTTGGTGTTAATATTGAATCTACTTCAGATGAGTCATTTACTTGTTGCGCCATGAACGACATTGAAGCTCGACGAGGCTTAATGAAAAGAGGAAAATCACGGCCCTTAAGGGAATCGAGCTTGCTAGAGTCAACTGCAATTCCTCGGTATTTGACGCATTTTGCTTGGATTTGGCGGGAGAGCAGCTTGTCTTGCAATGCGGCGACTATTTGCAGATTTGGTGCGGGAGCTCTAACTTGTTGGTTTAGATAAGATGCCAGTAGTGAAGACCAGTCGACAAGCCCAATAAAGCCCCTATAATCATGAGATAACAGATCTTTGACAGTATTGTGCAGGTCGGCTTTTAATAGCGGCTCCTCATACTGATAATGCAATTCAATGTCATTGCCAGGAATATAATAACTCCTGAGTTCATCTACATAGTGGCGAGGTGCGATTATTAAGATTTTTGTCTTCATGGTTTAAATAACATTATAATTTGTTTCGCCATATAAAAATAGGCTTCCATAGAAGTCTTTCGTAGTGCTTATACTTGTAGGGCCGCCGCCAGCTGGCAGAGCTGATACTATCGCAACTCAATTAAAAGTATGGCCAGTTAGTCATATTGTCTGAAACGCCAATGATAGCCGGTATTTCATAGGGTAAATTCTTGAAAGATGCGTAAGCTACACTTCTAGAATGGCCTTCAATAAGCACCTTCTTGTCATGTTCTAGGCTAGTACTCACTAGTATGACCGGAGGAAGCTTCACTTGTTGCTCAATCTTTTCACGTATCTCGCCAATTAGCTTGTTGTCGATATTGGGTACAGTTTCGCCTTTCGTAACTCTATTCGCTGTGGTGACGAGTAGCCGATCGCTATCCTTCATGTCTGGTTCACTTTTAAGGCGATAGGCATTTTTAAGATCAGCGAGCGAGAGCATGACCATAAACCACTGAGAATCGCCTGGAAAGTTAGTAAAAAGATCTGTGTTGGGCCAGCCTCTACACAGGCCCAATACCTCTACTCTTTTCTTGTTCTGGCTAGCGTCATTGTACTGAGGGCTTTCTATAAGGTCTTCATTGTACCCCAGCATCGTAAGCGCCCTCAGACTGCCCGCGCGGAAGCGCGAAGAGTGTAGCTCGGCTTTGAGAAACTCTCCAATCATTTCATTTGCTGAAATTTCTTTTTTCAACTGCATGTTAGCATTATACCAACAAAAAACCCCCCAAAACAGAGCAGTTTAATTATATGAAGACTGGTGTTCCTCCGCCAGCTGGCGGAGTGGTCGCTATCGCAAATCAAATACAACTCCGAGCTCAAACTTTGTAACATAAATTTGTTTTTCATAGAACGATGAAAAAATTTGAGACTTTCCAATATTGCTAAAACCTATACGGCTGTAAAAATCTATCAGTCTTTGGTTGTCGGCTAAGCAACTTAATCTCAGCCCTCTTTTATCTCTTTTTTTAGCTTCATCAGTAATTTCTATTAACATTACTTTTTGAAAAAAATCACTATTTCTTACTAGATTACCAGACGCTAGTCTACCTATGTATAAATATTTAGCTTCGAGATCCTCCCAAATAGCTGGAGACGGTTCAATATCAGTCAATCTCGCAGCGCCAACAATCCTATCACTAACCTCAAAACAAAACAATTCTTTAGTCTCTATTAATGGCGTGAGGTATTGATCGTCAAATTTATCTGGTCTATCAATATGGCCAACCTGGTTTGCGTGTACCGTAGATTCCTCAAACATTACTTTTAGATTTTCAACATCTTCTTGTAAGGCTAATCTCATTTAAATATATTAACATACCCGTCAGTCATATTACATAGCTTATGCCTTGCAGGCCCGCCAACTGGCGGAGTAGTCATGGTCGCGGCTATAATTAGTGGCTTCGCACTCGCAAATCATAACTAGATTTATAGCTTATAACTGCTACTAGCTAAACCAACCAAAAGAAACTGGGGCCAGCCTCTACACAGGCCCAATACCTCTACTCTTTTCTTGTTCTGGCTAGCGTCGCTATACTGAGGGCTTTCTATAAGATCTTCATTGTACCCTAACATCGCAAGCGCCCTTAGGCTGCCCGCGCGAAAGCGCGAAGAGTGTAGCTCGGCTTTGAGAAACTCCCCAATCATCTCATTTGCTGAAATTTCTTTTATCAACTGCATGCTAGTATTGTAGCATCAAAACTTACAGCCAATAAAATGGCTCTTGCTGTGTGCCAATTCGGTTCTAGTTCTGGCTTCGCCTCTTCAGTGCCCTTACTATCCGCATGACAATACCAACCAATATTACTCCATAGACCAGTAAGGAAAATCCCCACTTAATTGTTGAGGTAATTGAGGCGAATTGAGCGGTCGTCGAAGATACCGTGCCGTCTGCAAGGTACTGCTTTGACAGTGTAGCTAAGCCAAAGTTCTCCAGCCAATCAAATACAACTTGGCCAAATGGTAGCAAATTCAAAACCCCAAACTTTTGCGAATACGGCTTAAACAATAACGACACCCAAAACACATACATCACTCCGTAGATCAAAGCAAATAGAGAGTCCCAAACTAGACTGAAGGTAATGTAGGCATTAATCTGCTGATTAGAACGTTCTGCAAGAAAGGCAAGGATCTCTGCCTGACCAAAGCCAAACGAAGTTCCTAGTGATCTGACACTGCTGTTGGCAACTTCAAAAGCCTTACCCTGACCCATTAGTACAAAGACAAGATAGCCGGCAAAGACAGAAGTAGCCAGCAACGCGGTGACCAGGCTTGACTTGGTGTAGAAAAACCGCGACGCACGACTTAGGGGCCCGGATTTTATCGACGGATTTTTGCTCTCGGTGGTTTTGCTAGGCATTATTGACCATAATGTTTTTTAACGTTTTTAGCTCGAATGCGTATTTCATATCTTCATATTATATATCGTATATTCAAATGCTACTACTAGATTTATTAATTTTACTTAACTATAAATTTTTTATACAAATCTTTAAGTACTGCAGTGTCTATTTCGTCGAGACTCATGATTAGATCTGTCTTGCTTGGCTTGCCCTCATACTTCACACCAGCATCTGTGACCAACGAATACAGCTCGCTATCGCTAAGTTCTGCTATTTTTTTTAAAAGGGCAAGGTCGATATCTTTATCTGATAAAAATTCAAATTCTGAACCATCACTTAGTTTTATTGTCTTATTATTCATAGAGTATATATTACAATACCTTGATAAATAGAGATACTAGATAACTTATATTTTTTAGTACTGCAGTAATTATTTATTTTCTTCGATAATAATTATAAAAATAAAACACCAGCGACACAAAGTGTCACTGGTGTAAACAAAGGAGAAAGTGATAAAAATTTAGGCCTGAGTTGCCTTGAGCAATTCAAACTGCTCATGTGAGATAAAAATCTTCCCATTAAAGTCATCGGTGATCATTACTCGCTTAAGCTCATCTGCGTCATCACTCACGTACACCTCAGGGCATACGTTTGATGATGCGTGGCAAAGTGTTGCTATATGCCTATAGTTACTTGGTGCGCTCATTCTATACCTCCCAGTATTTGTTGAGTACCTAGAATATACACACTATAGTATTATATGTCAAAAAAAACCACAGCCTTAGCTGTGGTTAGGTGATATTAGACTGATTTATATACTCTTTTTCTTCATTACCCGTAAGAATCTCACCTTTGTCAATTACAACTATTTTCTTATCCCCAAGAGCCTCAATCAATTCCCTATCGTGAGTCACTACCGCAATAGTGCCGTCATATTCTTTGAGTGCGCTTTGCAGCTCATTGCTTGCTGGTATATCTAGATGGTTGGTAGGCTCATCTAGAATAAGGAAGTTTGCACCTCGCGCCACAACACCAGCCAACAGCGCTCTTACCCGCTGGCCAGGGCTCAATGCATGAGGTAGCGAGTCAGCCTTTTCTTTTTTGATGTTAAATCTAGCCAAAAGATTATAGATCTCAGAAATAGTAGAGTCAGTGTCTCTGATAATATTACCCAGCACAGATTTATCTGGCTCACTAAAACTAAAGTCTTGGTCTATATAGCCAATTGTCATGCCATTAGATATATTTATAGAGCCGCCTGTGGGCCTTACCACTCCCGCCAAGAGCTTAATAAAGCTAGATTTACCTCCAGCATTGGGGCCGATAATAACTATCTTTTGGCCGGTATTAATTACTAAGCTGTAGGGTCCGAGTTTTATTGTGTCAAATTCAACTACGGCGTCGTTCACGGTAGCGGCTACCAGCGGCAATTTTACATTTGTACCAGTGAATCTAAAATTCAAGTCAATCTCTCTCACGGGCTTATCTGGCTCATGTAATTGATCGAGCCTCGAGATTATAGCAGAAGCAGCCTTAGCATGCGCGCTTGCTGCTTTTTCTTTTCTGGCGTTTGCACCTATTTTGTCATTATCTGACGAGCCGCCATTATTAGCAGCAGAACGAGCATTCATGGCTTTATCTCTGGCTGAAACTTCAAGGCGTTTTTTTTCTTCTTTATAGTTTTCATGAGCCTGCTCAGCAGATTCTAGTTCTTTTCTTCTCGACTCTATGTATTCGTCATAGCCAAGCGAGTAGAGCTTAATATCGCCGCTTGGCAGAAGTTCAGCTATTTTTTTGCAAGCACTCTTTATAAACCACCTATCGTGAGAAACCATAACAAATGCCGAGCCAGATTTCTTAATAAAATCTTCTAGAATATTCAAACCCAGCATGTCTAGATTATTGGTGGGCTCATCAAGCAAAAATACATCAAAATTAGATAGCAAAATAGCAGACAAGGCCAATTTAGTCTTTTGCCCGCCAGAAAGCTGACTTATCTTTTTATCAAGTACTGCAGTCTCTAGCCCAACTCTTGCCAATGGCTTAGCCATTCTTTCGGTAAGCGTGTAGGCCCTAAGTGACTCAACTCTCTCATACGCTTCTTGATACAAAGCCTGGCTGGCAGATGACTGTATTGTTGCATACTGTTCAGTTGCAGCTTCAAGATCACTTAGGGCCTTATTTACTCCAGTAATCTCACTAAGAAAGTCAGCACCTGTCATATCTTGATAGGCATCAATTTCTTGTGGCATGTAACCAATGTTGAGATTTTTAGGATGCGAAATGCCCCCACTAGTGGGCTGTAGTACGCCGCCCATAATCTTAAGAAGTGTTGATTTGCCAACACCGTTAGGGCCCACAAGTGCGATCTTCTCGCCTTCGCTCACAGAAAATGAGGTGCTGCGAAGCACTTGTGTATTACCATATTCAAAGTCAATGTTTTTTGCGCTTAACATATTACCTCCTCATATTGTAGCTTTAAATGTACTTCAATTCAATTGATAATTGATCACGAAGATGATATAACACTAATAAGATATAGTCAATATGATAGCTACAATAGTAATAACTACATACAGACAGGCAGTAATTCTTGAGTACATTCTATGTGCCCTGCTAGCACAGGTAACTCTTTACGATTTTGATATAATTGTGTGTGACGATGGCAGTGAAGATAACAGCTACGATATTATTAGTAAGTATAGGCAAAACACCAAAGGAATAAATATTGCATATAATTGGCAGCAAGATAGGCGTTTTCGGGCTGCAGCGGCACGCAATTCAGGCATAATTAATTCCAAAGGCCGTTTTATAATTTTGCTTGATGGGGATATGATACCAGCAACCGATTACGTACAAAAACATGTAAAATACCACTTAAATAACCCCGGGTCTCTACTTTCGGGTGGAAGACTTACCATAGATGACTCGATATTTTTTGAATTCTGCAAGCTTAAACCAAATTTCCTAAAAACTCTCAGTTGCATAGATAGTAGGTCTTTTCTAAATATTGAAGAACTCGAGATGCGTAAAAAGTGGTATCATAGCAATAAGTCATGGATGGCGATGTTTTCTTGTAATCTTAGTTTCCCAAAGTCAGACTATTCTAAATATTCAGAGCTATTTATAGGTTGGGGCATAGAAGACTGGGATATATCCTTAAGGCTGTACAAGAAACATAATAAAATTCACTTCGACGAAAATATTATTGCATACCATGTAGACTACAAGCCAGTAATATCTAATGCTTTTCGCAATAATGACCACCTGCAAATGGCTGAGTTCGCTCGTAATTTATTGATGTTCATAGATCAGTACCCAGAAGAAGATTTAGTAGAGTGCGCAATTGCCCTTAGCAGCTACCAGATAAAAAATAATAGACTACAATGGGTCGGAGATGGCAATAAGCTAAGAACCATAAGTTCCAGTATAGAGGTTATTAGGAAATGGCTCAGTGATAATAACATCTACACAAAAGGTGAGCCATTTTTCATAGAGCAAGAATTTAATAATACTAAGGTAATAACTGGCTTTAATGAACTCACACTTGAGTCAATTAAAGAAGTTAAAAGTAATTTTGACCAAATACAAATTAATGTTTTCGGTATTAACCCTAATGATCTTTCCAAAATTAAGAGGCTGGCTAATAATGAGAGCATTAATATTAAAATTAACTGCTAGCCAGGTCTACTTGAAAAAACCCAAAAAGCTCGCAAACTTGCCCTTGCTGGTTTGGCGCGCCACACGCATTGGTGCTGAATACAAGCCGGCCCGCTGCTTGAGACTTTGCTTAATACGGCTGGGCTTAGTCACTGCCTGAAACTGACTAATGCCTAAGCTGCGGCGAGCCCTACGCGATATACCGGTGTAACCGGTGAGGGTGCGGAATGATGGTTTGCGGTAGCGAAACAGCTTCATAATAGTTAATGCCTTTTATGATTGTATATTACCACCTGCCACGGGCCGATGCTAATCTTTTTTAAGCAGTTTGCTTAGCTTTCGTGGTCAGTTTTTTTGCTTTTGTCTTCTAAGAAGAATATGGTTACGAAGAGCGTAATCCACCAAAAGAATAGGCTCAATATAAACCAGCCCAAGAAGCTATGCCCCTTTTGCTTGGCAATTGATGCCGGCCAGAATGCGATTATAATCCACAAGAAAAGCAAGAACGTGAGCCAAACTACCGATAAGCTATAACCTAAGATATTTAAAACCATTAAATCTACTCCTCAATTAATTATATTGATAACTATACAGCAGTAGTTACTCGGTTGCCACTAATTTTGGCTCCAGGCGACAGCTTAAGCAGGGCAGGTTTTTTTGCCAAGGGCGGCATAAAGCCCACACCAGCTGAATATGGCTTCAAAAAATGCGAAGCCCGAGAAGAATAATAGAATAGGACTCCAAGAGGTTGTGATTGCCCAAATCAATAACCCCAGCCCAATTGCCACTCGCAGCAAGCGGTCGAGGGTTCCGATATTTTTGACAGCTCCACGAGTAGTACCCTTGGCAAACTTTTTTAGTAATGCATGGTAGGCGAACCCAAATATGAACGCCAAAGTGTACATAATTACGATTAGCCCTAGCCCCAATGACGAAAATACAAAGCCGACTGGAGACTTGTTAAAGAAATCTTTTTTGATCTGCGGTATTAATGTAGCCGTACTTAGGCTATCGGTAAGGCCAAACTTTTCTATCTCTCCTATTGCAAGCGCGTATTTGCTGTCGTTACTAGTACTCGATACCTGTATCTCGTATTTGCCAGGCCCGGCAGCTGCCTTGTACTCGCCTCCCTGCCAGTACTTGTCAGCACCAAATGGCTCATAGAACTGTGTCCATGCAAATGTAGTGCCGTCTAGTATTGCAATTTGGTTGCCGTCTTTTAATACTATTACAGATACATCTTTCTTTTGTCCTGCAATATCTGGAACCAAGATACCAACATAAAGGTCAAAGTCTTGGCTGGAGCTAATAGTATAAATATCTGGCACCCCCTCGAGCTTGCCGTAGTAGGCTTTCGATATCTCTGGCTCCGTTACTACCGTCACGCGATCTTCTACGATGCGAGGTTGGTGAGCCGATGCAATGCCCGGGCGCAACAAAAATACCAAAGCTAAAAGTGCGAGGCTAATGGCTGGTAAGATTTTGAGTGTTTTTGTGCTCATGGTATATTGTGGCTTATTAAAGTGGATAATTTAGGCTACTGCTTAAGGCTGTTTCTAGTTATGCTTATTATAATACCACGCTGCGGGCGGTGGTTATAGCCCTATGATCGCTGTATAAAGGGTCTGTATGTCATTGATGCTAGAATTACAAAACCAAAGTGTTCTATAGGGAGCCCGTGAAAATAATCGTTTTGGAGGACCATTGTCTTGTCTGTCGCAACTATTCTAAAACTTGATAATCGAACTGTTCAACCCACTATATTCGGGAAAGACCCGTCAGGGCTTAACTTAAGCTCTTGCACCGATTCAACTGCATCAACGTTTAGTGGGCCAAAAAGGTGAGGGAACTTCTCATCTGTGCCATCTACAGCTTCTATCTTAACCTCTGGCTTTAGTTTGCTAGGATTTATCTTTAAAAGTATCAAGTAAGGAGTATCCTTATAGATAAAATCAGCTATCATCTTTACCTGGTGTGCAAAAGAAAAGTGTATAAACCCCACCTCATTAAGCGTTTTTCCGAGTGTCGATACACTGTAAGAACCATTTCTGGACGCCTCGACCCAATCATTCTTCTTGGCAATATGGTAGAAATACTTCATACCTATATAATACCAATCAAAAAGACTCCTGCAAAGGAGTCGTTATAGTGCTTATGTTTGGAGGGCCTCCGCCAGCTGGCGGAGTGGTGCCAATAGCGTCTCAGCTATTAAATATCAGCACGTCGCCGTCTTGAACAGCCTTAAACTTTATATCGTGATCTTTGCAATACTCAATGCCTTGGTTGATAGCCTCAGTCTCTGGGTGGTTAGACTTCCAGTGAGGCATAAAAGCGAAGTCTACTAAGTTTAGCCCCTCCCATATAACCTCGTCCAACTCTTCATAGGGCGTAATCGTGGCATCTCCAACAACTTTGTAGGGTTCAAGGGTCGGAGCCAATACACAGCCAGCAGCACTGTAGCCTGAATATAGAAAGTCGGGGTCAGCATTAAGCTCAATGAGGATGTTGTCTAGGCCACTCAACTTCATCGCTTGCCGTAAGACAAACACATTTCCACCGAGTACAAATATGGCGCCAATCTCTTCGATTAACTTTTGCAGTTCATTCTGTCTACCGAAGAATTCTTTTAAGTCTACTACTTCTGGTTGCAGCCCAAGCTGCTCAAGTCGTTCGAGCTTATTCTCAAGACTCCGTGCAGTCTGTTCATCGCCGGCATCACGAAAGTCGAGAGCATTAGCTATGATAGCAATCCTACCCTTTGGAGCCAGTAGTTTGAGCTGGTCTTTTTCTTTACCAAACTTAAATGAGGATAAGTAAAACTTCATGCTTCAATCATACCAATCAAAAAGACTCCTGCAAAGGAGTCGGTCATAATGCTTATGCTTGGTGGGCAATCGTGGCGCTAAACGTAACTAGTCTTCAGGGTCGGCATCAAACCAAAGCGGCGCTTGGTTACTAGGGTCACCATTATAGTTTATTAGTATTTCATCGCCCTTACTGATAGGTTTTATGCTAACAAATTCAATAACATCATTAGCTAGGTTCTTTATATATTGAGCATTAGGTTTGTATGAGTGGTTATATAGCGAGCCATATCCTAAAGCTATAGCTGCCTGGCTGTTGTTTGCTCCCCAGGAATAGTAGTAGTCATATAACAAGGTAGAGTTAATCTTTTTTGGTATCACTAATACTTAAGATAATTACCGGGCAAGTTTCAATAATTTCTCCAACTTGGTATGGCCCAGTTGCATAAACTCCCCTGCCAAATATATTAGTTTTAATCTTCATGAATTAAATATACCAAATAAGAAGCTTTCAGTCTTTGATAATTTTACGCTTAGAGGGTCACCGCCAGCTGGCGGGGTAGACACTATTGCAGCTAAACTTCCCATCCATTACGATCAATCAAATGGCCTTTTGACCAATTGGACAAGTCTTCGGAAACAGGCAAAACCATAGCAACGCTGTGTGTGATTTGCGGTGTTTGGTCTTCATCAATCATTCGAACAAACTGTCTTTCTAATTTCTGCCAGCCACTTGCTTCATAAAACGAAGTGCGTTTGGGATCACAGGTCAGGAAACCATATGGCAAGTTGAGTTCTGACATTAACCTTGCAGAATGACCTAGCAGTAATTTACCTATCCCTCTCTTTCTTTCTTGAGGGTCAACGCAAACTAGCCCGACATCTCCGACCAATTGGTCACTGTCACGCTCAGATATACTTATAAAACGTCGCAGTAATCCAAGGTGAGCAATCGGCTCGCCGTTCAATTTACCTATAACCCTTAGCTCGGGCCGCGCACTGTTCCAACTTTGTAAACCGGTATAAGTCTCAGAATATAGTGGATATGACTTTGTGAGTAGAATTGCAAGTTGCCGATGCTCTACATGAGTGATATCATTTTCTCTGCGAATTATCCACTCTAGAGAGTCTATAGAATTAGTCATGTGTGTACTATATCAAAAAATTACCTCTAAAGAAATTTTGTATGGAGATTGACTTAGAGGGCCTCCGCCGTCTGGTGGAGTATAGGCTATTGGGACCGCAATAAAGTTTCAAGCTCTGAGCTAAACTGCTCAAAGTCTTTATAGCAAATCCCCTTCATGCCTAGTGTTCTTACAAAATCAACTGTACTCTGCATATCATCTATCATTACCGCTTCATTAAGTTCGACACCTAAGCGCTTACATGTCAGTTCAAAAATAGCAGGATCTGGTTTGGCAATTCCTACCGCACCAGACAAAACGACTTCATCAAAGAGCTTTGCATAATCGCTATGACTAAAAAATCCTTCCATCATGTCTGCGCCTATATTACTCAAGAGCGCGGTTTTATATTGGTCACGAATTGTTGGGATAAACTCTGCAAGCTTATTATCAAAATCAACTCCCTTAAAGAATCGCTGTTCAGTTTCTAGCGGTGATTGACCAGTGATCTTAGCTGCCTGCTCAACAAAGCCTTGTTTCGATAATTCACCAACTGCGGCCTGCTTGTCGAGATTATGCAATGCCTCCCCATCCAACTTAGGAGTTTGGGGGTCGCGCATATAGGTGAACACAGGGTCTGGATAGAATACTCCAAAACAATCAAATATAAGTGCTTTAATCATATGACTATCATACCAAAAAACAGAGCTTTTCACTGTGTTCTAACGATAACTATATTAGAGGGCCTCAGCCAGCTGGCGGAGTAGACGGAATTTGAACTAAATCAGCGTCAACAATCCGCTCAGTTTATTAAAACTAAAGTCTGCCACGTCTGACTCACCATACACTAAACATGTCTTCATGCCCACTAATTTTGCTGGTTCAATGTCAACGCCAACTCTATCGCCAACATATAGAATCTGGTTTGCAGGTAAGCCTGATCTTTCAATCATTAGATGGAAACCATCCAATGCTGGTTTGCGGTTGGCTATGTCATCACCAGAAATAACGTGATTAAACCACTTTATATCTACACCAACTACTGACAGTGTCTTTTCAGCGTTACCAAGACGGTCATTGGTGAATAGTGATATTGGCACAATAGTGCGGAGCTTTTCTAGGGTTTCATAAACATCTGGAATTGGCTTATAAAAATCATTTTGATCAATCGTAGCATAGTGGTGCATCCAAAAATCAGAAGGCTTACCGAGTGATGTGAAAACAGCTGAGTTACTAGCATACTTGGCATACAATTCATTAAACTCAGCGATGAGCTGGTCATCAACGGGCCGGCCAACTACTTCAGAATAAGTCTTATAACGAAGAGCATCATGTACTTTATCAAATTCAGCAGTATGAACAGTAAGCGTGCCATCCATATCAAACCAGATGTGCTGGATGTTATGTTTCATGCTTTCATATTACCACGCGGTGGGCGGTGGTTATAGTAGTCTGGTGAATCTTATGGGGTTTGTTAGTGGGTCTAAACTAAACAGCTCTTTTATAAATACTTAGCTATAATCTCTTCAAAACTAGGCTTGAGAGATTCAGCGCCGTGCCCTACTAGCGATACTAGCCAGTTATCTTTTTTGACAAAGCTCGTCAAAACTTTTACAACATCTTGTTTGCGGATTTTTCGAATCGCCGCCGAATATTCTACCGGCGAATACATCGTCTCATCATCTTCGAACATTGGTCCGTACCAGTCAGCCAAATCGCGCGATGTCTCGTACTCGGTATCGCAATCCCCGGCCTGATAGCCAATAGCACGCTCTAATTCTGCGGCGGTAAAATTACCCTTAGAGATATCCACTAGCTCCGCAAGGCAAAGTTCAAACAGTCTGGTCGCCAAGTGTGGGTCGGTTTTTTCAATAACATAAGCTTCGCTATAATCCCGACCATTGTATATACCACTTGTGACGGTGTAAGCCAGCCCTGCCTCGCGAGATTTTATAAAAACGCGTGAGCTTGACCCTTGATTATATATAGCCATAGCGACACTACACGCAGCGCGGTAGCCGATACTATCATCATATTTAGTTTTAACAAATGATAAGCTAAAATGCATCTGCCCTTTTAGCTTACTTGGTAGCGATTCAATACTTTGAAAAGACCCTTCGTTAAAATGATGTAGCTCATTGAGGTGCTTACCTACTGGCAAGCTAGCTACACTCTGCTCTATGAGCAGCGCAATAGTAGCCCTCTTTGTTTTATCAAGGTCGCCAGAAATAACAAATTTGGTATTGGCTTGCGTATGTGTGGCCTTGTAGTAGGTCTCAATATCAGATTTAGTTATATTTTTGAGTGTGGAGATTCGATCTTTGGCAAATGAGAGTTTTTCAGCAAACATGCGACTATAGCTAAGGTCACGGACTCTTCTTTCGTCGTCATCGATACCACGCTTAAATTCACGCTCTACAACTTTTTTTTGCTCATCTATATTTTTTTGCCTAAATAGTGGGTGCACATACTGCTCCAGACCAATCTCGGTGATATTTTTATAGTCATTAATACTGCCAACCAAAAAGTAGCGTATATTTTGCTCGCTAGTATAGGCGTTACTCCAGCCTCCGAGTTTTTCGAGCTGGTGGGCCATCTGGCCAGTTTTTGGATAATTCACACTGCCCTCAAAAGCTAGGTGCTCCAGAAGGTGTGGCAGCTCATATTTATCTTTAGCGGCATAATTATATCCGGCATTTACAATGGTATTAAAATAGTAGCTCGTGCTACCCGCAACGTTTACAAAAAGTATCTCGGCACCACTGTTGAGTTTGGTTATGTGTAGGTTTTGCTTCATAATATAAAATAGTAAGGTGCTAGTCTGGGATAGTATTCTACCCCAGACTAGCACTAATTAGCTCAACGGCCGTAGTTGCCACCTCGAGTCGACTTGCGTTCGGTTCCATGAGAGCTGTTACTGTGCTTCTTGGAACTGCTCGATGAGCTTGGCTTCTTTGCTGAAGAAGATTTGCTGCCTTGAGCTGGCTTTTGACCTGACTTGTACCATGGCTTTCCAGCCATATTGACCACCCCCAGAGTGGGTCTTGATAATCTAGCTGCTCAGCTAGATCAGCCTTGCGTGCGTAGCTAGTTGATACAAAAATGAATGCATAGTTCTAACTACACACTCAGTCTAGGCTCGGGGCGAATCGATGTCAAGCTGTTGGGACGGTCTTACAACGCTGCGGGCGGTGGTTATAGTGGTCTGGTAAATCTAATGGGTTAGAATGAGAGCCAAATTTACTCTAGTTCGTAGCGAAAAACTGATGTTGGCTTTATAAAAGCACCCTGCCTATGGTAAAACTCATGTGCCTTTTTGCGGGTAGCTGCAGATGTGAATTCCAGTGGTGCTCTTCGCTCACTCGACCACACAACAATCTCTTGCCAGAGCGCATACCCGACTCCAGTGTCTCTGATGGACTCATCAGAAGAAACTACGAAATCTTCTAGCCAGGCCTTTTTGCCTGATGTAAATGAAATGAGGTTCATAACTGCCGAACCTACAAGCTTTCCATTGACTCTGGCAACAAGTAAATCTCTATCAGGCGAATCAATAATTGCAGCAAGCAAGTCTAGGTCAATGGAATCATTTGGTAGGCTTTCAGACAAGTCAGGCATTAGAGCACCGAGTTCTATGGCAAGCTGCTCATTTACTTCAACAACTTTTTCAATTTGAGCTAAATTATTTGTCATTATCCTCCACGAAGCTTTCAAGCAATTTTATTTCACGCATTAGTTGGTTTGGGTACTTACTTAAGTCTACCTCTACCCAAGAATCAAATGCATTGTTATTTTCTAATTCACGGCGCTCACCCTGGTAGCAATCATCGTCGAACCACAAAAATGGCTTACTAAAATCAATCGCCTCAGTTTTGTTTTCGCTCCAGCTTGTTGGTATGAGTTTTTCGAGGTGCGGGCGAAGACTCTCGTTACCCGCCCGCACTACATAGTTTATGGCATGGGTGGCGTCGCTTTCGGTGCAGTGCGTGGTTAGCCAGTACACATCGAAGTTATCAACGGCGTATTTTATAAGCTCTTCTGCACCGATAGATAAGTAATCTTCACTTGCAAGGATAACTCCGTCAATGTCTAGATAGATGTTTGGCTTTTGAGTATTTTTGGCTACTTTGCGTACATTGCTCATGTACTAATGATACTACGGTTGCGATAAAATTTGAAAGCTGCGGCTCTTAGTACATCTGCGAGTGCACTGCCCTAGTCTTCTATTTCTTGCAATCTAAGATTACTATCAGGCCCAATATAATAACTTTCACCATAAAATACCCCTTTTATTTTTGGTGTGTCTCCTAGTACCAAGCAGTTTGCGAGCTCAAGTTGTAGCTCTTTGTACATAGTGTAGGCGTAGTAGTGATCACTCATAATAAGCTTGCCGGCTTTAGCATATACCCAAAGTGGAATCGGTGTGTCTTTTGAAAGTTCTTCATTAAAATAGTCTCTATAGCCTTTTGAAATTGTTGGTACAAAATCAGAATATGGCTCTATTGCATCCAAGCTTACATAGGCTATTGTGCATTGTATCTCATCACGAAATGCCTGGGTCATTAGGTCTATCAAATGATCATCGCGTGGTGACTCGCTTTTTAAATTACTTAAATCGATTTGAGAAATATCCATTTGCTACCTTTCTAAAATTACCGGCGATGATTTCTTGATTATAGGGCTTAATTGCACTTATTATACCACTTTTGCATCAGGCATTTCTTTCAGTCTAGGCTTTCTCTATTTCAACTTGGGTTAGATTGCCCTTCTTGTTCACTTTTTAAATCTTTCACTACTTGAGCGATCTCAAATCGACTCCTTGATAGCTCGAACCAGCCACTCTGATATGCTTCTTCAAGAGCTGCCTCAACATCAGTTCTTTGTAGTAATGACCTAAAATTTACGACAGGAAATGCATTACTAGCGTGGTATTCAAGTATCGCATTACATACCTCAAGCCTACTGTCCGGTGAATTCTGGTCTCCTAAAACATAGCCTGCCAGAGCAGTGTCTTCGAACAATCGAATGAGCTGATTTTGCTGTGACTGAGATAGTTCATCGAACTCATCTATATTCTTTGGCAAGTCTTGAAGAGTTGTCTTAGCTAAAAAAGACTCTGAGTCGCCAGATATATCTGGGTAATCAATCAGAAAAGAATGCGGGTGCCCGTTTTTATTATCTTCAGTCAAATAGGCAGCCTTAGTTCGTGAAGTGCTTAGAATAGTATTTGCAATTTCATCGCAAGACATAATTTTTGCTGGGTTGAACTGTATAGATTGGTCAACTTCCACGACATCAAATGAGGGCTCGGTTAGTTTAAAAGG
>Ga0114969_10000648_pt1 | contig 30110 bp, 30 predicted proteins | sample M_130807_MF_Meta_FD_87316 | JGI IMG/M metagenome (GOLD analysis project Ga0114969, IMG submission 87316) | Freshwater microbial communities from Lake Montjoie, Canada to study carbon cycling - M_130807_MF_MetaG | ecosystem: Environmental > Aquatic > Freshwater > Lake | place: Lake Montjoie...
AAAGTATCTATGGAGAAGTTTCTCTATCGGATTATTTAGAAAAATTAGCTTCCAACAATAGTCATGAACTACTTTTCTTCCAATCAAACATCGAAGGGGAATTAATCGATTTTTTACAAAAGACCGAAGTGGATGGATTTATCTTAAACGCTGGCGGATATACACATACGAGCGTTGCATTACGCGATTGTGTAGCGGGAATAAATACTCCAGTGGTTGAAGTGCATATTTCTAACATCACATCACGTGAATCATTTCGACATAATTCCCTTCTTTCTCCCGTGTGCGCAGGTTGTATTCTTGGCTTTGGATTAAGTGGGTATGAACTAGCTATTAACTATTTTGAGACAAGATTAAAATAATTTAAAGTTTACAACTTTGTTTTTCAATAAGTTAAATTTAAACCTGTAAATAATTTTAAAAATATTTAAAAAAAGACTTGCAGAAACAAATATTGGTCTTAACTTTGCACTCGTCTAACAAAAACAGACAAACATAAGATTCCGTAGCTCAGCTGGTAGAGCAATACACTTTTAATGTATGGGTCCTGGGTTCGAATCCCAGCGGGATCACTAAATTAACTGAAAATCAATAAGTTAAAGTCTTAATTGACAAAAAAATTGACAAAAGGTCTTGAGAAATCAAGTCCTTTTTTTTGTTAATTACTTTCTCTTAATCTACTTTCACAATCTACACCTCTTTTCAGAACCAATAATGTATCAATAGTTACCAAAAGTTGGGAACTAAGCATAAATTTGACATAATCTAAAAAGAATAAACTCGACATTTCTTACCCCTCTAAATTGTGTTCTAAACGTTTTTATTTTTTTTACTAAAGTATGTTATTGATTCTTGAGTAAAAGATGGAATAGCCTCTTAATAATATATAAAAAAATACCTCAGTAAATTTGTATTTACTGAGGTATAATAATTTACGTTCTACATTAAAAATATGATTCATTTATTTAATAGCTAGAATCATATTAAAATATGACTTTCTACTCTCCAAATTTTTCAATTACTTGTTGCGTTACTCCAGTATTAGAGAATCCTCCATCATGGAATAAGTTTTGCATAGTTACATAACGTGTAAGATCCGAGAACATAGAAACACAGTAATCCGCGCATGCTAAAGCAGATGCGTTTCCAAGTGGAGACATTTGTTCTGAAAAGTTAATAAATTCAGTAAATCCTTTAATTCCTTGTCCTGCAGTTGTCATTGTAGGGGATTGTGAAATTGTATTTACACGTACTTTTTTCTTGATACCGTAGTGATAACCAAACGAACGTGTAATAGATTCTAACAACGATTTAGCATCCGCCATATCGTTGTAATCTGGGAAAATACGTTGCGCAGCAATATATGTCAATGCAACTACAGATCCCCATTCATTTAATGCATCTAATTTATGCGCTGTAGCTAACGTTTTATGTAAGGAAATCGCAGATACATCCATTGTTTGATTATAGAATTTATAATCGTTTTCTGTATAATGTTTTCCTTTACGAACGTTTGGAGACATACCGATAGAGTGAAGAACGAAATCTATTTTACCACCCAAAATTTCTTGTGCTTGAACGAATAAATTTTCTAAATCTTCAACACTTGTTGCATCTGCTGGAATAACAGTTGCGCCAGTCTTTTCAGCCAAATTATTAATTTCGCCCATACGCATAGCGATAGGTGCATTAGTCAATACGAATTGAGCTCCTTCTTCATGTGCTCTTTCAGCAACTTTCCAAGCAATTGATTGTTCGTTCAATGCTCCGAAAATGATACCTCTTTTACCTTTTAATAAATTATTTGCCATTTTATTTTGCTTTGGTTACAAATATAGAAAGAAAAAACGTGTTATAACGCTATTTTTAGTCCGTCAAACGCAGGATAAACATTTGGAGGGCATAATGTTTGAATTTCTTCGTGGGTCCCGAACAGATGTGAAATATGGGTTAAATATGCTTTTTCAGGTTTTACTTCTTCGATTAGTTGGAGTGCTTCATTCAGATTGAAATGTGAAATATGTTCTTGAATTCTTAATGCATTTACGATTAAAACTTTAACTCCTTTTAATTTTTCTCGCTCCGATTCACTGATTGTTTTAGCATCCGTGATATAAGCAAAATCTTTAATCCTATAAGCCATAACAGGCATTTTATAGTGCATCACCTCGATTGGTTGCACTTCTAATCCTCCTGGTAATGTAAACTTTTCGTTTTGAATGGTATTTAAATGAATCAAGGGTACGCCTGGATATTTATCTTCATCAAACACATAATGAAATTCGCGCTTTAAAGCTACCTCTACTCTTTTAGAGCAATAAACTTGCATATCCCGGTCTTCTTTGAAGTTAAACGCTCTAACATCGTCTAATCCACTTACGTGATCTTTATGTTCATGCGTAAATAAAACCGCACGTAACGTTTGTACGTTTTCGCGTAACATTTGGTATCGAAAATCAGGTCCGGAATCAATTACGTAGTTCTCGCCTTTGTAAGAAATTAAAATCGAGCACCTTAAACGTTTGTCTTTGGGGTTATTGGATGTACAAACCATACAATTACAAGCAATTACAGGAACACCTTGCGATGTACCTGAACCTAAAACTGTAATATTTAATGCGTTTTCCATTCTCTTAATTGCAATTAGTTTTTAGCAATTTAATCAAAAACAGTAACCAACCTATAATCATTAACAAACCACCGATTGGAGTTAATGGTCCAAATATCCTCCCAAGTTTCACTCCAATTAAATTCTGGAACACCAAAGCATAGATAGATCCCGAAAAAATGATTACACCAATTACTATAAGTCGGTAAATAATTTTTAGTGAAAAATTCAGCTTGTGTGTTAATGCAACTAATGCTAACAAGGCAATTCCATGATATATTTGATACTTTACACCAACTTCATAGGACGCTAACTGTTCAACTGTTAATACTTTCTCTAAAGCATGGGCACCTAGCGCACCAAATACAATCCCCAAGACAATAAATAACGTTGCAGTTATTAAGATTCTTTTATCTAAAACATTCATATTAATTCATTAATGCTTTCGCGTTTTCTAGTGCAGCTTTATTGATATTATCTCCACTCATTAACCTTGCTATTTCCTCAACTCTTTCTTTTTCTGATAATTTCAAAACTTGTGTCGTAGTAATATCCGAATCATGTGACTTTGTCACTTTTAAATGATTTTGTCCTTTACCCGCTACTTGTGGAAGATGTGTAATTGCGAAAATTTGCATATATTCTCCCATTTTATGCAGGATATTCCCGATTTTTTGGGCTACTTCACCAGATACACCAGTATCGATCTCGTCAAAAATTAAAGTTGGAAGTTGTTTTTTTGCGGAAATTAGGTGCTGAAACGCTAACATCACCCGTGACAACTCCCCTCCGCTCGCCGCTCTCTCCACTGGCAAGGGTAACATTCCTTTGTTCGGAGAAAACAATAATTTCATCTCTGTTAGACCATTCGCGGAAAACTTATCTGTTTTCGTTAGATCAAAAACAATTTGTGTATGAGGCAACTTAAGTTCGGATAATAATTCAATTAATTGATTTTGAATACCTAATGCTTTACTCACCCGCGCTTCATGCAAACATGTTGCTTGTCGGTTTAATTGAACCTCTAGCGCATTTAAACCATTTTTCAATTCACTAATTTCAGTTTCTAGTTCTTCCACAGAAAGTTGCGTATTCGATAAACCTGCATATATTCCGAGTAATTCGCTTTGATTTAATACATTATGTTTTCTCAAAGCGGAATTAAACAAATCAAGCTTACTCGTAAGAAGTTCTTTTTGTTCTGGATTTACTTCTAAATCGTCTAGATTAGATAACGCCTCGTTCCCAATATCTGAAATTTCTAAATAAGACTCTCTAAATCTGGCGGTTAATTCATCTAATTGCGGATAAATGCCTGCTAATTTATCTAATTTAGATTTCACTAGACCTAATTGATTGATCGCATTTGTGGCATCCCCCTCGTCTGTCAATTGATTAATCAATACCGAAAATCCAATTTTAATGTCTTCGCTATTTTCAATTGCTTTTAATTCTGATTCAACTTCTTGAAAATTTGTTGTAGTTAATTCTAATTTTTCTAATTCATCCACCTGAAATTTAACGTAATCCGCATTTAACAAGGCATTTTTTAAGGTTTCTTCTTTTTGATTTAGTTGAATTTTGGATTTTTTATACGCTATAAACAAGCTATTGAATTCATTTTTAAGATCTAGCGTATCCCCTAACACATCTAAAAGCTCCATTTGAAAATCAATGTTCTTTAGATCTATGGTATGGTGTTGCGAATGAATATGAATCAATTTTTCGGCAAGATCCTTTAATACATTCAATTGAACTGGCGTATCATTAATGAAAGCGCGCGATTTACCTTGTGCTGAAATTTCTCTACGAATGATTGTTTCTTCGTTGAAATCAAGTTCATACTGCTTAAAGAATGTTTGTAAATCAAAATTTCTAATTTTAAAAACAGCTTCAACCACTGTTTTCTCTTCTTTATTTCGAATTACTGAATAATCTGCTCTCTCCCCTAAAATAAGATGTAAAGCACCCAATAAGATAGACTTACCTGAACCTGTTTCTCCAGTTATTACCGTAAATCCTTTTGAAAAATCTAAGGTAACTTTTTCAATAAGTGCAAAATTTTGTATGTATAAAGAATTCAACATCAGTTTAATATTTCTTGATATTTCGAAGAATTCACAGGGTCAATTTTCTTTAGTAGATTCACTAAATCCGTTTTTTCTGTTAAAGTAGCATCGTAAAATAAATTTTTCAACTCGGAAGTTTTTGCCTGTACAAAAATGGCAACATTTATAGAACCTGGTCTTGCAGCAGCTATTTTAGTTAATTTATTCAATGCATTAAACATATTTTTTCTCGCACTTTCTTTGTTTTCATTCAATTGATCTAAACCCTTTCTGTTGTATTCATAGTTACATTCGCGTAAAGGCTCAAACAATTGTTGTAAGGTGTTGTCAATTAACCAGTAGCGATTTTTCTTGGAGCTTTCGTTAGACATCCAGCCTTTAATGTTGGAAGATTGGGCATTTGCAACAATTTGTTGTGCTTCCACAAAATAGGGATTTCCACCTTTTAGAGACATGGAATCGTAATCCACACCTAGAATATAATAGGCATAAAAAGCAAGTACCGAGGTTATGTTATCTCTGAATTGATTAGGCGCATAGATTAACACGGAATTTCTAGAGAATGGAAATGATATGTCCATGTCCACAAAATTAAATGCGGTTGTGTTATACGTACTTTTGAAAGCAGGTCTAGAAGATTGAATCTGCATGGTTCCTTCATAAACTCCTGGAGAAGGAATTGCATTGATTTGAATTTGAATATTACAATTTACCCTTTCTTCTACTGAAAATTTATCTTTCGTCCATTTGGTGTTATTCATGAACTCAAAAACGGTTTGTTTCATTTGAGCAAGGATTTCTTGCTCCACAGAAGAAACTTCTAATTTAGCGTCATTTATTACAGTAACTAGACAGTTAAGCTCTTGTGATTTATAGGTGAAAGGAATAAATAGGATACTTATAACTAGAAATACTTTGATCATACGTTGAAATAATTGTCTTATAAAACTAATGAAAAAAAGGTAGTTAATTAAATTTAGTAGGTGTTTTCAGTAAAATATTTGTTTCAAAACAGGATTTAAAAGTTTTTCTGAATAACTTTTTTAGATGAAAAACTATTAAACCAACTACTTAATGTAATATTTCAAAATTATCATCGATATAATTTACAATATCATATGCGAGATCTTGCTTTAATTTTAACGGAAAATCTGTTATTTGGCCCTCTTTCGATAGAATCGCAATTTTATTCGTATCATGTCCAAATCCTGCACCTTCGTTTTCCAAGGAATTTACCACAATAGCATCTAAATTCTTACGTACTATTTTATTTTTAGCATGTTGAAGCGCGTCGTTTGTTTCAAGCGCAAAACCTACTAAAAATTGCTCTGCTTGCTTATGTACTCCAGCCCAAGCCAAAATATCTGGATTTTTAACGAGTGTCAGTGTAATTTCTTCTTCTTTTTTCTTAATTTTTTCAGTCGCTTTAACAACTGGGCGATAATCCGCTACCGCTGCACAAAATACACCTATTTGATAGGAAGTCCAATATTCTTGCACCAAAGACAACATTTCACTTGCAGACACTACCTCTTTTTTAGTTAATCTAGGGTGCGCTATTTCTAACTTTGTAGGACCTGAAATAAGTAAGACCTCTGCTCCTCTCTGAAGAAATTCTTTAGCAATTGCATATCCCATTTTACCGGTTGAATGATTTCCTATAAAACGTACAGGATCAATATGTTCATGTGTCGGCCCTGCTGTAATCAATACTTTTTTCCCTAGCATTGAATTATTTAGCGTAAAAAAAGTCTTCAATTTAGCCACTATGTCCTCTGGCTCTGTCATTCTACCTTTACCCACTAATCCACTTGCAAGAAATCCACTTTCTGCAGGAAGAATTTGTACGCCATAAGATGCTAATTGATTCAGATTATTGGTGGTTGTAGGATGCGCATACATATCTAAATCCATGGCAGGGGCAATCATCACCGGACATTTTGCAGAAAGATAGGTAGCAGTCAATAGGTTGTCACAATAACCTGTAGCAAGTTTGGCTAGAGTATTTGCAGTAAGTGGTGCGATTAGAAACACATCTGGCCACATCCCTAAGTCTACATGATTGGTCCATTGACCATCTTTTTGATTCCAAAAATCAATATAAACTGGATTTTCAGAGAGTGTAGCTAAGGTTAGAGGACTTATAAAATCACAAGAGGCAGGAGTCAATATACATTTGACTTCTGCCCCTTCTTTTTTCAATAATCGTATCAGAAAAGCGATTTTATACGCTGCAATACCTCCAGTAATTCCTAAAAGTATTTTTTTTCCTTTCATTTTATTTTTTGTCGTCGTCTTCTTCGTACTTACGAAAGTACACTTTATCTTCCAGCATTTCAGACATAGCAATTGCTACTGGTTTTGGAAGTTTTTCGTAGTATTTAGAAATTTCAATTTGCTCACGATTTTCGAAAACTTCTTCTAAATTATCTGTAGTTGAAGCAAATTCTTGTAATTTACTTGTCAACTCTTCTTTTAACTCAACAGAAATTTGGTTAGATCTTTTTGCCATTGCAACGATCGTCTCATATACGTTACCTGTTTTCTCTTCGAAATCAATTGTATTTCTAGTGATTGTTGAACGTTCAGAATTTGTGTTTTTGAAATTCATACGATGATTTATGTTAAAATTTAAATTAAACTTCTTATAACAAGCGAGCTGTTACGTTTTTCAACTCCTCCACGCGCTCTGAATTCGGAAACTCTAGTACAAATTTACTATATCTTTCCATTGTTTTATCAATTCTCTCCTTTTTTTTGTCTTCTACACTATGTTTTGCAAGTTGATAGGAGTTATTAATAAGAATCTCCCATACCTTTTCTCGATAGATAGATAATGAATTTTCTTTCAAAAAAGTTTCAGATGTTACGATCGCAGCTTTATAATTTTCCGTTCTATCATATACTTTAAGAGACTCAAAATCTTTATACTGCAATTTAAAACGTAATTGATCCATTAATTTATTACACGTATCCATTTTATCGGATTGTGGAAATTTATAAATAAAAAGTTGTAATTCGTTTAGAGCAGTTTCCGTTTCAGCTTGATCTAAAGAAGATTTTGGCGAATTATTCACTGCACAAAGCGCATATAAAAACGACGTTTCTTCTCGCATTACACTGTTAGGATATTTATCCCCAAAAGAAGCTAAATAGTATTGTGCAGTATAATAATCCCCAAGTCTATAATTAGCTATCCCTAAACGATAATACGAATTCTCCCCTTCAGATGTCTTAGGTGTCCTTTGATAAACTTGCTCTAGTAATGAAATAGATTTGAGGTAATTTTCTTGATCGTAAAGCTTTACGCCTAATTCGTATTTACGTTTATAATCATCATTTTTAACAACCCTAGCGTATTCAGAACAAGAACTAAGAATTAAACCAATAACAATTAGTGAACCATAAAAAATTCGCATATACGACTATAAATTGATTATTTAACTCGAATAGTAACCCCTACTTCAAGTGTTTTATTTTTACGAATGCCATTAATTTTACATAATTCATCCAAAGTTAATCCATTTTCTCTTGCAATTCTAAACAATGAATCCCCACTTTTAACCTTGTGATATTTACGTGCTTCTCTAATAGGTTCTGACTTTACAGGCAATGTACTTTTAGAAGCGATTGCTACACCAGCCAGCACATCTGTTGCTTCAACACTATTATCAATTTCTTCAAATTCCTCTTCCATATCCACTTCTTTCATTCTTGATGGAGAATTAGTATGGTGTTTAGGTTTAAATAAATCTCTATGCACTAATAAGTTTTCATCTTTCACGTTTTTATTCGCAAAGTCTATAATGTATTCTGGATTAATTGGAATATCGTAAAAACGAATCTCGAAATGTAAGTGTGCTCCGAAAGAATGACCAGTATTTCCTCCAAGTCCAATAATATCTCCCGCCTTCACTTCTTGGTTAGGAACAACTAATAACTTGCTCAAATGTGCGTAAAAGGTCTCTAAGCCATTATAATGGCGAATCACCACTAAATTTCCATATCCTCCTTTGTTAAACTTCGCATAACGCACTTTCCCACTCCAAGCGGCCCCCACTAAATCACCTGTTTTAAGCGAGATATCAACCCCTTGATGCGCACGACCATGTCGTGGACCAAAATGAGAAGTCATATACCCATCAAAAGGGATTTTAAACTCTTCAGCTAGTGTATCTCCAACACACAACCATAAAGTATCTTCTACATTCGAAAATGAGTTTCTTTTTTTTGCTGAGAAACACGTTTCTGTATCCCAGGTTTGTGAAAACTTCAAATTTGGATTGGAAGAAACTTGTTTATGAACCTCGAAATTTAATACCCCATCGAAATTATTCTCTAAGGTAAAATCTTCTTCTGATTCAAAAATTAAATCGTCTGCACTTATTTTTTTTGCATTTTGCGCAAAAGATGTAAATGTAAAAGACACTAAAACAAGTATATATAAATATTTCATAGTAATAATTTAGTCGGGACGAGAGGATTTGAACCTCCGATCTCGCGCCCCCCAGACGCGCACTTTACCGGGCTAAGCTACGTCCCGATAGCATAAGCGTCCCAAATATACAATTTTAAATAGAGATTTCAAAAAGTAAATTCCAAATTTAACCAATTTTACAAGTTGGTTTTCCAGAAAATACTATTAAATTCAATAATTTCAAACAATAAATCACATAACCTCTACCACAAAAATATCGTAAAAAAGTTTTTCATTTGACTTTACCAAATCTAACAAGCCTTGATTACCGTATGCTTCTTTCGGTGGTACAAGCACCCAAACTTTATCGGATCTTTTCACTCCTAGCATTGCTTTTTTAAGTCCTGAAACAAGTCCATGGTCTGAAAACCTCATCCGAAATGGAACACCACGTCGATAACTTAAATCGTATTTTGGATTGGATTTAGTACCGACCATATAATGAAAATCGATCGTATTACTTTCGGTTGCCTTTGTTAATTCATCCTTATTTTCTTCTAATAACCATATCTTTACACCATCTATTTTTCGAGTTGGCTTAATTTTACTTAAAATTTTAACCCGAATAATATTATTTGCATTCGGCGGAATAAGCCCTTTTACACCATATTTACCACGTGCTAATTTCGAAGGCAAGAATATCTCTGCAAAATCACCAACTTTTAAATGTAACAAGGCTAAATCCCAGCATTTTGTTTGCATTCCATATCCTACTAAAAAAGGAAGTGAAGAACGATTCAATAATTCATTACCATCTACCAATGTTCCATCTTCTAAGAAAACTTGATAATTAATTTGAATTACCTCTTCTTCTTTCAGTTTTTCGCCCTCTCCATGTTTGAACCATTTAATTTTTAGCCCATCCTTTAATTTTAATTCATTCTTTATTTTCGTTGGAGCAAGCGTTTTATTCGATGAATTTGTTTGTTTTAAATCCGAAACAATGTTTTTATTTTCATTTATTTCTTTTTTAACTCCTTCCACATTACATCCTAGCAAACCTATAGCTGCACAGAAAAAAACTATCTTTTTATTCATACTAATCGTTTAATTTTAATAATTCAATATCGACTACTAAAGGTGTTATAGGAGGGATTTTATTATTATCTCCCGAAACACCATGCGCTAGGTGTGAAGGCATTATAAAAACTGCTTTCTCCCCCAATTTCATCTTTTTTACGCCTTCCTGCACACCAGATTCTATATCTGTCTTATCTATCTTAAAATAAACAATTTCGTTTTTTGGCGTTACATAACATGTATCTCCATTTAAAAATGTAATTACATATCTTACGCCAGCTTCCATTCCAGTTTTCGCTGAATCTCCTGCAGTTTTTTTATAGATCCCAAAATATAATCCAGAACCTGTTTGACGCATATCTAACATCTTTCGATGCTCTAAATACATGGCGATATTTAATTTTTCTTTTTGCACAATTCGCTGATTCATTTCAATCGATTTTTGCTTATTCCAATCGATTTCTTTTTTTTCTGTGTTGGAATTACAACTGAATAACGCTATGATTACTAGAAAAAACAATACTTGTTTCATGAAATAGGCTATATTGAATGTTTTACTTTTTTTTAATTGGTATTTTGCAGCGCAACATACCTACAGGAAATAATGGGGTGATACATTTAAAAACAATTCAATTGCATCTTCAATTTTACCATCAAATCGACCGCCAGAAGCATTTGCATGTCCTCCGCCTTGAAAATATTTACCTGCCATTTCGTTCACTGGATTCTCTTTTCCTTTAGAACGGAAGGAAATCTTTATAAATCCACCTTCTGCTTCTACAAACAACACCGCAACACGCATTCCAAAAATAGACAATGCAGTATTTACGAGTCCTTCTGTATCTCCTTTTTGATGATTAAATTGATGTAATTCTTCTAAAGTCAACCAAATATAGGCTATACGCATTTTCTCATCCACCACTAATTTATCCGAACATGCATACCCTTTCAAACGTAAGCGCTCCAGCGTATTAGTGTCATGGATATTTTCATGAATTATTGCATGATTGAATCCTAAAGGCAATATTCGTGAAATAATTTCATGTGTTCTAGGTTGCACAGATGGAAAACGGAAGGAACCAGAATCTGTCATGATCCCTAAATAAATCGCTGTGCCAATTTCTGGTGTTAAATACTCATTCCAGTTTGCACCTTCAATGACATTATAAACCAACTGACACGTTGAACAAGAAGTAGTATCTGAAAGCATTACGTCTACATAATTTTCTGGATTTAAATGATGATCGATCATCACTTTTTTACCATTAGTAGCACGTAGCGCCTCCCCCATTGCGTCCCCCAAACGTGATGGCTCATTGTAATCTAAGGAGAAAATTAAATCCGCAGCATTTAATTGTTGACGAACTTCGTTTTCCTTGGTTTCAAAATCAACAATCTCATTTACACATGGAACCCATGCTAAATAATTCGGGAAAGGATCTGGATGACAAATCACAACTTGTTTACCCAAACCTTTTAACGTTAAATAAAGTGCGACAGAACTACCGATTGAGTCACCATCTGGGGATTTATGTGAAGTAATAACGATGTTTGAAGCGGATTCTACGAGGTGTTTGATTTGTGTGTATTGAACCATAAAAGGAATTATGAATAATAAGTTATGAATTATAATAACCGCAGGAATACAATTCCAGCGGAGCGATGCGTAACAAAATTTACAGCAGGATTTACTTCGTATCTGCTTCGCGGTACAAATCCAGCGGAGCAATTAGTTGTAAAATAGATTTCATTTCTTGGTTGATTCTGTTTGCGAGACTTGAAGAAACAGGCACTAAAGGTAAACGAAGATTTTGGTTTAGTATTTCCCGATTTTCAAGTGCAACTTTTACACCACCAGGATTCCCTTCTTCAAAAAACATTTTAGTAATATTCAACAATTCATTATGAATAGGTCGTGCTAAATCAAATTCTCCGCGAAGAGAAGCGTTTACCATTGTAGAAAATTTTTCTGGTAATGCATTTGCTACAACGGATATCACACCTGCTGCACCACACGCAATTAATGGCATTGTAATCGCATCGTCCCCTGAAAGGACATTAAACCCTTTTGGTTTACGATTGATAATATCCATAATTTGTTCGAAGTTACCAGATGCTTCTTTTACCGCGACGATATTTGGTAATTCCGCTAAACGTATAGTTGTATCTGGCAACATATTGGAACCTGTTCTTCCAGGTACATTGTACAATATGATTGGTAATTTACTCGCTTCTGCTAAAAACTTAAAGTGCTGATAAATACCCTCTTGGGTTGGCTTATTGTAATAAGGTGATACAGAAAGAATTCCATCCACACCTACTGGAACATTTTCAATCGCTTTGGCAACTTCTAGGGTATTGTTCCCTCCTATTCCATAAACGATTGGTAAACGACCTGCATTCTCTGAAATAACCGTTTGTAGAATCTCTTCTTTCTCTTCTTTACTTAAGGTAGGCGACTCTGCAGTTGTTCCCATTACCACCAAGAAGTTTGTACCTCCTTGAATCTGCAATTGCACTAATTTGCGTAACGCGTCAAAATCTATGGATTTGTCTGATTTGAATGGTGTTACCAATGCTACACCGGAACCTTTGAAGTTAGTCATGTTTCTGAAATTAAGATGCTCAAAGTTAGTGAAAATTAGTTGAAAGTAAATAGTCCAAAGTTGAAAGTACTTTCAACTTATTAACTCAACAAACTCTTGCTCACTCAAAATATTCACTCCCAACTTTGTAGCTTTCTCTAATTTCGCTGGCCCCATATTTTCACCTGCGACTACATAGGTTGTTTTAGCAGAAATGGAGCTTACATTTTTACCTCCGTTATCTTCGATGACTTTTTTTAATTCATCACGTGAAAAAGTTGAAAACACACCGGAAACCACAAAGTTCATTCCTTTAAATTTGTTGGATACAAACTCTTTTTTAAGGCCTTGTAATTGAACACCAGCTAGTATTAATTTTTCTATTAATTGTTTGTGCTCTTCCTCTGAAAAATAACTTTGTACCGAAATTGCTATCCGTTCTCCAATTTCATCTACTGCAATAAGTTCGTCAAAAGAAGCTTGGGCTAAAACATCAATGTTCTCAAATTTAGCGGCTAATTTTTTCGCAACAGTTTCTCCGACAAAACGAATACCCAAGGCAAACAATACGCGTTCGTATGGAATTTGTTTAGATGCCTCCACACTTAGCAATAAATTATTCGCTGATTTATCCGCCATACGATCTAAATTGACCACTTGATCAAAAGTCAGCGTGTACAAATCCGCTACATTTTTCACTAAACCGGCCTGAAAAAGTTGAACTATAGTTTCTACTCCAAGTCCGTCAATATTCATTCCTTTTCGTGCGATAAAATGCTCCATACGCCCAGTAACTTGTGGTGGACATGCCTTTTCATTTGGACAAAAGTGGTTAGATTCTCCTTCTCTTCTTACTAATTCCGTTTGACATTCTGGACAATGCGTGATAAAATCAACTTTATGCGCATTTACAGCACGTTTATCTAGATTTACCCCAACGATTTTAGGTATAATTTCCCCTCCTTTTTCCACATACACTGTATCTCCAAGGTATAAATCGTTTTTTTCTATCTGATCTGCATTATGAAGGGATGCACGACGAACAACGGTTCCTCCTAATTGTACTGCCTTTAAATTTGCAACCGGAGTAATAGACCCTGTTCTTCCAACCTGAAATACAACCGATTCTAATATTGTTTCGACACGTTCCGTTTTAAATTTATAGGCAATTGCCCAACGTGGAGATTTGGCAGTAAATCCTAATTCTTGTTGCGCATCATAATTGTTCACTTTTATAACAACCCCATCAATTTCAAACGGAAGATTCTCACGTTGTTTATCCCAGTAATTAATAAACTCCATTATTCCATCGATTGAATCTGTTTTTTGAATGTAGTTCTCTGCTAAAACAGGAATTTTAAATCCCCATTCCTTTGCTTTTAAAACACTCTCGAAATGGCTGTTTATCGGTAAATCATTCCCATAAATACCGTATAAAAAACAATCTAAACCTCTTTCCGCAACGATTTTCGAATCTTGTTGTTTCAATGTTCCAGAAGCCAAATTTCTAGGATTTGCATATTCTTGTTCCTCATTTTCACGTCGCTCTTCATTCATTTTATGAAACGAAGCAATTGGATAAAAAATTTCTCCTCGAATTTCGAAATCTACTGGAAAATCTCTTGTAAGTTGCAGTGGTATTGTTTTTATTGTTTTCACATTCGCTGTGACATCCTCCCCTGACGTTCCATCTCCTCGTGTAACTGCCCTTACTAATTTCCCGTTCTCATAAGAAATTCCAATTGCTACTCCATCATATTTTAATTCGCAAACGTATTCTATATCCGTTTCAATACTTTTTTTAATTCTATTCTCCCATTCAATAATTTCTTCGCGAGAATAGGTATTACCTAAGGATAACATAGGAAAACGATGTTTTATTGAAGCAAACTTTTTTGTTATATCCCCTCCAACACGTTTAGAAGGACTAGTTTCTGAAGTGAATTCAGGAAATTGTTTTTCTAGTTCAATTAATCTACTTAACAACATATCGAAGTCATAATCCGAAATAACTGGATTACTTTCAACATAATACAAATGATTGTGGTGATTAAGCTCCTTGGATAATCTTTCAATTTCTTGTTTCGCTGCTAACGTTGTCATACTTTACTTTTTCTTCGCTTTTAGCATTCTACTTTTTCCTTGTAAATCTAATTTTATTTCCACTGCATCGTAGCCGATTGCAATTACTAATTCTTTTGTCAATTCTGCATAAGATTCATGTAACTCAAAAAACAAGTATCCATTTGGTTTTAATAGACGAATTGCTTTTTTAGCGATTGCTTTATAAAAAATTAATGGAGTTTCATCTGCAACAAATAATGCCAAATGAGGTTCAAAATTCAGCACGTTCTTCTCCATTATATCCTTTTCTTTCATTGGAATATACGGTGGATTTGAAACGATAAGATCGAATGAGTTTTCAGTAAATATATCTGCGTCTTCTACTAATGCATTGTCTTGTAAAAAATGCACATCCAAGGAAAGTAAGATCGCATTTTTCTTTGCGAGCGTAATTGCTTCTAGACTAATATCTGTAGCAGAAATATCACTTTTCTTCAAAACACTTTTAAGTGCCAAAGCAATACAACCCGATCCTGTGCAAATATCTAAAACAGCATATTTTTGAGTAGTATTTAACGAACTAATTATCCAATCCACTAATTCCTCTGTTTCTGGTCTTGGAATTAATGCACGTTCATCACAACGGATAAGTAAATCATAAAAAAAAGTTTCGCCTAGAATATATTGAAAAGGTTCTTGATTTTGCAATCGTTTTACATTCGACCTAAAGTAGAGTAAATCCGATTCTGACAAACGAATATCTTTTTGGAGCAACAAATCTGCATCCGAAAGTTTCAAACGTTTTTTTAAAGATTCTTTGTAGAATGTATTTATTTCTCTTTCGTTAAAATAAGGAATTAATCGTTCTGAAAAATACGTTTTAACTGCTTCAGCTGTGTTTTGCGTAACAAACATTTATTAACGTTGCTTTATATAATAGGTATATCCAAATCCGACAGTTAGAAACTGTGTAAATGAAGTTGCAGGACTAGAATTAGCGGTTGATACATCCTTCACAAAGCCTAGTAAGGTAGGATCAAAATTATATTTTTGAGCCGTATAACTCACTACCCATCGATAGGACGATTGATCATCTGCAGTAACAACAAAACATATAGAAGGCTCTACTACAAATATATTCATCGTGGGTAACTTACTTAATTTTCGATTATTGTCTGAATCAAAAATTAATGTAGATTGTCCAATTTTTACGTTTAAATCAATCCCGTATCTATCCGAATAAAATTTTTCATAGCCTATTCTAACAAAAGCCCCAAGTGCTTGAATACCACCTAAATTTTTAGTATCGTTCGTCAATACATGATTAATCCAAAAATAATTATAATTCACCCCCAATCCGGTAGTCAATCGATTTTTGAATGAATAATGATAGTAAGGAGATATATTCACTATTCCTTGCATATACCCATTAAAATTCTTGTTTCTAATAGCAACTGGTAAACCAAGCTCCAAACTGATAGAATGGCGAGGATTTATGCGAGAATACGTTTCCGTTTCTTCATTATCTTCTTCATCCAATGTTTGCGCACTAATGAATAGAGGAGAAAAAATTAAGGTTAAAAATAGAAATGTGTAATAAAAAAAATTGCGTTGTGTCATTTATTCAAATCATTAATAAAAACGGATAAGCCAATATACAAAAAATACAGGTTTTACTTTTATAATTACCTAAATTAATTCACCAAATTCATTTTCTTTAATAAAAAAGAGGCATTCATATTTTGACAAACACCATTTTGCAGTCGATAATCAAATGTCAATTCATCGTTTTGAATCGTAGAATCAAAATGTGCTGTATTAAACGCCTTATTTTGCCTTTCCAATGTACACAAAGACAAATCGTGTGTAGCTATTACACCTTCAGAACCAAGGCCTTGCATCTTAAGCATAAACTTATAGGAACCTTCTTCTTTATCCTTACTATTTGTTCCTTTTAAAATTTCATCTAAAAGCACAAAAACAGATTGATTTTGCTCGACAGCGTCCATTAACTTTCTTAAACGACTTAATTCGGCAAAAAAATAGGAACTATTTTCCGAAAGATTATCGCTCGTTCGCATCGAAGTATATAACTGAACCTTTGGATACGTATATTCGTTTGCAAAAACAGGGAATCCAGCATTTGCAAACATTATTGCGCAACCAATTGCTCGTAAATAAGTGCTCTTTCCTGCCATATTTGGTCCTGTAAGAATCATAAATTGTTGCGAATCCACTAAACTAAAATCATTTTGAACAGAAGAAATGTGGGCTAATAAGGGATGGGTCAATCCTTTCATTTCCTTTTTATCATTTTCATTTAATTGCGCATAAATAGTATTTGGATAATTAAAACGTACAGTCGCTGCGGATATATAGGCTTCCACTTTAGACAATCCTTGCTCCCATCCTTCCCATTTAGACTGATTTTTTGTTATCCAATTTGCAAGTGAAATGCGTTGTCGAATATCCCAAGCTAAGAACACATTTATAGCCATTCCCAAGACCATATTATTTCGTGTATTGTATCTGCTAATAATTTTCATCAGTTGATTTAATTCTTCCGCTATCTCTTTTGGTTTTTCCTCAAAAAAAGTAGATGCCCAAATTTCATTTTGGTCTTTTTGCACTAATTCATTTAATGAAATCAGTTGATTACGCATCACTACTATTCTATCTTCTACATTTGAAATTTGATTTGCGATAAAATTTGTGTTTTTTAATTCGATACTCGGTGGAATTAAAGTAAGTAGAATTATAAACGAAAAAACGGAGGTAGAAATACTATCTAAATTAAAAAGAATCAAGGAAGAAAAAGCCAAAATAGGGATGAGGAACTTGACAAATTTAAACCAAGATTTAATTGGAAGATTGGAAGCTAATAACTGCTTTAAGCGATCTTCCTTATGTTTGGAGTCTTCCTGCATTATTCCAACTGCACGAAAATGAAGGGACCAACTTGTATTTTTAGCGAATTGTTCTACGATTTCATTGACTTCTATTGGCTTTTCATTTCCATATAAAAGCATCGAAACCAATTCTTTTTCTCCTAAACTACTTGTTGTTCTATTTAAAAAGGCAAATAATCCATTGGATTTAAACAAATCTAAATCTCCTGAAAAAGGGTGATTATTCGATGCATGTTTTTCTCCCGAATTAAATCCTGAAAAATCGCCACCTAATGCATCCATCTCATTTTTAGTTAAATTAATTTTGTTTTGTACAATCTTCAAGGCTGTTTTACAATCTGTATATCTTGCTAATACGATCAAAAACAAAACTATTGAAACAAGGATAACCGTGAAAAATGGAAAATAATTACCAAACGTTGAATAAACTCCTATGGCAGTTACTAAAAAAATCGTCAAACGCAACCAGCTGTAATTTCTTAAAACACGCATTATAGATTCCTGTTCCAGCGTTAATTGCACTTCGTTCTTTTTGTAAAATTCTTTTGCTAGCATACTTTATATTGAAAAGTAAATATACAAAAAAGGGACTGTTTCGTATGGAAACAGCCCCCTAATTAGATATAATAATTAAAATCAGTCTTTGATACAACGAATCGATAATCCATCTCGTTTGTCTCCGTGTCCAGCGAAAAGTCCAGACTCATTAAAACCTATTTCTCTCCCCCATGCACTTGATACACTATGTTCTGTAGAACTCCACCAATAAGCATTCTTACCAATATTATTAAAAGAACCATTTACGCCATACATACCTTTAGGTAAGGCATGGAAACTACTTGTGTTGGATGCAGAAGTATTAGGCATTTCCCAATGAAGTTTCGCTTTCATTTTACCACCTGCAATTTCATCACCACCTAGAATTTTGGCTAAAGTATCCCATTCTACTCCAGAAGGAACATGCCAACCAGTAGGACAAACACCTCTTTTATCGACAACAGCCATCCAATTATATAGTACTCCGTGTTTTGTGTCATTTTTATAAAAAACATATGCGCCATTTCCCCAAGCATTCCAAACAGTACTATCTTGAATATGTGGAATCGGCTGTCCATTTGTATACTTTGTAACTTTCAGATTATCCATCATCCATTCCTGCTTCCCAAGTAAAATAGACTTGTATACATTTCCTTCAATATCTGTAACGCCATTCCCTGCAGATTGTGCTTTTGAATAAAATACAGATAGGAAACAAATAAAGATTAAAACCAATCTACTTTTCATTATATTATAATTATTGTGAGGCACAATATTAATTAAAATAAAATTTGATTACAGTCAGTTAACAATTACTTAACATACCGAAAGCAGCGGATGGTTAACCCGTCTTCTTTTGATGCAAAACCTTTATAAACGTTATCTTCGTTTATCCCGATTGCTCTTCCAATAGCTTGTTTTTCATTATGTTCGGTAGAACTCCACCAATATGCATGTATTCCTACATTAGACAATTTACCTTTTTCGGTAACATATCCAATTGGAAAAGCACTAAAACCAGTAGCATTCAAGTCAAAAAAATCAAAATCCTCCCAAACACCTTTTTTATCCGATTTCATATCAATCGCTGCAATATCCTCTCCTCCTAATTTATTTTCTAAATAAAACCAATCTTGATCTGAAGGAACTGTCCATCCAGCAGGACAAACATTGCGCGCATCATTTACAACCATCCAAGAATAATACTTCCCGGAATATAGAGGATTAGGATTAGATATTGCTAAATGCTCATCCAATATGGAGTCCCCATTATTAAAATGCATCGTCCTTAAGTTTTCAGTCATCCATTCAGACTTACCAATACGGATTACTGAATAATTATTACCATCTATGTCTTTCACCTCTTTTATTCTTTGAGATAATACTACATTTGTCATTAATGATACGACAAAAAATAGATTTAATGTATAGATAACTGCTTTCATGATATTAAAATATTAACATTAAATTAAACTTGATAACATAAAGTTAACATTAACTTATTGAAATAGCAAATAATTGATACAAAACATGAATAATAGCAAAGGAATAGTATATATTATTGGTTCTGGATTATGCTTCATGGTTGTCAATTTTCTAGTAAAACTGTTAGGTGGACAAGATACAATTGAACAATTACCTGTCTATTCTAAATTCCCAACACATGAACTTGTTCTTTTTCGTTCTATTATCTCCTTCTCTATTAGTGCCTTCTTACTTCGTAAACGAAATCTATCCATATTAGGTACCAATCGAAAAGGGTTATTCGTTCGAGGGTTTTCTGGTATGATTGCGCTTACATTGTTTTTTTACACGATTCAGCACCTTCCAATTGCAATTGCTTCCACACTTCAATATTTAGCCCCAATCTTCACCATTATGCTAGCTTATTTCTTTTTAAAGGATCGCATAACTGTTGGACAGTGGATTTGTATTGGGATTGCACTCATCGGTGTTTTTATCCTTGGGTTATCCAAACTTGAAATTTCCGCATTATCTGCAAAAATCTCTTGGAAATGGATTATAGTTGGTGTCATTTCTGCATTTTTCTCTGGAATAGCATATATTTCTGTCGCACGACTAAAAGCAACAGAAACCCCATTAAATATCGTTATCTACTTTCCGATGATTTCGCTTCCGGTTATGGGAATATGGTCTTGTTTTGATTTTGTTATGCCGCACTATGAAGAATGGATTTATCTACTTTTATTAGGAATATTTACACAAATCGCCCAAGTTTTAATGACGCGTGCTTTCATGATCGCAGAAATCGGTGTCGTTAGTCCATTTCAATACCTAGGATCCATTTATGCATTAATTATCGGAATTTATTTTTTTGATGAAAGTTTACCGATTCTTTCTATTTTAGGAATTATTTTCATCTTGTCAGGAGTATTGGTCAATCTATTTGTAAAATCTAAAAAACATGCATAAAATCAATAAAGCGGATTTAGCAAAATTTGGAAACCTAGAATTACTAGCAAAACAAGTAGTTGAAGGTTTTATCACTGGACTTCACAAAAGTCCTTTTCATGGTTTTTCAGTAGAATTTGCAGAACATCGTTTATACAATACAGGAGAATCCACAAAACACATCGACTGGAAACTGTATGGTAAAACCGATAAATTATTCACCAAAAAATACGATGAAGAAACAAATTTGCGTTGTCAAATAGTAATAGACTGCTCAAGTTCCATGTATTTTGGTAAACCAAACCAACTAAACAAACTAGAATTCGCAATAGTTAGTGCTGCCTCATTCATTGAATTATTAAAAAAACAACGAGACGCGATTGGTATATCTTTATTTTCTAATGAATTAGAAATTAACACTCCCGCAAAATCATCTTTAGCGCATCAACACTACCTTTTACAAGCCTTAGAAAAACGTTTGCATACGTATACTCCTAACAGCATGCGTCAAACCAACACGATTTCATGCATCCATACCATTGCAGAATTGACCCACAAGCGAAGTTTAATTTTACTCTTTACAGACTTAATGGATGATGTGCATCATGAAAATGCCTTTATTGAAGCACTTCAACATTTACGACACAACAAACACGAAGTTATTGTTTTTCATACCATTGAAAAATCGAGTGAACTAGCATTAGAATTAGGTAATCGTCCGCTGAAAATAATTGATATGGAAACCGGGGAAGAAATGAAACTCCAAACCGCTGATATCAAAAAGAATTTTATGGAAGAATCTAAAAAATATTTTGATCAAATAAAAATTAAATGCGGACAGTTAAATATCGATTTCGTTGAAATTGATATTGCGCAAGACATTGAATTCGTATTACAACAATATCTTCTAAAAAGACAAAAAATGAGAATCTAAACTATTTTAAAATAGATTTATGTTCATTCCCTAACAAATCCAAAACGGTTTTTACGGGACTAAATGCTGCGGATGGTATTTCTACAAAGATGGTATTCCAGAATGCCATTGAACCATTCCAAAGACCAGGTAATTCAGAGAAGAAAATATCTTTCCCTTTATATTTCTTTTTAACCACAAAATATTTACTTGGGTCAGAAAATTCAGTTAAATCAAATTTTTTGCCGTATACATCTTTCGTTACTGCTGCAATGACTACTGGATTAAAGTAGGTACTTTGCACCATTAATCGGTATTGTTGCCCTTGCATTTTAATTTGAGATTTCTCGACAATTTGCTTCGTTACAAAACCATTTTCTTCTACCCAAAAAGGTCCTCCCCCCGCTTGTCCTTCATTACGAACCATTCCACAAATTCTAAATGGACGGTTTAATAATTTAGGGATGTCTTGTTCTTCCATGTTCTCCAATTCCGACAAAGAAATGAATTGAAACGTGCTATTTAATTTTATAAGTTCCTCCATCGAAGGACTCTTCATCAATTTCGCGATTTTCTCTTGAAACCAAATCGCCATTCCACCTAAAAACTTCCAAGTTTCATTCATCTCATTCGACTTCTCGTAATGTTGAATATTGTCTATATTTTTAATGAAAATAACATCCGACTCAATAGCATTTAAGTTCTCTAACAATGCTCCGTGACCAGAAGGACGCGTCAACATTTCTCCAGAATCAATGATTAGTGGATTTTGTTCGCTATCAAATGCAATCGCATCTGTTTCTGGATTTTGATAGGAAAAGGATAAATCAATTTCCTGTCCTATAAATTCTTTCAAGCCTAAAATACCTTCTTGAATTTTAGACTCAAAATTTTCCTTTATAGTATAATGAAAAGCGATATTTTCCTCTTGAACAGATAATCCTTGTAACATTTGTTCTTGGTAAGGATTTAAAACAAAAGGTCCATTTTTATGAAAAGGAATCAAACCTTTAGGTAAATCCCCAAAGCCCATTCCAATATCCGTCAACAAATAGCGAACGAAATCATCCAAAATAATATCTTGATTCTTTATTTTTTTTCGAATATCTGTAGGTAATTTGTGGAAAAATGCAAAATCTTCAATATGGTTTAAGAAACGTTCTATTTGACTTGTATTTTCATCATTCGTATTTTCTAAGAAATCAAATAAAAACTGAAACATACGAGAACCGGAACCAGATGCCGGTATAAAAAATGTAGATTTAGGCGTCGACGCTTCAAATTTATCCATCAACAATTCTTTTTGATCCTCCGGAAAAGCAATCACTCCATCCCCTAGTTTACAAGGAGAAACCAATTTTAAATCTGGTTGAACACCAAAAACTTTTTCTCTTTGTGTTTCCACATTTGTTATTTCTACGCTTGAATTATGCATTCTACGATCCTTTTTTATTATTTTGCACTATGCATTTGATACGCGAATATATTAATTACATTCGAAAAGCCCAAGGAAGACACCAAATACACTCGCCTTTTGTGTATAATTTTGTAGATTCCTGCCTTAAAATCAAAATTTCTAAAGAATTTAAAACTAAAATTAAGCTTTTAACTCAAAGCTTATCTAATAATCACACCAAATTATCGATAACCGATTTCGGAGCAGGGTCAAAAAAAATGGGACAAATACGCACAGTATCTTCTATTTACAAAAACGCAAGTTGCAAAGGAACTTATGCAGACTTACTCTATAAATTATGCAACTATTACCAACCTGAGTATATATTAGAACTAGGGACGAATCTAGGAGTTGGAACTTTTTTCTTACACGAAGGAAATCCACATGCAAAAATCATTACCATTGACGGATGCTTAGAAACACAAAATATCGCAAAACAAAATATTACAACTAAAAATATTCAATTTTCACACGCTTCATTTGATGAATTCCTTGATACTTTATCTCCGCAAAAATTTGATTTGATATACATAGATGGAGATCACAGAGGCGCTTCCTTGTTACGATATTTGGATAAATTAGACTCGTACTGTCATTCTGAAACAATTTTATTACTGGATGATATTCGTTGGAGCAAAGACATGCTAAATACTTGGAAAAAACTGATAGATTCAGAAACATATCATTTAACTTTGGATTTATTTAAAATGGGGATTTTAATTAAGAAACAAGGAAAAGAAAAAGAACATTTTATTCTTCGACTAAAAAACGTATTAACAAGCCTATAATATCTAGTATGAAAATATATACAAAAAAAGGAGATACAGGAACAACACAATTAATTGGTGGGACACGTGTACCTAAGCATTCGCTACGTATTGAATCCTATGGAACAATCGATGAGCTAAATTCTCACCTTGGACTTATTAGAGATCAGGAAATCAATTCTATTTACATTTCTCAATTACTAGAAATTCAAGATAGATTGTTTACAATCGGATCTTTATTAGCAGCTGACCCAGAAGTAAACACTATGAAATTACCGGAAATTTCAGAAGAAGATGTAGTGTATCTTGAAAATGCAATGGATGAAATGGATGCAAATTTACCTGAAATGAAATCATTTGTATTACCTGGAGGACATTCAACTGTTTCTTATTGTCATGTAGCACGTTGTGTTTGTAGACGAGCAGAACGTATTACCGACAATTTGAATGAGATTAGTAATGTAGAACCTATCATTTTAAAATACTTGAATCGATTAAGCGATTATTTATTTGTTCTTTCACGAAAGCTATCTCAAGATTTAAACATAATCGAGTCACCCTGGAAACCAAGATATTAATAGTAAATAAGAATTTTTAGAGTATTATATTTTGACATCCTATCAAAATTGTTCAAAAATTAACAAATAGATTATAATTAAAAAATTATAATGTTATCAAAATAAAATTACTTTTGTGCAAAAAACAAAACTTAATAAACTAGTATATTATGTATTGGACATTAGAATTAGCATCCTATTTAGAAGATGCACCTTGGCCAGCATCTAAAGACGCATTAATTGATTTTGCTATTCGTCACGGAGCAACATTAGAAGTTGTAGAGAACTTACAAGATTTAGAGGATGAAGGCGATGTATACGAAAGTATTGAAGAAATCTGGCCAGATTACCCATCTAAAGACGACTTTCTTTTCAATGAAGATGAATATTAATTGAACTGAATGAAAAATAAAAAATCCCGAATCAAAATTTGATTCGGGATTTTTTTATATGGTTTTTTATTTGTAGAGATATGGCATGCCATATCTCTACAAATAAAAACATTTACACATTAAACCTAAAATGCATAATATCACCATCTTCCACGATGTATTCTTTGCCTTCCACTTTAAATTTACCTGCTTCTTTAACTGCAGCTTCCGATTTTAAAGATGTATAATCTATATATTTCATTACTTCAGCGCGAATAAATCCTTTTTCAAAATCGGTATGAATTACACTTGCAGCTTGCGGTGCTGTCATTCCTTTTGTAATTGTCCAAGCTCTAACCTCTTTCACACCACAAGTAAAATAAGTTTGTAGATCTAACAATGAGTAAGCGGAACGGATTAACCTATTAACTCCAGGTTCTTCCAATCCTAATTCCTCTAAAAACATTTGACGCTCATCGTATGTTTCTAATTCGGTAATATCCGCTTCAATTTTCGCACCAATCACCAACACTTCTGCGTTTTCTGCTTTCACATTTTCTTTTACTTGATCCACATATTTATTACCAGATTTTACAGACGATTCATCGACATTACATAGATATAACACTGGTTTAGAAGTAATCAATTGAAATTTATGGACAAACTCAATTTCTTTTTCATCAAATACCATCGAACGAACAGAAAGTCCTTTTTCTAAATGGTCCTTTACACGGTATGCTATTTCATTTTCTTTTAAAATATCTTTATCCCCAGTCTTTAAACTTTTAGAAAGTGCTAGAATACGTTTTTCAATCGTTTCAAAATCTTTTAACTGCAACTCAATATCAATCACTTCCTTATCTCTAATCGGATTAACACTTCCATCCACATGAATAATATTCCCGTCGTCAAAACAACGCAAAACGTGAATAATCGCATCTGTTTCACGAATATTTGCAAGGAATTGATTACCTAACCCCTCCCCTTTTGATGCGCCTTTAACTAAACCAGCGATATCAACAATCTCCATGGTAGTAGGAACAACTTTTTCTGGATTAACAATTGTTTCCAATACCTCTAAACGTGGATCAGGAACGGAAATGGTTCCTACATTTGGTTCAATTGTACAAAAAGGAAAGTTTGCAGACTGCGCTTTAGCATTTGACAAACAGTTAAATAAAGTGGATTTTCCAACATTTGGTAACCCTACAATTCCACATTTTAAAGCCATTAGTAATTTTTTTGTGCAAATATAAAGAATTCCGCGTTGCTTTATACACAAGCATTTTATTAGAATAACAGAATGTGCCGTTTTATGAACCAATGCTGTTAATAAAAAGAAAAAACGCGTGAAAAAACAACCCAAAATCTCATTAAATTCGTATTAATTAACAATTGTTTTATACTAAGTAAACACTGCAATTATGGCTCAAGACATATTTGACAAAATCAAAAAAAATAGAGGTCCAATCGGACAATATTCTAAAGGGGTTCACGGTTACTTCACGTTTCCAAAATTAGAAGGTGAATTAGGTAACAAAATGCTTTTTAGAGGGAAAGAATGTTTAATCTGGTCTTTAAACAACTATTTAGGACTAGCAAATCACCCAGAAGTTCGTGAAGCAGACGCAAATGCTGCAAAACAATATGGTTTAGCGTACCCGATGGGAGCTCGTATGATGACTGGTCAAACAGCAGAGCACGAAAAATTAGAAAATGAATTAGCGGACTTCATGCAGAAAGAAGACTGTATTCTTTTAAACTTTGGATATCAAGGAATGGTTTCTGCAATTGACTCATTAGTAGATCGTTCTGATATAATTGTTTATGATAGTGAATCGCACGCATGTATTTTAGATGGAATGCGTTTACATTCTGGAAAACGTTTTGTATTTCAACATAACGACATGGAAAGTTTTGACAAACAAATGCGTAATGCAACACGTTTAGCAGAACAAACTGGCGGTGGAATATTAGTGATTACCGAAGGTGTTTTTGGAATGGCTGGTGATCAAGGGAAACTAAAAGAAATCGTTGAATATAGAAAATCCGGGAAATATAACTTCCGTCTTTTTGTAGATGACGCGCATGGATTTGGAACACTTGGAGAAACTGGTCAAGGTGCAGGTGAAGTACAAGGGATTCAAAATGAAATTGACGTGTTATTCGGTACTTTTGCAAAATCGATGTCTTCCATCGGTGGATTTATTTGTGGCGACGAAAGTATTATTGAATACCTTCGTTATAACATGCGTTCGCAAATGTTCGCTAAAGCCTTACCGATGACGATTACTATTGGAGCACGTAAACGTTTAGAGTTATTACGCACACGCCCAGAATTAAAAAATAAATTATGGGAAATTACTAATGCATTACAAACTGGATTTAAAGAGGCTGAATTTGATATTGGCGCTACCAACTCTCCAGTAACCCCAGTATTCATGAAAGGTTCTTTAGCAGAAGCTACAAACCTAACGTATGATTTAAGAGAAAACTACAATATCTTTTGTTCGATTGTAATTTATCCCGTTGTGCCAAAAGATGTAATTATGTTACGAATCATCCCTACAGCAGCACATACTTTGGAAGATGTAAATTATACATTGGAAACATTCAAAAAATTAAAATCTAAACTAGATGCTGGAGAATATAAATCCGATGAATTAGCTGCAGTTGAAACAGACAAAAAATAGTTTAAGCAATGCATAAATAAATAAGCGACTATATGTTCATTCATTTAGTCGCTTTTTTTATGGATACAAAAATCTCTTTTATTACTTCAATTTAATTCCAAACAAAGAAGCTACTCAAATTAGATGTAAGTAGCTTCAATTGGTGTTAAAAAATATTAAAATTCTAGAACTATCCTAAAAAAGGATATCTGTAATCATTTGCTGGAATAAATGTTTCTTTAATTGTTCTTGCAGAAACCCATCGTAATAAATTCAAGGGAGCTCCTGCTTTATCATTAGTTCCTGAACCTCTAGCACCTCCAAAAGGTTGTTGCCCCACAACAGCACCTGTTGGCTTGTCATTGATGTAGAAATTACCTGCACTATGTTCTAAAGCAATTAAAGCTTTCTGAATTGCGTATCGGTCATTTGCTATTATTGAACCTGTCAAAGCATATTCTGACGTAGAATCAACAATTTTCAATGTTTCTTCAAAATTATCCGCTTCATAAACATATATAGTAATAACTGGCCCAAAAATTTCCTCTACCATAGATTTGAAGAATGGATTCGTTGTCACTATTACGGTTGGTTCTACAAAATACCCAATGGATTTATCATACTTACCACCCGCAATTATTTCAGCATCATTTGCTTGTTTTGCAAATTCGATATAACTAGCAATTTTATCAAAAGAACGTTCACTAATTACTGCGTTAACAAAATTAGACGTATCGTCAGGTGAACCCATTTTTATGGAGCTTAATTGCTCAACTAACGTACGCTTAACATCTCCCCATAAATTTGAAGGAATATATGCTCTTGACGCTGCAGAACATTTTTGCCCTTGAAATTCAAAAGCACCTCTTGTTATTGCTGTAGCAACCTCTTTTGCATTTGCAGATTTATGAACCATTATAAAATCCTTACCACCTGTTTCTCCAACAATTCGCGGGTAACTTTTGTAATTTTCAATATTATTCGCAATTGTTTTCCAAAGATTTCTAAACACACCCGTAGATCCAGTAAAGTGTATTCCAGCAAAATCTTTATGTTTGAAAATAACATCTCCAGCAATTTCACCACTAACAGTTACCATATTGATAACACCATCTGGTAATCCTGCAGCTTGAAACAATTCCATGATAACTTGCGCTGAATATATTTGTGTCTCTGCTGGTTTCCAAACAACCACATTCCCCATCATCGCCGGCGCAGCAGACAAATTCGCAGCAATGGAGGTGAAATTAAATGGTGTTAAAGCAAATACAAATCCTTCTAAAGGTCTATACTGCAAACGATTCCACATCCCAGGTAAAGATTCAGGTTGTTCACGATAAATTTCAGACATATACTGCACATTGAATCTAAAGAAATCGATTAATTCACATGCAGCATCAATCTCCGCTTGAAATACATTTTTAGATTGCGCCAACATAGTTGCTGCATTCATCTTAGCTCTAAAAGGTCCAGCCAACAAATCTGCTGCTCTTAAAAAAACAGCTGCTCTCTCTTCCCAAGGTAACGCAGACCAGGCTTCTTTCGCTGCTAAAGCCTTTTCAATTGCTACTTCAACGTGCTTAGCATCACCAACGTTATAGTGTGCTAATAACTTTTTATGGTCATGAGGTGAAGTTAAATGCTTTTTATTGGAAGTATATACTTTTTCGGAACCAATATACATAGGTATATCTATCGGTTCTTGTTGATGCATTTTATCATACATCGCTAATAATTCTGCTCTTTCTGGAGAATTAGCAGTATAGGATTTAACAGGTTCGTTAATCGCTACTGGTACTCTTGATATTGCATTTGCCATAATCTATTTTTTTTTCAAATTTAATGATTGTTTACTAACCTACAAGTTGCGTTTATGCTTTCTTAATTCAATAAGTTTGGATAAAGCAATTGAAAAGTAGGGATTTTTACTTTCAGAATTTCAGATGTGTTTAAATTCTGAAAAACATAATTTCCTTCCATTCTTCCCAATGTACTTTGAAGATCACAAGAACTCGAATATGAAAAAGTATCGCCTGGCTCGATGATTGGCTGTTCACCAATTACCCCCTCCCCACGCACTACTCTTGGAAAATCCAAAGAGTCAAAAATAAACCATTCTCGCTTTAGTAATTGCATACTAAAATTACTTTTATTCGTAATTGAAATTGTATATTGGAAAATATATTTATTATCTACGATGGAAGAAAATCGTTCGTTAAAAGTAGATTCTACACTCACTTTTATCCCATTGGTAATTTCTACGTACATACTTTTTTTATCTTTTATTAATCAATAATTAGTTGGATATCATACCCACATTTAAAATGCCCTAATGGACAAACTTTATGACCATGGATCCCACACGGTCTGCACTTCAAATTTCCGACTTCTATCACTTTGGCATCTTCACTCAATGGCCCAAAACCAAAGCCTGTAATCGTAGAACAAAAAAATGCAGTTACCGGAGCATTCATTGCTGAACAAATATGCAAAGGACCAGAATCATTTACAAAATTACGAATAGCAGATTTCATTAAAGCAGCAGATTCTAAAAAACTAAATTTCCCTGCAAAATTCGCTATGTTTTTGATAGTAGATTGCTTTATAATTGATTCACATAATGGAAAATCACTTGGTCCACCTAATAAATAAACCTTCCCTTTTTTTTCCAGTAACTTTATCAATTCCACCCA
>Ga0114969_10000650_pt1 | contig 30045 bp, 30 predicted proteins | sample M_130807_MF_Meta_FD_87316 | JGI IMG/M metagenome (GOLD analysis project Ga0114969, IMG submission 87316) | Freshwater microbial communities from Lake Montjoie, Canada to study carbon cycling - M_130807_MF_MetaG | ecosystem: Environmental > Aquatic > Freshwater > Lake | place: Lake Montjoie...
GTGTTGGGTTTTTCGCAACTTGATTATGCTAAAACACTCAACGTGAGAGTGGGCGTAAACATCTTGACGGGTTACAGCAATAAATTGTCGAAAGAGCAAAAAGAACAAGAGAAAATCAAACGCACTTTGTCTCGTAAAGACAGTGATAAAGATGGCGTGAACGACTTTTTGGATTTGTGTAAAGACATTGCAGGACCTGTTGAACACAAAGGGTGTCCCGATAAAGACGGTGATGGTGTAGCCGACAACGACGATATTTGTCCTACCGAGGCTGGTAATCCTGATTTGGGTGGCTGTCCCGATGGCGATAACGATGGTGTAGCCGATAGAATTGACGAGTGTCCTACTTTGTACGGTGGATTGCGCGGTTGTCCTGACTTTGACAAAGACAGCATCATAGACGCTGAAGATCTTTGTCCGGGTGCTCCTGGTTCTCGCGCCATGAAAGGCTGTCCTGATTTAGATAGAGATGGCGTATCGGATAACAACGACAAGTGTATAGATGTACCAGGCGATATTGAACATCAAGGTTGTCCAGACAGCGACGGTGATGGTGTTTATGACCACGAAGACCTATGTAAAAATACACCTGGATCGGCAGAGTTCAAGGGGTGCACTGATAAAGACAGTGATTTGGATGGTGTTCCCGATGTTTTTGACAAATGTCCAATTCATGCGGGAGGTGCCGACAACGGCGGTTGTCCACTGCAATAGTAGACTATAGATAGAGTAGGAGACCTAAAGTTGTGAATTTTAACTTTAGGTCTCTTACTTTTCCACTTTCGGCATTCTATTTCTTACTTTTGCCTTCCCAACATTTATTATGCTGAAAGAAATTAAGTCGCAGGATTATTCTGTTTTCATCGGAGACGATGTATTGCAGCAAGTGCAAAGCTTTTTAGAGGAGCATGCTGCGCAGTACACCAAGTTTTTTATTTTGGTGGATGAAAACACTGTAGAGCACTGTTTGCCTATCGTTCAGTTTCATGTTCCGTTTTTGAAAGACGCAGAAATTGTGGAGATTGAAAGTGGTGAGCAAAACAAATGTATTGAAGTAGTGACACAAGTTTGGATAACACTGAGCGAAGCGGAAGCCGACAGACAAGCCTTGTTTGTGAATTTAGGAGGAGGCGTGATTGGTGATATGGGTGGTTTTATTGCATCAACCTACAAGCGAGGAATTGATTTTATTAATATTCCAACCACATTGTTGTCGCAAGTAGATGCATCGGTTGGAGGTAAGTTGGGCATTGATTTAAATGGTTTGAAAAATCAAATTGGTGTTTTTGCTTATCCAAAAGGTGTTTTTATTCTGCCTTCTTTTTTGGAAACATTGCCAAAGGGTCAGGTTCGATCAGGTTTTGCTGAAGTATTGAAGCACGCGCTGATTCGCGATCAAAAGCATTGGGATCTTGTTAAAAAAATAACGCTGAAGAAGAAAATTGATTTTGAAGACATTATTTATTGGTCGGTAAATATCAAAAACAACATTGTGCTGCAAGATCCGCGTGAAAAGGGATTGCGCAAATTGCTCAATTTCGGGCATACGATTGGTCACGCTGTTGAAACATTGTCAATTGACAATCCTGCGCTCAGCGAATTGATGCATGGCGAAGCCATTGCAGTAGGAATGATCGCTGAATTGTATTTGAGTCAATCGCTTGCCGGCTTGTCATTACAGCAGGCCGAAGAGATAGAATCGATTTTGGTGAAGTTGTACCAGCCGACGCCCTTGCGTGAAGATTTTTTTGACGCGTATTTGCATTTGATGATGCAGGATAAAAAGAACGACAAAGGCGCGATTAATTTTACTTTGCTCAAAGCCATTGGTGATGGCGAGGTGAATTATACCGCTAACAAAAAACAAATTGTAGCCGCACTTAAATATTATAATTCAGTAATCGCCCGTGCTTAAAATATTAAAACACCACCGCGTATTAAAAGGAGAAATTGTACTTACTGCTTCTAAAAGTGAAAGCAATCGCCTTTTGTTGATTCGCGCTTTGTGCGCATCTCATTTTTCTATACACAATTTGGCGGCTGCCAAAGACACGCAAACAATGGTGCAGCTTTTGGCCAATGATGGCGAAACGTGGGATGTTGGTCCGGCAGGTACAACTATGCGTTTTTTGACAGCTTACGCTGCATTGCAGTCGGGTACTAAAATATTGACAGGCAGTGAGCGCATGCGCAACCGTCCTATCAAAATATTGGTTGATGCGCTGCGCGCTTTAGGTGCCGATATTGAATACCTTGAAAAAGAGGGTTGTCCGCCAATGCGCATTCAAGGAGGGAAATTGCGTGGCGGAAAAATTACGATCGATGGCAGTGTGAGTAGTCAGTATCTTTCCGCACTCTTAATGATTGCGCCTAAATTGACGGGCGGATTAGAAATGGAATTGACGGGCAAAGTCGCTTCGGTGCCTTATTTGAAAATGACTTTGCGTTTGATGCAAAATTTTGGTGCAAAATATACTTGGGAAGGATCAATTATAAAAGTAGAGGAGGGCGTTTATTCGCCGCAGGAATTTACTGTAGAAGCCGACTGGAGCGGTGCTAGCTATTGGTATCAAATAGCGGCCTTTGCTACTGAGCTCGATTTAACGATTAAAGGCTTGAAACAAATTAGTTTGCAAGGCGATTCAGCAATTGTGCAGATGTACGATAGATTGGGTGTACGCAGCACATTTTTAATTGATGGTGTGCGTCTTACAAAAAGCAACAATGCTTTGCCTGCGCTATTTAATGATGATTTCACCGATTGTCCTGATGTCGCGCAAACCCTGGCGGTGACGCTTGCGGGTTTAGGACTTGGAGGAAGACTGACTGGACTGGAAAGTTTGCGAATTAAAGAAACAGATCGCATTGCGGCCATTCAAAATGAGCTTGCGAAATTTGGCATTGTCGTAGACGCTGAAGGTGATTACGCAATGATTGTGCATGCCGGAAGTATTAAGCCTAGCGCAGTTCCTGTGCACACCTATGAAGACCATCGGATGGCAATGGCTTTCGCACCATTGGCAATGCTTTTAGAAGGCGTGCTTATAGAAGAACCAGAAGTGGTGGAGAAATCATATCCAGCATTTTGGACCGATTTACAAAGTGTTGCTTTTCAGTTTTCGGAAGTTTAGATTTCAATCAACTTATTTTTAACAGCGTACATCACCAGTTCTGCTACGTTTTTAACTTTCACTTTGTGCATGATGTTGGTGCGGTGCGTGTCTACAGTGCGGTGACTAATAGAGAGCTGATCTGCAATTTTTTGGTTGTTGAGCCCGTCTAAAATTAGCTTTACGATTTGCAGTTCTCGTTTGGTTAAAATTTCTCCTTTCGCGTATTTTGAATCTACGCCATCCTGTGATGACATATAATTCAAAGCCATAATGCGAGATACCTCTTGTGCGAAATATTTTCCGCCGTTGGCAACCTCTTTAATGGCAGTGATGAGTTCTTCTGTTGGTGAGTTTTTTAAAATATAGCCGTCTGCTCCTGCTTGCACACTTCGCTTGATATAGCTCTCTTGCAAATGCATCGAAAGCATGATTACTCTTACTCGTGGATTGTTTTGTGTTATTTCTTTGGTGAGTGCAATGCCGTCAGCTGCGTCTAACGAAATGTCCATTAAAATCACATCGGGTTTGTTGAATTGAAGTATTTCTAAGCATTGTTCGGGATCGGCTGCTTCTCCTACTACTTCAATATCTTCGTCACTATTTAGCAAAGTGCAAATGCCTCTGCGAATGAGTCTGTGATCATCAACGATCAACACTTTAATTTTACGCATAATAAATCCCCGTACTTAAAAAAATTATTAATTACCCTACTTACAATTTAGTGATAATTGCGTTCCCGCGCAACTAAATAGTGGAACCCCGAATCCCACTATTTTCTTAAATTTAGATAAAAAAGTGACTAAACAATTAAATTAATCGACAAACGATAGGTAATTACCGACTAAAATTTGACTAGTATGCTTTCTTCTTGTATCTTTGCTTCACTGAAAATACTTCTACAGTACAACTGTAAGTAATTTAGTTAAGTTTAGTTAGGTTAGGTTAGAAAATGCTGGATGCCCGTCCGGCATTTTCTTTTTTCAGTCCCTTTGTGTTACATTCCACTGACCAATCGCAGCCAATTTGGTAATTTCTTCGCATTGTCTACATAGCGTTCCTTTGCGTATGTAAGTGACAAAACAATGCTCAATAGAAAGATGTAGGCCAAGACATGGGTGCCTATGGAAACTGCCCAATTTAAATTAGAAATCAAGAAAGCATTAATGCCACAGTGGAGGATGTATACAAACAATGAATTTCGGCCCAGCATACAAATTGGATTTTTTGACGACGCGAATTGCTGCACGTAGTGTGTGCCCCATAATAACAAGGCAATTGCGCCTAAACTCAAGCATAGGAAAGGAAGGTGCACTGGGTAAAATATTTCAAGATATCCGTTGCGACCTGCATTCACAGGGTTTTGCTGAAAATAGTAGAGGGCAACAATAAAGAGTACAGTGGCGGCAATTTTTACTTCTTTGCGTTCTGCCAGTCTGTAGCGCGCAAAGTATGCACCTGTCCAACCAATCAGTAACCAAGGTAAAATGGGAAACCATCCATCTCTGATAAAACGATGCAATGTTTCTTTAAAATTCACTTGAAAAAGATGGTTAAGAGATAAGTCTTGCAGTTCAAAGCGGTAAGGCACAAAGGTTGAGATAGCCAGCCAGCTGAAAAGCAAAGTTGCGAAAAGCAGGTTTAGTAAAATAGCAGACTTGTTTTTTAGATGGTGTAGTGTTAAAATAACAAAGGAAATAACGTACAGCACGTCGAAATTTTGAAAGGGAAGAATGCGCCAAATGAAAATGTCGATAAAAGCTGCTGCAAAAATAACGCGCCAAAACGCGAAGGGAAAGCGTGTGTTATTTTCAATCGAAAATGCGAAGGATGAATAGCCCGATAAAAAAACAAAAGTGGGCGCTGCCGTTGAATAAATGATGCGTAAAAATAGTGGAGTGCTGTCAAGATAAAAGTAAGGAGAAAGGTTGGCCAAAAGCATCAGTAAAATGGCGCATCCGCGCAGCAGGTCTATGGATTTCGCTCGTGAGTCAGTACTTGTCATTGTGTGTTTTTTGTGCGAGGAATTTTATTTTGAAATGTCAAATTACTGACGAATAATTTCCTCCAGTAGATATACCTTTCCGCGCAGTGTTACTTTGCCATTGTTTACCAACAGTTTTACAGCCTCATCATTTGAAAGCACTTCAAAGGGAATGCGGAAATTGCAACCTGTTTTCCAGTCGCTGCAACCGAAAGCTGTTTTTCCTTTAACAACATTTCCTTTTTTGCATTTGGGGCATATCAATGGTTTTTGTTCAACAATAGGTGCTTTGTTGAAGAGTACTTCGTTGACCATGCTGCCGACTAGTTCTTCCATCTCCTTAATGAATTGCGGTGCCGAGAATTCTCCGCTTTCAATTTGACGTAGTTTCTTTTCCCAAAGTCCGGTGAGTTCTGGGGATTTTAAAGTTGGATTTTGAATACAGCCAATAAGATTAATTCCTATTTCAGTGGGCAGTAATTTTTTTCCTTTTTTTTCAATGTACGTTCGCTTGAAAAGTGTTTCAATAATGTTTGCTCGGGTAGATGGTCGACCGATTCCATTGTCTTTCATGAGCGCTTTTAGTTCGTCGTCTTCCACTGCTTTTCCTGCGGTTTCCATGGCGCGAAGCAATGTTGCTTCGGTGTATTCTTTAGGTGCCGATGTTTTCTTTTTGTCGACAAGTGGTTGGTGCGGACCGCTTTCACCTTCATCGAACAGTGGTAGTATTTTTTCTTCGTCTTTGTCGCTTTCTTTTTCCTCTTTCGCCTTCTCTACTTTGTCAAAAACAACACGCCATCCTGCTTCTAAAATTTGCTTGCCTGTTGCTTTGAAAGCGTGTTTGTCGATGGTAGCATCGATGGTGGTATTCGATACTTTACATTCAGGATAAAAGGCAGCAATGAAACGTCGTGTGATCAAATCGTAAACGTCTTTTTCGAGTCCTGTAATGTTGTTTGCAATCACCCCCGTGGGAACAATGGCGTGGTGATCAGTCACTTTATTGTCGTTGAATACTTTTTTGGACTTCGCGATTTTTTTGCCGAGCAGCGGAGCAACAAGCGCCTTGTAATCGATCAGCCCCTCCAGCATTTTTTGTATTTTCGGGTACATGTCGTTGGGTAAAAACACAGTGTCAACGCGCGGATAAGTCACCACTTTTTTCTCGTACAAACTTTGTACAATACCCAATGTGTTTTCTGCTGAAAGAGACAATTTGTTGTTGGCTTCAATTTGCAAAGAAGTTAAATCGAAAAGATTTGGCGGAAATTCTTTGCCTTCTTTGATGCTTACTTTAGCAATGAGTAGGGGCTGATCCTTGATTTCTTCTAAAAGTTTTTGGGCTTTGGCTTCGTCTTCCAGTTTTCCTTTGCTGTAAGAGAAAATTGCTTCTCTATAGTTTGTTTTGAGTTCAAAGTAGGTTTGGGGTACAAAATTAAGTATTTCATGGTAGCGCTGCACAATCATTGCCAAAGTAGGCGTTTGCACGCGACCAACACTCAGTACTTGTTTGTTTTTCCCGTATTTCATGGTAAACAAACGCGTGGCATTGATGCCAAAAAGCCAGTCGCTGATCGCTCTGCATTCGCCAGCCTGAAAAAGTGAATCAAATTCTTTTGCGTCAACAAGTTTGTTAAAGCCGGCTTTTATGGCCTCTTCGGTGAGTGAAGAAATCCAAAGTCGTTTCACCGGTACTTTGTATTCGGCATGCTGCATGACCCATCGCTGAATGAGCTCTCCCTCTTGGCCGGCGTCACCGCAGTTGATGATTTCTTCACATTCTGCAACCAATTTTTTGATGGTGTTGAACTGCTTTTCAACGCCCTTGTTTTGTATGAGCTTGATGCCAAATACCTTTGGTACAATGGGTAGACTGTACATGTCCCACGACTTGTCGCCGGGTTTGTAGTCGTGTGGTTCTTTTAAAGAGCAAAGATGCCCAAAGGTGTACGATACCCAGTAGCCATTGCCTTCCCAATAGCCGTCTTTGCGGTTATTGGCGCCTAAAATTTTCGCTATTTCTCCAGCAACACTTGGCTTTTCAGCAATACATAGCTTCACGGTAAAATCATTTTTTCAAATTTAAAATTTTGCTTCGTCAATTATTATTAATTTTATTCACAACAAGATGATAAACCAATGCGCCACCTCAAAAAAATAATTTTAATTTTTCTATTTGCATTTAGCATTGTGACCGTTAGGGCGCAAATGGTGCAGGAATGGGGACTCGGCTTCGCTGGAATCTATAATTTTACCGCCCAAACTTTTGGTGCCGATGTTCGGGCACATTTGATTTTGAGCAATCGATTTACCGTGGCGCCTCAATTGCAGTATTATCCAACTATTAATCGTTTTCACGATTTTTATGCAGGCGCTTCGCTGCACTACAATTTCACTCCGTCATATGCTTGGGGAGTGTATGCCTTAGCCCATGCTTCGTACCATGACTGGATCAATTTTGCTGAATCCACCAATCCAAAAGCGCAACAAAACAATTGGAATGCCGAACCGGGTTTGGGCATCATTCGAAACTATGGTTGTGTGCGGCCTTTTGCCGAGGCGCGCTATAATGTTAAGTGGAACGAAGGCAACCTTCGCGTAGGTCTTACGTTTTTCTTTGGAGATTGCGGTGGTCAACACGAAGTTTGTCCGGCCTACACTTTAAATCACTGATGATATGAAAAATAATTTTTTTAGTAAGGCAACAAGTGTCGCCCTTTGTGCATTTGCTTTATTGCTTAGTTCTTGTGAAAGTACGCGCGATGACAGTGACGATACTTTTTCATCCATGGATGCTTTTTACAATACACACCGGCAAGAGGAGCAAGAATTTATTGTGGATTCAGTGGGGAAGGGGCCAATTGTAGGTAAGCAAAACACAAGGCTCTATGCCGATACATCACTTTTTATGTATCCTGGAGGCAGTGATGTTAAATATCCTTTTACGATCAAATTGATTGAATTGTATTCGCATTCAGATTTTGTGGAATATCCAATGAGCACAGTTGCTGGGGATGTAATGACTGAATCGGCTGGTGCCATGCGCGTACGGGCTTACAAAGATGGTGTGGAGTTGGTGTTGAAGCCCAATAAAAGTTTTGTTGCTGTGATGACCGATACCAATAACTTGCTTAATGGAATGCGGATTTTTTATGGCGCTAATGCCGATACTGATGTTAGTTGGACGCAAGCTACCGATGGTTCTTCTGTGGTGACTAATACTTCGTCGTACACTTTGGCATTGCACCAAATGGGTTGGGTGAATTGTGCTCAATTACGACCATCACTATTAGGTGTTGCGGCAATCACTTTTGTTGCAGAAGGCAGCGGTACGGAGTTCATCGACGTGTACCTTATTGCAAAAAATTATTTCTCTGTTGTTAAAGTGAAAAATTTGCAGTCGATCGCATTGCCGCTTGGTGAGCCAGTGACAGTTATCGCAATGGCAATGGATCAAAATAAAAAGTACCGTTTGCATTCTTCAACGCTCACAGTTGGTTTTGGTATTACGGTGACCTTAGACATGAAAGTTGTTACCGAGCAAGATGTGTTGAATGCCTTGTCGGCGTTGTAATAATGTTGATGTTGTGAAATTTGATTTGTCTTACAGCTGCTGAAATCTTATTTCTTTTTTCGTCGGAACAGATACATGCCGATGGCCATGAAAGCGACGGAAGCTGCGAGTAATATTGGAATCAGAGAGGGGTCAACTTTTTCGTATTTTCGAGCTTGTAGTCCCTGTTTTTCATTTTCTTCATCTTCAAAAAATTCGTTGAGTAGCGTGCGCTCTTGCACGTAGGTGTGTATGGAATTGTAGGTGAAATTGTCTGTTTGTCCCGATATCGGCTCCTTGCGTGAACGAGAACAGAAATTCACGACAACTTCTTGGGCGTTGTTTTTTTCGGCATAGATGATCCATATATCTCCTTTTTGAAAATCCATTTCGCACGATGTGCCACATTCAAAATATACTGGAACGATGCTTAGAAAATCGCCTTTGAATTGCTGAATTATGGAGAAATAGGCCAATGATTTTTCGTTAGTACATTTGCTTACTGAATCAATTTTTCCTTCAAAGATAACTTCGTATCTTCCACAATCGGCAAGGGTGAGCGGGTGCAGCTCGGCGCAGGCACAAGCCTTTGCATCGATTGCGTTTTGCAAAAAAAGTATTGCCAATAGTATTTTGAAAATATTCATATTGCCGCTGATTTTAGCAAATAAAAAGGCTGTCTTGTTTGACAGCCTTTTTATTTTTTTTAGGAGATGCCTTCTGTAGGCATTGCTCGGTCAACTTTTTTGACCAAACCTTGTAGTGTTTTTCCTGGACCAATTTCAGTAAATTTTGTAGCGCCAGCGGCGATCATGTTGATTACTGTTTGCGTCCAACGCACTGGTGCTGTCAACTGCGTTACCAGGTTTTCTTTGATGGTGTTAGGGTCAGTGATCGCTTGCGCGTTTACATTTTGATACACTGGACAAATTGGTGTATTGAAAGTGGTTTTGTCAATCGCAGCCGCTAATTCAATGCGTGCGGGTTCCATTAGTGGCGAGTGAAAGGCACCGCCAACAGGAAGTAGCAGGGCTCTTTTTGCTCCAGCCTCAGTGAGTTTTGCGCAAGCTGCTTCTACGGCTTTGTTTTCGCCGGAGATTACAAGTTGGCCCGGACAATTGTAATTGGCCGCAACCACCACGCCGTCAATATTTTTGCAAATATCTTCTACCACAGCGTCTTCTAATCCTAAAATGGCAGCCATCGTTGAAGGGTTGATTTCACAAGCTTTTTGCATTGCTTGTGCGCGGATAAATACCAAGCGCAAGCCATCTTCAAAGGAAATGGTTTTGTTGGCCACTAATGCAGAAAATTCACCGAGTGAATGTCCGGCCACCATGTCGGGTTTAAAGTCGGCTTGAGTCAATGTAAGAATCACTGAGTACAAAAATACGGCTGGCTGCGTTACTTTAGTTTGCTTCAAATCTTCGTCAGTGCCGTTGAACATAATTTCGGTGATGTTGAATCCCAAAATCTCGTTGGCCTTGTCGAATAATTTTTTTGCTTCTGGATTGCTATCGTACAGCTCTTTTCCCATTCCTGGAAATTGCGAGCCTTGACCTGGGTAAACGTATGCGTTCATATATTTAAATGTTCAAGGATTAAAATTGCTTAATGTAGTTTCGACGAAAGTAACTTGATGAATTCATTGCGTGTTTCTTGTTTTTCAAAGGCACCTTTGAACGAAGATGTGGTGGTGACTGAGTTTTGTTTTTGTACGCCACGCATTTGCATGCACATGTGCTGCGCTTCAATTACTACGGCTACGCCAATGGGATTCAGTGTGCGTTGTATGCACTCTAAAATATCAGTGGTCAATCGCTCTTGCACTTGCAAGCGACGCGAATAGGCATCAACCACTCTTGGTATTTTGCTCAGTCCTACTATTTTACCACTGGGAATGTACGCGATGTGTGCTTTGCCAAAAAAAGGCAGAATGTGGTGTTCGCACAATGAATACAATTCAATGTCTTTTAAGATGATCATTTCGTTGTGGTCTTCGTTAAAGATCGCTGAAAGCATTATTTCATCTGGGTTTTGACAATAGCCTCTGGTGAGGTATTGCATCGATTTTGCAACTCTTTCAGGTGTTTTTAAGAGTCCCTCTCGATCAGGATTTTCACCAATGATTTTTAAGATTTCTCTATTGTATTCAGCCATTTTTAAAGTAGCCTCTTCATTGAAGGATTCTGTGTGGGTATAATTGCTCATATTATCCGTAGTATTCTACTGAGTTATTTTCTGTTTCTTGTATTTTAACGCAATGCAGCAAGCAGCCCAATGCCTCAACTTCTTTTTGTATTTGCAGCCAAATTTCCATTGCCAATACTTCAGTAGAAGCCATTTTTCCTTTCATAAAAGGCACGTCGAGATTGATGTTTCGATGGTCGAGTGGATCTACTACTTTGTCTTTCAAAATAAGGCTTAATTGTTTAAGGTCAATTAAGAAACCGGTTTCGGCATTGATGTCGCCTTTCACTGTAACAAAGAGTTCGTAATTGTGGCCATGCCAATTGAGATTGGCGCATTTACCAAAAACGGCATCGTTTTTTTCTGCGCTCCATTCCGGATTGTACAGTTTGTGGGCAGCATTGAAGCGCTCGCGTCTTGTTAGGTAAATCATCTTGCAATATTTTAGGCTACAAATATAAGTGAATGTTCATTGCAAAAGAACATTTGCTATTTTTACAAAAAAATATTCCCATGATCATAGTTACAGGAGCAGCAGGATTTATTAGCAGTGCAGTGGTGTCGCGCCTCAATGCATTGGGGTACAAGGACATTGTGTTGGTGGATGATTTTCAAAAAGATCCTGCGAAGGCCAATAACTACAAAGACAAAGTGTTTACCAAAAAAGTGGAGCGCAATGATTTTTTTGATTGGTTGGAGAAAAACCAACGTTTTGCGCAGGCTGTGATTCATTTGGGGGCGCGAACCGATACCACTGAATTTGATAAAAATATATTTGACGAGCTCAATTTAGAGTACAGTAAAATAGTGTGGGAATTGTGTGTGAAATATGCTTTGCCATTGATTTACGCGTCATCTGCGGCAACCTACGGTGGTGGTGAGTTGGGGTACGATGATAACCACGATGTTGTCCCAAATTTAAAACCATTAAATCCTTACGGAGATTCAAAAAACGATTTTGACATTTGGGCCTTGCAACAAGAGCAAAAACCTTTCTTTTGGGCAGGATTGAAATTTTTCAATGTTTACGGACCCAATGAATACCATAAAGGACGCATGGCTTCTGTGGTTTTTCATTCCTTCAATCAAATTCAATCGTCGGGAAAAGTAAAATTGTTTAAATCACACCGCGCCGATTACAGTGATGGCGGACAATTGCGCGATTTCATATATGTAAAAGATGTTGCTGATGTGATTGTGTTTTTAATGGAGTCGCGAAAAAAATCGGGCATCTACAATCTTGGAACCGGACAAGCCCGTGCATTTTCTGATTTGGCCAAGGCAACATTCAAAGCAATGAATTTACAACCCAATATTGAGTTTATTGACACGCCTGTGGACATTCGAGACAAATATCAGTACTACACGCAAGCCAATATGGCGAAGTTGCGCGCTGCTGGTTTCGCACAAGAATTTACTTCGCTAGAAGATGGCGTGATGGATTATGTGAACAACTATTTAGTTGGTAAAAAATACTTGTAGAGTACTACAATTCTTTTTTAAGGGCAAGTAAAAACGATTTCACTTTTTCAAGTGACTTGATCATTTCTACTTCTTTTTTGGTTTCCAATTTGTGTTTTTTCAATTTTTCTTTGGCGCCGTTCAGTGTGAAACCTCGGTCTTTTACGAGGTGGTGAATGAGTTTGAGTGTTTCAACATCGTCATTGGTGAACAGTCGATTGCCTTTTTTGCTTTTTTTTGGTTTCAGAATTTCAAATTCTTTTTCCCAAAAGCGAATCAGAGAAGTGTTGACATCAAAGGTTTCGGCGACCTCGCCAATGGTGTAGTAGAGCTTGGATGTTTCTTTTTCCTTGTAAGGCATTGTGTGAAAAATTGAAGCGTAAAAATATGAAATTCAGCGAGAGTTTGTGGGTGCTATGGTTAACTTTTTATAATTAATTTATTTGAATTTCATTTTGTTGCCTTTGGCATCGTGCGTCAATTCGGCTAATCCGAGTTTTTCCATTAACGGAGGAACATACATTCCAAATCGTCCGCGCAAACCTTTTTTGAGTCCATACCAACCGCCAAGGGGATTTTTTTCAGAGCGGCCCCAGGCTTCTACCGTACCTTCCTTTGCTGGTTTTTGTTCGTCGGCGCTTCCCAATTCCATCCAGTCGCCTTGTTTTTTTAGCATAGCATGCAAGTCGGCCAAGCAGCGGTAGTCGTAGTGTAAAACAGTTTTTCCAACGGTGCATACCAAAATGGCTTTGCCTTCTTTTTCGTCTTTGTGCATCGTGAACTCAGATGTTCCGGGAGGTGTTTTGAGTTTCCACGGATTGTCTTTTGTGCCAACTTCTTTTTCCATAGTAATAGGTTTAATCCATCGCGCGTTTGATTCGGTTTGAAATGTCCATCATTTGGCGGTATTCCGAATAATTTAAATCGCCAAAGAAAAAGTTTATAGGGTCAATTTTTCGATCTTTTTTGATGACTTCATAGTGCAAATGCGGATCGGTGGATGCTCCTGTAGATCCTACGTCTCCGATGTAATCTTTACGGCTTACTTTCTGTCCTTTGTGCACCGTCATTTTACTCATGTGGCCATAAAGTGTTTTGTAGCCAAATCCGTGGTCAATAATAACATGTTTTCCATATCCGTAATCTTGATCAGCGTACTCCACAATGCCGTCCCCTGTAGCGTATATTTTTGTGCCCTTGCGCGCCGCAAAGTCAATGCCCCAGTGCATGCGCATGGTGTCGTGAATGGGATGCAATCGCATGCCGTAGCCCGACGAGATTTGCGCCATATTTCTATTGAGAATGGGTTGAATGGCGGGGATACTCGCAATTTTATTGGCAATAAGTTTTACTTTGTTATCAATTCTCTTGTATGATTCCTGTTGAATTTGAATTTTAGCTTCCAGCGCTTTTAGTTTCGCATTGGTGGTTTTTAAAAGGTAGGAATATTCGTATCCATTCAAGTCGGCATGCATGTCGTGCCCGCCAGTGCCCGCCATGCGTACTTCTTTTGACAAAGGTTCGAGTCCGAAAATATTTGAATACAAACTGTCGTCCTTAAGATTTAAATCTTCAATGCCTTTATTCATGCGTTCCATACGGATGCTCAGGAGGGCATATTCGTTTTTAAGTTTTTCTATTTCTCTAGATTTGTTTTGCGATACGTATTTTTCAATATAGGGCAGCAAAAGTAGGTTGACCAAAAAGGACATCAATACCAGTATCGACAAAAATAAAAGCGCTTTTCGCGGTTTTCTTTTCGCGTATTTAATCGATTGACCTACTCCAAATTTCTCTTTAGACATAAGATTGATTAGCTTTGCGCTTGAGGCAAAGGGACGTGAAGATAAGTAATTTTTATTGTTGTTACAAGTGTTGATAATTAAGGGTTTTCTGGTTATTCGGAAAATTTTAAACTAAAATATAGAAGTATGAAGTCTGCTGAAATACGTGAGCAGTTTTTGAAGTTTTTTGAAAGCAAAGCACACCAAATTGTTCCATCTGCACCCATGGTGGTAAAAAACGATCCAACGCTAATGTTTACCAATGCGGGGATGAACCAGTTTAAAGATATTTTCTTGGGCAATGCACCCGTCAAACATCCTCGCATCGCCAATACTCAAAAGTGTTTGCGTGTGTCGGGAAAACACAATGATCTCGAAGAAGTAGGTGTTGATACTTACCATCACACGATGTTTGAAATGCTTGGCAATTGGTCGTTTGGCGATTATTTCAAAAAAGATGCGATTGCATGGGCATGGGAATTGTTAACCGACGTTTACAAAATTGACAAAGGTCGTTTGTACGTAACGGTTTTTGAAGGCGATAAAGACAGTAACCTTGGTTTCGATCAAGAGGCTTACGACGAGTGGAAAAAATATATCGCTGAGGACCGTATTCTCAACGGCAATAAAAAAGACAATTTTTGGGAAATGGGCGATCAAGGGCCTTGTGGTCCTTGTTCTGAAATTCACTACGATGGGCGTTCTGATGCCGATAGACAAAAGGTTGATGGCGCTACTTTGGTGAACAATGACGATCCGCAAGTGATTGAGATTTGGAACAACGTGTTCATGGAATTCAACCGCAAAGCCGATGGAAGTTTAGAGAAATTGCCTGCGCAGCATGTGGATACTGGTATGGGTTTTGAGCGTTTGGTGCGTGTTTTACAGGGCAAACAGTCGAACTACGACACCGATGTTTTTACACCAACTATTGAAAAAATAGAAGCACTGACTCAAAAAAAATACGGTGTTAGCGAAACAACCGATATTGCCATTCGCGTGATTGCGGATCATATTCGTGCCGTTTCATTTGCCATTGCCGACGGGCAAATGCCTTCAAATACTGGTGCTGGTTATGTTATTCGCCGTATTTTGCGACGTGCTGTGCGTTACGGTTACAGTAAATTAGGGATGAATGAAGCTTTTATTTATCAGTTGGTGCAGGTGCTGGCTGATCACATGGGTCGCTTCTTTCCTGAGCTCATGGGGCAAAAGGAATTCATTGAAAAGGTAATCAAAGAAGAAGAGCAAAATTTCTTAAAAACGCTTGGAAATGGATTGAGTTTAATTAATGGATTTCTTGCAGAGGAAGGGCATGAAGGGGCAAAGAATATTGGAGGAACTCCGCTTTTAAGAGGGAAAATCGCATTTGAATTATATGACACTTATGGTTTTCCAATAGATTTAACACAGTTAGTTTGTAGTGAAAATGGTTTTGGAGTTGATATGAATGGGTTTCAAGTGGAACTTAATAAACAGAAAGATCGTTCGCGTGCAGCTTCTGTTGTAGAGACCGATGACTGGGTAGTGGTGAGTGCTGGCGAAGGAAAATTCGTGGGCTACGATCACTTAGAAAGCGCAGCTCAAATTTTACGTTACCGCAAAGTGAAAGCAAAAGGCAAAGAAATGGTTCAAGTGGAGTTGGATCAAACACCATTTTATGCTGAAGGAGGTGGCCAGGTTGGCGATCGCGGTTATTTGGAAGTAGCGGGTGAAAAATATACGGTGGTCGATTGTAAAAAAGAAAACGGAGTGTTCTTGCACTTTCTAGACAAGCTGCCGAAAGAGCTTGGTGTCCCTGTAAAAGCGGTGGTGAGCAAAAGCAAAAGATCGGCAACAGAAGCCAATCATTCCGCAACTCATTTGTTGCACCACGCCCTGCGTAAAGTTTTGGGAACACACGTTGAGCAAAAGGGATCTTTGGTGAATGAAAATAATTTGCGTTTCGACTTCTCGCATTTTCAAAAAGTGAGCGAGTCTGAAATGATGGAGATTCAAGAAATAGTCAATCAAAATATTCGTGCCAATATTCCGCTTCAGGAAGAGCGTGCAATTGCTATTGCCGACGCTAAAAAGCGCGGTGCTATGGCTTTATTTGGTGAAAAATACGGCGACAAAGTACGCATGGTGCAGTTTGGCGATTCAGTGGAATTGTGTGGTGGTTGTCATGTTGCTTCAACTGGTGTTATTGGAAGAGTAATAGTGCTTTCTGAAAGTGCTGTTGCTGCCGGAATTCGAAGAATTGAGGCCGTCACTGGCGAAAAAGCGGATGCCTACATTAATGAGCAGTTACTTTTATTGCAAGAGGTGAAGGATTTGATGAAAAGCCCTAAAGATTTGAAAAAATCGGTACAGCTTTTACTCGACGATAATACCCGTTTGAGCAAGGAATTTGCTGCGCTGCTGCATGAAAAAGCCTTGGCTATCAAAGCTGTTTTGCTCGGCAAAGTTGCGCAAGTCAATGGGGTTAGTTTTTTGGCTGAACGCATTGATTTAGATTCTGCTGATGCATTGAAAGATCTTTGTTTTCAATTGAAAGCTGAAGTTCCCAATATATTTATGGTGCTCGCCGCCGAGGTGGGTGGCAAGCCAAATTTGAGTGTTGTCATCAACGAAGAATTGGTTAAAAGCAAGGCGCTGAATGCCTCAAATATTGTGCGTGAATTGGCAAAAGAAATCCAAGGCGGTGGCGGCGGACAGGCGTTTTACGCCAATGCTGGTGGCACCAATTTGAATGGGCTTTTGGTTGCACTTGGCAAGGCTAAAAATTATGTCGCTTAGCATTCCCGTATTGTTGGGTTAGTTTTAGGGTTGTGGTCTTTCATGACATGCTCTGCTATCGCGCTTCGCACTTTCAAAATTGAACGCGTTTTGGCATTGTTAATATGTTGATAAATAAAGTAAAAATAGTGCCGGCACAATTTTATTTTATCGCGGAATAAATGAAAATTTACTCCTATTATTCATTTTAACCACAGCAGCACTCATGATTCATCCGGATACTGAAGTAAGACACGTTAGCGAAGCGATAGGATATGGCGTTTTCGCAAACAAACTTATTCAAAAAGGAACAATAGTTTACGTTAAAGACAGCCTTGAAATCGAAGTTTCGGAATCGGCGTTTGACAAGCATTCTCCAGCGATGCAGCAAGTCATTGATAAATTTTCTTACGTTGATGAACGTGGTATTAGAATTTTAAGTTGGGATTTTGCTAAGTATGTAAATCACAATTGCAATAGAAACACTATCAGCACAGGTTACGGTTTTGAAATTGCAATTCGAGATATTCAAGCAGGCGAAGAAATTACCGACGAGTATGGCATCTTCAACTTAGACGATGAGTTCAATTGTGGATGCGGTGCGGCAAATTGCCGCGGAAGCATTAAGCCCAATGACCTCGATACGTACTTTGAAAAGTGGGATGGGGAGATCATTAGTGCTTTGAAGCATTTGATGACGGTGGAGCAGCCCCTGATGCATCTGGTGGAAGATGCTACACGTAAAGAATTGGATATTTTCTTTTTAGATGCCAATAAATTTCCGTCCATCCGCAATTTGCGCTATCAAAAAAAAAGTGATGGCGAATTGAAAGCTAAAGTTTTGAGCAGAAAATAAAAACAACACAAAAAAAGTCCCGCAAATATTGCGGGACTTTTTTTTGAAGTACTGTTGATTTACTTGAAGAAGATGTAGCAGGTAATGATGGCTGCAATCACGCCGCACAAGTCGGCAAACAAACTCACACCCAAAGCATATTTTGTTTTTTTGATGCCGATAGATCCGAAGTACACGGCGAGTATAAAGAAGGTGGTGTCGGCTGCTCCTTGAAAAACGCAAGACAATCTTCCGGCAAATGAATTTGCGCCGTACGTATTCATGGTATCCACCATCATTCCGCGAGCGCCACTGCCACTTAAGGGTTTCATGATGGCGGTAGGTAAAGCGTCAACAAATTCGGTGCTAGGAAAAATAAGCGCAAACACAAAACGGAATCCTTCCATCAACCAATCCATGCCACCACTGGCGCGAAACACACCAATGGCAACAAGTATAGCGATGAGGTAGGGTACAATTTTAATGGCGGTGTTAAATCCGTCTTTTGCGCCGTCGATGAAAGACTCGTACACATTCACTTTTTTGCGCAGAGCCATCAGCATAAAACTTACAATAATTGAAAGCAATACGGAGGATCCTAGGGTTTTAGAAAAGAGTTCTAGTTGTGCCGGACTCATACGTGATGCGGCGAACAGTAAACCCACGATGAGCGCAGCAGCACTTCCCAAATAAGCAATGATCACTTTGTCGAAACGAATTTTTTGAATAATGCTGGTGAGTATTATTCCTCCTAAAGTAGAAAAGAAAGTGGCGATCAGTACAGGAATAAAAATATCGGTTGGATTTCCAACGATACCTTGTTCGGCTAATATTTGTGAGCGAATGGTGATGATGCCAATGGGAATGATGGTGAGTCCGGAGGCGTTGATGACCATGAACATGATTTGTGATCGACTGGCGCTGTCTTTTTCAGGATTGATTTCCTGCAGCTGACTCATTGCTTTTAAACCCGCTGGTGTTGCTGCATTGTCTAAGCCCAACATATTCGCCGTGAAATTCATCATGATGGATCCATAGGCCGGATGATTTTTAGGGACATCAGGGAAGAGACGTGTAAACAGGGGCGCAGTGAGGCGTGTCAAGATGTTGATTGCGCCGCCATTTTCGCCAATTTTCATTATGCCCATCCACAAGCACAGCGTTCCAGTGAGGTAGAGTGAAATTTCAAATCCGGTTTTCGAAGTATCAATGGTGCTTTTGATAATGAGATCAAAAACATCGAAGTTTTGAAATACAATTGCCTGCACCAAAGCGATGGCGAAGGCGATCAAGAAAAATGCGATGAAAACAATATTTAATGCCATGATGGAAAAGTAAAAAGTAAAATGGCTATCGTGATCGCGTGTAATGGAAAGTTGTTAACGCGTTACTGTTATTGAACTGGCGCTGCCGATGACTTGTTTTTGAAATACAAAATAGAGTATGGCCCCCAGTGCGTAAACCAAAACATCGAAAAGATCGGCGGTGAATTTGTGTGAGAATGTTGGCAGCAATAATTCAAAAACTACGGAGACGTAAATCCATGCAAAAAAAATCATTTTCCAAGATAGAATTAATGCGCTTGATTTTTTTATTTTTCGCAGGAACCACAACGCATAAAACAGGAGTAAGGGCAGGCAGAGGAAATCGCTAAAATAGCTGCTGTACCATGAAGGAACAGTTGTTTTGCTGAACTTCAGAATAAGTTGAAGCAAGTATAGTGCAGAGGCAATGACAATATAGGTTTTTGCTTTTTTCACTATCCTGGTCCAGCGGCGATGATGGCGATGAAAAATGATACAATGGCGGTGAAAATAAACCAAATCGAATAAAAAAAATAGTATGCTACACGCACGAGAATAAAGCGGGAGTTCTTGACTTTCTGAAGAAAGAGATCCACCTTATCGAGTTCACGAGCCGCTTCGAGTTCTTCTTTTTTTTCGAGTTCAATTTTTCTGATTAGATCAGGATTCAAAAGATGACTGCAGTTTGTGCAATGATCTTGGTTTTCATTCCAGGTCTGGCATTTCGCACAAATTCTAAGGGTTGACATGTTCAAAATATTGAAATCTAAATATACAAAGAGTTCTTTGGATGTTTATATTACATTGAATTAGAATCATTATTGCAACTTCTCCGAATGGCAAATAAATGGACTCTTTATTTACTTAACGGTTGCGCGAAACTGATAACATCTTCAACGCTGATGTTGTTTCCGCTAAGGATAATTAATCTTTCCATCACGTTTCTAAATTCACGGATGTTGCCGGTCCAATTTATTTTTTGCAATTCTTTTACAGCCTCTTTAGCGATCGTTTTTTTTCCATTTCCATATTCTTCGCAGATGAGCTGAATGAAGTGTTCAGATAAAAGTGGAATATCTTCTTTACGTTCGTTGAGCGATGGATTTTGAATTAAAATTACACTTAGTCGGTGGTATAAATCTTCGCGAAAATTACCGGTTTCGATTTCTTTTCTGAGGTCTTTGTTTGTAGCGGCGATGATGCGCACATCAACAGAAATTTCTTTTTCGCCACCCACTCTCGTTATTTTATTTTCTTGTAGTGCGCGCAATACTTTTGCTTGCGCCGGTAAACTCATGTCGCCAATTTCGTCGAGAAACAAAGTGCCGCCTATCGCTTGTTCAAATTTGCCGATGCGCTGTTTGATGGCAGATGTGAAAGCCCCTTTTTCGTGTCCAAACAATTCGCTTTCGATCAATTCAGATGGTATTGCAGCGCAATTCACTTCAATGAGTGCAGCTTCGGCGCGTTTGCTTTGTTGATGAATTTGTCGCGCAATCAATTCTTTTCCCGAGCCATTTCCACCAGTGACCAACACACGTGCGTCGGTGGGCGCTACTTTAGCAATCATCTCCATTATTTTTTTGATAGCATCGGAAGCGCCAATGATTTCACTACTCTTAGATATACTCAGTTTTTTTTTAAGCACTTTTGTTTCTTTCACCAGTTCTGTTCTGTCGAGTGCATTGCGAATGGTGATGAGTAGTCGGTTGAGGTCGAGCGGTTTTGCGATATAATCAAAGGCGCCCTTTTTTAATGCATCAACAGCAACGTCGATGGTGCCGTGCCCCGATATCATGATCACCGCAGGTTCTTCGGTGAGTTTCATAATGTTCTCGAGTACTTCCATGCCATCCATTTTAGGCATTTTGATGTCGCACAATACCACATCGTATTTTCCATTTTTCGCCATTTCGAGTCCGGATGCGCCATCTGCGGCTTCATCGATTTGAAATTTCTCGTACTCTAAAATTTCACGCAATGTTGATCTGATAGGTTTTTCGTCGTCGATGATTAGTATTTTCGGCATAGTAGAGATTTTATTTTTTTGCTATTTCATGTAATACCCCTTCTTTCAAAGCGTATTTAGACAAGTACATTTTTTTAATTTTCGCTTTTTCGAGAACAAGATTTACAAGAACCGTTCCAATTACAATCATATCAGCGCGCATGAAAAGTAATCCTTCCATGTCGAGGCGCTCTTCGTAGGTGGAAGGCAGCAGTTTTTCGTACATTTTATGATAGCCTTCAAGTGAAATTTCCTCCCAAGTACTTTTTTCGTTCGCAGGAATTTGTGCGGCAGCACAAACCATTTCGTAAAAAGTACTGAAACAACCTGCGCAGCCTATTAAATCACTGATGGGATATTTTTCTAGTGCTTTCCATAAGGATTGCAATTCAGCATCTAAGTAGCTTTTGATTGCTGAAATTTGTTCTGCTGTGATAGGATTCGACGGCGCAAATTTATAGAGCAAACGTGCCACACCGAGATTGAAACTTTGGCTCCAAAAAATTTGGTCTTTGTTGCCGATGATGAATTCATTGCTGCCGCCGCCAACATCGAGTACTAATCGCAATTTTTCGTCGCAAGGAAAGGCGAGTTGTACGCCGTTATAGATTAGTGCAGCTTCCCGATCTCCGTCGATAATGTGTATTTCAATGTTGCATTCTTTTTGCACTGCAGCGGCAAATTCTTTGCCGTTCGCGGCGCCACGCAGCGCTGATGTGCCAAAGGCAAAAATTTCGTCGACTTTGTAGTCGTCAATAGTGCCTTTCATTTCTTTGAGGCATTGGAGGCCGCGTTCAAATGCAGGGGGAATAATTTTGTTTTCGTTGATTGCCTTTTCTCCGATTTTTGCAGGAAACTGCGTGCTGTATATGATGTTGTGTTGCTGTCCTTCTAACAATTCAGCAATCAAGAGGTTAAAGGTGTTGGTGCCTAAATCGATGACTGCTACTTTTTTCATGGTTTCAATTTTTATAGCGCAACCATTTTAAAATGGAGCGGTAACTCGCTTTTTGTCCATACATGAGTATGCCTGTACGGTAAATCTTAGCCGCAAGTTTCGTTGTGAATACGAATGTTGCATAGAGCAGCAGAAGGGCTAGCAGAACCTGCCACCATTGTGTGCTGAGGTCCATGAAAGGCAATCGCGCGAGCATAACAATTGGAGAAGTGAGAGGGATTATGCTTGTCCAAAAAGCAAGATCGCCATGTGGGTTTTCAAAAATATTGCTGGCGATAAAAATACTGATAATGATAGGTATGGTGACAGGCAAAACGAACTGTTGTGTTTCGGTTTCAGAGTCTACAGCAGCACCAATAGCTGCATAAAAAGAGGCGTATAAAAGATATCCACCAATGAAAAATAGCGGAAAACAAAAGAGCATTCTTGGCGCAATTGTCGAGAGATCCGACATGTATTGCGTGATTTCTTCTTCGCTCACACTGGTCTTTTTTTCTTTTTCACCAGGAGTCATATTCACCTGTCCTTGGCTTTGCAACGCAGTTACTTGTTCGTGTGCTTTTTCAACTGAGCTTTGCACAAAGAGTGTTTTTGCCGATGAAATGAGCACGAGTAGCAAGGCAATTAAGATGACGAATTGCGTGAGTCCAGTGAGTGCAATTCCAATGATTTTTCCATAAAGCAATTGTAGCGGACGTACTGACGAAATGATGACTTCTACAATACGGTTTGTTTTTTCTTCCATTACACCGCGCATCACTTGAACGCCGTATAACATGATTAGCAGATACATGAGAAAGCCAGCAGCAATGCCTAAAAATATTTTTACTTCCAAGGCTGTGCCCTCGTTGTAGAAGTGTACGTCAACCTTCTGCATTATTTTTTCAAGATCGACAAGGTTAATGTTGTTGCCTTGTTTTACCGCGTATTTTACGCGTAAATCCTGCAAATCGTTTTTTAGTTTGGTGATGGTATTTACACCAGGATGGTCTTTGTGGAAAATGGTGACATCATTTGGCACCGACATAAAGTGTGCTGGAATCAGCACCACGGCAGTGTCATCAGAATGCGCAAATTGATCAACAACTTTATTGATTTCGCCATCGGCAAAATTGGTCAGGTATGCTACGTGATCAGAATTGTAATAACGAATGTTTTGGTGAACGATGTGCGAGTAGTCAACCACTTGGACGTACATTGTTTTAAAATTACTGGCCTTAATCAGTAGTGGAATAATGAAGGTTGAGGCGATGAGCAAAGGTCCTAAAATTGACATGATGATGAACGAAGGCTTGCGCACCCTCGTCCAATATTCGCGACCTATGATCAACTTAGTTTTGTTCATTGATCTCTTGTACTTTTTGAATGAATATATCGTGCATGCTTGGCAAGACCTCAATTACGCTTTTTATTTTTACGGCAGGTAAAAGCACCGCCAGTAAATCGTTGATGGATTGTTTGCCGTCGCATTTAATGGTGGCTTTGAAATTGTTTTTTTCGCCTTCGTGCTTCACCAGTGTGTAGCCCGCCCATAGCGCAGTGGTAAATGAAATCATGTTGCCTTCAAATGCGATTTCATAGAGGTCGGCTCTGTATTTGTTTTTAATGGTTTCTACCTTTCCTTCCAGTATTTTTTTGGAGCGGTGAATAAGCGCAATTTTGTCGCACATTTCCTCTACTGATTTCATGTTGTGAGTAGAAAAAATGATGGTGGCGCCTTCTTTGCGAAGTTGTAGTATTTCGTTTTTTATCAGCTCTGCGTTGATGGGGTCGAAGCCACTGAAAGGTTCATCGAGAATCAATAATTTGGGTTCGTGAATCACCGTTACAATGAATTGCACTTTTTGCTGCATTCCCTTGGAAAGGTCTTCCACTTTGCGGTTCCACCATGATGCAATTTCAAATTTTTCAAACCAGCGCAGCAATCTTTTTTTTGCTTCAACTTTGTCTAAACCTTTTAATTGTGCGAGGTACATGGCTTGCTCGCCTACTTTCATTTTGCGGTACAATCCGCGTTCTTCGGGAAGATAGCCGATGACTTCACAGTGCTTTCGCTCCAAGGGTTGGCCGTGTAAGGTAATGCCACCACTGTCGGGTGCGGTGATTTGGTTGATGATGCGTAACAAGGATGTTTTACCAGCGCCATTGGGGCCGAGTAAGCCATAGATGCATTTTTCAGGAATAAAAATACTGACGTTGCTTAAAGCTTGGTAATCGCCGTAAAATTTATCGATGTTGTCAACCTTGAGCATGCAGTAAGGTTGAGAACTATCTAATTAATGTAAGGTAGCCTGTGAGGGTTTTGTTTTCTGTGGTGTTGGTTACAACGCCATAGTTCAGCACCCAATAGTAAGTTCCTGCAGCACAATCGGCACCGTCGCCCATCATTTTTCCATTCCAGTCGGGCTGTTTGGTGAACGCAGCTTCTTTTTGCTCGTATACCAAGCGGCCCCAACGGTCGATGATGATAAATGAATAGGAGTCAACTTGTTCAAAAGTAATAGGACGATAGGTGTCGTTTTTACCATCGCCATTTGGCGTAAAAACATTGGGCATTGACAGACCAACTTCCATCAAAGAAATGTCGTCAATCGCTAAGTCATTTCCTTTTTGTTCAAGATTTTGGTTAACGATACAAATGTCTGCTGATGTTGAATTACCTGAATTCCAGATTTCGTAGAACTGGCTCCAGTTGCAGGCATCATCAGTTACTTTAAATGGCTGTCCCAATAATTCGCCGTTAATTTTAAATTGTAAAATAGGTAAAGACGGTGTTCCGTACTCTTTAATAAGTATTACCGATTCTACCCACGTTGAAAATTTGTAGGCAGTATTGGGTTTGATATTGGATACTGTTTGACACCAAACCGGCTGGTTTGCTACCGATGCTGCATCCATCACCATCATGTTTTTACCAGGGCCACTCAAGTGTGTGTGGTCGGTGCAGGGTTGCCAAGGGTGAGGTTGTCCGCCTGTAGGTTTGTACCATGCTGCGGTATCAGTGACGGCGTAATGTGATGGGCCGGGTGTCGGATTTGCAGATGGTGGAACATTGACATAGGTAGTGGTGAAGCCAGTGTTTCCCGCTTCAAAATCACCATTGTATACTAGGTTTTGAGCAAAGGACATGCTGCCAAGCAACATCAATACTACAAAAGAGAAGTGTTTCATTTTACAAATTTTTAGACTGATGATCGTGATTACAGTCCTTGTTAATTTTCGTTCTTTGTGCGCTAAAGATAGAAATTCGTATTCAATAAGAAAATCTAAATTACTACTCAAACATCTCTTTCATTCGACCAAAAAAACCTTTGTCTTTCTTGCTAGGACTCGGAATGAAGTTTTCTGAATCGCGCAATTTCTCTAGAATTTTTTTCTCGTCGGAACTCAGTTTTTGAGGCGTCCAAACATTGATATTCACCAGTAGATCTCCAGTTTCATGGTAGCTGACATTTGGCAGTCCTTTGTGTTTAAGGCGCAATATTTTGCCAGCGTGAGTTCCGGGTTCAATTTTAATTTTCACTTTGCCACTAAGAGCAGGTACGATTGCATCAGCGCCAAGTGCTGCATCAGCAAAGTTAACGAATAGGTCGTAGTGCAAGTCGTTGCCATCGCGGGATAGGCACTCGTGTTCTTTTTCTTCAATGACAACAAGCAAGTCGCCGTTTACGCCGCCTCGTGCGCCAGCGTTGCCCATTCCGCTTACTTGCAATTGCATGCCCTCTTGCACACCTGCAGGAATGTTGATGGGAATTACATTTTCTCCGCGCACTACTCCTTCACCAGTACATTTTTTACATTTGTTTTTGATGATTTTTCCTTCTCCGCTGCAAGTGGGGCACGTTGCAGTTGATTGCATTTGACCAAGAATGGTGTTGGTAACGCGCGTAACTTGTCCGCTTCCGCGGCAGGTACCGCAATTGTCAAAGCCGCTTCCGGCCTCTGATCCAGTACCTGTACAGGTGTCACAAGCAATGAGTTTGTTGACCTTAATTTTCTTTTCAACACCAGTAGCAATTTCTTCTAGTGTTAATGCTACTTTGATGCGTATGTTTGAACCTCTGTTGACACGTCGTCCGGCGCGCTGTCCGCCACCGCCGCCAAATCCACCAAAGATATCGCCGAATTGTGAGAAGATGTCGTCCATGTTCATGCCGCCGCCAAATCCACCACCACCGCCACCACCGCCAGCAGCGCTGCCAACACCTGCGTGTCCAAACTGGTCGTAGCGTTGTTTTTTTTCTTTACTGCTCAGCACGTCGTAGGCTGCAGCAGCTTCTTTAAATTTTTCTTCGGCTTCTTTGTTGCCTGGATTTTTGTCAGGGTGAAACTGCAAAGCCATTTTGCGGTAGGCTTTTTTTATTTCGTCTTCAGCTGCGCCTTTCTTTAGGCCTAATACTTCGTATAAATCTCTTTTTGCCATATGTTCAATGCAGATCTTTGCTGTTATTTACCAACCACCACTTTTGCGTAGCGCACTATTTTACCATCGAGGGTGTATCCTTTTTCGATCACATCAACAATTTTGCCTTTCATTTTTTCAGATGGAGCTGGAATTTCAGTGATGGCTTCGTGTAGGTCGCCATTAAACTCTTTTCCTTTGGCGTCCATTTCTTCTAAACCTTTTTGCTTTAGGGTAGTGATGAGTTTGTTGCGGATAAGTTCAACACCTTGCTTTAGGCTTTTGAGGTCTTGTGCTTCTTGCACTGATTTTGCGGCTCTGTCAAAATCGTCTAATACAGGCAAAAATGACTTAAATACGTCACTTGTGGCACTGCTGTATATTTCGGCTTTCTCTTTATTTGTTCTTTTTCTGAAGTTGTCAAATTCCGAATACAATCTCAAATATTTGTCGTTGAGTTCATTTATTTTGTCTTCCGGCGTTTGGGAAGGCTTTTCAATAGGGGTTTCTGTGCTTTCTTGCGCAGCTTCGTTGTTGATTTCTTGTGTTTCTTTTTCTTCAGTATTCATGGTAAATTGTTTTAGTCACACGCGTCTTTGCAGATATAGTGCCATTGAAAAATAATAGACAAATTGACAGACGACCTATTTTGCCAATAGCAAGTCGAGTTTCTCTTTGAGGGCGCTGCCTCTCAGGTTGCTAGCAACAATGACGCCTTTAGGGTCAATTAAAAAGTTGCTTGGAATAGAGTTTACTTTGTACAGTCGCGCCACGGCTGAATGCCATCCGGCAGGATCTACCACATGATTGGGCCAGTTTAAGCCATCTTTTTGAATGGCAGCTTTCCATTGGGCGCTGTTTTCATCAATAGAAACTTGATAGATTTCAAAACCTTTGGCTGTTTTTTTAGCGCCTGGAGCGACGATGAATTTTTTTGTTTTGTAGGCAGCGTATGTGCTTACTAAATTTGGATTTTCACGTCGGCATGGGCCACACCATGATGCCCAAAAGTCTAGCAATACGTATTTTCCGCGCAGCGAGGAGAGCTTAATGCTTTTGCCTTCTGTATTGAGTAGTACAATTTCAGGAGCACTTTTGCCTAACACACTCTGCTTTGAAACAGATGTATTGAACGCGTAAAGCAATGTTGCAAATGCAAGCAGAACAAGTGTTGCTTTCATTAGTCTACTCTTTGAATTTTAGCGCCGATGGCATTCAATCGGGTGTCGATATTTTGATATCCTCTATCGATTTGATCGATGTTGTGGATGGTACTTTGTCCATCTGCCGACATGGCAGCGATCAACAAAGCAACTCCGGCTCTGATGTCGGGAGAGGTCATTTCAATACCGCGCAAACGTGTTTGGCGGTTTAGGCCAATTACTGTGGCGCGGTGCGGATCACAGAGTATGATTTGCGCGCCCATGTCGATGAGTTTGTCGGTGAAGAACAATCTGCTCTCAAACATTTTTTGATGAATCAACACTGTTCCTTTGGCCTGTGTGGCGACAACCAAAACGATGCTGAGCAAATCGGGTGTGAAACCTGGCCATGGAGCGTCGGAAATTGTTAGAATGGAGCCGTCGATGAAAGTATCTAAAGTATAATTCTCTTGAGCTGGAATAATGAGGTCATCGCCTTGTAACTCCATTTGAATGCCTAAGCGTTGAAAAGTTCGCGGGATAATACCGAGGTTCTCGTACGACACGTTTTTGATGCGAATTTCAGATTTGGTCATTGCTGCCAAGCCAATGAAACTGCCAATTTCAATCATATCGGGAAGCATGGTGTGTTCTGTTCCGCCTAAGGCATCAACACCATCAATGGTCAATAAGTTAGAGCCGATGCCACTAATTTTTGCGCCCATACGGTTAAGCATTTTGCAGAGTTGTTGCAAATATGGTTCGCATGCAGCATAATAGATTGTGGTTCTGCCTTTGGCTAAAACTGCTGCCATTACGATGTTGGCGGTTCCAGTAACAGACGCTTCGTCAAGTAATATATCGGCGCCTCGCAAAGGTTTTCCTTCAACTTTATAGAATTTGCTTGCTGCTTGGTATTCAAATTTAGCACCGAGCATTTGAAAGCCGTCGAAATGTGTGTCGACTCTTCTTCTTCCAATTTTATCTCCTCCCGGAGCAGGGATGTAGCCTTTTCCAAAACGGCCTAACATTGGTCCAACGATCATTATAGAGCCACGCAAAGCGCCACCTTTTTTCATGAATTCAGGGGATTGTAAATAGTCAAGATTGACATCATCGGCTTGAAAGTCATAAGTGCTCTCGCTAATTTTGTCCACTTTAACGCCTAAGCTTTTCAGCAAGTCGATGAGTTTGTTCACGTCAACAATGTTCGGTATGTTGTTGATGCGCACTTTTTCAGGAGTCAATAAAACGGCATTTAAAATTTGTAATGCTTCGTTTTTAGCGCCTTGTGGAGTGATTTCGCCTTTGAGTTTTGTGCCTCCTTGGATGATGAATTTTGCCATTCTGAATCAGCTTTTTCTATTTTATTTAAATCTTCTTTTGTTGTTATTGTTGCTTCCGCCTCCGCCACCACCTTTGCCAAAGTGTCCGCCTTTCTTAAAGTTGTTGTTCTTTTTGAATGATGAACCACCTTTTTGATTGATGGGCGCTGTTGGTTCAGATATAACTTCAAGACGTGTGTTGATGTCGAGTGACAATTTGCCGCCTGAGAAGTGCGCCAATTGTTCGATGATGATTTTGTCGCTTACCGATTCTTTGTTCCAGTTCATGTAAGCTTTTTTCATCATGTTCGCGATGGTGTAGGTGAGGGCGTGTTTTTCTTTCGGATCCTCCATCACGCTGGCCTTCTTGATCAGGTCTTCAATTACATAACCGTAGTGTTTGTTTTTGATGACTTTATGTGGATAAGCAAGTCTTTTTGGTTTTTCAAAAAGCACCGCTTTATCAGGGTAGGGATAAGGCGCATCGACATCGAGTTTGAAATCCGACATGATGATGAGTTGGTCCCAAAGTTTGTGGTTGAAGTCGGTAACATCTCGTAAATGCGGACTCAATTGCCCCATCACTTTGATGATAGAACGGCTCACTGTAGTGCGCAAATCCCTATCGTTAACGGTTAACGCGAAGTTGATCATCTTCTGCACATTTCTTCCATACTCGGGTATGGTAAGGTTTCCTCTTTGTGTATTGTATTCCATGAATCGTAATTGAATGGGCTAATTTATTACTTTTAGTTGAGCAAACTTCAGTAGTAGTTGTTTTTTTCCGTGTTTTTCAAAATCAATGGTCGCTTTTCGGTTGGCATCATTGCCTTCAATAGAGATCACTTTTCCTTTTCCAAAGCGCATGTGCTCCACGTCAACACCTTCGGTGATGTCGGCCGAGTTGTTTGAACTGCTTTTGGCTTGCACTACTGAAGACAATTTTACAAATGTACTTTTGATCACTGGTCGCGGCGCGGCAAATTCAGCAGAGTGGCTTGATGATGCTTGCACACGCACCACAGGTTTGTTGGTGTTTTTTTCAATGTGTTCTTCGTTAAGTTCAGCAATGAATCTACTCGGTTCTGAGAAAACAACATTGCCATAACGGAAGCGGTTTTGCGCATAGGTGAGGTGTACTGTTTTCTTTGCACGCGTAAGGGCTACGTAAAACAATCGGCGTTCTTCCTCTAGTTCTGTGCGTGAATGTACCGAAAGCTGAGAAGGAA
>Ga0114969_10000651_pt1 | contig 30027 bp, 24 predicted proteins | sample M_130807_MF_Meta_FD_87316 | JGI IMG/M metagenome (GOLD analysis project Ga0114969, IMG submission 87316) | Freshwater microbial communities from Lake Montjoie, Canada to study carbon cycling - M_130807_MF_MetaG | ecosystem: Environmental > Aquatic > Freshwater > Lake | place: Lake Montjoie...
GATGCCAAAATTCAATTCAATTACTTTAGTTTGATCTACAGAGGTAAATGAGCTCAAAGGAATTTTTAGGGTGGTGTACGTCGCCGACGCTGGAAGCGTAACTGCAGCCGATTGCGTGTTGGCTCCCGCACTTATGGTGATCGAACTTGCAGCTCCTTGCGTGGTGGGACCAACATAGGAAATCTCTAGAAAATCATAACCCGTAAAATCTTTAGCGTTCGTCATTTGCAGGCCGTAACCGGCATAATATCCTACCACATTAAAATTAAAACTATAATCCTTAGTACCTTCAAAAGCACCACCACCATTGAGTTCAGCGAGTACTCCATTTTGATTCCAAGTGTTTGAAATCAAACTTGAAGCATCGATGTAAATATCAAAATAGGATACCGAAGCGACCACCGTTAGGTGCATTTGCACGGTATCGGTATTGTTTAAGTCATCGGTAACAGTGGCGACCACCGTTTTGCTTCCCAATGAAATACCAGCAGCAACATTGAACACCCAGGTATAATTCCCTGACCCTAAACTTGACATCGCCACAGCTGCACCTCCTCCTAAAGCACTAAGATCTAACTTTACCGACGCAACAGATCCATTGTCACTCGCCGAAACCGAGAAAGTCACAGGTGTTAGCACATTGTCATTCACTGTTGAGGGTGTTAGCGCTGCCGAAGCAATTACAATCCCTGAAGATATTTTTAAAGAAATATTACGTGTGTCGGTATTTGCGTGATCATCGGTAGCAGTAAGCACAATTTGTTTAGCGCCAAGCACGACACCATTTGGAAGCGTGTAAGTGTATGTATAATTGTTGGCACCACTGCTACTCATCAATACTTTTGAGCCTCCTACTGACGTAAGATCCAGCTCCATTTTACTTATGCTTCCAGCCAATGAACTTGCTGTTGCTGAAAAAACTATTTGTGTACCCGAACCCGCTAATACCGTAGTAGGTGTTAGCGCCGCAGCAGATATACTCGCGCCAAGCGTATTGACTTGAATCAAAATACTTATGCTACCCGACACCGACTTCGCCAACGTCACCCAAGCCTCGCTAGTACCTGCATTGTAACTTGCATAATAATCAATGTTCTCTACCAAAACATTCCCGTTGTAGCGCACTACTTTTGGCAGTGCCGACAAGCCTTTCACACGAAATAGTGGGTTTTTCAAAACTCCCGACGAAACATTCATTGTTACCTCTGCTTGTTCATTGACATTTGCTTGCAACCACCACGCCCTATAATTGTGGTCATATCCTGCTGGCGACAAAGTTTGCGTTGCCGGATTGCTTGTTCCAACCGGACCAGTGGTCACCACCGTTCCTTGAACAGCAGTAAGCACAACCGATCCATTGTGAATTGCGGCGTTTTCAGTTCTCAATCGATCCACTCCACCTGTCGACAAGGCATCAAACATTACCGACACTGAATATTGTCCGAAACCACCCTTGGTACCAGTTGACGCAGCACCTTCCATATATCCATAGGGCATTCCCCAAGTAATTTTCTTCTGCAGGTCGTAATAATTCATTTGAAAATCCAAAGCCCACAAATTGCTAGGATTTGAAGAACCTGAGGCCGGTATATTCGTTGAACTCCAATCAGGAACACCAGCTTGTTGCTGCGTAAAACTTTGGGTTTGAACAAAACCCACCTCTTTGCTGTGCGCCCATTCTTGCACAAAGGGGATGTCACAAGTACCACCAAAGGTATAAGGACCATTGAATACTGGCTGACTTAAAATCTTTTGGGCGCCCGACTTCAATCCTTCTGCGGCACTATTGTCAATTCCATCCCACATCATCGTACAGTAAGGTCCGCGAGAGTCCATTGTTTTTGATCCCACAGCGCATTGAACTGTTTCCGACCATTGAAAATAATCCAAACCGTCTATAAAGGTATAGGTAACCGTTTCTTTTTTTCCGTCAATCGTTTGTACCAAATCAAAAATCGCGTGATGCGCCCCTTGATAACGCAAAGTGATCGCTGCGTCACCACCTTGATCTACCCATGTACCTCCATTGATGTGATGAACAGTAGCGCCAAACCCACGATTGTGCGCCTCGGCATCATTTGGATTTGGTGAAACAATGTTCACCAAAGAAGCTCCATCATAGTACTGTATCATTAAACAAATACCAGGGAAATTACTTTTAGACAAGCACACTTTTCTAGGTTTGGCAACATTATCGAGCCACGACACCACCCAAACAGGTGTACTATTATAAGTTGAATCTTTAATGCTCAGCGCAAATAAAGAACTAGTGCTCAACATTGCCATCATTAAAAACATGGCGCGGAAAAAATTTGAAGAATTTTTCATTTTCATTACAGTGTTTTGAGGTTCTACGTTGAAAATACAAAAGCGACTAAAAACCATCGTGACACTTTTCCAAAATAGCTTTACGGAAATGAAATCCGACTTCACCTAATTTGATTTATCCTTTTCATTTTTCTAAACCACCCTAAAACAAAGGATTACAGAGAGTGTCGAAAAATTGAAAAATTACAGATGCGTTTTATTCCACCAGCCACTTTTCTGAACAAACATCTTCATTTGAATAAATTTGAACGAAATAAACACCCTTCGCCAAATAATCCAAAGCACCTACAATACTAATTTCATTTAGTTCTTCAGCATTGTAGGTTTGCGTAAAAAGCATTTGTCCCAAAACATCAACAATGCACACTTGTATCAATTTAGAATAAAGCATTCCATCGCTATGAATATACAAAGTGCCGTCATGCGACGGATTTGGATAAAGTGAAAATCTCGACTGTGTTGGCCGCACATTCACCGCCTTTGGTGCAAATTCTTCAAAAGCGCCATCATAGTCGGTTTGCTTTAATCGATAGTAAGAAACACCTGCTAAAGGATATTCATCAACGAATTGATAATCCAAGGAAGCAGTACTGTTTCCGCCACCGTTGATTTTAGCTATGGGATAAAAATACACACCGTCTGCCGATCGCTCTATTGTATAAAAATCATTGTTTACTTCGGTCAAGCTCACCCAACTAATTTTCACCGTTTTAAAAATAACCTTGGCGTCAAAGGACAACAATTTAATAGGCAATACAGCGCATGCAGAGGGCGTACAAGAACTTGAACCTAAATATGAAAAAGTACCCAAATAACTTGGCGATGCAGTACCACCAGTACCCGCACCATTTCCAGCTGAACTGTTCAAGGAAAATGAAGTAGAACTGATATAGGTAATTGTCCACGTTGCGTTAGCGGCAGTATTCGTTGCGACGCCCGACACCACTACTTTTTGATTGTTCACAAAACCGTGCGCTCCACTGGTTGTAACAACAATAGGCGAGGCATTGGTAGCAGTAGTAATAGTAACGGTAGTACCATCGCTACCGGGCGTTGGTCCACAGTAATAAATTTTATCTGCCGCCGTATTCGACAAGCGGTTGTTGTTGTTTAAAAATGCACCACCACTCAAATTAACATAAGCACAACTTCCTGTACCAAATGAAAATACATTGGAAGAATTATTCGTAAGATTGCGACTAACCTTAAACACCGAACCCCCATTCATTGTTATGGCTCCACTTACACTGCTCAAATCCACAACATTGATGGTTCCATAATTGTTGATGGGCGCACTGTTTGCCAAAGAAAGCGTGCTGTTGGTCCCACTCAGGTTTATCGTACCATAATTGGTGATTCCGTTGGTGTTTGTGTTTTGCATCGTTAAATTCGCAGTCATGGTGATCGTTCCCGAGTTACTAAAACTCAGGTAATTGTCTAACACAACATTACCAGAATACACAGTCGTTGACCCCAATCTATTGTAAACACGAGTATACGCGGTAGATGTACCTCCTGAAAAATAGGGACCGGCCGACCATGTCAAACCGTTGGCCACCGAACTGTTGTTATATATTGTAGAAGCCGTTGGAACAGTGCCATTTGTCAAGGTCATCAAACCCGTTGCTTTGTTGTCAATTGTCATCGCCAAATTCCAATTGGTAATGCCAAATGAAGGTGGAGAACCATAGTTGTTAAATGTACCGCCACCAGATCCATTGCTCAAGGCGATAGCATTGTCGGCGTAATTGTTCAGTATTTTTCGATTGTCCAAATCATATGTTCCAGTAATATTATCGCAATTTGAAAGCGTATTTACATAGCCAACTATAGCTGTGCTGGCTCCATAAGTGCCATTGCCCGAAGAACCGTCAAGCGTAAAAGTGTTGGCATCCACCACTGTAACCGTAAAAGTTCCGTTAACGGCTGTATTTCCAGTACCCCCTGAAATGTACACCGACTGCCCCGTTACATAGGCGTGCGCCGTAGCGGTACAACTAATAGGTGAGGCATTCGTTGCAGCTGTAATGGTTTTTGTTGTGCTACCAAAAGAAACTCTACCCCAATCTACTGTACCTCCTGATTTAACAAGCATTGTACCTCCATTCAAGGTAATTGTTCCCGAAGAATAGTTAACACTTACGCAAACCGTTTCACCTGAATTGACCGTGTAATTATTTCCCGACACGGCATTGTACGTACACTCTGGAGTCGGACAGGTACCTGCCGCTACACCATTTTTGAACACAGCACAAAATAGGCTTATCACTATAAAAATTTTATACATCTTGGATTTTTTTAACGGACTACCAGCCCATTGCTCTTTTAATAATAGGACTCAGTTGATCGGCAATAGAAGATTGCGTCACCTTTGTAGGATGCCAGTCTTCACCGTAAGGCGCTTGCTGTGCGCTCAACTCAAAACTCAATACCTTACCATCACTGGCAAAGTGCGCTTGCACCGCTGCCATATCTTTTTTCCAGCGCGACAGCCAGCGCTTTCCAACAGGATATCCATCGGTCACTGATCCGCCATAAACCAGCAGTATTGTTGAATTAGGATGGATACTGCGCAATTTTTCTACAAAAGATATATAAGCTGAAACATAAGCCATTGAATCCATCACTACACCACCAACCTCTTTAGCGAAATCATTTGTTCCCAAAAAAACCAGCAACAAATCAGCACTGTTCAATTTGGGATTCCAAACCTCATTCTTTTGATCAGGATACAATTGTGTGTACAATTCAGGCAAGACACCTTTTGTTGATCCCTCGTAATTTCTGTACATTCCTCTACCTGAATAAGCGGTGCACATATATTGCGTATTGAAATGGCGCGAAAGAACTGCTCCGTAAGCAGCGTGGTTGTCTTCATTTTCAGCGTGAAATCCAGGACAACAATTTGGGTCAGGATAAGACATTTCATTGCCATAACCACATGACCAAGAGTCGCCAATGATTTCAATTTTCCTCTCTGGCAAGGCATCAGGCAACAAGGCTTTCCCCTTAAAAAAAAAGCCTCCAAAAGTGCTTGTACCCACCATCGCTTCAGTACGTTTAAAAAGCACTACGCTGTGCACTGAGTCAGGCAGATTTGAAGCCAAAAGATAAACAGTGTCGCTGCCGTTGAGTTTCAAAACACTGACTTGACCATCAATGAGCACTGCATAATAATTACTATTGGCAGCGTGATCCGATAGTATTGCCGACACCTTAGTACCCTTAAATTTAAATTTAACCGAAGTTCCGGGCCAAATAAAAACGGGCGCATATTCGTTTTTAAAATCAATACGTCCTTGATATTGTAATTTACTATCGTTGGCTTCAATTTTTGATTGACCACTTAGGTCATAGCCTAGCAGTAAGATCAGTAAAACTAAAGTGTGTTGAATAGAGGCTACTACTTTCATAAGTATATAAATATACGTGCAAGGTATCACCTCAATTGCAATAGCGCTAAGCGATTTTTAAATTTCACTTTGCAGATCTAAATTTCGACTTTGCGCTTTTCTAAAAAGACTTTGCACTTTTCCGAAACACCTAATCCTGTAGTCATCCCTTAAACTCGCCTGGAGATTTATTGACCAAGTCTTTAAACACCCTATTGAAACTAGAAGGTGAATTGAAACCGCATTTGTACGCAATTTCTGAAATCGAATAACTTGAATTTTTGATATACAATTTCGCTGCTTCTACTCGTGTATGATTCAAAAAAGCTTTAAAACTCATTCCCGTATTTTCTTTCAAAAGATCACTAATTCTATAATCAGGCACTTTCAAATAGGCTGCCAAATCGGCCGACTTCAACTCGCTGTTGCCATAATGTTCCCCTATATATTGGCGAATGAGGGCATTGAAGTTTTTGTCGCCATCATTTCCCAATTCAAAATCCTCCTTGTATTGCACAGTCAATTGTATGCGCTTGTTTTTTTGGTAGCGGTAAAATTGAAAAATCACAAACAACGAAACCACACACAAACACAATACTAGAATTTGCATTGCCAAAGTGGAGTAATCACCCACTAAGCGCAGTTCCTTTACACTAAAATTGCGGCGCTCGCCGACGGACGAGGCAGGATCACTGAAAAACGAAAAATGCTTCACATTGCGTAAATCTGTCCCACGCACTTCACTTTCTTTCAACTTATTCAGGGTATACCACCATTCAGGCGTAATCGTGAAGTCATTGAAAGCCAATTCCAAGCTATTATCTCCCTTTTCTAAACCGTAATTGTTTTGGTACAATCTAAACGAATTGGTGTTTTTAAGGTCACTCAAACCTTTTTGAAAATTAAAAATACGCAATGGCAAACGCTCTGCCTTATCAGTACTAAGCACTACTTGCAACTTGAAATCTTCTAAATTAAAGAAGCTCGCATCCTTCTTTCGTACTAAAAGTCCAGCATAAGGATATTCTTTTTTATTGTTGAGCACATAACTGTACTCAATCTCGCTGGTCGTTTTTTTAGAAATCGCACATTGTGAATTCCCACTCTCCCACTGGTCAGAAAAAGCTTCCACCACAAATTCATCAGAAGTCATAAGATTTACCTCCGATTTTCGATGCAACAAAAAAAGCAGCACAACGCCCAATCCCATCACAGAAAGAGACAACAACAAATGCCTACGAAACTCCTTGCTAGCAAAAAACTCTTTCAATTCAATTTCTTTAAAAACAATAATAAGAAATTAAACTAGTGAATGTCCGTAAACACAATAGTAAATTTACTTTGAGATCGAAAGATCCTTGTTAGTGCAATTTCAAACAATCGTATAAAGTAATTACAGAAAGACCATATTACACACTTGGATACTTGCCATTATTTTCACCATTGCTCCACTGCCAGGCGCTGCGCACTATGTCGTCAAGATTTTGATACTCGGCTACCCACTGCAACAGTTCTTTTGCACGCTGCGGATTCGCCACCAATCGCGAAGGATCGCCGTCACGGCGTACACCCCAAACAATGTTTACTTTTTGCCGGGTCACTTTTTCAACTGCCGCAATTACTTCTTTTACAGAAGCGCCTTTACCTGTTCCTAAATTGCAAATGAGGGAAATGCCTTGCTGCAGCAATACTTCTACTGCTTTCAAATGCGCTTTTGCCAAATCCACCACATGAATATAGTCGCGAATACAAGTACCGTCGGGGGTATCGTAGTCGCTCCCAAAAACAGTGATGGCTGCACGACTGCCCTTGGCGCATTCTAAAATCAAAGGAATTAAATGCGTTTCAGGATCGTGATGCTCTCCAATGCGCGCATCTTCCCAAGCTCCACAGGCATTAAAATAGCGCAAAAAGGCGTAACGAAATCCATATGCACGCCCATAGTCTTTAACGATTTTCTCCAGCATCAATTTACTTTCTCCGTATGGACTGATTGGATTTTGCGGATGCACTTCATCCAATGGCAAGTATTGCGGATCACCGTAAGTGGCGCATGTTGAAGAAAATACAAAATTCAAACATTGGTGCTTGCGCATCGCATCCAACAAAACAAGTACCGCCGCTACGTTGTTGTGGTAATATTTTGCAGGATCAGTGACCGACTCACCCACATACGTGGCCGCAGCAAAATGCACCACTGCTTGTATCGAATGCTTGGTGAAAATTTCATTCAACATTGCTTCGTCGGCGACCGATCCGCGGTAAAAAATCACTTCCGCATCCACCAACGCCGCCTCGTGACCGGTGATCAAATTATCCAAAACCACCACTTTGTAATTGTTTTGTATAAAATAACGAACTGCGTGAGAACCAATATATCCGGCTCCTCCAGTAATTAAAATCTCTTTTTTCATAGCGAATTAAAAATAAGTCTTGACATCAAAAATATATTTTCCTACTTTAGTTGTGTCTTAATGACACAACAAAACAAATATACATCAATTCAAAGCAAAAGCAAATTTTAAAAATCCAGAAATATGCCGGAACTCAGATGGAACCCCTTGCTCAAAACATACACGATTGTTGCAGCAAACAGACAGAGCCGTCCGAATCTCAATGCAGACTACTGCCCATTTTGTCCTGGCTCAGGTAAGGTGCCCAAACAGTACGATGTTCATTTGTACGCCAACGATTTTCCAGCACTGAGTAACGCTGCAAGCCAAGTAGAACAAAGCAGTTCCCCCCTGTATCATGCCGCTGAAAACTACGGTGCCTGCGAAGTGGTACTTTATTCTCCCGAGCACACCAAAAGCTTGAGCGAACTGAGTATTCCTCATTTACGAAAACTAGTTGACTTATGGTCAGCGAGAACGAAAGCGCTTTCAATAGATGAAAAAATAAAATATGTTTTTGTGTTCGAAAACCGAGGTACAGAAGTAGGATGCACCATGTCGCACCCCCACGGACAAATTTACGCTTACCCCTTCGTGCCTTTGAAATTACAAACTGAACTCGAGGCATGTAAAGAATATTTTGAAAATAACGGCAGCAACTTAATGCTTGACATGAACGCGGAAGAAAAGCGTTACGGCAAAAGAGTGCTCTATGAAAACGACAGTTTCATCAGCTTTCTTCCTTATTTCACTGACTACCCTTTCGGACTTTTTATTTCTTGTAAATTGAAAAAAAGCACCTTTTTGGATTTCAACGACAAAGAAAAAAACGATCTGGCCGACATCTTAAAAGTATGTACAGGCGGACTCGATCACTTGTTCAACAAAGCATTTCCCTACATGATGTGCGTGCACCAAGCACCCTTTAATACTCAGCAGTTCAGCACTAGTGCCGACTACTTTAATTTCCACATTGAATTTTATCCACCACTTCGAAATGAAAACACGATTAAGTTTTACGCCAGTTCAGAAATGGGTGCATGGGCCGCCACCAACACACGCGAAGTAGAAGACAGCGCCATAGATTTAAAAAACGCAATTCAAAAATTTTTAGCACAATGACAGACGAACAATTGATCCAAAAATTCGAAGAATATTATGGTGAAGGTGAAGCGCCTCGCCTTTTCTTCGCCCCGGGAAGAGTCAACCTAATTGGCGAACACATCGACTACAATGGTGGATGCGTTTTTCCTGCAGCACTCTGCATTGGTATTAGTGCCATTGTGCGCGCCAACAATACTTCCACCATTGAAATGCGCTCGCTCAATGCAGCTGAAATACTCAACATCGACTTAAACAACCGCATCGAAAGCTGTGGCAATGAATGGACCAACTACCCCAAAGGTGTCATTGTTCATTTACAAAAGGAGGGCTTTGCCCTGCAGGGCTGCCAGGTTCTTTTTTACAGCAATTTACCAGAAGGCGCCGGACTTTCGTCATCAGCAGCGCTTGAAGTATTGACTGCACAACTGTTACTTTCTATCACCAACGCTTCGATGAAAAAAAGCCACATCGCTGTTTTGTGCCAACGTGTAGAAAACCAATTCATCAACGTCAGCTGTGGCATTATGGATCAATTCGCCGTGGCAATGGGCAAAAAAAATAATGCACTGCTGCTCAACTGCGAAAATCTAAAATATCAATATTTTCCAATAGATCTTGGCGACTTTAGTTTGGTCATCATGAACACCAATAAAAAAAGAACGCTTGCCACTTCTAAATACAACGAACGCAAATCAGAATGTGACGCAGCACTTGCCGAACTCAAAAAACATATACCACTGGCAAATCTTTGTGAAGCAACTTTGGCGCAAGTAGAAATGTATGTGCACGACCCCATACTCGCAAAAAGAGCACGGCACGCAGTAAGTGAAAACGCAAGAGTACACGCTGCAACACAAGCCCTAGCGGCAAAAGATTTAGTACAGTTCGCTGCACTGCTCAACAGCTCGCACCAATCCTTAAAAAACGACTATGAAGTGAGTGGTATCGAACTCGACTGCATTGTAGAAGAATCACTAAAAACAGATGGATGCATTGGCGCGCGCATGACGGGTGCAGGTTTTGGCGGCTGTGCCATTGCTATTGTGGAGAGCGCAAAAGTAGATCTCTTCAAAGAAAAAGTATTGAACAACTATTACCACAAAATAAAAATCACACCGTCATTTTACGAAAGTAAAATAGGAGAAGGTGTACACGAAAAAAAAATATATGTACCTAATTAAAACACTTCCTTTTGGCGAGACGACATTGCTGCAAATTAGCAACAGCACCACCGGTGAATATTTTTCTTGTTTACCCGCTTTCGGCGCTGCCTTAAATCAGTTGCAATTGCAAGGAAACGACAGGATAAACCATCGATTATTGAGCGAAAACAGCAGCTACGACAACTTGCTCAGCGAAGGACAAGCCATGTACCGTGGCAGTAAACTTTTTCCTTTTCCCAACCGAATTAAAAAAGGAAAATACACTTACAACAACACGAAGTACCAATTGCACATCAATCACCAATCAGAAGGTCACGCCATACATGGCTTAGTGTACAATGACGCCTTCAAGGTAATTGAGCAAAACACCACTCCCGATTGCGGATTTGTTGTTCTTGAACACATTTACAACGAGAAGAAAGGTTATCCTTTTCACTTCAAATTACAAGTGCGTTTTGAACTCAACGAAAATGGATTTGAATGCACCACCTCTGTAAAAAACACAGCCAAATACAGTTTGCCAATGGGCGATGGATGGCACCCCTATTTCAGCACTGGCAGAAGGGTTGACGGCTTAAATTTACACATTCCAAAAGTGGCAAAAATGCGCATTGGTGAGCGACACTTCGACAAGTGCTACACGCTACCCGAAGAAAAAAACAAATCTGTTGTTGAACTGGTCGACGACGAACATAACATTCACCTTAAAATGTGGATGCAAGGCCAAGATTATAAATACTTGCAAATCTATACACCTGCCGACAGACAAAGCATTGCGCTTGAACCCATGACATGCAAACCAAATGTTTTGAATCATAAAAAAGATTTGATCGTACTATCGCCTAATGAAGAAAAAAAATTGAGCTGGGGACTTCAACTTAAATAAACCGACGATGAGAAACATACTTTTATTTTGTCTTTTGGCGACCTTGATTTCTTGTGCAAATCAAGAAAGCACAGCGGTCAAAAAAACAACACATACTTTTTTCAAAAGTGACCATCCCACCACTGTCGGATGCTACTATTATCCTGAACAATGGCCAGAAGAAGAATGGAATCGGGATTTAAAAAACATGGCAGAACTCGGTTTTGAATTTACTCATTTTGGCGAATTCGCTTGGGCTTTAATGGAACCTGAAGAAGGACATTACGACTTTGAATGGCTTGACAAAGCAATTGACTTGGCAGCGAAAAACAATTTAAAAGTCATTTTGTGCACCCCTTCTGCTGCCCCCCCAGTTTGGTTGGTGCAAAAGCATCCCGAAATATTGATGGTCAACGAAGATGGAAAAACAATGCAACACGGCTCACGTCAGCAGGGTTCATGGTCGAGTGAAGTATATAAAAAATACATCGCTAAAATTGTGGAAGCACTTGCATTGCGCTACGGCAATGACCCTCGAATTTGGGGGTGGCAACTCGACAACGAACCATCGCACTACGCCTATCCTTACGACTACAATGCGGCGACGCAAAAAGCTTTCGTGCAATGGCTCACTAACAAATACAAAAACGTCAACACATTAAACGAGCGTTGGGGAAATAATTTTTGGAGTCAGCGCTACAGCGATTTCGAACAAATTCGTATTCCCAATCCCAAAGAATTGGTGCAGGCAGCCAATCCGCACGCCCTGCTCGATTTTCAAGAATTTACCAACACCCAACGTGGCGATTTTTTGCGTATACAGTGCCAAGTTTTGCGAAAACACATTGCAAGCGCGCAATTCATAACAAGCAACTACATGATGCAAATGCCGCACAGCGATCCGTGGGTGAACAAGAACGACCTCGATTTTGCTTCCTACACTAACTACCCTGTAAACTCGTATTCTGAAGTAGATCCTGACACATTGGGTTTCCGCCTTGGCAGTGGTCGTGACCTCGCACTGAGCCACGAATTTCACCAGTCCGTCAATGGCATTACTGGCATTATGGAACTACAACCAGGACAAGTAAACTGGGGACAATACAACGCGCAACCCTTACCTGGCGCAGTGCGCATGTGGGTTTGGCACACCTTTGCATTGGGCGCCAAATTCATTTGCACTTACCGTTACCGACAACCCTTAAGTGGCAATGAGCAGTACCACCAAGGTATTATGCAAAGCGATGGCACTACTCCTTCTATCGGTGGAAGAGAATATGCACAAGCCATTAAAGAAATGAACAGCATCCAAAAACTGTATAAGGACGAAAAAAAATCACCACAAAAAGCAGCAATTTATTGGGACCAACGCAGCTTTCTCGACTTGATGAATTTCCCACACAACAACCATTGGAATGCCGTCAACGAAATGTACCGCTATTATGAAATCATTAAATCGTTTGCCCTCCCTGTCACATTTGTAAACAGCGAAAATGTATTAGACCCTCTTCAATACCCATTGCTGATTCTTCCATCGGTGCAACTCGTCAGCGACGAAATGATCAATAAATGGCACAACTACGCAGCAGCAGGAGGAACAATTGTCATTACACCCCGCTGCGCACAAAAAAATAGAGACGGACAATTGTGGAAAATGAAAAATCAAGAAAAGATAAAAAAACTCATTGGTGCATCTATCGCTTTCAATGACCAACTGCCGCCGTCAAAAAAAGCACTTGTCAATTTTAATGAACAAAACTTTGAATGGAACACGTGGGCCGAAATTATAGACAGCATCACCGATTCAACCAAAACTAAAATATTGGCACACTACGCCGATCAGTTTTATGCCGGAAAAGCGGCTTGTATTTCAACTGAAATTGGAAAAGGAAAAGTGATTTACATTGCTACAACAAGCATTACAGGAGACTTCGAAAAACAAATAATACAAAAAGCACTTTTAGAAACAGACTTAAACACCACTGAACTGCCAAAATCAATTTACCAGGAGAAAAGAGGCAATCTTACCATTTCGGTGAATTATTCTTCAGCGCCATTCGACTTGAAAATTCCGCTTGGACAAAAAATAATTTTAGGAAAAAAATTACTGCAACCTGGAGAAGTAACAATTTGGATGAAAACAGAATATGATTATTAGGAATCGCTCCAATAGATTTATGTTTAGGGCGGTAGATCCTTCGGAGTACCTCAGGAGGACAAATGCAAACGATTTTACAAAAAGTTATTTCGATAAGGGTTGTCCTCCTGAGATTAAGCGGAGAAACGAAGTTTCGATCTTTGAAGGTCCTACCGCCACTTCCGTCACAGCAATGATATAACTATAGATATAATGCGCAGAATAATTACAGAGCCACTTTCACCACCACCTTGTGCATCTCCTTTTTGCCGATCAGGGGCGCGTGCACATCAGCGGGATAAAATACAGTGAAATACTTCTCACGCACCAGCACCTGCGTACTCGGCTGATCATTGAACAACATATAATCATCCGCTACTACGTACTCTTTATTTACCTCATGGCATTGAGAAAAAGCCCTGTGCCCCATGAGGTCTTCACCCTTATAAACAAATTGAATATCAATGTATTTCTTGTGCGATTCCATAACGATATTTTCAGATCCTTTGCCATCTCCCTTGAAAAACAAAGCAAAAAGTCGATCGCCATCAAGTTCTAACTTAGTGCTTTCAAAATCACTTTCTTTGACTTGCTTCAAAAAAGAAAATGCCTTTTCAAACATAGGATGCTGTTCAAAATAAAAAGCGGCGTTGTCAATGTGATCCAATATCATAATACTGATTTAATACCAAGTGAAGATAAAATTATTTTTAAACACGAAATCCAAACACAACAAAAGTCCTCATGTATAACATCTAATTTGCTCATTCCCTGCAATATTTACATAAAAAAACAAAAGCACTGATTTCTATCATATTTAAGTCTAAGCGTGATCACCTTCACATCAAGGCATCTCCACTAATTTCGTGTTCAAATCAGCAATATGAGTGTTTTACTTCTTTTAATAGTCATCAGTTTAGCCGTCGCGCTATTCTTTGTAGGCTGCTATTATTGGGCTGTGAAAACTGACCAGTTTGAAGACGACTACACTCCATCGGTACGCATTCTTTTTGATGATGAATTAACCAAAAAACCAACAGAATAATTATGGAAATGCAATTGGAAAAATTTTCCTACGACAACAAAATCGTCCGCAACTTTTTATTTGCAACAGCCCTTTGGGGTCTTGTTGGATTTTTAGTGGGACTGATCTGCGCCATTGAAATGTTTTGGCCGCAGCTTACCAATGGAATTTCATTTCTGTCGTTTGGCAGATTACGCCCACTGCATACCAATGCAGTGATTTTTGCTTTTGTAGGCAACGCTATTTTTGCCGGCGTTTACCACTCGCTACAGCGCTTAGTGAAGGCACGCATGTACAGCGATGTACTCAGCAAAGTGCACTTTTGGGGTTGGCAACTCATTATTGTTGCGGCTGCCATCACTCTGCCTTTGGGCTACAGCACCGGTAAAGAGTATGCTGAATTAGAGTGGCCTATCGACATTTCTATTGCTTTGGTTTGGGTAATTTTTGGATGGAACATGATGGGCACCATACTCAAGAGAAGAGTAAAACATTTGTATGTTGCCATTTGGTTTTACATCGCTTCTTGGGCTACAGTTGCTGTTTTGCACATTGTAAACTCTATTGAACTACCGGTATCTTTTTTGAAAAGCTACTCTATGTACGCAGGCGTTCAAGACGCATTGGTGCAATGGTGGTACGGTCACAATGCCGTTGCATTTTTTCTTACAACACCCTTTCTTGGCTTAATGTATTACTACGTACCAAAGGCAGCTGGTCGTCCGGTATTTTCATACCGCTTGTCAATCATTCACTTTTGGGCTTTGATATTCATTTACATTTGGGCAGGACCACACCACTTGCTGTATACTGCATTACCTGACTGGGCGCAATCGCTAGGCACTGTTTTCTCCATTATGCTGATCGCTCCATCGTGGGGCGGTATGCTCAATGGTTTACTAACACTGCGTGGAGCGTGGGATAAAGTACGTGATGATGTAGTTTTGAAATTCATGGTGGTCGCTATCACTGCTTATGGTATGGTGACTTTTGAAGGTCCGATGTTGTCATTGAAATCTTTAAATGCAATGACACATTACACCGATTGGATCGTTGGACACGTACACTTGGGCGCCTTGGGATGGAATGGCTGTATGATATTCGCCATGTTGTACTTCATCATACCGCGCATATTTCAAACAAAATTACATTCTCAAAAAATGGCCAATTGGCACTTTTGGTTGGCTACTGCAAGCATCATTTTTTACGCAATACCTATGTATTGGGCAGGTATCGTACAAAATCAAATGTGGAGAGAATTCAATGCCGATGGCACTTTGACCAATCAAAACTTTTTGGATACGGTAACACAATTGATTCCAATGTACGCTACACGAGCGATTGGCGGAAGTATCTTTATTGTCGGCGTTCTGTTGATGTTTTACAACTTGTACAAAACTGTAAAATCAGGTAAACTGCTTGCCAACGAAGAAGCAGAAGCTTATCCATTGGCGAAAGCAAATGTGAAACACGAAAAAGAACACTGGCACAGATGGATTGAAAAAAGACCTATGCAAATGTTGTTGCTGAGTATTGTTGTTATACTTATCGGCGGTGCAATTGAAATGATCCCTACTTTTTTAGTAAAATCAAATATACCAAGTATCACCAGTGTGCAGCCCTATACTCCTCTTGAATTGGAAGGGCGCGACCTGTACATTAGAGAAGGTTGTTACAATTGTCACTCTCAAATGATTCGTCCCTTCCGCTGGGAAACCGAACGTTATGGTGACTATTCAAAGGCTGGTGAATTTGTTTACGATCATCCTTTCCAATGGGGCAGCAAAAGAACGGGACCCGATTTGGCGAGAGAAGGTGTAAAAACAGGACGCTTGTACAAACCAAATGACTGGCACTTTAACCACTTGTTGGTGCCCGACTCTGTGTCCGACGGATCAATTATGCCGCGCTACCCTTGGTTGTTGAACAAACTTGACAGCAAAACACTAGAAGGCAAAATAACCGCAATGCGCAAGATGGGTGTTCCTTATCCTGAAGGCTACGAAAGCAAAGCTGCAGGAGATATGCGTGTACAAGCCAAAGAAGTGGCAAAACCATTGTATGACAATATCGACGGATTGATGATTTCAGATGAGACGTACGATAAAATTGCGGCCGGAGAAATGAAACTCGAGGAAACTGAAATGGTGGCCGTGATCGCTTATCTACAGCGCTTGGGTACTGACATTTATCCCAAAGCAGCAAAAAAATAGAATCAACTCATTTGAATATTGAACACCAAACACTGAATTAGAATATATGCTGAAATTCATAAAACATCACTTAGATACCATCGACGGAGTAGAGATATTCCCGGTGGTGTCCTTCCTGATATTTTTTTCTGTTTTCGTCTTCGCATTGATATACGTAGTGAAAGCAGACAAATCACACATGGACGAAATGAGCAACTTGCCTTTAGACAATAAAAACTAAAAACTATGAATGCAATTTTATCAGATTCTTTTTTCCTCACCCTATTGGTCGTTGCCATCGTGCTTTTGATTTGTTTGTATGTGCTTTACGGCACCTTCAAATCCATCTTCAGTATTTTATACCCAACGGCATACAAAGAGCGAGCGCCTAAAAAACAAGCGACCGTTTATGACCAGCTTACGGATTACGTTCCTGTTGAAGAGGAGCACACTATTTTGATGGACCACGAATACGACGGCATCAGAGAACTTGACAATAACTTACCACCTTGGTGGGTATATATGTTTTATGTGTGCATCGTATTTGCGATCAGCTACCTTGTTTATTTTCACATGATGGGCGGCGCTTCTCAAAAAGATGAATACGTGCAGGCAGTTGAAAAACACAACGACATGAAACGCGAATTCGCTGCTGCACATCCTAAGCTGATTGATGAAAGTAACGTAAGTATACTCGATGACGCGGTGAGCATCAACAGCGGAAAAACTGCTTTCGAAAAAAACTGTCAAACTTGTCACGCCAAAGACGGCATTGGTTCTGCAGGACCTAATTTAACCGATGAGTTTTGGTTGTACGGCGGAAGCGCAGAAAGTATTTTCGCCACCATTAAATACGGAAAAATTGAAAAAGGAATGCCGAATTGGGCAGGCAAAATTTCGTCAAGTGAGATGCAACAAGTGATGAGCTACATCAAACATTTGAAATATGTTGCGCCTCCAATAGGCAAAGACCCACAAGGAGAAAAATTTGTGGAACAAGTGTTAAGCGACAGCACAGTGGTAGTGGCCGACACTTTGAAAAAATAAATATTCACCAAGATCCCTCCTGAATTTATCAGGAGGGAATTTTGGTGTAAAAAAAACAAAATGGACGAGCGCACTAACTATTCCAACGACTTCCGAGGACACCTTTCTACTGTTGACGAAAAAGGAAAAAGAATATGGGTGTACCCAAAAGCTGTTAAAGGCACGCTCTACCGTTACCGCACCCTTGTCAGCTACCTATTATTGGCCGTACTGTTTGGATTACCGCACCTTTACCTACACGGCGAACCACTACTACTCTTCAATATCATGGAGCGTAAATTCATTATTTTCGGACAAATATTTTGGCCTCAGGATTTTCACATTTTCCTATTCGCCATGATTGCCTTCATCCTTTTCGTCATTTTATTTACGGTTGTTTTTGGTCGTATATTTTGCGGATGGATTTGTCCGCAAACGATTTTTCTGGAAATGGTTTTTCGAAAAATAGAACGATTTATAGAAGGTGATCACAGCGCACAAAAAAAACTAAATACTGCACCTTGGACAAGAGATAAAATTTTAAAAAAAACAGCCAAACACATCCTATTTATTGGCATTTCGTACTTGGTAGCCAATACTTTTTTAGCCTATATTATTGGTAAAAAAGAATTGATTGCCATTCAGCTTGACGACCCAGCCAACCATATTGGCGGCCTGTTCACCATCACCGTTTTTTCACTTTTGTTTTACGGCGTTTTCGCTTTTTTACGCGAACAAGTTTGCACCAATATTTGTCCCTACGGCAGATTCCAAGGAGTAATGCTCGACAGCAACACCGTTGTTGTAGCATATGACTACAAACGCGGTGAACCTCGAGAAAAAAACATCAAACTGCGCGCACAAACTGCGGGCGATTGCATTGACTGCAAACAATGTGTTTTGGTTTGTCCAACAGGCATCGACATTCGCAACGGCACGCAGCTAGAGTGCGTCAACTGCACTGCATGTATTGATGCTTGTGATGAGGTCATGCTGAGCATCAACAAACCCGCAAATCTGATAAAATACGCATCAGAAAATCAAATCTCAAAAGGACTCCCCTTCATATTCACCGCACGAACCAAAGCATACACTGCATTTCTTGCATTAATATTGATCATCCTAGGCATTATGATTTTCGTTCGCGGACAAGTAGAAACGACTGTTTTGCGCTCACGTGGACAAATGTTCACACAAATGAATGACGGACGAATCAGCAATTTATACAAGTACAAAATCGTAAACAAATCCAATGAAGAAGTGCCTATCCACTTCAAATTATTGGACATCAAAGGCGAAATTGAAATCATAGGCGGAAAAGAAATTCATTTGCATCCTGAGCAAAAAACAGAAGGCATTATGATGATTAAAATCGACACCCTTCAGCTCACTAAACGAACAACTCCATTGCGCTTAGAAGTAATCACCAATGGCAGAAAATTAGAAGAGGTGGCTACGGTATTTTTAGCACCCCGACACCACAAGAAAAAACAAAAACAAGTACCAACGATCAACAAAAACCATTAAAAATAATCATATGAACTGGGGATGGAAAATCGCAATTATTTACACGCTCTTCGTCATCGGAATGATCAGCGTAGTTTTATACAGTGCTACTTTCGACACCAATTTGGTGGGTGAAGATTACTATCAAAAAGAAGTGGAATTTCAACAGGAAATCGACAAAAAACAAAACGCCATCAACGATTCCTTGACCTTTCAGGTAAATATAGTTGGAGATTCTATCGTCATTCAATTTCCTCGCGAAGTCGCAAGTGGCAAAGTGACTTTTGTACGTGCCGCCGATATTGTGAGCGACAAAAAATTTGACTTAAAACTCAATCAAAACAAGCAAATTTTTTCGGTTGACAATTTAAAATCCGGTAGCTATGAAGTACAGGTAGCATGGAAAGCCAACAACGAAGATTATTACTGGGAGGAAAATATTATTTTATAAACACATGCTCTTCCTCAGCGCCATATTACTCGGTCTTGCGTCAAGCCTACATTGTGTTGGCATGTGCGGTCCAATTGTCGTAAATATCCCCTTCTTGAAATTTCAAAAAGGAAAATTCATAGCCATGGGCATTTACCACTCAGGGAGAATTTTCACCTATGCCCTGCTCGGAATTTTCTCAGGCAGCCTCGGCGCATTAATGTCACTCGCCGGCTTTCAGCAATGGATGTCAATTGTAGCTGGTTCCTTTTTGGTATTGCTTTTTTTCATTCCGAAAATCAAAAATAATTTAGAGAAAAAAGTTGCTACACCCGTCAATAAAATATACGCTGCTGCCAAAAAATATTTGTTTCAACCCACTTTTTCGTCCGTTGCAATGATGGGCTTGCTCAACGGAATATTGCCCTGCGGAATGGTTTACGCTGCCCTTTTAGCGTCAACAGCTGCTGGATCTATACCTGGAGCAATGAGCTACATGGCGTTTTTCGGATTAGGCACTTTGCCGCTCCTCCTCACCTGCTCTATCAGCTTATCATTCGCTGGAAATTCTTTTAAAAATAATTTTAAAAAATGGGCGCCTTACGGCACTTTGGTAATTGGGATACTCTTTGTGTTGCGCGGAATGAATTTGGGAATTCCTTATGTGAGTCCGCATTTTGAAGAAAAAACAAAAACGATGAATTGTTGTCATATCAAAAGTGCAAAAAAATGAAAACACTGATCGATAAATACGACATTGCGTGCCCGCGATACACCAGTTATCCAACGGTGCCCTACTGGGAAAACAACAGCTCAGCCGACGACTACAAAAAGCAAGTCAAAATCACTTTTGATGAAAGCAACGACAGCACCGGCATCAGTTTGTACATTCATCTTCCCTTTTGCGAAAGCTTGTGTACTTATTGTGGCTGCAACACACGCATCACCGTGAATCACAAAGTTGAATCGCCTTACATCGATGCTGTGCTTAGCGAATGGAATTTATATAAGGCTGTATTTAAAAAAGCAGCACGCATAAAAGAATTGCATTTGGGCGGCGGCACGCCCACTTTCTTTTCGCCTGAAAATTTAGAAAGATTAATTTCAGGAATTCTAGAAGGAAGCGAAAGCACTGACGATCGAAAATTTAGTTTTGAAGCGCATCCAGCAAACACCACCACTGCGCATTTAGAAGTGCTGTACAATGTAGGTTTTAGAAGATTGAGTTTAGGTATTCAAGATTTTGACCCTATCGTTCAAGAAGCCATTCACCGCCACCAAACATTTGAAGAGGTGCAGCAGGTAACTTCACTTGCGCGCACTTTGGGCTACACTTCTATCAGCTACGATGTAATTTATGGCCTACCCTTTCAAACACTGGAAAGCGTGAGCGAAACATTCAAAAAAGTAATCGCGCTAGCTCCCGACAGAATTTCATTTTACAGCTATGCGCATGTACCTTGGAAGCGTCCGGGCCAACGCCGGTATAACGAAGACGATTTGCCGTCGAAAGAATACAAACGTTCACTGTATGAGAAAGGTCGTGATATGCTAAGTACAGCTGGTTACCGTGAAGTGGGTATGGATCATTTTGCACTTCCCCACGACGAACTTTTTATCGCCGAAAGCGAAGGGCGCTTGCACCGCAATTTTATGGGCTACACCGAAGGTCAAAACAAATTGCTAATCGGCTTAGGTGTTTCGGCTATTGGCGACACATGGACCTCCTTCGCACAAAACATCAAAGAAGTAGAAAGCTACCAGGAGGTAGTTTTTTCAGGCAAATTGCCTTTGGTAAACGGCCATCATTTGTCGGAAGAAGACTTATTTATTCGTCGACACATTTTGAACATCATGTGTCGTTACAAAACAGAATGGTTGCATGAAGAATTGGTGTTTTTGCGTGAAAACGGTGTCACTAAACGTTTGCACGAATTGGCTCACGACGGACTCATTGATCTTCAACACAATTCTTTTACAGTGACTGAAAATGGCAAAATATTTTTGCGCAATATTTGTCTTGCCATGGACTTGCGCTATTGGAGAAAAGTTCCTGAAAAAGACACTTTTAGCAAAGCAGTTTAAGAGAATCGACATTGCTATTGAGCAAGACCCACAGCACGTCGTTATTAGTATTCACAGCATTACAGCTCATCAATTTCCCACAACTCAGGAATATGGCAATCCCACTTTAACGTGCTTTCTATTTTACCGCGCAATGCATCTGCAGAATGTGCTTCGCCGTGAACAATAAAAACATGGTCAGGTTTGTTTTTCAATTTCGACATCCAATCTAAAATTCCTTGCTGATCAGCATGCCCGCTCAAGCCGCGAATCTCTTCAATGTGGGCTTTTACTTCATAGTACTTTCCATACATTTTTAGTTCTGTAGCACCCTTTAAAAGCTGACGACCTCTTGTACCTTCAGCCTGAAAACCCGCTATCAATACTGTTGTTTTTGGATCGGAAATATAATGTTGCAAATAGGCGATCACCCTTCCCCCTGTTAACATTCCGCTGCCAGCAATTACAATTTTAGCGCTTTCATCTTCAATAAACGCCATGCTCTCTTTGTAATCTTTGGTCATTTTAAAAGAGGCACACATATCGTTGCAATCTTTAGCTGAAAGTCGGTGCCATTTTTTGTGGTTTTGGAAAACCTTCAATACATTGGCCCCCATTGGACTGTCCATGATCATTGGCACTTCAGGGATCTCCTTGTTCATTTTCATTTGCCACAATAAATACATCAATAGTTGTGTCCGTTCTACTGCAAAACTTGGAATAATTAAGGTACCACACTGCTTCATCGTTTGATTGACGACATCACGCAATCGCCCTTTTATATTTTCTTTGGGATGCAATCTATCGCCATAAGTACTTTCTACAAACAAAACATCAGCACGAGGAGGTGTTTTTGGCGGAAACATCATGAAGTCATCTTGTCGTCCCAAATCACCTGAAAACACTAATATTTTACCGAGCACCTCCAATTCAATACAAGTGGCGCCCAATATATGGCCAACGTATGTAAATCGAGCTTTAATACTGGGCGCTAGGTCTATCCACTGATCTTCATCTACTGATTTAAAATGTGGCAGCATCGTTTCCACATCATCAACAGTATACAGCGCTTTAGCTGGATGGTGTTTTGAAAAACCATTTCGATTGGCCCTATCAGCATCTTCTTCTTGTATTTTAGCACTGTCACGCAAAATGATTTCCGCAATTTCCAAAGTTGGCGCTGTACCTATTATCTTTTTGCTAAAACCCAAATCCACCAGACGAGGCAAATAGCCACAATGGTCCAAATGACCATGAGTCAACAATACACAATCAATCTCGCGGGCATCAAAAGGCATGCGATCCCAATTCAACTGCCTCAATTTTTTAACGCCTTGGAACAATCCGCAGTCAATCAAAATCTTTTTGTCGGCTGTTTCTACTAAATATTTCGAACCTGTAACCGTGCCTGCAGCACCTAAAAATTGAACGGTAATATCTTTCATTGATCAAAAATAGTTGGACCGCAGTTCAAAAATATGAGCACCCTCATATTTTGATATGATGGACTTCATTTCTAACAATGGTCTTAAAAATGATCTTTGAGTAAAATTAAACGTCATGCAAAAAAATAAAATCTATGCCCTTATTATCGCAACAGTTTTTATTCTAGGGCCTTTTCGTTTTGCTTACATGCAAATTGACCTTACAAAACCATTGTTTACGATGGTAATGTTTTTATTGACAGTAGGCGGATCATTGGCTGCCATTTTGTTATCAATGAGCTCATCTAAATAAAGTTTTATGCAAACAATACATTATTACATTTTAGGTATACTGACGGTTGTTGTCATTCTTGCAATATTTGCACTTTCAAGCGCTATCAAATCTTTGGTTAGCAGTAAGCGAAAAGAAGAAAGCAATTAATCGTTCCGCGGCACACACAATCTTTATCTTTTAATTGGTTAATTTAGCAATGAAGAATTCATTAAAAGACAAAATGGAAGGTAAAGAAAGTATCGACGCACTTTTTAAGCATGCAACAGAAGGTATTTTAGTAACAAATAGCAAATCGGAAATCACGCGCATCAATCCAAGCGCAGAAAAACTATTTGGCTATGCTGAAAAGGAATTACTGGGGCAAAAAATTGAAGTACTTATTCCAAAACGCCTAACTGAAAAACACGTTGCGCACCGCGATAAATTTCACGGAGACCCACACGCTAGATCAATGGGCGCTGGAATGAATCTTTCGGGACTCAAAAAAAACGGCGAAGAATTTCCAGTGGAAATTAGTTTAAGTCCCTTCTCTAACGATGAAGAAAAATTTGTTATCGCATTTATTGTGGACATCACTGTGCGAAAGCAGGCAGAAGAAAAACTAAAAAACTATTCAGCAGAACTCGAAAAACAGGTCAAAAACAGAACCCTGATTTTAGAAGAAGCTATTGAAGAATTAGAAAAAACAAAAAAAGACTTACACGAGGCGCTCAATACTGAAAAGGTGCTTAACGAATTGAAATCACGTTTTGTATCGATGGCTTCGCATGAGTTCCGCACACCGCTTACTACTATGCTGTCATCGCTTTCACTAGTTACCATTTACGGTGAACAAAACGACAAAAAAAATCAAGACAAGCACGTTGCCAAAATCAAAAACTCGATCAATAATCTCACTGATATTTTAAATGATTTTTTGTCGGTGAGCAAATTGGAAGAAGGTAAATTGGAAAACATGCCTAAAGAAATGAATCTGTCCGCATTCGTGGCGGAAACAGTAAGCGAAATGCAACAGCTCACCAGCACCAACAACATAACACATGCACACATTGGAAAAGAAAATGCTACACTCGACAAACGTTTCTTAAAAAACATTTTGTTCAACTTAATTTCCAATGCCATTAAATTTTCTCCCGAAAGCACCAACATACAGGTGCGCTCTGAAGTGAGTAATTTGACTGTAAAAATAGTAGTCATTGATCAAGGGATCGGAATTTCAAAAGAAGATCAGAAAAATTTATTTGAAAGATTTTTCAGAGGCCACAACGCCATGCACATTCAGGGCACAGGCCTCGGACTAAACATTGTTGCACGCTATGCGGAATTGATGAACGGATCCATTGGTTTCAATAGTGAAGAAAACAAAGGATCAACCTTTACAGTTATCCTTCCACAATAGCACACCGAATAAGAGACCTTATCTTTAAAGAAATAGAGTATGAAAAAGATATTATTGATCGAAGACAACATTGATGTTAGAGAGAACACTGCCGAAATATTGATCTTGGCCAACTACGAAGTCATCACTGCAAAAAACGGCAAAGAAGGCGTTGAATTGGCATTGAGTGCAAAACCTGATTTGATTATTTGCGACATTATGATGCCCACATTAGATGGATACGGAGTACTGCACATGCTCTCAAAAAACAGTGAAACAGCCACCATTCCTTTTATTTTTTTGACTGCAAAAGCGGAACGCAGTGAGCTACGAAAAGGCATGGACATGGGCGCTGACGATTACCTTACCAAACCTTTCGACAGTACTGATCTTTTGAGCGCCATCGAAAGCCGTTTGCGAAAATCAGAAATCACCAAAACGGAATATGCCAAAAGTAAAGAAGGGTTCAATGAATTTTTAGATGGCGCCAAAGAATTTGAAGACCTCAAAAAATTATCTGAGGAAAATGAAGTGCGCACCCTCAAGAAAAAAGACAGCATTTACTTTGAAGGCAATTATCCAAAAGGAATTTTCTTCATCAACAAAGGCAAAATAAAAACCTTTCGAAGCAACGACCAAGGCAAAGAGTTCATTACCGCTTTGTATAAAGAAGGTGACTTTTTTGGCTACCTCGCCCTACTGGAAGAAAGCAAATATTCTGATTCCGCAAGTGCACTCGAAGACGCGGAGGTATTTATGATTCCTAAAGAACAATTCTATACTTTGATTTATAAGAACGCAGAGATTTCAAGAAAATTCATCAAAATGATTTCTGACAATCTCGAAGAAAAGGAAGAACAATTGCTGCAACTCGCATACAACTCAGTACGCAAAAGGGTTGCTGAAGCATTGGTCACGCTCTGCAAACGCTACCAAAAGGAAGGCGACAAAAATTTCAGCATGAATATGCCCCGTGAAGATCTTGCTAACTTAGCCGGTACTGCTACAGAAACGACCATTCGAACACTGTCCGATTTTAAAGACGAAGGATTAATTGAAATCAAAGGCAGTACCATCGTTGTTCGCGAGTATGAAAAACTAGCAAAAATGAAGAACTGATTTTTATCACAAATCAATCTAACCGCGCTCATTCAAGTGCGCAAGCGATTGCACTAAATTCACCTCATCTAGCCACAAAATTAACATAGATGAAAATGAGCATTGACGACAACAGAAAGATATTTGATATTCAGGAAGAATTCAACCATCTGTTTCCTTACCTGAAAATTGAATTTTTTTCAAGAACGCATCAACCAGGTTGCGTGTCGGCAAAAAAGTTTTTGAAGCACGGCAACAAAACACTCAATGAATGCCGCAGCATACACAACAAAGGCAATATCAACATCACTCCAAGCACGACTGTCAACGAGCTCGAACAAACCTTTGGTGAAAAATACGGATTGGGTGTGCAGGTTTTTCGAAAATCAGGTAAAGTATGGCTAGAAACAACTGTAACCGACAGTTGGTCTTTACAGGAGCAAAACAAGCAGGGAGAAGAACTCAGCCGCCCGGGATAAACCAAAAAAGATTCGCCACTTTTTTCTTCAAAAAAGAAACACAATTGTGTAATTTATTCCGTTTTCAATAACTCTACTTTCTTGCTATCAACATCACCCATCAAAAAACCATAGGGTTTTAAGCCATCAACATGATCGCATACAATTTTAACCATCGCTGTAATTGGTATTGCTAACACAACACCGGGAATACCCCATACCAATTCACCCAAAACCAATGCAATTATCGTGAACAATGGATTGATTTTAACTTGAGGCCCCACAATCAAGGGTTCTAGCAACCATCCTTGCACAAACTGAACCACCCCATAAGTGGCAGCAACCCCTATAAGCATGGGCAATTCTGCACCATGCACCGTGCAAGACAACAAGGTAATAGCCGTTCCTGTGAGATTCCCTATGAAAGGTACAATCTCTAACAAACCACAAAGAATAGCGAAAAACAAAGCATTCTCAACACCCATAAGTCCAAAACCAATACTGTACATCACCCACAAACACACAATCATTTTACCTAAGCCTAGCAAATATTGACTTGAAACCCAAGTAATATTATTCAACACCACTTGTGTTTCAACGCGCTGTTCTGGCAAAACCAACTGCAAAATGAATTTCTTAATGTGCGACCTGTAATACAATAGAAAAAACACATAAGCGAGTGTAAAAAGTATGTCGATTAACAAATACACAAAAGAACCAGCAAGCGACGGCAGCATCTCGCTAAAAGCGATCTGCTGCTCCTTTATCAAGTGCCACTGTGTATCTACGGAAATACCAATTCGTGTCAACAAAAAATCCTGCAGCTGATCAACAATAGAAATGGCTTTTTGTTTAATCAATGTAATGTCATTAGCTAACGCAGAAACTTGCCATGAAAGCACCATTCCAATAGCAGCGATCAGCAACAGCAAAATTACTATGCTGGTAAAAGCAGCAAATGCTTTTGGCATTCTCCTCCGCTCCATCCAACGGCAAAAAGGCAAAAAAACTGTTGCCAACACAGCAGCGATGGCGAAGGGCACTAAAATGCTTTTACCAAAGTACAATGCAGCGAAAATGAAAAACAGAATAAACAACTTTATCACAATTGAAGATGATTTGCTTTTCATAATTTTTCCCTTTTTACACCTATTTTAACTGTCCGCCTCAACTAACCTTAGAACCGAAGCGCATCAAGTGGTGAAAATACCATATTCAGCAATATTTAACTAATTGCAAAATGCAATACTGATGATAATCAGCACGCAAAATGACAATACTCAATCGCATGCTGTACGAACAGAAAAAAATTAATTATGTGTCGCCAAATTAAAAATATCAACGGAGGGGTCCTTCCTCAAAATCAAGGTCTTCCAAAATAAATCTCTCTATTTCCTTTTTGTACCCAGCTATGTTGCTATTTTTGTAAGGTAATACAAAAAAGCACCATGGCTAAAATCAGCATTTCAACCTTGCGCACCTTTCGCAAATTCATATTAACCCCAGTTCTGCTCGCAATTGTGAGTTGTGGCCTCGTATCTCCAAAGGTAGTGACCAATCAAAATGTAATCGGTGTTATTAAAAACGGGGGGGGCGACTTTCTCATTGTGGAGAAATTAACGCTCAACAAAATTGAACCCATTGATACTGTTGAACTGGCCAAGGACGGTAAATTTGCTTTCAAACACCAGTCAGACACTGCTTGGTTTTACCGCTTTCGTCTACAAAACAAAAACATTTGGGTTCAGGTATTGATTCACCCAAACGACAAGTTAGAGATTAGTGCCGACGCCAACGACCTTATCCATTCTTTTAAAATAAAGGGGAATCCAAAGTCTGAAAAATTCAGAGATTACCTGAGCAAATTTATTGCGTTTGGTACCTCAAAGGATTCAATCAATCAAATTTACCAAGCTGCACAAGCCGAAAATAAAGGACATTTGATTTTTGATGACATGCAAAAGAAGTACATCAACCTCATGACTTCATTTGAACAATATTCGCATGATTTTGTGCTTACCAACCCTGACAATCTCGGCAGTTTAATTGCAATGCAAAACATCGACAAAGAAAAAAACAAAGAACTCATTGCGAAACTAATGACAACTTTGAATGCTACCTATCCAAATCAACCTTATGTGCTGGATTTCATAGAGAAAAGTAAAAAAGAAATGGCCTTAAATGTGGGAGGCATTGCACCAAACATAGCACTCACATCACCTGAAGGCAAAGAATTGTCGCTTTATAGCTTCCGCGGAAAAATTGTATTGATTGATTTTTGGGCAACCTGGTGTGGTCCGTGCCGCAAAGAATTCCCCTTCTTACAACAAGCGTACAGCACTTATCAAAGTAAAGGGTTTGAAATTTTCAGCATATCACTCGATAAAGACGTGAATACTTGGAAAAATGGCATCGAACAATACCAGTTGCCTTGGAATCATGTTTTGGAATCACAAAATGGTGACGCTTCAAAAACTTATGATGTCACTGGAATTCCCAAAACTTTATTGATCGACAAAGAAGGGAAAATCATCGCAGTCGATTTACGCGGTGAAGCATTGCTGGCTAAATTGAATGAAGTTTTTGCAAAATAAAATGATGGTAAATAGCGCATCACGTCTGTTCTTCTTCTCTTTGCTTTGCTGCTTGCCACAAATGACTTTTGCCTACTGGCAACAAGAAGTCAACTATAGCATTGACGTTAAACTCGACGACCAAAAACACCTGCTGCAAGGAAGTATTCAATTTGAATACAGCAACAACAGTCCCGACACCTTACATCATATTTTCATTCATTTATGGCCAAATGCCTATAAAAATGAAGGCACAGAATTAGGTAAGCAATTACTCGTACTCGACAAAACCAATTTTCATTACGCAATTAAAGAAGACAAAGGCTACATCGACAGCTTGTCGTTCAAAATAAACAATGAGCCAGTGAAATGGAGCTACTTCGAGCACCACATTGACATTGCCAAAATTGAACTCACGCAAGCATTATTGCCTGGGCAAAAAATAACGATCAGCACCCCTTTCCGCGTAAAGATACCGCTGGGAATATATTCACGCTTAGGACACATTTCACAGAGCTACCAAATTACGCAATGGTATCCCAAACCCGCAGTTTACGACGCTCAAGGATGGCATCCACTTGCCTACTTGAACCAAGGTGAATTTTATTCAGAATACGGCACATTCAACGTGCACATCACCTTACCAGAAAATTATGTTATTGGCGCAACAGGAGATTTACAAGGAGAATCAGGCGAAAAAGAAAAAGAATGGCTTTTGTACAAAGCCAAACAAACACAGGAAAAAATAGACCAAGGAAAGGTTGAGAAATGGACGAAAGTGTTCAACCGAACCAACGACACCACGCGCACCGCATCGAGTTTGCGTTTCAAAACCTTGCATTATTTTCAACAAAATGTACACGATTTCGCATGGTTTGCCAACAAAGATTTCAATGTATTGAAAGGAGAAGTACTACTTCCTCAATCACAGCGAAAAGTGGACACATGGGCACTTTTCACCGATGCCGAAGCATTTTTTTGGCAAAAAGCACCCTCTTATTTACACGATGCCACTTATTATTACTCCTTATGGAACGGTGAATATCCATACAATCATGTTACAGCAGTTGATGGATCACTATCAGCAGGCAGTGGTATGGAATATCCAAACATAACAGTAATTGGCGAAGCCCACGATGATGTGCAACTCGAACAAGTGATTATGCACGAAGTGGGA
>Ga0114969_10000653_pt1 | contig 29987 bp, 41 predicted proteins | sample M_130807_MF_Meta_FD_87316 | JGI IMG/M metagenome (GOLD analysis project Ga0114969, IMG submission 87316) | Freshwater microbial communities from Lake Montjoie, Canada to study carbon cycling - M_130807_MF_MetaG | ecosystem: Environmental > Aquatic > Freshwater > Lake | place: Lake Montjoie...
AGAGTTCTTTTTCTCTCTCTGAGATTTTTCAGGAGTTACCCACAGACAAAAGGGGATAACTCAGACTGGCGGTCAATTTGAGTGAGGTTCTGAAAGCTGCGCAAAGTGGCGACCGGCCGGCGACTCTCGAAGCACTTCGAGACCGACTCGCCGAGACCATCGACTCGCCGATGACGACCGGAGCTGAGCTCGCATCTCTTGCGCGCCAGCTCGTGATCGTGACCGAGCTCCTCGATGCCATTAACGAAGGGGCGGAGGTCAACCTTGTCGACTCTCTCGCCGCCCGACGTGCTCAAAGGGTCGCAAACTCCGACCCATCTAGTCATCCCTCCGACAAGAATCAGCTCGGCGGGAGCTGAAGCTGTCGAGTTAGCTGCCAGCGCTGGGCTCATCTTGGACCCGTGGCAAGAACTCGCCCTCGATGCGGCTCTCTCGGAGCGCTCCGACGGGCAGTGGGCAGCCTCTGAAGTTGGGCTCATCGTCCCGAGACAGAACGGCAAGTCCGCAGTCCTCGAAGCGCGTGAGCTCGCCGGCTTGTTCATCCTCGGCGAGGAGCTCATCGTCCACACTGCGCACAACTTCGGAACTGCGAAGGAGTGCTTCTACAGACTCCGCCACATGATCGACTCGACGGCGGATCTCTCTCGGCTAGTCCGCAGAGTGACCACGGCGAACGGCGACGTCGGCATCGAGCTCACTTCTGGGGCTCGCCTTAAGTACCTGGCACGAACTCCCGGCTCGGGTCGAGGCTTCTCGGCCGACTGCGTGATCTTTGACGAGGCCTATCGGCTGCCCGCTGCGATGCTCGCCGCCATGATGCCAACGCTCAGCGCCCGAAAGAACCCGCAAGTCTGGTATGCAACGAGCTCGCCGGCCGAGATCGACGAACAATCTGAGCACATACGTCGGACAAAACTCCGCTCCTCGCAAGAAGATCCCGGCGCTCTGTGCTGGATTGAGTGGTGCGGCGACCTGAGAGATGACCCGTCGGACCCTGCAGTCTGGGCGAAGACGAACCCAGCGCTCGGAATCCGCATCAGTCCCGAGGCTATCGACCGAGCCCTTCGGACTCTCCCGCCTCAAGACTTCGCAGTCGAGCACCTCGGAATCTGGAAGACCCAGAGCCTAAGCGCCAAGATCCCGCTCCACCTCTGGGAAGCGCTCAAGGTTGACGAGTCTCCAGGCACCGAGGGCGTGACCTTCGGCCTCGATATTCCACCGGATCGCTCCTCGGCCTCGGTCGCAGCGTGTGCTCCAGAAGGCGAGAACGGCTTCTCAGTCGAGCTCGCTGACCGTCGACCAGGTACCGACTGGCTCATTCATCGTTGCATTGAGCTATCTGACCGCTATCCCGGCTGCTCTTTCGTCGTCGATAGCTTCGGCCCGGCTGGAAGTTTCGTCAACGAACTGCAGAATCTCGGGCTCCGAGTGATCTCGACGAACACGAGAGAGTACTCACAAGCCTGCACTCATCTCTTCGATCTCGTCATGGCGAAGAGAGTCACTCACACCGGCCAGCCCGAGCTCATCGCTGCGGTCATGGGAGCGAAGACAAGAGCGCTCGGTGACTCATGGGCATGGTCGAGGACGAGCTCCTCGGTCGACATCGCTCCGCTAGTGGCAGCGACTCTCGCCCTCTGGGGCTGCTCGCAGGTGAGCGCCACGCCTGAACCAACGCCAGCGCCTGTCTTCGCTTACTAGGAGAACGCATACATGAAGAACATTCTCTCGACCTCTCTAGAGATCATCGGCATCGTGGCCGTGGTCCTCGCTCTTTTTACTGTCGCCCCAGCTCTCGGCCTGGCTGCTCTGGGCGTCGTGGTATTTCTGGCCGGCTTCATGATCGACGGCGACTGATATGGGTCTATTTAGACCACAGCGCGAGGAGCGCGCGATCTCGTTCCAGTCGATCTGGGGCTCGGGCGGAGACTTCCATCCAGATAAGAACTACACCCTCACCGACGGGCTGAGACTCTCGGCGGTTATCGCGTGCATCAACTTGCGCGCCAGCACCATCGCACAGCTCCCGCTCGTCTCTTATCAGACCGACGCCTCTGGCCTGCAGCAGCCGGTCGCCATCCAGCCTCGCCTGATCGAGGCACCATCGAAGCTTCCGAGGTCGTTCTGGCTGCGGCAGATGTCGATGAGCCGAGACCTCTATGGCAACGCATGGGGAGCGATTACCGGCAGAGACGCCGCCGGCTATGCCTCCTCTGTCGAATGGCTCAACCCTGTCAGCGTTCAAGTCGTCGATGCATCCTCGGTCGGTCGAGCTCAGGTTCGCTACAACGGCCAGCCCTTTAACCTGGACGATCTGCTCGTCGTGCCCGGCTTCCCGGTACCTGGTCAGCAGTTCGGTATCGCACCACTTGAGAGCTCCGGCCTCATCGAGCTCTCATCGAGGGCGCAGGAGTTCGGCTCCGAATGGTTCGCAAACGGCGCAGTCCCGAGCTCGATCATCTACGCCGACCAAGAACTCACCGCCGAGCAGGCCTCTCAGATCCGCTCAAGCATCACGTCGTCATGGAAGAAGCGCCGCCCGGCAGTCGTCGGGGCCGGCCTCAAGTACGAGAGCATTGACGTCAACGCCGACGAGAGCCAGTTCCTAGAGACCAAGCGGAACTGCGCCATCGAGATATGTCAGGTCTTCGGAGTCCCGCCCGAGAAGATCGGAGTCGCTTCGAGTGGCTCCTCAGTGACCTATGCGAACCGAGAGCAGCAGGCTCAGCAGTTCCTAGTCGACAGCATCAACGCCGACCTAGTGCTCATTCAAGAGGTCCTCACCGCTGCAGTCCCGCAGCCGCAGTACGTCCGATTCAACACTGGAGCCTTGCTCCGCTCGGACCTGCAAACCCGCTACGCCAGCTATGCGACCGCCCTCGCTGCTGGCTTCTTGACCGTCAACGAAGTCAGAGAACTCGAAGATCGGCCTCCTCTGGCCGACGTGAAAGCGAGCCCGAATGCATGAACTGCGAGCGAATAAGGACCGGCCAGAACTGCGGACCGCCGAAAACTCTCAACCTTTACTAGAGGGTTACGGTGCAACTTTTGAGCGCCTGAGCCAGAACCTCGGAGGCTTCGTCGAGATCATCGACCCTCAAGCCTTCACGGACACTCTGCGCCATGCCGATAGAAACATCATCGGAGCGTTCAATCACGACATGAGCCTGCTCTTGGCTACGACAGACTCAGGCACGCTGGAGCTCGGCATCGACGAGACCGGCCTCCGCTACGCCATGCAGCTCGACGTGACCGACCCAGACGCTCAGCGCGTCATGGCGAAGGTCAAAGCCGGCAAGGTGCGCGGCTCGTCGTTCAGCTTCTCGACGCTGGCCGACTCCTGGACGACTACCGAGGAGGGCTTCCCGCTGCGACGCCTAGAGGCAGTGCAGCTCTACGAGCTCGGCCCAGTCTCCTCGCCCGCTTACCGTTCAACAGAGGAGGCCGGCAACGCAGTAGCGCTGCGCTCCCTCTCTCAATTCGTAGACCTGCCATATGAGCAAGTCTCCGAGGCTGCCCGACTGGGCACGCTAGACCACCTCATCCTTCGAGATGTCCGCTCCTCGGACGTTCCAGACGAGGAAGAGCCACAAGAGCCAGAGACCCCCAGTGAACCTGACGTCTCGCCCTCTAAGCGGACAGGTCGCCGCAACCCGCCAACCCGCTGAGCTCGCGCGAAACGCACCTCGGCACTGTTAACGAAATACCCGCCGGCAATCCCGTCGACGGAGCAGCTAACCGAAAGGGGATTCATTATGAATCCAGAAATCAAGCGCCTCGTAGAGGCACGAAACAAAGCATGGGCCGAGATGCGCGCCCTTTCCGATCACGTCGCAGCCGAAGGCCGTGAGTTCTCAGGTGAAGAGGAAATTCAGTGGGCAAAGGGTAACGCCGACCTCGACGCACTCGACGCCCGCCTGAACTCGATCATCGAGCTTGAGCAGCGTAACGCTGACATCGAAGCAACCCTCGGGCGCTTCGCACCGTCGGAAGCTCCAGCGGAAGTCAAGGTCTCTGACTCTGACATGCTGCGCTCCCTCGCAAGTGGCGAGCGTCGCTTCGCTGAGTTCGGCCCAGAGGCCGCTGAGAAGCGGACCCTCTCGAAGCTGAGCGCAGGGGCTGGACTGAACACCGTCCCGACGTCTTTCTACGACCAGCTCATCGTCGCACTCAAGGAGAACTCGACGGTCATGGCAGCGAACGCCATGCTCATCGAGACCGCCGGCGGCGAAGGCCTCCAGGTACCGACCGCAGCTTCTGGCTCCTTCCCTACAGCGGCCCTCGTCGCAGAGGCGGGCACCATCGGAGCATCGGACCCGGCCTTCGGTCAGGTCACCCTCGGGGCGTACAAGTACGCATTCTTGACACAGGTATCGAGCGAGCTGCTCTCCGACGCTGCAGTCAACATCGAGGCCTTCTTGGCTCAGGTTGGCGGTCAGGCTCTCGGGAACGGCTTCGGCGCTGCGACCATTACCGGCAGCGGCTCATCCCAGCCAGTCGGCATCGCTGGCTCTGCAGGCTTCACGACCGTCGCCTCGGCGACTGGTTCAGCCGCTGCGGGCTTCGTCATGAATGACGTGCTGACCCTGATGCACTCGATCACTCGGCCATACCGTGAGAACGCCAGCTTCATCTGCAACGACTCCGTCGTGCTGACGCTGCGCAAGTTGCGCGATCTGTCCGGCGGCGCTGGCACTGGTCAGTACCTCTGGCAGCCATCGAACCAAGCAGGCACGCCTGACTTGCTTCTCGGCAAGCCGATCTACACCGACCCGAACATGCCAACCGTTACCACAACGGCCGGCAAGGGTCTCGCCTTCGGCGACTGGGGACGTGGAGTTATGGTCCGCATCGCCGGCGGCGTTCGCGTTGAGTCCAGCCAGGACTACGCATTCAACACCGACCTGAACACCTTCCGCTTCATCATGCGTGGAGATTCTCAGATCATCGACGCGGCAGCAGCTCGGGTTCTTACCTACCTGACCTAATCCGTTAGCTGAAGGGCACACGCCGAGCTCGAGCTCGGCGTGTGCCTCAAGGCGTTATCGAAAGGGGCACAGATGCCCGCTATCCGTTTACAGATCGCAGCGTCCGGCTTCGAGTCCGGCGCAGTCGTCGAGGCCGACAAGGCCACAGCCGACAACCTCATCATGAACAACTTCGCTACACGCGCCGACAAGGACGAGATCGTCGTCGGCTCGCTAGAGACAGCCTCGGCCGATCTCAGCGTCGAGAACGCAGCACTACCCACACCACGCGGCCGCAAGCCTAAAGCCTCCTAAAGATGCACAGGGACGTTCTGGAGTGGGTTCAGAGGTGGGCAACCTCTGGGCCTAAGAACGTCCTCGATGTCGGCGGGCGAGACATTAACGGTCACGGGCGCTATCTCTTCGACTCGACCTCGACCTTCGAGATCATCGACCTCGTCGAGGCTCCCGAGGTGACATGGGTCGGCGACGTCTTGGACTTCGGCTCAGTCGAAACCTTCGACGTCGCCCTCTACCTTGAGGTCGCCGAGCACACTGCCGAATGGCCCGAGCACATCCGCCACATTTCGCACCTAGTCGACCCTCACGGCGGCCTCTTTATCTTCACCGCTGCAGGCTACGGCCGAGCACCTCACTCAGCAGCCGACGGCGGACGCCTGCAGCCGGGCGAGCACTACCAGAACATAGCCCCAGACGCTCTCGCTGCAGTGCTGGAGACCTGCTTCTCGAAGCACGTCCTCGACATCCACGGCGAAGACGTCCGAGCGGCGGCATGGAGATGACCGAATGACCATCACGAACGGCTACATCACAAGCGCCGAGGCTCAGGCGTATACGGGCGTCAACCTCGCCGGCTCGACAGCACTGCTCGACGATGTCGTCACGGCATCGAGTCGCCTGATCGACGAGCACTGTGGCCGCCACTTCTACTCCGAGACCGCAATCCGCTATTTCGACACCGATGACTCTCAGGTCCTCAAGCTCGGAGCGTTTAACGACCTGACCTCGGCGACCTCAATCACCGAGGACACCGACGGCGACGGAACCTATGCCACGACTTACACGGCCGGCCAGTACCAGCTCGGCCCAGTCGGAGCAGCGACAAGAGCTCCGATAGCTGAGCCGTTCTCTGAACTCCGCCTCCTCAATAACATCACCTTTTCGGTCGTCGTCCCGACTGGCCGGCGTGGCCTCATCAAGATCAACGGGACGTGGGGCTGGCCTGCAGTCCCGGTCGAGGTCAAGCAAGCCTGTCGAATCATCGTCGCTGAGGTCATGAAGCTGGAGTCCGCTCCGCTCGGGATCGTCGGCTTCGCAGACTTCGGCGTGACGAGGGTCTCAAAGTCGATGAGTCCTCGGGCGGTCCAGATGCTGCAGCCCTATCGCCACGGCGGGAACTTCGGCGTCGCGTGAGCGAGATCACGAACGGCGAGATCCGAGACGTCATCGCCCTGGCTCTCTCAAGCTGCCAGGGGATCAACATCTACAAATATCCACCCGAGGACATCGCAGCGCCGGCCGTCTTTGTCGCTGGCTTCACGATCCGCCCGCTCAGCTTCGACGGCTACCGTGAGACCTCGGTCGACCTGACTGTCATGGTCTCGCACCGTCACGTCGACCAGCTCGCCTTCCTCGATGCGATGCTCGACTCCTCGGGCAGCTCCTCAATCGTGGCCGCCATCGACGCCGCAGCGAGCCCAGACGTCAACCTCCGAGTGAACACCATCGGGAACTACCGAGAGGTCACCATCGCAGACGTCCCCTACTACGCCGCAGACATCACCGTCGAGGTCTTGACCTAATGGCAACAACGAACAACGCGCACGCCTTCGGGCAGAGGATCGTCAACTACGGCGAGGCGATGGCGAACGTCAACAAGACAGCAGTGACTGCAGCGGCGGTCGTCTATAAAGGCTCATCGCTCGGCTCTGCTGCCAAGTTCACCGGCGGCGACCTCCGCTTCTCACGCTGGAAAGGGAAGCAGAGCCCGAGGCTCGGAGCAGGCTTCGAGGTCACAGGTGGAGTACACGCGAGCGCCATCCTCAAGGCGAAGCCGTTCGGCATCTGGAATTTCTTGGAGGAGGGCTCGCCTCCGCACGTCATGACTCCGAAGTCAAAGCGACGAGGCGGGAAGAAGACGATGCACTTCGGCAGCTCGGCCTTCTACGCCCGAGTCAATCATCCAGGCAGACGAGGCACGAACGCCTGGTCGATTGGAATTAAGGCCGGCACCGAGCCCGCAATTCAGGCTTACAAGCGGACCCAGATCATCGCCCTCGCAGAGGCTAACTGAGTGCGCGTTCTGCTTGTCCATCCCGGCCCGAGCTTCTCGGTCCAGGATGTTTACGACGGCTGGGCTGAAGGCTTCGAGACTCTCGGTCACGAGGTCGCCCATTACAACCTCGGCGACCGGCTGACGTGGGGCGGGATAGCTCACCTCTCCAAGACCGACGGGACATTCATCCGAGCGTTCAATGAGCCCGAGGACGTCTATCAGTTCGCTCTCAGCGGACTCAGCCAGAGCGCTTTCTATTGGTGGCCGGATCTGATCGTCTTCGTTAGCGGCTTCATCTTGGACCCGCAGTTCATCGCAGTCTGTCGCAGCCGTGGAATGAAGACGGCCTGCATCTTTACTGAGTCGCCCTATGAGGACACTCGACAGCTCTCAGCCGCTTCGACCTTTGACGTCGTAGCGCTCAACGATCCGACCAACCTGGCACAGTTCCAGAACCTGACGAACGCCATCTACACGCCTCACGCCTATCGGCCCTCTGTCCACTATCCCGGCGAGACCAGCATCGAGTCTCGGGACTGCATCTTCGTCGGCACTGGCTACCCGTCGAGGGTCGCCTTCATGGAGCGATGCGACTGGTCAGGCATCGACCTCGGCCTCGCTGGCAACTGGCAGAACGTCCCCGAGTCACTGACCGAGCGAGTCGTTCATGACGTTGAGGACTGCATCGACAACGCAGACACCGCCGAGCTCTACCGCCGAAGCCGAACCTCATTCAACCTCTACCGCACCGAGACGAACGGCGACGTCTCCGACACTGCTGAAGGCTGGGCCGTTGGGCCGAGAGAGATCGAGCTCGCAGCTTCTGGCTGCTGGCAAGCTCGCCAGAGCCGAGGCGAATCAGACGAACTCTTCCCGATGCTCCCGACCTTTACCAGTCCCGAGGAGCTCGGAGAACTCATCCGATGGGCACTAGCTCATCCTCAAGAACGGGCGGCGCAGGCTGCTCTAGCAAGAGCGGCGGTCGCAGATCGCACGTTCCCGAACAATGCCCGGCAGCTAATCACGGCGGCCGGGTTCTAGTCAACGAAAGAGAGGCCAGATCATGGCTGCAGTATCAGGTAAAAAAGGCCGCTTACTGGCGGACGTCACAGCGCTAGGCACAGGAGCAGCCGTTCCGGTTGCACTGCTCAAGGATTGGTCACTCGACCTCTCCACCGACAACACTGACGTCACCGCCTTCGGCGATGCCGTCCATGTTTTCGTGCCCGGTATCCCTTCAGCGAGTGGTTCCTTCTCGGGCTACTTCGACACCGCCGGCGCGCAGTTCGCTGTCGCCACGAGCGTCGCATCTGGCCGCAAGGTCTACCTGTACCCGAACTTCACCGACAACGCTTCGCTGTACTGGTTCGGCACTGCCCACTTCGACATGAGCGTCAGCACCGCCGTAGACGGTGCCGTCGAAGTGAGCGGTTCGTTTAATGCGGCCAGCGCCATCATTAGCAGCACCGGCATCTAGGTATGGCTGACGAGTGGGCCGTCAACACACCTAGCGGACAGATGAGACTGGCGGACTTCACGCTCGACCAACTCATCGAACTCGAAACGGACACTAGCGAGCAGTGGTGGCAACTGCTCGCTAGTCCGTTCCGATCCGCTCGGACTGCGAAATACATCTATAGCGCCGCATGTCTGCAGATGGGCTGCGAGCCCGAGGTGCTGACCGTTCGTCGGATCACGGACGTCTTCGTCCAGGTGGCCGAGGATCTGCCAGACACCTATGGCGGAGGACTCCCAAAAGCGGAGGACGATCCATCAGTCTCGACCAGTGGATCGTCTTCGGAGCCTGCTCCTTCAACTGGACCCCAGCCCAAACTAGAAGCTTGACAGTTAGGGAGCTCCAGCTCCTGAGCGAGTCGATGTCTAGCAAGTGATTACAGAGGAGGGCCCTTCATGGCGTTAATGGAAAAGCTGCAGATGCTCATCACTGCAGACGCAGGCGGGGCGATCCGAGAGTTCAAGAAGGTCGGCAACGCAGCCGACAAGGATCTTGGCCGGGCGACCGGCAGCGCTGAGCGTATGTCCTCGAAGATGATGTCGATGGGTGCTGGCGCTGTCGTCGGCGCTATCGCCCTCGGCGCTGGCCTCGCTGGACTAGCGAAAGACGCCGCCGACGCTGAGACTCAGCAGCTCAAGCTGACGAACTCGATCAAGAACTCAGATCAGGTCTACGCCGGCAACGGCAAGGCGCTACGCGAGCAGGCGACCGCCATCATGAAGGTGACCGGCGCAGACGATGACGCCATCGTCGCCGGTCAGGCTCTCCTGGTTCAGTTCGGAAGATCCTCTGAAGAGATTCAAAAACTGACCCCACTAGCAGTCGATCTCAGTTCCAAGCTCGGCATCTCGCTAGAGGCAAGTATGAAGGCCATCGGAAAAAGCTCAGAGGGCTCGTCCACGGCCCTTTCCAAAATGGGCATTTCTGTAACCGATTTAGGAGGCGGGGCGACAGCGACAGACAACACCATCGCCGCACTCGCCTCAACGGTCGGAGGCTTCGCTGAGGCGCAGGGGAAAACCTTCGCCGGCTCGCTCGAAATTGCGAAAGCAAAGTTCGGGGAGCTGAAGGAGTCCATCGGCGGCGGAGTGCTTGACGTTGTCAACCCGCTGCTCAACATCGCAACCGCTGCGGGAGACATCAGTCCAGCGGCCGGCGAGGCGACCGGCAAGCTCGCAGCGATAGGGACCATCGGAGCCGGGCTCGTCGGCTCGCTTTCTGTCGGCACTGGCGCAGTCATGAAGATGAAGGACAACTTCACGACACTCAGCGGCGAAGGTGAGAACGCCACGCGCAAGATGACCGGAGCAGGCAAGGCCGCCGGAGCCATCGCCGCAGTCGGCGCAGCCATAGCGATCTATGAGATCGCCTCCGCTCTCAACGAGGCGGCCTTCGACGCTGCAAAGTACGACACCGCACTGACGAAGCTGAGCACCGAGTTAATTAAAACCGGCGAAGTCTCGGCGAAGTCGTTTCAGCAAATGGCGGAAGCGTCCGCCAAGCCTGCTGACTCCTTTTACGACATCATCACATTTTCCGACACGATCGCCAAGAGCTTCAGCCTCGATGGACTAACGATCCAGTTCGATGACGCTCTGCGAGTCCTAAACGACCTAGCTGCAAGCGGCGACACGGCGACACTGCAAAGCTCCTTAGATGCTTTGACCTCTGCTCAGTATTCGCTCGGAGATGGCAGCGACGCCTCTCGGATCGCAGTGAGCATGTTCCAAAATGAGCTAGACGGTATGCGAGGCAAGCTCGAAGCCACGAAGGAGAACACTCAAGCTGCAGCTCAGGCGACTCTGGGCATGAACGAGCAAATCCTCGGCTCTGGCGATGCGGTTGCTGAGACAGAAGAGCGACTCAAGGGCTACGACGCTCAGCTCGTTCTAGCCACTATTAACCAAGACGGCGCAGCCGCTGCAGCGAAGGGCTTTTCTGACGCCCTAGAGAACACGACCTTCCTCGACGACGTCATCGCCGGAGCCTCGACGCTTGGCACGACGATGAGGACTTTCGGGACCGACGTCGCAGCACTGCCGAAAGACATCGACCTGACGAAGCTCGCTCTCGGGCAGTACAACGAAGAACAGCAGAAGTCGATCGACGCCCTCGTCTCTGCCGGCGAAGCCAACTCGAGCTACCTGGCAGGCCTAGTTGAGCAAGGCGCTAGTGCGGACACGGTACGAGGAAAATCCGAGGAGCTCCGCTTTGCATACGGTCTCCAAGCGAAGCAGCTCGGGCTCAACGACGAGCAGACCGAGGCATACCTTTCAACGCTCGGACTTACTCCGAAGCAGGTCGAGACGGCCATCAAGTTGTCGGGCGATGCCGACGCCCGCTTCAGGATTGAGGCCTACCAGACGCTCATCGCAGCGACTCCGAAAGACAAGCTCATCACCTACTACGCAGCCATCTCAAAGGGCGACTTCATCGGCGCAGCTCAGGAAATCAACAAACTCGCAGCACCCCAGACGGTCAACATCTTCCCGAAGGTCATCGACCCTGGCGGCTTTGTCGGGCAGATCATTAGCGGCGGCGGCAAGGATAGAAACATCTTCACGCCGATGGCGAGGGGCGGTCGAGTCGGGAACCAGACATATCAGGTGAACGAGAAGGGCCCCGAGCTCTTCACGCCGAGCTCCTCCGGCTTCATCATGAACGCTGGCGACACTCAAGCCATGCTCCGAGGAGTCTCCACGCTCATCGCAGGCGGCAACCGAGGTGCCTCTCAACTGAACGTCACCGTCCCGGTCACCTTCGCCGGACCTGTTGCTCAGGACAGCGTCCGCTGGATTACTGACACGATCACGAAGGCCGCTCGGACCGGCATCCTCTCCTCTGGCGTTCTGTCTGGCGCTGGCCGATGACAGCGTCGATCCCAGGAGGAATGACGATCACGGTCGAGGTCGGCTTCGGAGCGACTGGACCCGATGACCCGTCGCCCACTTGGACCGACATCTCTCGCAGCGTCCTTGTCTCCTCCGGCATCGTCGCCGAGAAGGGCCGGCCGACTCTCTCGGACAAGATCGGAGTGGGCACTCTCAAGCTCACGCTCAACAATCAGAGCGACAACTTCAACCCCGAGAACACCTCCGGCGCTTACTACCCAGACGTCGTCGACGGCGTCCCGATCAGGCTGAGACTCACAAAGGGCGCAACGACCGAGACCGTCTGGCGAGGCTATGTCGACGCTTGGCCGCAGGTCGACCGCCAGACTGAGAAGACCGTCGAGGTTGAATGCTTCGACCTCTTCGGACTCATTGCTCAGGGCATCGCTCCGGCTACTGCATGGGAGGCCGAGGTCGAGTCGCTGGCAACGCAGCCGGACCGATGGTTCCAAGTCGGGCCCTCGGGCTGGCTTGAACGCAAGACCGGGCAGCAATGGAAGCACACCGGCGGCCTAAAGAAGCTCGACCCAGTGATCGACGGCAAGGATGAAGGCTACGGGCAAGACGACCCCGACGGCTGGGCACAGGTCGACGAGCTCCTTCTGGAGCCCTACTTGGGGCGAGTAGTCATCTCGCTCTGGATGGACCTCAACCTTGAGATCGTCCTTGACCATACGATTATTGCGCAAGCGGGCAGCTCGCAGAACAACCCGACCGGGTACGTCTCGGTGATACAGGTCGCAGGCGGAGAGCGGATCTCTGTCGCCTTTACGAATACGGCGAACCAGTTCACCATCGACCTCGGACCCTATGCCGACTATCTCCACCTCGACGGCGTTCAGCACCTCATGATCGCAGTCGAACCTCCGGCCGCCTACGCGGAATGGTGGACACCAAATCAGAACATTGACCGAGGCACTCCACCATCAAGCCAGTTCTTCGGATGCTGGCTCAACGGCTCAGAAATCTCTAGCTACGGCCACGCCTACTCTTTCACTACAAGCGCCTCCACTGCGCAGTCGCCGCTAAGTATCGGAGGCGCTTCGAGTCAGTTAGACACCTCCTATCGGGGCGTCATTGACGAGGTCCTGATCTGGGAAGACCACCCTGACAGCTTCACCGATCTTGGCACCATCGCCGCCGAGCTCTACTCGGCAGGCTCTTCGCCCTGGTCAAACCAACGACTCGACGAACGGCTCACCGACCTCGTTACAGCGTTCGGAGTTGTCAACGCTGTCGGGACCTTCGACGTCTCTGGCATAGTGACTCAGCAGTCCTACACCTCGGACGCTTCGCTTGACCTACTGCAGAGGGTGGAGGACACCGAGCAGGGCCGAGTCTGGATCGACCGCGTCGGGGAGATCAGGTTCTCCAAGCGGTCATGGGCATGGGACGACACGGTCTCGAATACTGTGCAGTACACGTTCTCAGACGACCCGGCCCAGATCGCCGGCGGCGACTTCCAGATGCTCGCCGAGGGTCTCGTCCTGACACGCGATACGCGCGAGGTGACCAACGTCGCGAAGGTGAACTCGACGTTCGGCCGGCAGCAGATCGTCCAGGATGATGCTTCGATTACGGCGAGAGGCATCCGCAACCCGTACACGCTGACCGGCCTACTCCACCCGAGCGACCGTCAGTCGCTGTCGATTGCGGAGTGGATCGTCCTTAGCCGCTCCGAGCCCCAGACAAAACTGACCGAGCTCACCGTTTCAGTCAGTCGGAACTCAACGCTTTACGCCTCATTTGCTCAGACGGTTGAGGAGGGCAACCTCGTCGAGGTCAACCGTGAGGGCGTCCAGTACTTCTGCCATGTGACCGGCATCAAGCATCAAGTAACCGAGGCCGGCTGGCTTGTCACGCTCAGCCTCGACTCATCAAGGACCGGCTATTCCTTCTTCAAGTGGGGCACCTCAACATGGGGCGGCGCCGCTGGATGGGCTTTCTAAGGAGACATCATGACTACGCCTTACGTCGACCCGCAAACGGTCCACAACCCAACCACCGGAGGATCACCGCCGGCATCATGGGGCGACACTGTCCGAGATAACCAGCAGCTCTTCTCGACGCCGCCCTCAGTCAAGGCCGTCAGGACTGCAGTCCAGTCGCTCGCCACAGCCACCTTTACGGCTCTTGCCTTTACTGCTGCTGACGAGTGGGACAGCGACAGCTTCCACTCAACGACTGTGAACAATACGAGGATCACTGTCCCGACTGGTCTCGGCGGGACCTACCACATGATAGGAAACCTGACATATGCATCAGGCACAGCCTCTCAGCGGTTTTTTTCAATCAAGCTCAATGGCAGTGCCGATCTCGCGGCCTCAAATATCAACCCAGCCGGACCGAACGGTCACGTCGACACTGTTTCGGTAATGTATAAGCTCGCCGCTGGAGACTATATTGAGCTCAGCTGCTTCCAATCTTCAGGAGTGGCGCTTAACATCACCGGCTCGCTCTCTGCCCATTGGGTCTCGCTATGAGAGACCTCGGGATCGCTGACCGCCTTCGAGCTGCAGGGCTTCGAGTATCTGAGACTCCAGGCTGGCAGCAGCGAGGCTCGTCAGGCTTCGATCCTCGGGGCGTCATGTGGCACCACACCGCCAGCGCCATCGGCAAGGATGCACCCTCGCTCGGAATCTGCATTAACGGCCGCCCTGACCTCGCTGGGCCGCTCTGTCACGTCCTCGTCAGCCGTTCGGGCATCTGCCACGTCATCGCCGCAGGGCGAGCGAATCACGCCGGAGCGGGCGGGTGGCCGCCGATGGGAGTCGGAGGGAACTCCGCCTTCTACGGCATCGAAGCAGAAAACACCGGCTACAACGACGGGCCGAGGGCTGAACCGTGGCCCGATGCGCAGCTCGACGTCATCGCTCGGGCGACTGCAGCGCTGCTAACCGGGAACGCCTCGCAGATCCCGGCCTGTTGTATGCATAAGGAATACGCTCCTCGTCGCAAGATTGACATGCACACGATCTCGGGCGACTCAATGCGAGCTCGGACCCTGCAGCTCTGCAACGTCCCAGCACCACCGGCTCCAGTCCCACCTCCGGCTCCAGTCCCACCGCCCGCTCCTGGTATCGACCTCGCCGCAATCGCTGCAGGGATAGCGGCAGCCTCAAAGCAGATCGTAAAACAGGGCTCAAAGGGCGACGCAGCGAAGTGGGCTCAGGCACTGCTGAACAACAAGCTCGACGGACCAGACCTCGCAGTCGACGGCAACTTCGGCCCGGCCTCGGTAGCTGCGACTCGGATCTTTCAGCGGAACGTCAAGAAGTTTTTCAAGCTCAACAACTCACAGATGAAGGTCGACGGCATTATCGGCCCGGCGACCTGGTTCTGGCTAACCAAATGAAGGAGCTCCTCAGATGAGCCTCAAGGACGAACGCACTAGGGCATGGATTTATCGGGTACTCACCGCCATCGTCCCGCTCCTGATCGCTCAGGGAGCCATTGAAGGCCAGACGGCGAGTCTCTGGCTCGGTCTCGCCGGAGCTGTCCTCGGCACCTCCCTCGCCTCATTCAACACTTCAACGAAAGGGCCCGAAGCATGACTGCGATGGTGCTGCTCAACAACGCCGGCGCAGAGGCCGACTACACGGTCCGAGCTGGGACTGATTGGTACGACGACTTTCAGCTCCTTGACTCAACCGATACGCCCATCGACATCACTGGCTACACGATTACAGCGAACATCTCCGAGAGCTCGGCCGCTGGCGCTGCAGTTCTCAAGACGTTCACCGTGACAGTGACAAGCGCCGCCCTCGGAAAGTTTCGGATCAAGGTCGCCGCAGCGATAGCAACCCTCACTCCGGCGACCTACGCGTGGCAGATGCAGTGGAACGACGGCACGAACGACGTCCCAGCAGCCTTCGGGAACTTTGTCGTCTTGGCATGGGGGCTCTGATATGACGACCTCCGTGACAGTCAAGTCAACGAAGCCGCCGATCAAGCTCGTCTCTGAGCGCTCCGGCGTGACCCTCGTCATCGACCGCTCGATCACCACGACCACCGGCGGCGGCTCGGGCACCGTGACCAACGTCAGCGCCTCCGCTCCTCTGTCAGTCACCTCGCCGACAACGACGCCGACGATAAGTCTGGCGGCTTCGACTCCATCACTGCCCGGCTCGATGTCGGCCGCCGACAAGACCAAGCTCGACTCGGTCACCTCTGGAGCTGCAGTCTCAGCCGTCAGCGGGACCGCTCCCATCGTCTCCAGTGGAGGAGCTGCTCCGGCCATCTCGATCTCGGCGGCGACGATCTCGCTCCCTGGCTCGATGTCGGCGGCGGATAAGACGAAGCTGAACAACCTCGGCACGAACTCCGACCTCGCAGTCAACACCTCGCAGACGTACATCTCGTCCGCTGGCCTCGTCGGCTATGGGCTGAACAACGGCAGCTATGCCTCCACTCCTGACTCTGCGGCGCTCGACATCGTCGGCGACATTGAGATAACTGCTCGGATGCAGCCGACAAGCTGGGCGCTGGGAACAAATCAGGGCATCGTCGGCAAGCGGCAGAGCGCCGGACAGTTGTCCTTTGTGTTCTCTATGCTTTCAGGCAAGCCGTCGCTCAACTGGACAACGGACGGAACAACGGTCAACACCGCGGCGTGTTTGACTGCTGTCCCATTCACGACCGAGGCAGGCTGGGTTCGGATGACCTTCGACGTCGACAACGGCGCAAGCGGCAAGACCACAACCTTCTACACTGCGCCAGACTCAGCAACCGAGCCGACCTCCTGGACTCTGCTCGGGACAGTCACTACAGCGGGGACGACCTCGATCTTCTCCTCCACATCCATTGTCGAGTTCGGCTCAAACCTCATCGGGAGCAACCAAGTCGTCGGAGTTCTCAAGCGGGCGATCATCCGAAACGGGATCAGTGGGACGGTCGTCTGCGACGCCGACTTTGATGCTGCTCAGGAGGACGCTCTAGCCTTCACTGAGACGTCCTCGAACGCTGCGAGCGTCTCAGTGACAACTGCTCGCTACTTCTTCGGAGTGCCGAACGCACAGTGGAGCACGTCCGGCACGCAGTCCTACAGCGCAAATCAGACGCACTACATGCCCTTTGAGGTGACTGCTCCCAGCTCGGTCGATATGTTCGCTGCAGAGGCGACAGTCGCAGGCACTGCGGGCACACTGCGAGTCGGCATCTTCACAGCCGACGCCAACCTTCAACCAACGGGCACCGTGCTTGCACAGGGGACGATTCCCTACACGACTGTCGCAGCGGTCTATACGAAGCAGATCACGCCGGTGACGCTTCAACCAGGCGTCTACCTGATCGCCTTCAACGTAACGACCTCGTCCACTTGGAGACGCCTCGCTGGAGGTATTAGCCCGATACCGCAGGCGCTCGGAGCGAACACCTTCTCGTCAAGGATCTTCGCATCGGAGACCCTCAGCGCCGACTACACCACCGGCTCGGCTTGGACCTCCAAGACCGACGGCACGACCCCACACCTCCACGCCACGTTCTTACGATGGAAGGCAGTCTGATGATTACGAACCACATCGACACCGAGGGGAACCTCACCGTCGTCGACGACGGCCTTCCGCCAGTACCGGAGCCGCTCCCGCCGACAGTCGTCGCAGCTCAGGCGATCTCAGACGAGATCACCGTCCGGCTCGATCCAGCGACCACGATCCCAGAGATCAAGGCCGCCATCATCGAGGGCCTCGACGCTGCGATCATCTCGCTCGGCGGCTGAGATGTTCGCCGCAGAGCTGGAAGCCATCCAAGTCGTCAGCCTCACCGTCGGGATTATCGTCGCCATCGCAGCAGGGACCGCGTCAGTGTTTGTCATCTTCGAGAAGATCACCGGCAGCTTCGGCCGATGGTTCGAGCGTCACTTTCGAGACAGCCTCGAACCAACGAACGAGGCCATCGCCGACCTCCGCTCCGAGACCAGGTCGGCGGATCTTTACAACCGACACCACCTAGGCCCGAACGGCTCGACGATGCCTATGCACCTCCGGCTCAAAGACGTCGAGCGGACGGTCTCGCAGCTTTCAGCTCAAGACGACCGGCTCAAGAGCCTCCTAGAACAGATCATCCAAGCCGACCCAGACGCTGACTAGCTCAGCCGCCGGCTAACCCTCGGAGCCCTCTCATCTTGTGCGCGTGCCCACGGCGCCGGTGAGGGGGCTCTTTCGCGTGTCCGTTTACAACTGGTCACCTAACTGGTCACCTAGCCTCTTTTCGAGGCATTTTGACGAGGCCGCAAAACTGGCGAAACCCCCGCCGTAGCAGGGGTTTCGCCGTGTCGGGCTGGCGAGATTCGAACTCGCGGCCTCCTGACCCCCAGGGCCATTATTTGCCCGACTGGACCCGACTAGAGCCGACTCAAGGAATCTGAAACCATTGGATTCTAGCGGTTAAGTACGACTCAAGCCGACTGGCGCAGACTCACCCAGACAGGCACTTTTAATTATCGTTGGTCACCCCGTTGGTCACCTACTGGTCACCTAGCTACGCGGTCAGGCGGTAAACAGTGTTTACTGGCGACATCTCGGGACCCTCGTCGACGAGGTGACCAATAGGCACTTCACTTACAGGTTGCTAGGAGGTTCTTGTGCTATTTTAGCCCGCACGCAATTTAGTCGGCTGTAGGAGGCCAGGATGGCAAGAGCATCAGGTGAGGGAACAGTCCGCAAGAACGTCCAGAAAGGTCGCTGGGAGGGTCGAGTGACGACCGATTACGACCCCGAGACTCGCAAGACGAAGCGCTCAATGGTGACTGGCAAAACTCGAAGTGAGGTCCTTGAGAAGATGAAGGAGCTCCAGCGCCAAGCCGACCACGGCGTCTCGGTCGACAAGATGAAAATGACCGTCGACCGCTACCTCACCGACTGGCTCGACAACGTACTGCCCGGCACTGTGGCCTCGGCGACTGAGCGCCACTATCGCGACAACTGCCGTCTGTGGATCTCGCCTTACATCGGCAAGATTGAGCTGACCAAGCTCCGGCCCTCCGATGTCACCAAGATGATGCAGGCGCTCTCGACGGAGCGTGGCCTCTCTCCTAACTCGGTCAGGATTGCGCGGTCGACGCTTCGTCGAGCTCTGCGATATGCCGAGCGGGACGGCATCATCGGCAACAACCCAGCGGCCCTCGCCGATGGCGTCCGCATGGATCAGAAGGAGGGCCGCTTCATGCCTCCCGAGATGGCGCGCGAACTGCTCGACTCGCTCGCCGGCACGCGTGAGGCAGCGCTCTACACCATCGCCCTCACTCTCGGCCTACGTCGAGGCGAGCTGCTCGGGCTGGCATGGGAGGCCATCGACCTCGACAACATCCGCCCGACGATGCAGGTCGTCCGCCAGCTCAAGCGAGGCGGAGATCGTGCCTACCTCGAACTGGGCGAGCTCAAGACCTCGAAGGGGCGCAGGACGATCCACTTGCCAGCCATGACCGCTCAAGCGCTGCGCAGCCATCGAGCGATGATGGCGGCCGAGAAGCTCGCCCTCGGTGCGGACTGGAAGGATCAGGTCCTCGGCTTCAACCTGGTCTTTCGGACGCCGCTCGGAACTCCGATGGACCCTGACAACTTCGGAGCAAGAACGCGCAAGCTGACGACCGACCTATTCGGCGAGGCGTGGTCTCCGCATACGATGCGACACTCTGCAGCCTCGCTCCTGATTGCGCAGGGCGTCGACCTGAAGCTCATCTCCGAGGTGCTGGGGCATTCGTCCATCCGCATGACTGCGGACGTCTACGGGCACCTCATGCCCGACGCCGGCCACGTCGCCGCCGACGCTATGGACGAGCTGTTCAGCTAGAGAACTTCAGCAGCGTCGAAACGGCGCTCTCAAGTGAGGCCAGTCTCTGCTCGATGGCGTAGCGCCACGCGTCCGGCGCTTCGATGCCGAGCATCTCGGTGAAGGTCCCGCCGGTCTCTAGGATCTCGTCGAGCGCTGCGATGGCAGTATTCACCGAGGGCAGGTTCTTGTTGGTCTCCCAGTTCGAGATCGAGACCTTCGAGTACTTCTGGCCGGAGATCCTGCCGATCTCCTCGGCGAGCTCTGTCTGGCTTAGGCCGTGCGCCTTGCGGAGCGCCTTCAGTAGAGGGCCGAAGCCGTCGTCCTTGCTGAGTTCTTTCGACATGATCGGCTCCTTCCACAGGCTTGATTAAGTGGCGAACTGAGGGTCTCTAGTTTGCCATAGCTTCCGATTAGTCAAGCTACGCTTAACTAATCTAAAGAAATATTACCCTAGATTTAGGGCTTTTTACGGTCGGCAGCTTAACTAATCCGAAAGAATGCCCACATTGGCGAGTCGTGTTGTGCTTGACTCTTGCTCGTCCGAGGGAGTGAATCTCATTCACATCTACGTCAGAAACGGCGACGGACGACGAACGCATGAAGGGGCGAATCGTGAAGCTACAACAAACAGGGGCAACCATGACGAGCGGAACGACTACCACTCGCAATTCGGGGGGGAGGGGGGACTTGACCACCTTGCACGCCTGTAACGCAGCAGAGCGGAAGGTCATCTGGGGGGGCCTAGTCAGGTCTCGCCTCTGTCACCTAGACCTCTCGGTCGAGGATCTCCGCACAGCACTCGCCGCCGCCGGCACTTCAGTCTCGAAGCAGACGATCTACTTCTGGCTCCGTGGGACATACGCCCCAACTGAAGACAATCGAGACGCCATTGCTCGGGTCTTGTTCAGCACGACCGAGGCGCTCTTCCCGAGGAGCCCGAGATGAACCTCATCGCCGGCCTCTCTGGCCTCCTGGACTTGTCAGCGACTCAGAAGTTCGCCGGCATCGGTCTCGTCGTTCTCGGCGCATGGTGCGCCTATATGTGGATCACTCAGCCGGAGGTCTTCAGATGATCGTCAACCTCGCAGCAGTCGCCCTCGGCCTCTTTATCGGGTTCACTGCAGCCCACATCTCGAAGGAGCTCAAGAACAGCTCCTCGATGGTCTCGGCTTATCGGGCTGGGATGGCCCAGCGCCAGAACGAGATCGCACACGCTAAGCAGTCGCATCCGTCGAGCTCCTCCGAGCCGACCAACATCTACAAACTCCGCCGCAAGTAATCACCACTAGGGAATAGGGAAGGGATGACCTCATGGGTCTAGTTCAACGCGCAGAAAATGAGGAGCCAGCCGAGAGGGGCTGGTTCGAGGCTCTCCAAACTCACGACGGCATGGGCTGCACTTGGGGGCAGACCGAGGCCGACATGGCTCACGCCCACTGGAGCGCAGCGGGCAAGGTCGTCGGCCTCTCCATCGGTCACGTCCGGCTCGTCATGAAGGGCGACAGCCTTGAGGCTCAGGTCGACGAGATGCTCAAGCTCGGGCTCGCCATCGTCACCGAGGCGACTCGGCTCATGACAGAGGGCCCGACATGAGCGCAGCGATGAAAGAGATCGCCGCTCCAGTCCGCCGCAATGGAAGGGGGGCTTATCTTGTCTGCCCTCCTGGCACCTCGAAGCCAGTCGGCTACAGCCGGGCGACCTCGATCTCCTCACTCCTTGACGACACCGGCTTCTTGAAGGACTGGGGGCAGAGGATGACTGCTCTCGGCCTCGCTGGCCGGCCGGATCTGTTCGACGCTCTCAAGAACCAAGACCCGACAGACACCACGGCGATTAACTCGATATGCAGGGCAGCGCTCGAAGCGAGCGGAGCAAACACTCGCCGAGACCTCGGGACTCTCATCCATACCTACTTCGAGCGGTCATGTATCGACCCGACCTTCGAGACGCCCGAGCCCTACGCCGCCGACATCGCCGCAATTCACGCCGCGATCTCAGCCGCTGGCTACCGACTACGGCCGGAGTACTCCGAGATGGTCCTCGTCCTCGATGCCTACCAGATCGCCGGCACTGCTGACTCGGTCCTAGAGAGGATCTCCGACGGCGCTCTGTTCATTGCGGACCTCAAGACCGGGCGCACGTTGCACGCATTGAACCACTCAATCCAGCTCGCCATCTACGCCCGAGCCGATGCGATCTATCGACAAGGCGCAGCGACCGACGGCTCCAGCGACCTCCGGCGCCCGATGCCTAAGGTCAGCCAGGAGACGGCGATCATCATCCACTGCCAACCCGAGAGCGCGCAGTGTGACCTTCACGAGCTCGACATCGCAGCGGGACTAAGGGCGCTCGACGTCGCCATCTCGATCAGGAACTGGCGCAAGGCGAAGCTCCTCAAGAAGATCGAGGGCGGCGGAAACGTAATCAGCCCCGCCGCCCTCTCTGTACCGTCGACCGAGGGCAACAGCAGCACGGCAGCGGCTGGGCAGCCCTCGGTCGGCATCCTCGACGTGGAGGAGTCCGCAGGCCGTAAGGCTGCGGGCGTCGGTCCTGACGCTCCTTCCTCCTCCACGTCGGACACCTCGCCTCTGCAGATGCTGCAGGCGAGGACCGGCTGGATCTTGGATCGCATCGACGCCATCAAGGCCGCCGGCCACGTCAACGAGCTCGGCCTCGCTTGGCCTCCTCGCATTGCGACGCCGAAGATGCTCCGAGAGGGCGAGGGGACATGGGTCGCCGATGACATCGACGCTATCGACGGAGCTCTCACCGGCGTCGAGGCCGTCAACGAGCTCAGCCTCGGACCGAACGACCCGCAGATCGTCGCCTATCAGCAGCAGATGCTCGCCGAGAGGACGCGCAAGGCCGAGCCAGTCGCACGTCGCACGCTGCCCGAGGTCATCGAGGACGACCGAATCGCTGACCCGAGCGAGGTCGCCCGGCTGCGAGTTCTGCTCGCTGGGATGCTCCGAGGCGATGACGACTCCGAGAAGGCGAGAGCTGAGCGAGTCATCCGATGGGTCCGAGAGGGGAACAGAGTCCGGCCGTGGGGAATGGCTGCTCCTGGAGAGCCGACACCGCTTCGCCATTGGGCGATCTCGGCCGCTGCAATCACTGCGACCGACCTTGTCGACTTCGACCCTGCTGAAGGTCACAGCCCAGACGAGGGCGTCCGCAACGCTCTCGCCCTTGTTATCGGTGAGGACGCTCATGTCCCCACCTTCACCGTCGGCGGCCTCCTCGGCACGCTGACCTTCGATCAGGCGATCCGTCTGGCCGACCTCTCTGCAGTGGTCACACCGTGACCGCTCGGAGCCAACCAACGCCGCAAGGCACAACAGAAGGAGCTCAGATATGACCGATTGGAAGCAGATCCAGACCGGCGGAACCTACGCCTCATGGACCAATGTCGGAGACAAGGTCGAGGGGACCATCGTCTCGGCAAGTCTCACCGATGGTGCAGACTTCGACAACAACCCGTGCCCGCTCGTCGTCATCAAGACCGCCGACGGCATCATGAACGTCACCTGCAGTCTCGCCAACCTCAAGACCGGCGTGAAGAACGCCTTCGCAGGTAACGACCTGCAGCCCGGCGGGAAGATCCTGATCGAGATGATCGGGTTCTACGAGACCGGCAAGGGCTCGCAGGGTAAGAGCTTCAGCATCAAGACCGCACCGCCCGAGCTGACCGACGTGAGCGAGTTCTAATGAGCGAACTCATCTCGACACGCGAGCTCGCCGAACTCTGGAGCTGCTCGACGCGACACATCGAGCGGCTGAAGCTGGAGAACGGGCTGCCCTTCTTGAAGCTGGGCAAGAGTCTCAGATTCAGGCGGAGCGACATCGAGGCATGGCTCGAAGCACAACAGCCAGGCGGCGACGCTGCATGACTGACGATGTCGCTCGGACTCTCTCCTCGCGTGGCCGTTCCAACCGGAACAAGGGCGCGCAAGCTGAGCGGGACGTCTGTCGCTACCTCTGGGACAGAGGCTGGCTCGACGCTCGGCGAATGCTGGAGAGAGTCCACGGCAAGCAGCCGGGCGACATCTGGTGCTTTGACGGCGTGAGCATCGAAGTGAAGAACGTCAAAAACTCGAGCTGGCCGAGCTGGAGAAGCCAGGCACGAATGGCAGCAGATCCGAACGACGTCGTCGTAGTCGTCCGCAAGAAGGCCGGCACGACCGACGTCGGCCTCTGGACTGCGCACATCACAGCGACGGACTGGTTCCGATGGGGCGGGAACCCACAAACAAAGACGACATGGTGCGAGCGGACTGCAGAGCTGTGGGCCGTGGTTCCGTTCGCCCATGTCGTCGACACCATTAACGAGCTACACGAAAGGCACAACAGATGAACCACATCGGAGACCAGGAGCCCGACCTCATCGAGATGGCACTCCCCCACTTGGACAGCCTCGCCCCAGACGACGGCCTCGTCGACTGGGGCGAGGCTCAAGGTGTGCGCAGCGCCATCGCTCGCTACTCGGACCCTCGCATCTTGGCCGGCTACGACCTGACGCTCGACTGGACGACCTCGGGGCTGAAGGTCAAGGTCTGCAGCTTCACGCCGTGGAGCACGCCGACGCTGACCGAGCACAAGGCCTACGTCCGCAGAGAGACCGAGCATCTCAGCGCTTGGCTCGTCGCCAACCTCGTCGCAGACTACCGAGCAGCCAGATGACCGCCCGAGAGGCCTCGGCTCGTACCGTGAGGGCGATACGGGCGACCGCTCATCAGGAGCTCGACGAGATCGACTTCTTCCATACGACCGCCGACATGGTCGACGCTCGGGTTCGGGGCGATGACGTCGGAGACATCTCGTTCTCTATCGGCCGAGCGGTCTTCTTCTTGGCCGGCATCGGGACGAAGGCGCAGAAGCTCGCCGCCATCCGTGGCATCGCCAGCGCCATCGTCGTCGCTGCTGACTTTCTCGAAGCTGAGCTTGACGTCGAGCCAGACGTCCCCGAGCAGCTCGACCTCGGCGATGATGTCTAGTCTCCCGCCTCGGCCCGAGGTGCTAGAGATGCTGACCCTCATCGTCGAGGCGCGCAACGAGCGAGACTGGCGAGACTCCGCAGCCTGTAAGGGCATGGACCCCGACGTCTTCTTCTTGAAGCGAGACCAGGGCGGTCGCAACGGCGCAGCGAAAGCAGTCTGCACAGGCTGTCCGGTCTCGGCCGAGTGTCTCGAAGTAGGGGCGAACGAGCTCTCTGGGATCTGGGGCGGACTCAGTGCTCGACAACGCAGGCAGCTCGGGCACTCAAAGACGGACTTCCAGATCGTCTATCGAGAGTGGATCAGGCTCACCGATCCGTCTCAGGAGATGGCAGCCCACGACCTCGGCGTCTCGCCGGTCTCGATCCGCTCCTATCGACAGAGGGCGGCGCGCAAGTGAACGAGCTCCCGCCTCGCTCAGAGGTCGCCGACCAGCTATTCCTCATCATGGAGCAGCGCAACGCTCAGGCCGGCTGGCGATGGTTCGCAGCTTGTAAGGGCATGGACCCCGACATCTTCTTCGCCCCTGTCGGCGCCGGCCACAGCCACGCCCGAGGAATCTGCGCCGAGTGTCCAGTTCGAGCTGAGTGTCTGCGAGACCTCGGCAAGTACGAGAGCGGCTTCGTCGGCGGCATGACATCAACCCAACGCAGGAAGGGCCGCATCGTGAGCGTCAACCTCGCCCAGCGGGAGATGCGCGCCTTCATCGCAGCAACAGAGAACGACGAGATCGCAGCGCTCGACCTCGGCATCAAGCCAGAAGCACTCGACCGACGCCGCTACCCAAAGAAAAACCCAGAAAAGGCCACGACGTGAGCACAGAACTAGATCCCAACGCAGTCGCCGACAACGTGAGGCGCTATCGACTCGCTCTGAACTGGACTCAAGGCGAGCTCGCCAAAGAGATGACGACAGCAGGCTGCCCGACAAGCCTGAAGCAGATCAGCAACACAGAGCTGGGGCTGAGGCGAGTCAACGTCGAGCAGCTACTGGCCTTCGCTCAAGTGTTCGAGATCCCAACGGACAAGCTCTTCGAGGTCCACGTCGTGACCGAGCTCGACGGCTTGGTCGCCGAGATGCTTCGTCACTCTGAGGACCACAAGGTCTCCGGCCATGACCTGCAGTTCTCGATTGTCAGAGTCCATGAGGAGATCCAGAAGACCGTCCTCGCCGAGGGCGTGTCCTTCTCTGAAGTCATAGCGCGAATCACCGCTCAACCTGGTATCGGCTCAAAGCTGCTTCTCTCAGTCGTGGACGATAGGTGGATACCGTGAACCTCTGCTCCCGATGCGGCAACGAGTGACACCTGAAGAAGCTGCACTCGCTGAGTGTCGTCCTTATCCGAAGGAGTGGTTCTTCCCCGAGCACGCCAACCATGTGACCATGTGGAACAAGGCCGCCCCGATCTGCGCAGTCTGCCCAGTCGTAGCTCCCTGTCTCGAAGCTGCAGTCGACGAGCCGTGGGGATACTGGGGCGGGACGACGCCAGCGGACCGAGGCTTCGGCCGAGCCGACTCGGTCATGGCTGGACCTCGGGGAGCGAGTCGAGCAGTGGCCGAGGTGCTCAGTACGAACAAGGGGACGCGCGTCACGCTTGCGAGACTGCAGGAGCTGACGACGTACCAGTGGCATACGAACACGCTCCGGCGCTGTCTCTATGACCTGGAGGGTCGAGGCCTCGTCGAGATCACAGTGCAGGTTGAGAACAGGCCACAGCTTTACGTCTGGATAGGTGAATGATGAACACACTCGAAGCGGCGCTGAAGTATGCGCTCAGAGGTTGGCGGGTCGTGCCGATCATGCCAGGAGACAAGCGGCCAGCGCTCAATGCTTGGCAAGACCTCGCCACGACCAACGCCGAGACGATCACTCAGTGGTTCTCTCAGCAGTACAAAGGGCACGGAGTCGGCATCGCTACCGGCGAGAGCTCTGGGATCTGGGTCCTCGACGTCGATGACCGTGACAGCCTTCACGATCTCGAAGCGGCTCACGGCAAACTCCCGCAGACGTTGACCTCGATCACTGGCTCGGGTGGCGAGCATCAGGTCTATCGCTGGCCGGCGGACGGGCGGACGATCCGCAACAGCGCGAGCGGCATCCTTCCCGGCTTAGATGTCCGAGGCGAGGGCGGCCAGATCGTCGCTCCGCCGACGGTGCATCCGAACGGGCGACCCTATGAGTGGGAGTTTGAGGAGGTCCTCGCCTATGCGCCCGAGTGGCTGCTCGACCTTGTCTGTGAGTCTGACGTCCTCGAGCCGCCTCGGTCGAAGATGCGGACCGTCTCGGCCTCTGATCGGCCGGGCGATCTCTGGGCCGCTGCAACGGATTGGGCTGAGATCCTCGGGGCGAGAGGCTGGCAGCTTCACCACGTCGACCGGCAAGGCGAGCGGCACTGGACTCGACCAGGTAAGGAGCTGAGAGACGGAACCTCGGCGACGACTGGCTACACGCCGGCCGACACCATGAAGGTCTTCACGTCCTCGGTCCCGCAGCTCAAGACGGAGGAGGTCTACTCGAAGCTTGGCTTCTTGGCTGCTATGGATCACGGCGGAGACTTCTCCGCAGCAGCTCAAGCGCTGGCCGATCAGGGCTGGAGCCGCCCGCCCGAGCGTCAGCCAGAGGTTGAGCGTCAGGCGCTGTCAGATGCTCAGCCGCTGCCAGTGTGGCCAGTCGATGCGCTGCCCGCTTGGATGAGAGATCAGGTCGACGCTGCAGCGGACAGACTGCAGGTCCCGGTCGATCTCCTCGCCCAGCTTGGAATCGGGGCCCTCGCCTCTGTCTGTATGGGACATGCGACCGTCGAGTTCGCCACCTGGACAGAGAACCTGAACCTTTACCTCTACTGCTCGATGCACTCAGGCGCTGGCAAGTCTCCCGCTGAGAAGGCGATGGTCTCGCCGCTGCGCAAGTGGGAGCGGGGCCGTCGACAGGATCGGGCCGAGGATCATGCGATGGAGTGCGCCATCTGGAAGACGACTCAGGCGAAGAAGAAGAAGTGGGACGAGTCGGTCGCTATGGGCTCCAAGCAACAAGATGACCCTGAGTGGCGAGAGCTTGTCCTCAAGGCGGCCGAGCCGAGGCCGATGCCGTTCCGCCTAACTGTTGACGATGCAACTCCCGAGCGTCTGGTTCAGCTTCTCGGGATGCACAAGAACCTCGCCATGATCTCAACCGAGGCCGGGCTGCTCGATATGGTCGGCGGTCAAGGCCGGTCGGGTAGCTCAGTAAACATCGACGTCTACCTGAAGGCGTGGAGCGGCGAGACGATCCAGCGAGACCGTAAGGGCGGAGATGATGGTCCCGAGTCGACCATCGTCGAGAACGCTCTGCTCTCGGTGGTGCTGACCGTTCAGCCCTCGGTGATTGCCAAGTATCAGACGAGCAGCGTCGAGCTGTCGGGGCGAGGGTTCTTCGCTCGGTTCATGCCGTCGGTTCCAGCGTCGCTCGTGGGGACGAGGACCTTCGGCTCCGCTGCAGTGCCAGGAGTCGAGGCGGAGACGTACTCGGAGCGGCTGACTGCTCTAGCTGACACGCTCGCCGGAGCGACGGGTCTTGTACTGCGGCCAGATCCTGAAGCGGCTCAGATGTTCTACAGATGGTGTGAGGAGATGGAGGCCGAGCTCAAGGTCGGGCGACGCCTCGCCACACTTCACGACGCCAGCTCGAAGATCAGGAGCTGCACGATGAGAGTCGCAGCGCTGCTCTCGCTGGCCGACTCAGAGTGGAAGACCATCTCGGCCGAGGTCATGGGTCGAGCGCTTCGGATTGGTGACTACTGGACCGAGCACGCTGTGAGTGTGGCCGGCGGGAGTGAGGACGTCGACAGTCGTCACGCTGAGGAGATGGCCCGAGTCATTATCGAGTTCGCTCGCAAGCATGGGACCCTCGATCTGACTCCTCGGGAGGTCTATCTGAGCCGCCGACGAGGTCTCGGGCTGCGCTCAGTTGAGGAGCTCGTCCCTGGCTTCGAGCGTCTCGCTGCGCGTGGTTGGCTCACTTTCACCGAGGGCAGCCTCGAAGAGATCGGAATCAACCGCGCGCGGGTGCGCGCGCGTTTAGATCCGTTAACGCTCGACTCTCTCACTGAGAGTGGTGAGCCGACCACAGCGAGCGTCTTAACGCGCGCAAAAATCCGTTATCCTAAAGAGCGAATTTCATCTTCTTCTTCTTCTTTAGGCGTAGACGCACCCTCTGAGCCCATTAACGGATTTTTGCGCGCGTTAACCGAAACCGAGCCCGAGGACTCAGACGGCGAAACTTTCGCCGCTGAGCTCGGATTCTGAGGAGAGCATCATGCCCTTGTGCCACTGCCAGTTCGTCGGAGAGCTCAGCACTCCCGAGCATCGGACTCATCATCGAAGCTGGGAGGAGCGGCAGTCCTCGCCGCCGGTCTCGGCCGTGACGACTGTCATCGAGGTGACCGACATCTACCGAACCCTCGACGAGATCATCGCCGCTCTTCACGGCGGACCTCTGCCGAGGTTGACCGCCGGCGCTCAAGCCATCATGACCAAGACCAGGAGAGCAACATGAAAGACCTCGACCCACTTATCACGATGGCCGAGAGGATCACCTCACGGCTCACTCAGGCGACTCAGAAGCTCGTCGAGCAGGTCTCCGGCTATCCGGCCGGCGGCAGCGGCGGAGGATCATCAAGCGGAGGATCTGATCGAACTGGCACGCTCGCCACTCGACGAGCTGAGCTCGGACCTGAGCGGACCGACTCGGACTATCGGCGCTGCTCGGAGATCCTCGCCGAGCTCGATGACATCATCAGGCGCGCAATGCCGAACACGCGCACGACCGAGCACGTCGCCTCGACGACGGCGGACGTCAATCCCGGCTGTCTCGGTTGTAAGCAGGTCGGCACCTGGTCACCTCGACAAGGGTCGAGCGATCTCTGCTCAAGCTGCTCGAATGTTCTCGGCCGCATCGAGGGGCTGACGAACCAGAGGCCGAAGCTCCCGCCCGTCGCCCTTGTCGAGCGGCAGCGTCAAGGCAAGAAGCCGAGCGACTCGGACGTGCTGCGCGCCATGAGAAAAAAATAATCTTCATAGTGTTGACTTCGACCCGCAAACGGTGCGAACCTTTCCGGCAGTATCACGAGCGCCGACTACTGGCCGCCATGCTACGACGCGAGACACTAAGACAGCAGCTCAAGCCTTCGAGCTTGAGCTTCTGCGCGGAGGGCTGAGCATGGCGAGCAAGGGCCGCAGCACTCGGGCATGGAAGAAGATCACGCTCGTCGTCTATGCCGAGGAGACGAACTGCTGGCTATGCGGCCGAGTGGTTGACCACGACGTCCCGCCTCGCACTCGATGGGGACACTCAGTCGACCACGTCATCCCGATCAGCCAGGGCGGCGCTCCCTACGATCGGGCGAACTTGAGACTCGCGCATCATGGTTGCAACAGTCGCCGCAAGGACAACGTGGCGACGAGATCAACGCCCGGAGCGACTCGGCACTGGTAGAAAATCTCACGAAAAGTGAGAAAGTTTTCCACAGATTTCAAAAAGATTTTGAATTTTTTTAATTTTGAAATTTAGCATGAT
>Ga0114969_10000657_pt1 | contig 29937 bp, 27 predicted proteins | sample M_130807_MF_Meta_FD_87316 | JGI IMG/M metagenome (GOLD analysis project Ga0114969, IMG submission 87316) | Freshwater microbial communities from Lake Montjoie, Canada to study carbon cycling - M_130807_MF_MetaG | ecosystem: Environmental > Aquatic > Freshwater > Lake | place: Lake Montjoie...
CATTGGCTAGAAAAGTATTCAACCTCGACGAATTACTTAATGAATACAACCGCAAAGCAACAAAGATCGCCATTGAACTCATCAAAAGTGTTCCCGACAAAGCAGAAGAAGTGCTATATGTAATGGGCGCCATGCGTAAAATCGAAAGAATGGGAGATCTTTGTAAAAACATGGCCGAAGAAATTATTTTTTACATTGAAGCCAAAGTACTGAAACACCATAAAAAACAGTAGTACACTTTTCTCTTTGATAATTGAACCTTAAACTTTGAAGCAACTTGAATTCTGAACTCTCCCAATTGTTATGGATACTTGGACCTCTGGCCTTCCTCGTGTTAGGAATGAAGATGATGACCGAAGCAATACAAAAGGTATTGGGCGACCGCTTGAGACGCATTTTAGAGTCGTCAACTGAAAATAAATTTCAGGGGGTATTCAATGGTTTTTTTACTACCGCCCTTATTCAATCTTCTTCTGCAACCATAGTGGTAACAGTTAGTTTGGTCAACGCAGGCCTACTTACTTTGGTAGAATCGGGATCCATCATTTTAGGCGCCAATGTTGGCACCACCATCAGCTCATGGATGATCGCTGTATTTGGCTTTCAAATGAACCTCAACGCCTTGGTATCCATACCGCTTCTGGCACTTGGCGTTCCTTTCCTTTTTGCAAGGAAGAAAAAATTAAAGTTCATCGGGGAAATAATCATCGGATTTTCGTTGTTGTTTACGGGACTTGCCTTACTACTGGCAGCCGTTTCCAGCAACAACGCAATGGACCTGCTTTCATTTTTACAGAGCGACAACAGCAGTATTTTGAGTTGTATTTTCTTTGTTTTGTTGGGAGCCGTACTTTCTTTCGGACTCCAATCCACCGCCGTGGCTATAGCCCTCACGCAAAGTTTAGCTTTTGTTGGCATACTACCAATTGAAACGGCCTTGACAATGGTATTGGGCCACAATCTCGGCTCTATTATCAACACTGAAATCACTGCCGTAGCAGGCAACGTGCACGCGAAAAGAGCGGCGCGTATTCACTCTATTTTCAACCTCATCAGCGTGGCTTGGACGCTTTTACTCTTGCCTATTATTCTTCCACAAATTAACTTTATAAGCGAATCTGTTCTCGGTCTTGGAAACATTCACAATGGATTTGGAGCGCCGATCGGCATTGCCATATTTCACAGTGCATACAATACCGTCAACGTGTTGATCATGATGTGGTTTTTGCCTTTCCTCGCTAATTTGGCAACAAAAACAGTGAAGTCAAAAGGCAATATGGACGAAGAATACCATTTGGAATACATCGACTCTGGACTAATGACATCGCCTGAAATTTCCATCTCTGAAGCCAAAAAGGAATTAGTGAAATTTGCAGCGCTCACCAAATCAATGAACGATACTTTTCGCCAACTGCTGAAAGAACAAGACAGCGAAGCCTTTGAAAATCTCATCACCCAAATGAGAAAATACGAAGACATCACCGACAATTACGAAGAAGAAATCACTGATTTTTTAACGAAAGTATCACAAGGCGAATTGTCGGAAGAAAACTCTTTTGACATTAGACGCCTGCTCAGCATAGTGGGTGATTTAGAACAAATTGGAGATATCTTTTACGGCATGGCCATCATCATGGAGCGCAAGAAAGAGCACAAAGTATGGTTTATTCAGGAACAGCGAGATCAAATAAACACATTGTTGGACAAGCTCGACAAAGCCTTCGATATTTTACTCAACAACCTCAACACCGAGTACTCCCAAGTGATTCTGACCGACGCCAAAGCCATAGAAAACGAAATTGATTTGTTGCGTGATAAGGCGCAAACTCAGCATTTAGAAAGCATGGAAAAAGGCGACTATAGCTACAAAAGCGGAATGTATTACAAAGATTTATTTTCGAATTGCGAACGCATTGGAGATTATATTATCAAAGTCAGTGAGGCCATCACGGGTCGCAGTCAAAACTAAGTACATGAAAAATATATTTATTCTTTTGGTCCTTGCATCAAGCACTGCCATCAGTGCACAAAGCAAAAGCAGTTTTGCCGTGAGCGTGCAGCAAGGCAATCTATTTCATCACGTCAACAATGGCGATACCATACATCTTTCAAAAGAAGAATTTCAATTGCAATTCAACTTTCAAAAGGGAAGTGTTGTAGGCATCAATGCCAGTGAAAACACCTTGTCATACGCAGCTTTTCAGGAGGCTGTCGACATCGACAAAATTGAATGTTTCGGCATGGGCACGGGCTATGCCGAATCAGAGCGCAACGAAGACAAAGACATGGCCTTGGGTGATTTCGGACACGGCTATTGGTACTACGACAATGCTAAAGAAAACCGTTTCAACAATAGCAGCAAAAAAGGAGAGGTCATTCACGGTGAAAGAAACATTCAACACTTGTTTTATGTTGATCTTGAGCCAAGAAAATCAATTGATATTTCCCAATTCAGCGGATCCTTGATCTACATATGCGTGTACAATAAAATTGGAAAAAATGACAATTGGAAACTCAACGACACGAAGTATTTCATACTTCAGCTGAAGTAAATATTACTTTGTCTCAAATTCATAAACAGTAAATATATCGCGAAACCCAAAACTACTTTTCTTGTTGTACTTGTGCTCCAATGTATTTAAAATATTGTTATTCGGAAACGAAAAACTAGCTGCAGCATCTAAATAAACAACACGTTGATACTTTTCAAGATCCACTTGTTTTACATCACTTATTCCATAAATATTTTTCTTACTTAAAAAGGCATTCATGTTTCCGTAAATATCTTTGGTATTGTAACGGCTAAACAATGCTCTGTCGCAATAGTAAGTAAAATTAAGCATGAAATAATTTGGACAAAACAACACTAAGGTATTTGGTTTTTCAAGATCTTTAATTTTAGCTACTGCATCTCTCACGTTGCGGCCATTAGAAAAATTTGGCTTTGCCGTGACCAAAAATAAAACACACATAATTACGGGAACAATAAAGCGATACATCTTCTGTTCAATAAGAGAGTCACACGCAATTGCAAGCAGCAAACAAAATGCAATAGAAACAAACATTAGATACCTATCCATAAATATTGGAATCCAATAAGAAATCAAAAACATTAAAAGAAAAGGAAATATAAACCAAACCAATATCACACGTGTTTGAATGGTGCTCTTTTCTGTCTTTACCACAAAGTATTTCAACAGCGCCAAAGACAAAAAAATCAACGAAACAACTGTTACAACAGGCGCATTGGTATAGCCACGCACTATATTATACATATCTTCAAGCCCACCGGGCGAATTCACCCATTGCTTACCCGAAGAAGATTCTAAAGCACGATGAAAAACAACGGTGATGTTTGGCAAATACAACACAAAATACATAACAACTGACCACCACAAAAACCTACCGTGTTCTCGCCTCAATTTACCAGAGAACAAAATGAATAGGCCCTGAACTAAAAGAACAAAAAACCCAAAATAATGCGCGTAAATCAAAAATACATTTGCACAAATTAGCACGACACTATTCCTTTTTTCGCCCTCAGAATTACGCACTATTTTCAAAAAATAAAGCATGGATAATGTGGTGAGCATGCCCATCAATGCATACACTCGCGCCTCATGAGAAAAAAATATTTGATAGTTCGAGAAAACAAACATTAAACTCGCATATACAGCGACTCGTACGTTAAAGAATTCTTTGCCGATCTTATACAAACACAAAACTGTAATGCAATTAAAAATAAGCGAAGGCATCCGCACAGAAAACTCTGAAATTCCGAAGCAATCGATCCAGAAATGAAGAATCAGTTCATAAAGTGGCGGGTTGTTACCTGTCGACAAATGATTGACTATAGAAAACACATCCATTTGAGCGTGATAGACGCTAAAAGGTTCGTCACCTCCGAGCGAATTACTTCCTAAAAACATGCCTTTTAATATAAGATTCAACAGCACAATTCCCATTGGTAATAACACCATTGTGCAATCACGCTGATAATTTCCGAAGAAGCCGTTTTTCACTTTGTTTAATTTTTGTGTATTTGTAATTCAATATCTTGATTCATCAAATCATTGAGCGATTTGAATCACCACATTTCCCGTTTTTTCGCCAGTTTCCACATATTTAGTAGCTTCCACAATTTGAGCCAAAGGATAGCTGCGGTCAATCACCGCTTTGTAATGCCCTTCTTCAATTAGTTTTTTAAAAAAAAGCATGTCTTCTTTGCTATCAGTAGGAATTGGGAACTTCACTTTTTTCCCAACATAAAATGGGGACAGTAAGGTTAACCAAATATTTTGTGACCATGGTCCGAGTTCTGAAGAATAATAAATTCCTCCTGGTTTCAGAATTTTCTTGCACTTGAAAAAGGTGCTTTTGCCCACCATGTCCAAAACCACATCAAATGCTTCTCCGCACAAGGTGAAATCTTCCGCAGTATAGTCGATGACTTCATTGGCACCAAGCGCTTTTACCAATTCCAAATTCTTTGTGCCGCACACCGCAGTGATGTCGGCGCCAAAGTATTTTGCCAATTGCACGCAGGCCGAACCAATAGAACCAGAAGCACCATTGATCAAGATTTTTGGATGCACTTTAAAATCGATGCGTCTGATATAGTTGTAAGCCAGCATCAGACCTTCGCTAACAGCAGCAGCTTGCTCAAAGGACATGTTCACCGGCTTTGGAACAATTGACTTGTTCTCAGGCATGCAAATGTACTCAGCGTGCGTTCCGAAATTAAATGTGCTCAAACCAAAAATTTGATCACCTACTTTAAACGATTTTACGTCTTTGCCAAGAGCTTCAATTTCGCCGGAAAGCTCAGTCCCTAATATTTGCTTTTTAGGTTTAAAGAGTCCGTGAAATAGGCGAATGATAAAATACTCGGCCGAGCGAAAACCAGTGTCGGTTCTATTGACTGTTGTTGCGTGAATTTTAATTAAAACCTCTTTGTCCTTCGGAATTGGTTTTGGCACTTCCTTCAGTTGAAGCACCTCAGGCGGTCCGTATTCGGTATAAATGATTGCTTTCATAATCGTTGAAAATATTTTGCGATTGCACTAAAGTACAGAGAAGCTTTCATCTTTCAGCCGATGAAAATCAAAGCAACACATCCCTTGCCCTTCTTATTTCGTAGAACAAATGTGATCCGCTGCTTAAATACCTCATTTACCCTATTGCACTACTGGCGCGCGTCATAACTGGCGCGCGTTTTCAACGCGTGCCTATTTATCTTGGCATTTAAATGCCCAGATAGGTGCGCACGCATAAATACGCGCGCGATAAAAAACAAAAAAAGCGCTGCGAAAATCGCAGCGCTTCTATATCTATTCTTAGCGAAAAGCTTAGTGCGTCTCAGTAGCGGTAGCTGCAGGAGTTTCCATTGCAGGCATTCCAATCACTGTCACTGAATCTTTAGCGTGGCAACAAGCTTTTTTCTCTTCGTGACCAGCACATGATGCAGCTTCTGCTTTGCAGCATTTGCCTTCAGCATGAGCAGCACATTTTTCAGTACCTTCTTTGCAGCATGAAGCGGCATCTTTACCAGCACATGAAGCTTCAGTACCATGGCATGAAGCTTTTGCGCCTTCAGCACCGTGACCGCTTCCTAAGATCGGAGCAATAACTAATCCAATCAAACAAGTCAATTTAATTAAGATGTTCATTGACGGACCAGATGTATCTTTAAATGGATCACCTACTGTATCTCCAGTTACTGCTGCTTTATGAGCGTCAGAACCTTTGTATGTCATTTCTCCATTGATCATAACACCAGCTTCGAAAGATTTTTTAGCGTTGTCCCAAGCACCACCAGCATTGTTTTGGAACACAGCCCATAACACACCAGATACTGTAACACCTGCCATATATCCACCTAACATTTCAGCGATCAATTGATTGTTGTCTCCGTAAACCAATTTACCTAACAATACAATAGCGATAGGGAAACCGATAGTCAAAACACCTGGCAACATCATTTCGCGCAAAGCCGCTTTAGTAGAAATCTCCACACATTTACCGTATTCTGGTTTACCTGTTCCTTCCATGATTCCTGGAATTTCTTTGAACTGACGACGCACTTCGTACACCATGTCCATGGCTGCTTTACCTACAGAGTTCATTGCCAATGCAGAGAACACAACTGGTATCATACCACCAACAAATAACATCGCCAAAACCGGAGCTTTGAAAATATTGATTCCGTCAATGCCTGTGAAAGTAACATAAGCAGCAAACAATGCCAATGAAGTTAATGCTGCAGAAGCGATAGCAAAACCTTTTCCTGTTGCAGCAGTAGTATTACCTACTGAATCTAAAATATCTGTACGTTGACGAACTTCTTTTGGCAATTCGCTCATTTCAGCGATACCACCTGCGTTGTCAGAGATAGGACCAAAAGCATCAATCGCTAACTGCATTGCTGTAGTAGCCATCATTGCTGATGCAGCCAAAGCCACACCGTAGAAACCTGCTAAAGCGTAAGAAGCCCAAATAGCTCCTGCGAATATTAATACTGTAGGGAAAGTAGAAATCATACCTGTTGCTAAACCAGCGATAACGTTAGTTCCAGCACCTGTTGATGATTTTTGAACGATAGCCAAAACTGGTTTTGTACCCAATCCTGTGTAGTATTCCGTAACTGATGAAATAACACCACCTACTACCAATCCAACGATAGTTGCGTAGAAAACACGCATTGAAGAGATTTCTTTCAAACCTTCACCGAAGAAAGTCATGTTCATTGTTTCTGGCAACATGTGTTGAACCAAGAAGAAACAACATACAGCAGTTAAAGCGATAGAAATCCAGTTACCCATATTTAAAGCACCTTGCACTTGCTTTTCTTTTGCAGTGTTGTCTTTTATTTTTACAACTAAAGTACCAACGATAGAAAACAAGATACCAAAACCAGCGATTGCCATTGGCAATAAAATCGGACCGATACCACCAAAAGCATCTTCAATTTTTCCGCCCATGTCTTTAATAACATAGTTACCCAAAACCATAGCCGCTAAAACGGTAGCTACATAAGAACCAAATAAATCGGCACCCATACCAGCAACGTCACCAACGTTATCACCAACGTTATCAGCGATAGTAGCAGGGTTACGAGGATCATCTTCAGGAATACCAGCTTCCACTTTACCTACTAAGTCAGCACCAACGTCAGCAGCTTTAGTATAAATACCACCACCAACACGAGCGAACAAAGCAATAGATTCAGCACCTAATGAAAATCCAGCAAGAGTTTCTAAAACGATAGTCATATCGTCAGTTGACGTCCAAACTCCACCCATGAAATAGTGAAAGAAGAAGATAAAGAAAGCCGTTAAGCCCAATACCGCCAAACCAGCAACACCCAATCCCATTACTGTACCACCACCGAAAGAAACTTTCAATGCTTGTGGCAAACTTGTACGAGCAGCTTGTGTTGTTCTTACGTTAGTTTTAGTAGCGATTTTCATCCCCATGTTTCCAGCCAAAGCTGAGAAAAATGCTCCGAAAACAAAAGCTACTACTATAAGAATAGAAGTGGTTGGCACCACGAAAGAAATCCCTGCCAATACAATGCTGGCAATAATTACGAAAATCGTCAACAATCTGTATTCTGCTTTAAGGAAAGCCAAGGCTCCCTCATATATATAATCTGAAATTTCTTTCATTTTGCCATCACCAGCATCTTGCTTTAAAACCCAAGATCTTTTGATTGCCATGAAAGCTAATCCTATTAATGCCATTACTATTGGCACGTAAATCATCATTGATTCCATAAACGTTAATTAGTTATTATTCTTTTTTAATTGGAAGGCAAATGTAATGATTTAATGTATTTTCACAAATACCCTTTTCTAACCAATGCTATTTACCTCATTTACTTGAAACTATAGGTTATTTGGAGATGGTTCTATTGGCTAAATATCACTTAAGCGCAAGTACATCTGTGGTCAATCATTATAAATAGGAGAAGAAAACCCGATGATGTCTCAGTAACGTCTTAACCTTCGAACAAAAGCAAAGAACTAGAACGTTTTGCTTTACAGATATGCAGAAAATTAACTTTTCACTTGCTTTCCTCCACTATTTGATTTTTATAAAACCCTTCAATCACTTCAAATTTTAGAACTTTTACACCGCTTAAAAAGATGGAAAGCACTCGCTGAGCGATTGCACTTGCCAAATAAAACGCATAAAACATCGGACGCAAATTTCTAACGCTTATGCACATCCGCACTTTCGCTATATTTTACTTTCTTTTGTTTCCACGATTCACAGCTTGATTTTCTTAATAATCTTCCACTTTGATGCCGTAAGCATAAACATCACTTTGTGCACTTATGAATCTATTATCAGTAAACAAATTCATAAAATTTTGGCACATTAACCGATTGTCCATATCATTGTGATTATAAAGCATTAAGAAATGAAAGTAGTAATATTAGCAGGTGGTTTAGGCACTAGAATCTCAGAAGAAACGGATTTAAGACCTAAACCTATGGTGGAAATTGGCGGTAGACCAATCATTTGGCACATCATGAAAATATATTCGCACTATGGGTACAATGAATTCGTAATTTGTTTAGGTTACAAAGGATATGTCGTAAAAGAATATTTTACAAATTATTTATTGCATAACTCTGATGTTACCATCGATATCAAAAAGAACGAAACCACCATTCATCAATCAAATGCAGAAGATTGGAAAATAACTCTTGCAGATACTGGAGCAAACAGCATGACAGGAGGAAGAATAAAAAGAATTCAAAAGCACATTGGCAATGAGCCCTTTCTACTTACATATGGAGATGGTGTTGCTAATGTAGATATAAAAAAATTAGTTGATTTTCATCTCGCCAATAAGAAAAAAGTAAGTGTCACCACAGTGCAACCGGGAGGAAAATTTGGAGTACTGAGCATCAATGAAAATCAGATTGTTGAAAGTTTTTCAGAAAAACCCAAAGGTGATGGAAGCAGTTGGATCAATGGTGGTTTTTTTGTTTGCCAACCAGATATTTTCTCCTACATCGATGGAGATCATTCAATTTGGGAAAGGGAATCACTTGAGAAATTAGCACAGGAAAAAGAAATTGCCGCATTTAAACATGAGGGCTTTTGGCAGCCAATGGACACTCTTAAAGACAAGAATGATCTTAATGAATTGTGGGAAAACAACAAAGCACCGTGGAAAATCTGGAATACCTAAACTATGGTTCAAAACTTTTATAGAGGAAAAAAAATATTACTTACCGGAGACACTGGTTTCAAAGGCTCTTGGTTGGCATTATGGCTGGTAAATCTTGGCGCTGAGGTTTACGGATACAGCTTACCCCCTCGGGATAAAAAAGAAAATTATGAATCCTGCAATATCGCTTCTTTAATTCAACACAAAGACGGTGATATTAGAGATGGCGAAAAATTAAAAAAATATTTTAAAGACGTTAATCCCGACCTAGCCTTTCATTTAGCAGCACAACCCTTAGTAATCGAATCATACAATGACCCCGTGTACAATTTTGATGTCAATGTGATGGGCACCATACAGTTTTTAGAAGCGCTCCGTGCCACTAACAACACACAATCTGCTGTGGTCATAACCACCGATAAATGTTACAAAAACAACGAGTGGCAGCAAGGATATAAAGAAAGCGACCATTTAGGAGGCAAAGACCCGTACAGCGCATCTAAAGCCTGCGCAGAGATTGTCACGGAATCCTATGCACATTCCTTTTTTCAAAAAAGCACATGTTCTATTGCAACAGCGCGGGCGGGCAATGTAATTGGTGGTGGTGACTGGGCAAGTAATAGAATAATTCCTGATTATTTTAGAGCATATGAAAGTGGTGCAAAACTTGAATTACGAAACCCTTCAGCTGTTCGTCCATGGCAACATGTGCTGGAGCCACTCTTTGGTTACTTAACCCTCGGAGAAAAACTATATCATGATTCCTTCTTCACAGGAGCATGGAATTTCGGCCCCCAGGAATTGAACCACATTCCAGTTGAAAAATTAATAAAAACATTAAGTTCGATTACCGGAAAGGTGGATTATGCCTTTGCGCAGCAATCCGAAAAATTACACGAAGCCACCTTGCTAAAACTAGATATCACAAAGGCGCAGCAGCAGCTCCATTGGTTTCCAAAATTAAATCTAAAGGATATGTTAACGTATACTGCGGATGGATATTTGGCTCAAATAGAAAAGCGAAAAATTTTGGACAATCGAATCGCACAAATCAACGACTATTCCAAATTACAAATCATTTAACACAGCGAATCTCAAATTTTAATAAAATACCGCTCATGACAGAAGCTGACAATATTAAATCACAAATATTCTCCTTAGTTGAAAAATACACTCATCTAGTGCATGCAAAAAAGGATTTTATTCCTGGGGAAAGTGCTATTCCAGTGAGTGGTAAAGTTTTTGATCATAAAGAAATTCAAAATATTGTGGACTCCGCATTAGATGGCTGGTTTACAACAGGAAGGTTCAATACAGAATTTGAAAAGAAACTCGCTTCGATTATTGGTGTTAAAAAATTGCTTACCGTCAATTCTGGATCATCGGCAAATCTCTTAGCAGTAGCGGCATTGTCTGACAGTCAATGGGGAGACAAAGCCATTCAACCGGGTGACGAATTCATCACAACACCGGTTTCCTTCCCCACCACTATAAACCCCTTGTTGCAGTATGGCCTACTACCCGTATTTGTAGATTGCGAGCTTCAAACATATAACATCAACGTTGATTTAATAGAGGAGGCCATAACACCTAAAACAAAGGTGATCATGGTTGCACACACGCTTGGAAACCCCTACCAAATTGATAAAATAATTGCACTTGCTAAAAAACACAATCTTTGGGTTATTGAGGACTGTTGCGATGCCTTGGGCGCTAGTTATCAAGATAAACACGTTGGAACATTCGGTGACATTGGTACTTTGAGTTTCTATCCTGCACACCATATTACAATGGGTGAAGGCGGAGCTGTTTTCACGTCCAACTCCAAAATGGCAAAAATTTTAGAATCATACAGAGACTGGGGAAGAGATTGCTGGTGCGAAACCGGAACAGATAATACCTGCGGAAAAAGATTTTGCTGGCAACTTGGGGATCTTCCATATGGCTATGATCATAAATATATTTATTCTCGTATTGGCTACAATTTGAAGATCACAGACATGCAGGCTGCACTGGGATTGGCTCAACTAGATAAGCTTAATGACTTTGTTGCATTGAGAAGAAAGAACTTCGACAGGCTAAAATCTGGACTGCAAGGTTTATCGCATAAATTACTTTTACCAGAAGCAACCACTGACTCCAATCCGTCGTGGTTTGGCTTTCTTATTACAATCAAGGCAGAGGCTGGAAAAAGCAGAGAAGAAGTAGTAAGTTTTCTTACTGAAAACAAAATTGCAACACGTCTTCTATTTGCGGGAGACATCAGAAAACAGCCCTACTTTAAAACAATTTCATATCGAGAAATAGGAACTTTTGAAAACACAACCGAGGTATTAAACAATACCTTTTGGATAGGCGTAACGCCGATGATCAATGATGAGATGATTGACTATGTTTTAGGTAAAATGCACGAATTATTTTTATAGAATGAATAAAATCCTAGACCAAGATGCTCACTACATTTTCGAAAACTTAGAGAACGAGCTTCTTCAATTAAAAGATTGCACCGTGTTCATTAGTGGTGCAACAGGTTTTTTCGGCAAAAATACTCTCCATTTTCTATTGTTTCTCAACGAGTCTAAGCAACAAAACATTAAATTATTATTGCTTACTAGAAATAAAAAAATATTTCTTCAGCGTTACCCTGAATTTAATCACAAAGCGTGCACCTACCTCGAAGGAAGCATTAATAATTTTCAAATACCCAATGAAAACATTGATTATGTGATTCACGCAGCAGGAGAAACTGCAAACTTAGCAAAAACCAATGAAATAGAGATTTTAGACACCGCCTACAATGGAACAAAAAAAGTTCTTGAAATGGCAAAAAACAAAAACGTAAAGAGCTTTCTTTACATCAGTTCTGGCGCAATATATGGAGAACAACCTAATTACCTAACAAGGATTACCGAAACATATCCTGGAGCCTCAGATCTGTCACAACTAAAAACATGCTATAGCGAGGGCAAAAGGGTGGCTGAATATCTTTGTCAGTTTTATGGACAAAAATTTGATGTGCCAATAAAAATCGCAAGGTGCTTCGCCTTTGTAGGGCCATATATGCCTCTCGACTCTTCGTTTGCCTGTGGGAATTTCATCAACAATGCCTTGCAAAAACAATCCATTGTGATACGAAGTGACGGCAAATCCACAAGATCCTATTTATATAGCGCTGACTTAGTAATATGGCTGATCAAATGCTTAATCGTTGGCAAGAAACTCACTCCGTACAATATCGGAGCCGACCAAGAAATATCCATAATTCAATTGGCGAAGGAAGTGGCTAAAAACTTTGAACATACAGTCAACATTGAATTCGACGCAAAAACTGAAAGCAAAAACAGTCGCTACATCCCCAATAACAAAAAAGCTTTGAACGATTTAGATATAAAATCGTATTTTTCATTTGAAAAAAGTATGCAGCGAACAGTTAAGTATTACAAAAACGAGCAGCAACAATGATTAAAAAACTAATAAGTATTGTAACGCCTTGCTACAACGAAGAAAGCAATGTTAGAGAGGTTTGGGCACAAGTAAAAATTCAATTTGAAAAATTACCTAACTACGACTACGAACATATTTTTATAGACAATTCTTCTAAGGACAAGACAGTAGAAATTCTCAAGGAATTAGCCGAACTAGACAAACGAGTAAAAGTAATTGTAAATGCGCGAAATTTCGGCCAAATAAAATCGCCTTTTTATGGTTTATTGCAAGCTAAAGGTGATGCTGTAATATTATTTGTTGCTGACTTGCAAGATCCTCCTGCTATGATTTTAAAATTCGTTGCTGAATGGGAAAAAGGATATAAAATTGTAGCAGGGATCAAAGAAACAAGTGAAGAATCTAAACTTATGTTTTTGGTTAGGAAATTTTACTATGGCCTAATTTTCAAATTGAGTGAAGAAGTGGAACTTATCAATAATTTCACAGGGTTTGGCTTATATGATCGAGAAGTAATGGACATCATAAAAAACCTAAATGACCCTTATCCATACTTGAGAGGAATGGTTTCTGAAGTAGGTTTCGATGTAGCAAAAATTAGCTATCAACAACCGACTAGAAAAAGAGGAATCACGAGTAATAACTTTTATCGCCTCTACGATTTTGCAATGCTGGGCATCACTAGTCACACCAAAAAACCCTTGCGTTATGCAACTATAGCAGGTTTTATTCTTTCTATTGTTAGCTTTTTAATCGCCATTGTATATGGCCTGTACAAACTGATTTATTGGGACCGCTTTGAGGCAGGAACCGCACCATTGGTCATCGGATTATTTTTCATGTTTTCAGTACAACTCTTTTTCATGGGTTTACTCGGAGAATACATCTTATCCATTCACCAAAGAATTATGAATAGGCCTTTGGTCATTGAAAAAGAGAGAGTGAATTTTGATTGACGCTTACCTGAGTCGTTTGTAATTCACAAATCTATTGGCCGATTTGAAATCGTCATCTGAGATGTAAGGGAATTGATCGTGAATTGGACGTCCCATTTCCAATTTGGGCTCAATTAATGTATTTGTATCTATAATCAAATCGATTAGGACAGCTGCGGATTTACTGAAAATTTCTTTCGTCAACTGATTTACATCCGTTATTTTAATATAGTCAATACCGTAGGAATAGGCTATTTTTTCAAAATCAGGCACTCCATATCCTTCACCTGTGGCGAAATATCTACTGTCAAAATAACTGTCTTGAAATTGCTTAATGATTCCATAGCCGGCATTATTAAAAACAACAATCTTAATATCCAATTTATTTTGAACTACCGTCTGCAATTCCTGAATATTCATTTGAAATCCACCATCACCAATCATACAAATCACCTGCTTTGCAGGATCTGTAATTTTCGCACCAATGGCAGCTGGCAATGCATAGCCCATAGGTGAGTTTCCTCCAGAGGTAAATAAATTTTGTTTCGTGCGATGAAAGGATTGATACACCCAACACACCGTCGCTCCCGTATCCCCAATTACAATAGCATCGTTCTCCATGATAGCATTTATTTTTTTTACAGCTAAATAAGGCGAGAGCGTATTGTTTTTTTCAGCATACGTGCTGACTTCCTTTCCAAAATACTTGACCTTCATTTCCTCGACATACGGCAGCCATGCGGCATCAAATTTTGCAACTTCAATACCGCCAAACACCTTACTGAAATTTGACAAATCAAGTGCTATTGCAGAGAAATTACTTTCTGACTTATATTTTTTCAATTCCTCAACATCAACATCCACCACCAAAACTTTAGCTTCTGACGCAAATGATTTAGAATTACCTGAACGCTGCCTATTGTCGAGTCGACTTCCCAATACCAACAAGGCATCACAATTCTGCAAGATAAAATTTGCACCCCTGTTTCCGTAAACACCTATTTGTCCACAATATCCAACACTATCATGATCAAAAAAAGAAATTCCATTCCAGCTTGAAACAAAGGGCAATTGATGTTTTTCGATAAATTGGATTACTTGCGCTTCAGCTCCTGAAAGCCCTATTCCAGCTCCAACCAATACCATAGGCCTTTTAGCATCCATCAAAAATGCTTGCACTTGTTTTTGTACCGACGCAAAGCCATCGATCTCACCCGCCATCGACCGATCTTGTTCCGCAAAATATTCAATAACATCTCCAGCTTCCTCCTTTTGAATATTCATTGGCACATCTATCAAGACCGGCCCCATCCTATGACTTATCGCAATGTTGTATGCTTTTATTAACTCCTTTTTTAATTCATCAATGGAATTAACTTGAACTGCATATTTGGTAATGGGCTTTACCATTTCCACAATTTTAGTTTCCTGAAAACCAGTTTGTCGAACGTTGGCTCCAATAAATTCGCTGCTTTCCGACTTATTGACTTGCCCTGTAATGTGAATGGATGGAATAGAATCAAAATAGGAGCATGCAATACCAGTAATCAAATTAGTTGCGCCAGGGCCACTTGTAGCAACCGTAACACCAACTGTTTTATTCACCCTCCAACAGGCATCAGCAGCCATTGCAGTAGATTGTTCATGGTTAAAGCAAAAGTAGTCTACTTGCTTATTTCTTCCTATGGCATCAATAATAAAAGCACACGCTCCCCCTTGCACCAAAAAAAAATTTTTCGACCCCCTTTGTCTTAAAAATTCAACAATATATTCCGCTCCTGTCATAAAATTTAAAATATTAATCTTGTGGGGCCGTATTGCTCAAAACACTATTTTGCTTTATACAACACGCTTTTCACCGCGTCATTAATACGCGCAATGCTAGGTAAAGCCTCATTAATTAAGTTCATTGCGTAAGGCAGCGGAACATCTCTTGATGTTACTCTTTGGATGGGCGCATCCAAATAATCAAACGCTTCATGCTGCACTTTATAGGTGATTTCGCCTGAGATAGAAGCCAAAGGCCAAGCCTCTTCAACTATCACCAAACGATTTGTTTTCTTAATAGAAGTGTAAATAGCATCGTAATCAATAGGACGAACCGTACGCAAGTCAATCACCTCAACACTAACGCCTTCCTTCTCCAATTCAACACAGGCCGCCAAAACAACGTGCACTATTTTTCCAAAAGTCACCAAAGTAACATCTGTTCCCTTTCTCTTAATATCAGCAACTCCAATAGGAATAAGATATTCACCCTCAGGCACTTCACCTTTGTCGCCATACATTTGTTCCGACTCCATAAAAATCACTGGATCGTTGTCACGAATAGCCGATTTCAACAAACCCTTAGCATCGTAAGGAGTTGACGGAACAATTACCTTTAAGCCTGGAGTATTTGCAAACCAGCTTTCAAAAGCTTGAGAATGCTGAGCACCCAATTGCCCAGCAGAAGCTGTTGGACCTCTAAATACAATAGGGCAATTGAATTGCCCTCCCGACATAGAATATACTTTCGCAGCCGAATTGATCACTTGATCAATCGCCACCAAAGCGAAGTTAAAAGTCATAAATTCTACTACCGGACGCAAGCCATTCATTGCTGAACCAACTGCTATTCCGGCAAAACCCAACTCAGCGATAGGGGTATCAATCACTCGTTGTTCTCCAAATTCCTCCAACATTCCCTGACTTACCTTGTAAGCCCCATTGTATTCGGCAACTTCTTCACCAATTAAATACACTTTGGAATCTGCACGCATCTCTTCGTTTAAGGCCTCACGCAATGCCTCTCTGAATTGTAATACTCTCATATAAAATTTTTAGCGGGGCTAAAATAAAAATAATCTCTTACAATAAAGAATCAGCGGCTCCTTCTTTTAAATTATGAGTGCAACAACAGCTATTTTAGGTAAATTTGAATCTGTATCCAACAAAAAAAAACAGCCATGCACTTGATCGACCTTAGCCATACCATTGAAAACGGATTAATCACCTACAAAGGATTACCAGCCACAATTATTTGCGATTTTTTATCACGGGAAAAATCGCGGGAATTTTACGAAGAAGGCACCGAATTTCAAATTGGCAAAATTGAAATGGTGGGGAATTCAGGCACCTACATTGATTGTCCTTTTCACCGCTATGCCGATGGAAAAGATTTGAGTGAGATCGCACTCGATAAATTCGCGGATTTAGATGCCCTTGTAATCACGCACGACTACCTAAAAAACGGACTGGCGATCGATAAACAAGTTTTTCAAAATTTACACTTACAAGGAAAGGCTGTTTTGGTGCACACCAACTGGAGTCAGAAGTGGAATACAGATGCTTACTTTGAAAATCATCCACACCTAACAAAGGATGCTGCTGAATATTTGGTGCAACAAAAAGTGAAATTAGTGGGAATTGATTCCTACAATATTGACAGTACCAAAACAAATCAACGTCCCGTTCATTCCATACTTTTAAAAAACGAAATATTAATCGTCGAGCACTTGACCAACTTGAATCAATTGCCATCGAATACGTTTACATTTTCAGCCGTACCACCAAAGATCAAAGGAATGGGCACTTTTCCAGTAAGAGCCTTTGCGAGAATAGTTGTTTAATGTACAATAAATGAAATCAATGTTTTTATGTTCAGGACGATAGATCCTTCCTTCGTCAGGAAGACAACTACTCTCAAGCAACTCTTATTTACACTCTGGCTGTCTTCCTGACATTTGATATTAAGAGAAGAAACGAAGTTTCGGTCTTAAAAGGATCTATCGCACTGGTAATAAACCAAAAAAAAAATGTACCAAACCCACGATAAATAAAGTTCATTCTCAATTTTATTTATCTTCATTCGCTTCACCTAAACTAATCACAATGATTGCAAAAACCCCATCTCCTCCCTACTACGCAGTAATTTTCACCTCTGTCCGAACCGAGGCAGATAACGACTACCATCAAACCAGCAAAAAAATGTTTGAATTGGCCCATCAGCAAGAAGGATTTTTAGGTATGGAATCGGTAACAGGAATAACAATTTCTTATTGGAAAGATTTGGAATCCATTAAAAAATGGAAAGAAAATACAGAGCATAAAGAGGCTCAGCAAAAAGGAAAAACGGAATGGTATAAATCTTTTAAAACGAGGATTTGTAAAGTAGAAAGAGATTATGATTTTAATAAATAACAGCAGATGAATTTTCCTATTCTTCAAACTCCCCACCTAACCCTCATCGAAATCAACGAAAAACACCTCGATGACTTATTTGAAATCTTTTCAGATCCAGAAACAATGGAGTTTTACGATTGTTTTCCTCATCAAAACAAAGAAAGGACAAGGCAAAATATTGAAAGCTCTACAACCGGCTATGCTGAAGGAAAAGGAATTCGCTGGGGAATAACTTTACTCGGAGAAAATAAAATCATTGGTACAATTGGTTTCAGGTGGAATCCTGAAAAGCATTTTGCAAATTTAGGCTATGACTTAAACCGGAAATACTGGAACAAAGGAATAATATCCGAAGCTATTCAAGTAGTACTCAACTATGCCTTTGAAACAGAAAAAATTCATAGAATAGAGGCCTTTACCTCTCCATATAATTTTGCATCGCACAAAGTATTATTGAAAAACGGCTTTGTCAAAGAAGGAGAATTAAGAGATAAAATGTTTTTCCGTAATCAATTCAATACGGTTTTTTCTTTTTCTAAACTGATAACAGATAAATAAATCTATGCAAACAATTGTAGAATGCACAAGCGACAAAGAACGCGACATCATCGGCTATTCCTTAAATGACTTCAATTTCAGTAAAGTACCAGCTATACTTTCCCAAACTTATTCCCTCTTTGATTTTGTATTGAAAAATGAAAAAGAGGAAGTGCTTCGAGGAATACTGACAATCTTAGGTCCTTAGGGCGGACTGGAAATAAAAATTTTATAGGTAAAAGAAGAATTAAGAAATAAAGGAGAGGGAACCCCTCTATTAAAAAAAATAGAAGAAGAGGCCATTCAAAAAGGAGCACAAATAGCTTTGCTGGATACCTTTGATTTTCAAGCCAAAGACTTTTATATAAAAAATGGCAATTCCATTTTCGGCCAACTGGATAACTTCCCGGAAGGTCTTCAGCGATATTATCTTTCTAAAAAGTTAAGCGTTTGATTTTCTCGCGCGTCTAGTTTACGCGCGCCATTCCCTCTCGGAGGAGAGGGGCGCGAAAGCCTTTGTGGGGAGGAGGGAGATGGACCCCACCTCCAATTAATCCATCTCCCTCCTCTCACACTTTTCAACACACCCCACCCCTCCGAGAGGGAAACCCAATGCCAAAAAAAAACTCATTTTTTTTCCATATTCAAAACCTTTTCCTTTTAGCTGCGTAAAGCCCCATAGTTGACCTATTCCTTTGACTCAAGTCACCTGAATAAACGGAACTTTTTTTTAACATTGAACAATTAAAATCTACAGTCGAATTATGAAGATTCTTGTTTGTATCAGCTCAGTGCCCGACACTACCACAAAAATTACTTTTGCGGACGGCAACACAAAATTCAACACTGCCGGCGTGCAGTTTGTGATCAATCCTTACGATGAATTTGGCCTTTCGCGCGCCATGCAACTCAAAGAAACCTTGGGTGGCAACGTTACCACAGTCACTGTTGGTCGCGCCGATACCGAACCTGTAATACGCAAAGCGCTGGCCATTGGTGCCGACGATGCAGTGCGCATCGATGCCGATCCAATGGACTCCTTGCAAGTGGCCACTGAAATCGCCAACTACGCCAAAGACAAAGGCTTCGACCTCATCATCACTGGTCGTGAATCTATTGACTATAACGGAGGCGCTGTACCCGGAATGATAGCCGAAATATTGGGCATCAACTCCGTTTCACCTTGTATCAAAATAGACATCGACGGCAACTCCGCCACCCTGCAAACGATCATCGACGGCGGCAAAGAAGTGCTGAAATCAGCCCTTCCTTTAGTTGCCGCAGCGCAAAAAGGAATGGTTGAAGAAAGTGAATTGCGCATACCAAACATGCGCGGCATCATGGCCGCCCGCAGCAAACCGCTGGAGGTTATCGCCGGCGCAGCCGCAGGCAACGCCAAGTTCAACAGCTTTGATTTACCAGCACCAAAAGCAGCTTGTAAAATGGTTTCGGCCGACAATGTTGAAGAATTGGTCAACCTATTACACACAGAAGCAAAAGTTATTTAATACTCTAAAAATATAAGATATGTCAGTATTGGTATTCGCTGAAAATTGGGACGGTGCTTTTAAAAAATCAACTTACGAGGGAGTAGCATACGCTGCTGGCCTTGCGCAAAGCGTTGGTGGAAATGTAACCGCAGTAGTCATTGGCGCAGTAAGCGCTGAAACAGCAGCAACACTTGGGAAATACGGAGCCGCTAAGGTTTTGCAATTCGACGGAAACGATGTGAACCATCAAGCAAGCGCAACTATTTTGGCACACGCTGCACAAGCGGCGGGTTCAAAATATGTGGTATTCAATGGTACATGGAAAAGCAAAAGCACCGCGCCGCGCCTGGCGATTAAACTCAATGCTGCAATAGCTACCGAAGTGGTTGAATTACCTTCTACCAATGCGCCCTTCATTGTAAAGAAAAAAACTTTTTCAGGCAAAGCTTTCGCCCACGTGGAATTGAATGCCGACGTTAAAATAATTGTACTTTCTCCCAATGCCTATGGCATCAAAGAAAACGAGCTAAGTGCCGCTGTTGAAAAAATAGCAGGAACGGGCAGCGACAAAGACGCTTCTTTGCAGCACGTGGAATACCAAAAAACTTCTGGCAAAATCAATTTGACCGAAGCCGAACTCGTGGTGAGCGCTGGCCGAGGAATGAAAGGTCCTGAAAACTGGGGAATGATTGAACAACTCGCTGAGGCTTTAGGCGCCGCTACTGCTTGCTCGAAACCCGTTGCCGACATCGGCTGGAGACCGCACCATGAACACGTTGGTCAAACAGGCATCGCCGTTGCACCAAACTTATACATTGCAATTGGTATCTCAGGAGCCATTCAACATTTGGCCGGAATCAGCTCTTCTAAAAAAATTGTGGTCATCAACACCGATCCCGAAGCGCCTTTCTTCAAAGCGGCCGACTACGGAATTGTGGGCGATGCCCTGCAAATAGTGCCCAAACTAACAGAAGCCATTAAAAAATTAAAAGGCTAAAAGACAACACAATGCCACTAAAGTAAAGACCAAAAATTCGATAGTAGATATCGTAATACTTTTTCCTTACTTTTGTTTTTTGTAAAATTTTGCCTTCTAAGGATTGATGAAGAAAATTAATTTAGACATAATAGGCTTGTCCTACAGTCAAACACAAACTGGCGCATACGCACTTGTGCTTGGCGAGCGCAATGGAAAACGCCGACTACCCATCATCATTGGTGGTTTTGAAGCACAAGCCATTGCTATTGAATTGGAAAAGATGACGCCCAGCCGTCCACTGACCCACGACTTATTCAAAACCTTTGCAAATACTTTTGACATCAACATCAAAGAAGTCATCATCTACAACTTGGTAGAAGGTATCTTCTTTGCTAAATTGATTTGTGAAAAAGACGGTAAGGAAGTAGAAATTGATGCGCGTACCTCTGACTCTATTGCATTGGCCGTTCGCTTCAGCTGCCCCATCTCTACCTTTGAATTCATTTTGGCATCAGCAGGGATTTTACTGGAAGACGAGCAGCAACCCAACGATGGCGAAAATGACGACGAAGATGAATTGGAAGACCCCATCGAAGAACTCTTGCAGGCAAGCAACAAAGACATTAAAACATTGCCCCTCGACGAGCTCGAAAAATACCTCGAAGAAGCCATCGCCATGGAAGATTACGAGCGTGCATCACAAATTAGAGACGAACTCAAACAAAGAAAAGCTTTATAAATGCATAGCTCTTGTGAGGTAAAATAAACAGGAGCTTTCCATTTGACCGATAAAAAAGAAAACGCGACAAATGAAACAATACCTCGATCTCCTGCAACACATCGTCATCAACGGAGCTTCAAAAGAAGACCGAACGGGAACAGGAACCATCAGTGTATTTGGCTACCAAACGCGCTTCGACCTCAACGAAGGTTTTCCGCTCATCACCACAAAAAAATGCCACTTGCGCTCCATCATCCACGAGTTGCTGTGGTTCTTGCAAGGCGACACCAACATCAAATACCTCAAAGAAAACAAGGTGTCTATTTGGGACGAATGGGCCGATGAAAACGGAAACCTCGGACCAGTATACGGCTACCAGTGGCGCTCATGGCCCACACCCGACGGCCGACACATTGATCAAATCAGCAACTTAATTCAACAAATAAAAAGCAATCCCGATTCGCGCCGACTCATCGTTAGCGCGTGGAATGTGGGTGAAATTGAAAAAATGGCACTTCCACCCTGCCACGCTTTTTTTCAATTTTATGTTGCCGACGGAAAACTGTCGTGCCAACTCTACCAACGCAGTGCCGACGTGTTTTTGGGTGTGCCCTTCAACATCGCGTCATACGCGCTTTTGACGATGATGGTCGCGCAAGTATGCGACCTTAAACTTGGTGATTTTGTGCACACATTTGGCGACACACATTTGTACAAAAACCACTTAGAACAAACGAACTTGCAACTGTCGCGCGAACCACGTACATTGCCTACCATGAAAATCAATCCGGCCGTGAAAGACATATTCAGTTTCAAAATCGAAGATTTTGAACTGCTCGGTTACGATCCACATCCTCACATTAAAGCGCCTGTAGCGATATGAAAGTATCTGTCATCGTCGCAGCAGGATTGAACAATGCCATTGGCAAAGACAACACCTTGCTGTGGCACCTGCCTTGGGATATGAAATACTTTAAAGAGCGCACCACAGGTCACCACATACTTACTGGCCGCAAAAACTACGAGTCGATACCCGAAAAATACCGTCCTCTTGCCAGTCGCACCAACATGGTCGTAAGCCGAAATGCCAATTTACAAATCGACGGCTGTTTGGTTTTCACCTCCATCAAAGCTGCGATTGACTGCGCCCTATCCAAAGGCGAAAAAGAACTATTCATCATCGGCGGCGGCGAAATTTACAAGCAGGCCTTAGAACAAGATCTCGTTACGCACATCTACCTCACCCGTGTACACGCAAGTTTTGAAGCCGATACTTTTTTTCCTGAAATCGACAACAGTAAATGGAAAATACTCTCGGAAATTTTCTGCCAAAAAGACGAAAAAAACAAGTACGACTGTACTTTTTACGAAATGCAGAAAATAGGCTAAGTAGTTTACCGTTCGTCCTAAATTCAGGCCTGCAACATTTCACGCAACAACTACGCTCCTTCAATGACGCAAAAAAAATAAGCAAAAAACCTGCGCGCCAAAAAAAGCTAACCTTTTGCCCATCTTTTTCGTCTAAGTTCTACCTATCTTCACTTATGAAAAATTTGTTACTTGCCTTTTTTAGCCTCGTACTCTTAAGCTGTGAAACAGCAAAAACCAATACAGAGCTAAACTCCTGTAAAGACAACGCTTTGGCTGAAGTCATTTACCTTGATGTGTACAAGCAATCGCAAATTTATTTGAACCTCTTTTTAAGCAAACAATCTCCTTCTGATACCGCCATTAAATTCATCAGCACCGCAAACCCCAACAGTATTGTCTTTCCTTTTGCCCTCACCGTGCAATTTGGCAACAAAGACCTGTTGGGCAGCGACAACAAATTTAGAAGAGGCGCCATGACCCTCACTGTCAATGCAGCGAGCTACGATGGCACCTTACTTTCCATTGATCAAGTTGACGTCACTTTTGAAGATTTTTACCTCAACCAATCCAATGTGCTCGGCACGCTCACCCTTGTCAACAACGGCAAAAACAGCAAAAACAATTACAGCTTCAACCTCAACGTAAGCAAGGGTATTGTCATCAACAGCAACGGCACCATGTCGTGGGAATCTCTTAAAACCCTTGAAATGACAGCTGGAGCAAGCACACGCAGCAATATTTTAGACGATACCTACCTGCTCAGCGGCAGCGCCTCAGGCAAAGATTTTAAACTTACCGACTATAGCACCAACATCGCTACCCCAATGACCATTGACCCCAATTGCCGCTGGTTCATTTCGGCAGGCATCACCACAGTCGAACCCAACAATCTCGATGTACGCAATGTGAACTATGGCCTGGCCGGAAACTGTACAGGACAAGTAGAGGTGCAAATAAAAGAACAAAGCCTCAATTTTTCAATGCAGTAATTTCTGCGAATTTCTGCGGCACAATCTGCCTTTCCTCTCAGCGCAGAGGGCTGTGATCGCCTTTTGCGGGCAGGAGCGAGATGGACTTTCTGCCAAAACACAATCCCTTCCTTTGAAGTTTTAAAATCCCCTTCCTTTTGGTATCTTTGGCCCTTGTAAATAAAGACGGGTGAGCGTATTACAAGTCTTCAATGATCAACACAAAGTACAACAGTATGAGTAAAGAAATGTCACTGGAAGACTTATCCAGCATCAAAGGCGCAACGGCTTCAAAGGCTGTGGACGCGCTTTTCAGCAGCATTAAAAATGCGGCGTTGCCTACCGAAAGCAACGACTTCAACGCCACACACGCCGCCGATCTCGATGACCTGCGCGACGACGAAGTGCACGCCAGTTCAGATTTGGAGAAATCCATTATCAAACAAAATTTTCCAAAAGAGAAAAACGGCTATTTAGTAGTATCCAAAGTAATAGAGAATTAATGGCTTCACAAATTATACAACTGCACGAAAAGCTCGTTAGCAAAGAGATTTCTTGCACGCAACTCATCAAAGAAAAATTAAAGAGTCTGGAACAAAACCAGTACAACTCCGTTAATTTTTTACTCGCTGAATCGGCATTGGCTAAAGCTAAAATCGTTGACGATAAAATCGCGAAAGGCGAAAAAATTGGCGTGCTCGAAGGCATTCCCTTCGGCGTTAAAGATGTTTTTATGTTGCAAGGGGAACACGCTTCTGCAAGTTCTAACTTCCTTAAAAATTACATTGCGCCCTATACCGCAACAGCGATTCAAAAGCTGATCGACGCCGGAGCAATTCCACTTTGTAAAGAAAATGCCGATGCTTTTGGTCACGGAAGCACCAGTGAAAATACTATTTTCGGCGCCGTTAAAAATGCACACAACGACCAATTGGTGGGTGGCGGTTCAAGTGGCGGAAGCGCAGTGAACGTAGCGAAAGGCTACACTGTTTTTTCTATTGGTGGTGACACCGGTGGTTCTATTCGTCAGCCTGCTGGCTTCAATAAAGTTTACGGACTAAAACCAACTTACGGTCGCGTTTCGCGCTTCGGACTCATGGCCTACACTTCGTCTACCGACTGCGTTGGACCAATAGCTTCGAGCATCGAAGACATTGAAATTGTAATGAATACCATCAGCGGTAAAGATTACCACGATCAAACTACATTCGAATCTACTCCCATCACTTTGAACTTTGATCCTGGAACCTTGAACTTCACTGTTGGCTACTACTCCGACTTCATCGACAACAAAGGATTAGATGCCGATATCAAAAAAGATTTCTTAGAAGTCATCGAAAAAATAAAAGCAAAAGGCATTAAAGTAAAAGCATTGAACTTCGGTTCTACCGACAGCTTAGTGTCAACATACTACGCACTGGCAATGGCTGAAACTGCATCTAATCTTGCGCGCCTCGACGGTTCCATGTACGGTGAACGCGCAACTGCCGACACGCTAAAAGAAAGCTATGCCATCACGCGCTCTGAAGGATTTAGCGAAGAAAGTAAACGCCGAATCGTTGGCGGTAATCAAGTGTTGTCACAAGGACACGCCGATGAAATATATTTGAAAGCTCGCGCACTACGCAGTCAAATAATGACACACTTCGACAAAGATTTTACAGAAGTGTCAGTGATACTTTCTCCCGTTTCTCCAAGCACGCCGCCACAAATTGGCAGCAGCTTGAAAGATCCATTGGCGATGTACCTCTCCGACATTTACACCATAGGTTTTAGCTTGGGCGAATTGCCTACGCTTACCGCTCCTGTTGGCACTGCCACAGGCATACAAATCACCACTGCTAAAAAGCAGGATGAATTGACTTTACAATTTGCGAAATTTTTAAAAGAAGTACTTTAATGGAAATCGATAAACTCACGCAGAAGCTCGACCACCTTGGTTTAGAAGTGGTGATTGGATTAGAAACGCACATCCGACTCAATACCAAAACCAAACTTTTTTGCGCCTGTGCGAATCAAGAAACGAATGAAGCCAATCAAAATATTTGCTCGGTATGTACCGGACAAATGGGCGTGCTTCCGTCCATCAACAAAGAGGCAATACGCAAAGCCATCGTGTTTGGTAAAGCAGTGAATTGCGATTTTAAAAATGAAGTGATTTGCTGGGATCGTAAACACTACGAATATCCCGATCAACCGAAAAATTTTCAGTTAACTCAATTTCAAAAACCCATCATTCCCAACGGCGAAGTACAGTGCTACAGAGAAGATGGGACTAGCTTTTCAGTGCAACTAGAACAAGTGCACTTAGAAGAAGACGCGGCGAAATTGATGCACGAAAAAACACAGACCTTAGTCGATTTCAACAAGAGTGGTGTGCCGCTAATTGAAGTGGTGACCAAGCCTTGCATGCGCGACATGAACGACGCATCGATCTACGCACAGTACCTACAACGCATCGTACAAAACTTAAATATCTCTGAAGCGAACTTAGAAAAAGGTGAATTTAAATCGGATGTCAGCGTATCTATTCGCAAAAAAGGGACTGACACTTTAAACGCGCGTACCGAAATAAAAAACCTCAACTCTTTCAAGTTTATGATAGAGGCGATGGAAGAAGAAGTGAGCAAACAGTTAGAATACTACGAACAGCACAATGAATTCCGTCCCGACCAAACCACAGTGCTTTTCGACGCCGATTTGAAGAAAACCAAAACGATGCGAAAAAAAGAATTCGCTGCCGATTACCGCTTTGCGCTCGAGCCAGATATTCCTTTTGTGAACATCAAAAAAGAAGTTGCAGCAATCACCGTCGACACTAGCTTACTGCCTTTCGCAATCGAAACTACTTTAATTAAAGGTGGTGTTCGTCCGCAAGACGCTAAGTTTTTTACTGCCGATGCCGAGCGCTCACAACTATTTTTAGGCATCAATAAAAAATTAAACGCCCCTGCATTTATCGCCAAAACATTGGCGAATAATTTGAAGCCTGAAGATTATTCAAAAATATCAGTGGACGTATTGAGCGATATTTTAGCGCTCTACAAAGACGAAAAAATTACCATTATTCTTTTGCAAAAAGCATTTGAGGAATTGATCGCTTCTGCAGCTTTCGACTACAAAAAATATTTTGCCGACAATACCATTTCCGACGATTCACTGCACCAAAGTATCGCTGCCGCGATCGCTGAAAATGCTGAATTGGCGGCCGAAATCAAAGGTGGCAACGAAGGAAAAGCCGGAATTTTAGTGGGCAAAGTATTGGCAAAAGTGGGCAAAGGCGCGAACGGAAAATTAATTCGCGAAATTATTTTGCAACAACTTGCATCTGGCGACAGCGCAGTTTTAGTTGCCGAAGAAGAACAAGAAGAAGGCGCAGTGAAAAAAGTTTCTGCTTCGCAAGAACGCGACGACGAAGCTGCAGTTCGCGCTGTCCCTGTTATTATAAAAGATGTTTACCGCACGCACATTATTCCACAAATTACGCAAGACTCCATCTCACAATCAGTAACGCTTTCTGGCTGGGTATCCAGCGTACGTGACCACGGTGACCTAGTGTTCATCGACTTCCGCGATTCATCGTACGAAGTATTGCAGTTGAGTTTGGGTCGCGAAAATTTCGCGAATTTAGAAACCTACGCCAAGCTGAAACCTGAATCGGTAATCATGGTCACAGGAAATATAATTCCGCGTGGTGAAGACGATTACAACTCCAGCATCCGCACAGGAAAACTGGAAATGGAAGTTAAGGAAATTGATATTTTAAACTTAGCGAAAACGCTTCCTTTCGAAATTAAACGAGCGGCTAAAACAAATGAAGCAACACGATTGAAATACAAATTTTTAGATCACAGAAGTGCAGAAAACAGAAGTGCAATAATCAATCGTCACAAGGTAATTAAGTTATTACGCGACATTCTCGACAGAGAAGAATTTCTTGAAATTGAAACTCCGATCTTAACGGCAGGAACCGAAGAAGGTGCACGTGAATTCATCGTTCCAAGCAGAAAATTCGCAGGTTCTTTTTATACGCTTCCGCAGGCACCACAACAGTTTAAACAATTGTTGATGGTGGGTGGATTCCAAAAATATTTTCAAGTAGCAAGATGTTTCCGTGATGAAGATTCACGCGGCGACCGTCAGCCTGAGTTCACGCAACTCGATATGGAAATGGCTTTCCTCGGTGAGCAGGACATCATGGATCTCAACACAAAATTACTCACTACCGTTGTGCAAGATTTGTACAAAGACAAATGGAAAATGAAACCATTTCAAGTGATTAAGTATTGGGATTCTATGGAGAAATATGGTTGCGACAGACCCGATATGCGTTACGGATTGGAATTGCAAACCATCACCGACATCGTGAAAGACACTACTTTCCAGGTGTTCTCCAAACCTATTGAAGAAGGTGGCGTGGTAAAATGCATCAAGGTAGATGCCGAATACCAAAACAAAAGATTATCAAAAGGACAAATAGAAAAATTAACTGCCCTCGCGCAGGAAAATGGATTGGGCGGATTGGCGTACATCATCGTTAACGAAAACGATTTGCAATCGCCTATCATCAAATTCCTCGGTGAAGAAATTGCAGCCAACATCATCAAAACAACAAAAGCTAAGGTTGGAGACATTGTTTTCTTCTCCGCAGCATCTTATGCCACCGCGAACAAAGCGCTGGATCAGGTGCGCCAGGAATTGGGCAGAATGCTCAACCTCATCAACCCAAAAGAATTGGCGCCGGTGTGGGTAGTTGATTTTCCTTTCTTCGAAAAAACCGATGAAGGAAGATGGACGTTCACGCACAACCCTTTCTCTATGCCTAAAGTGAAAGATTTGGATAAACACATGAGCGGAAAAAATGTTGGCGACATCATTGCACAACAATACGATTTGGTTTTGAATGGTTACGAAATCGGCGGTGGATCAGTCCGCGCGCACAAATCCGAAATACTTGAAGCTACCTACCGCAACATGGGCTACAACAAAGACGAAATGAAAAAAAGCGTTGGACACATGTACGAAGCTTTCCAGTTCGGCGCACCACCACACGGCGGAATTGCATGGGGATTGGATAGGTTGATGATGATATTGGAACGCAAGGTTTCTATTCGTGAAGTGATGGCTTATCCTAAAACTGGTTCAGGAGAAGATTTGATGTTTAATAGTCCGAGTGTGTTACCGAGTAAAAAGGTGGAGGAGATGAATGTGAGGGTGATATAATAAACTAAAAACTTATAATAATGGCTAAATTTTTAACGACTAGATTAATTTCTTCCGAATTAGAAACTCTTATACAAGAAGCTGATAAGGTTCTCTATTTGGTGAGTCCATATTTAAAATTGTCAAAAGATTTTCAAGAGCTAATCAACTCGAGAAATAAAAACGAGAAAAAAACTATCATTATTTATGGTAAATATGAATTAACTCCTGAACAATTAAAATTCCTTACAGGATTAAGGCATGTCTATCTAAAATTCCATGAGAACCTTCATGCAAAATGTTATGTAAATGATACAAAACTAATCATTACCTCTCTCAATTTTTATGAATATTCAATGATTAACAATAAGGAAATGGGCGTTATATATGATAACACTATTCCTGCTGACCAAGAGATTTATTCAAAAGCTTTGGAACACGTAAAATTTATTGAAGACAATAGTAATGACAAACCATTTGAACTTTCGCTCGGAAATAATTCTCAGAATGCAAAAGTAGAAGCAAAAAAAGAAAAGGCTGCAAGTACAGTTAGTAATGATAGGCAAAAAGGCTATTGTATAAGAACAGGTTCTCCAATTGCTTTCAATATCGAACAGCCCATGACAGATGAAGCTTGGAAAACTTGGAGTAAATACAAAGACAAAGATTACGAAGAAAAGTTTTGTCATTTTTCAGGTGAACATGGAAAAAAAAGTGTAAGCAAGCCTATCTTGAATAAGAATTGGAAAAAGGCAAAAGAAACATTTAATCTAAAATAAAACCCATCAGTACTTAGATATAGGGGACGATATAGGGGACCGATATAGGGGACAGACGTAAATTAATCTAGCCGCACACAACTACCCCTGCTAACGCTCTTTTCACTACGCAAAGCGAGAGTAAAAAATAAATTCGCACATCAAAGAAATACCAATCACACAA
>Ga0114969_10000658_pt1 | contig 29931 bp, 24 predicted proteins | sample M_130807_MF_Meta_FD_87316 | JGI IMG/M metagenome (GOLD analysis project Ga0114969, IMG submission 87316) | Freshwater microbial communities from Lake Montjoie, Canada to study carbon cycling - M_130807_MF_MetaG | ecosystem: Environmental > Aquatic > Freshwater > Lake | place: Lake Montjoie...
TAATTAGTATTGAAGAGGATGGAATTCATTTAATACCAGAAACTAAACTAGATACAGCAGTGGAAGTATTGCCTACTACATAAGTGTATTAATTAAGTTAATATATTAGTTATTAGTAAGCATGTATTTTATAGGATACATTAGATAATAGAATTAAATTTTTAAGTATGAATAAGGAAGTCTATATCGTTGCCGCAGTAAGAACGCCCATTGGTTCTTTTGGAGGAACCTTAGGTTCATTATCAGCTACAGTCTTGGGGGGTATTGCCATTAAAGGAGCATTAGAGAAAGCAGGACTATCTAAAGATTTAGTGGATGAGGTTATAATGGGATCAGTTATTCAAGCAGGGCTAGGTCAGGCCCCAGCAAGACAGGCAGCAAAAGCGGCAGGTCTTCCCGATAAAGTTATTTGCACTACTATTAATAAAGTATGTGCTAGTGGAATGAAGTCCATTGCCATTGCTGCTCAAAATATAATGCTCGAAGACGCCGACATTATTATTGCAGGTGGAATGGAAAGTATGAGTAATGTTCCTTTTTATAATACGTCTCAAAGATGGGGTAATAAATATGGCGATACGGTAATGCAAGATGGTTTAGCAAAAGATGGCTTAGTGGATGCATACGATAAAGTAGCCATGGGTAATTTTGCAGATACTTGTGCCACAAAATACAGTGTTAGTAGAGAAGCGCAAGACGCATTTGCGGTGAATAGTTATAAAAAAGCACAAGCTGCAATGGAAAATGGATGGTTTAAAGATGAAATTGTACCTGTGGAAATTCTACAGAAAAAAGGAGCCTCTATTATTATAGATAAAGATGAAGAACCTTCAAAAGTAAATTTTGATAAACTACCACAATTAAATCCAGCCTTTAGTAAAGAAGGCACCGTTACGGCAGCCAATGCAAGTACCATGAATGATGGAGCAGCCGCTGTTGTTTTAATGAGTGCAGCCAAGGCAAATGAATTAGGTATAAAGCCAATTGCCATTATAAAAAGTTTTGCCGATGCAGAACAAGATCCAAAATGGTTTACCACTTCTCCTGCACTAGCGCTTCCTAAGGCATTAGCTAAGGCTAATATAAAAATAGAGGATATTGATTTTTTTGAATTTAACGAAGCCTTCTCTGTAGTGGGTATTGTAAATACAGAAATTTTAAAAATAGATTCTAGTAAAGTAAATGTGCATGGTGGGGCTGTTGCATTAGGTCATCCACTGGGATGTAGTGGAGCCAGAATTATGGTAAGCTTAATTCATATTCTTAAAAAGAATAAAGCAAAATATGGTGCAGCCGCTATTTGTAATGGAGGAGGAGGAGCATCAGCAATGGTGATTGAGCTTGTTTAAAATTCATTAAGCACGAACTGCCTGCTCTTCAATTTCTTCCATTTGAATGCCTCCATGACTTTCGTCGTAAACACAGTGGCCATTTTTAATTAACAATACCTGCGGTGATTCGTGTGACACATCAAAGCTTTCGGCAATTTCTTTTGAAATATTTCTATAGTTTAATAAGTCTAAATAGTGAAAATCTACATTATTAGGCGTAGCTGCTCTTTCTAATCTCGCTAGGGCCATTTTACTTATGCTACAAGTGGTACTATGTTTTAAAATCAATTGAGGTTTGGTAAAAGAAGCAGCTTTAATGGCTTCAATTTGATTGCTATCTATGATAGGATTCCATTGCATAAATTCTAAATTTGAATGCAAATTTAAGCATTAAAATGGAACTAAATAAATATCTAATCATGATTTTAGTTGGTTAGATTAACTAACTTTACACTTATAATAAATTATATGCGTTTACAACTTAACAGGGCTATTTGTTTTATTGATTTAGAAACCACAGGCATTAATGTAAGTACCGATAGAATTGTAGAAATTGCTATTGTAAAAATTATGCCTGATGGGACTAAGCAAGTAAAAAGAAAGTTAGTGAACCCAGAAATGCCTATTCCGAAGGCTGCATCGGATGTGCATGGTATTTCTGATGAAATGTTGAAAGACGCACCCACATTTAAGCAAATAGCCAACGAAGTAAAACAGTTTATTGAAGCCTCAGATTTAGCAGGCTATAATAGCAATAGATTTGATATTCCCATGTTAAATGAAGAATTTTTAAGAGCAGGTATTAACGCCGATATTGAAAACAGAAAATTATTAGATGTACAGAAAGTGTTTCATATGATGGAGCAAAGAACCTTAACTGCTGCTTATAAATTTTATTGCAATAAGAGTTTAGAAGATGCCCATAGTGCTGAAGTGGATGCTACTGCTACTTGGGAAATTTTGGAAGCACAGTTAGAGAAATACCCACAAATTGGTAATTCTGTGGAATCTATTGTGAAATTTACGGGAGAAGATGAAATAATTGATTTTGCACGCCGTTTTGTCTTTGAAAATGGAGTGGAAGTTTTTAATTTTGGTAAACACAAGGGCAAGCCTGTAACTCTAGTACTTAAGGAGGAGCCACAATACTATGATTGGATGATGAAAGGCGATTTTGCCCTTCATACCAAGCAAAAATTGACTGAAATACTCAATAAGTCCATTCTGCATAAGTAGGAATTAGTTTTTTGCCTTTTTTTCGTATTTTTATACGAATAGCCCCCAGTTATAGTGAAAAAAATTGTTTTAATACCCACCTACAATGAAAAAGAGAACATCACTGCTATTTTACATGCAGTGCTTGGACTCTCTTCGGATTATCATGTCCTTATCATAGACGACAATTCACCTGATGGAACAGCAGCCATTGTGGAGTCACTAATGTCAAAATTTCTAGAGCGTTTATTTATTTTAAAGCGCCCTGGTAAACAAGGTTTGGGTACTGCCTATATTCAAGGTTTTAAATGGGCTTTAGATAATAACTATGATTATATTTTCGAAATGGACGCCGATTTCTCCCATAACCCCAACGATTTAGATAGATTATTAGCAGCTTGCGAAGAGAGAGGGGCGGATGTTGCTATTGGGAGCAGATATGTAAAAGGAGGAGAAACAGAAAACTGGCCATTAGATAGAAGAATTTATAGTATTGGAGGTTCGGCCTATACAAGATTAATTACGGGTATGCCAATCAAGGATCCTACAGCGGGCTTTATTTGTTATAAAAACAAAGTACTAGCCGATATTAATTTGGACTCCATTCATTTTATTGGATATGCATTCCAAATTGAAATGAAATTTGCAGCATGGAAATTAGGCTATAAGATTAAAGAAGTGCCTATTACATTTGTAGATAGAAAAATAGGAATTAGTAAAATGTCCAAAGGTATTATTAAAGAGGCGATGTTAGGTGTTCTTAATATGCAGTGGCAGTCATCCACTGGAAGCTTTATTAAAATAATAAAACGCATTCGTGTCAACTTTTAAGAAGGCCTTATTACAATTGCATGTTTTTGTTTTCTTAGCAGGACTTACCGGATCTTTAGGTTTTTTAATTAAGCTCAATGGTTTAGTTTTAGTATTTTACCGCATTCTTATAACTGTTATTGTGTTATGGGTATTGGCTTTATTTAGAAAGAATATTCATTCGTATAATCTTAAAACAAAATTATCCTTACTAGGTACTGGTGTTATTATTGCACTTCATTGGGTTTGTTTTTACCAAAGTATTAAACTTGCGAATATATCTATTGCCTTGGTTTGCTTTTCTAGTACTAGTTTGTTTAGTTCATTTTTAGAACCATTGTGGAAACATGCTAAATTTCAATTTAGTGAGATACTCATAGGTTTATTAAGTTTATTGGGCATATTACTCATTTTTCATTTTGATACCCAATTTAGACTTGGAATTATTGTAGGATTATGTTCAGCTTTTTTTGCAGCAATTTTTTCTATCATTAATAAACAATTTACTAGTCATATTGATGTACAAACCATTCAATCCTATGAAATGACAGGAGGCTTATTATTTTTACTTCCTTTGGTATTATTACTAGGATACAATACAGGATTTAATTCCATAGGGCTTATACCAACATCAATGGATTGGTTTTGGTTATCAATATTAGCCATAGCTTGTACTGTATGGTCAACGCATCTTATGCTATCTTCCCTCAAACATATTAGCGCCTTTACCTTAAATGTAACTTTGAATTTAGAACCTGTATATGGTATTATACTTGCCTTTATCCTTTTTAAAGAACAAAAACAACTTGGACTTAGTTTTTACGCAGGTATTGTATGTATTATCTTATCTGTGCTTATACAAATGAGAAGGGTGGTGAAACAACAGCGTATTCAACAAGCCTAAATTAATGATGGCTTTATAAAATGAATATAAAGTACAATTAGAATTTGTTAAAATTAATTATAATTTATTGAGAGAATTATTAGAACTCAAAAATAAATCCTACTGTAGGCGTTACAAAAATGGTATTGTTTTCGTAAAAAGAAGGTTCGGCATTAGAGCCATCTTTTTTAAGTGCTAAGCCATCGGTTGTTTTAAAATTACCATTTGCTTCATAAGAAAATATATAATAGGGAGGAGATACGGTTTTAGCTCCATACCAATTGGTAACATCTATATAAAAATCAAATGTCGATTTCTTATAATTGTATTTTTTATCTAATCGTAAATCGCTTGATTGAAAGGCTCTATTGCGTAAGGTGTTTAATTTAGAGTAGTCAAATATGCCTGTGCCTAAGGTGGCAAAGTTTAATTTACTTAAATTCATATCATAAGGAGTATAGGGAGCACCACCTTGGTACCTGAATTTAATACCTAATTCCCAGTTTTTATTAAACTTATACCCGCCTGTTAAACTTAGTAAATGAATATTTTCCCAGGCGCTAGGAATATATTTCCCTTGAATATCGGTATAAGAACTTCTGAAAAAGCTATAACTAGCCACCCCAAAGAAACGCTTGGTTAATTTTTGTTGAGCAAATAATTCAAAACCATAAGTTTTTCCAAAGCCAATGGTAGAGATAGCCTCATTGCCTAAAATATTAAAGTCGGCACCTAAATTAGACAAACTAATCCCTTTTTCTTTGCTAATAGGTACTCCTGTATATCTTTTATAAAAAACTTCAGCTGTAAAACGAGTCGATTCAGACTTTAAATATTCAATACCCGTTACATAGTGGAAGCTTCCAATATAGCTAGCATCTCTATTTAAATAATTACCCGAGGCATCTTTAAATCCTAAAGAAGTATTAGGGGCAAGTTTGAAATACTGACCCACAGAGGCATTCCAAGTAAGTTGATCCGATAATACAAAGCTTAAACTAATACGTGGCGATATTTGACGCATAATTTGATTACCCGTATTGGTAAAACTGTTACCGTCTTTTCTTATACCAGCACTAATACCTAATCTATTATTAAAAGCTCTTTTACCCATCTGAAAGAAAGCACCATATTTTTTATAATTAAAACTAGTATTATAACGAATATAGGTCTTAGGACCTGAGAGGGGAATAACCGAATTAGGAGATAAATTAATAAATTTCATGACTTGATACGTGCTATTATCATAGTTTATATCTGCTAAATTAACTCCAGTGGTGAATTTAATACCTAATAAGCTTTTAGATATGTCCCATCTTAAATTGTTGCCAATGTCATTAGAATTATAATCAAATGTTTTTTCTCCCTTATCGGGGATTAAATTATTTTCATATTTTTCATTAACATTATACAAATTATTCTTACTTATTGCTAAATTCCAATATCCTTTTTTAATTAAATGCTTTAAAGTAACACCCATTGTATAACTCCATTGATTTATAGAAGGGCCTGAATTTAAAGCATAAATTTTTTCAGGTGTAGCATTTCTAGGGGTTGCAAATGCAAATTCATCAATGGCGCCCACGCCTAAGATGGTTAAAGTGGTTTTAGGGTCGATGGTATGCGTTACCTTAAACTGAAAATCCCAGAAATTAGGACGTATAGGCAAGTCTAATACATGAAATAAATATTGTAAATAACTGCGTCTTGCAGATACTAGAAAAGTTGTTTTCCCATTTTTTGATAAGGGGCCTTCAAAAGTACTGGCAAACTCTGTGGCACCCATTCTTATATTACCTTGTACTTTATCGGTATTGCCTCTTTTTTGTTTGAACTCAAATACGGAAGAAAGTGCGTTATCGAATTTAGCATCAAATGCAGAGGAAGATAATTTTACCTCATCAATAAAGGATACATTCAAGATACCTTGAGGACCACCCGCACTGCCTTGGGTGCTAAAATGGTTTATTACAGGTATTTCTATGGCATCTAAATAAAATACATTTTCATTAGGGGCACCCCCTCTTACAATAATATCATTTCTAAAACTAGCTCCTGTCGAAGCAGAGCCTGTTACCCCTGGTAAAGACTGCACCACTTTAGAAATATCAAAATTACTACCTGGGCTAGATTTAATCTCTTCTGAGCTTAGCTTTTGAACGCTTAAAGGAGTCTCTAAAGTAGCTGCTCTTACCGTTTTTCTATTACCACCCACTTTTACTTCTGCTAATTGAAATGACTCGGGAATTAATTCAATGGTATTACTGACTTCATTGCCAGAGCTAACTATAACATTAAATAAAGTAAGGGGGTAGGAACCTATGGAAATAAACTTTATTTGGTATTGCCCTGTAGGGATTGATTTTATAACATATTTACCATTGCTATCTGTGATAGCTGAATAGGGGGTATTTAATACCTTGACTGAAACCCCTGCAATAGGAAACTGGGTATTTTTATCAACCACCCAACCTGATATATTACCCTTGTTTTGACCAAAGAGTAATGAAGTAGAAATTAGTAGGCAGGCGGCCAGAAAAATACCTTTCATAAAATAATTTAAGTATGCAAATCTAAGTTAAAAAAGATTTCAAAACTATTAGTATATTACAATTGTTAAAAACCAATATATGAATAAAATAATACTATTTTTTCTAGTTTTTATTTGTTTACAAACTAGTGCACAGAAAAAGGAATTAGACCATACAGTCTATGATAGTTGGCAATCCATTAGAGAAACTTCCTTTCATCCTCAGGGGAAATTTATTACCTATACCATTAACCCTCAAGAAGGAGATGGAAATTTAATAATAAGAAATGTACAAACAGGTAATGAAATAAATATTGCAAGAGCTACTCAAGCCCTTTTTACTGAAAATGGTGAGTATCTCGTAGCTAAAATCAAACCCAGTTTTGCCGAAACCAGAAAGGCTAAAATGGATAAAAAGAAAGCAGATGAAATGCCCAAAGACAGTTTGGTCATTGTAGCCTTAGCTAATAGTAGTATTCAAAAAATTCCTTCTGTTAAAAGTTTTCAAGTGGCTGAACATGGAAATGATATTATTGTTTATTTAAAAGATAAAAAAGGAGATATTAGTAAAGAAGGTTCCGACTTAGTGATGAGAGATTTATCATCTGCTAAAGAAAAAACTTTCTCTAATGTATCTCAATATTTAATACATCCAAAAGCATTAGGTGTGGCTATGTATCAGGTGAAAACCAAACAAAAAGACGCACAAGTGGCTTTAGCTAATACTACAGATACTAATCTTAAAGTATTAACCAATAAGGTATATACGGCTACCAATTTGACTTGGGACGAAGAGGGAAAACAGTTAGCTTATTTGGTAGAAAAAGATAGTGCCGATAAAGCTCTACAAAAAAATTATTATCTAGCTTATTATACACCTTCAAAAGATGAAGCTGCTTCAATATTTGATAAAACTAGTAATGCCATTCCCATTAATTATACCATTGGAGGAGATAGAAAAATAAAATTTAGCAAATCGGGTAATAAACTAGAATTGGGTGTGCAACCCATACTGCCTATTAAAGACACTAGTTTACCTGAGTTCGAAAGAGTAAGTGTAGATATCTGGCATTATAATGATCCCATCATTCAACCTGCACAACAAAAAGCATTGGAAAGTACGTTAAAGAGTACAGAGCTAATTTTGATTGACACTAAAACAAAGGATGCTCATTATTTAGGTAAAATAAAAGATAGAGATATAATGACGACGGAGGAAGGTGATGGGGCCTTTGCCTATGCCACCATTGACTCAACTTATTTACTTGCTTCTCAATGGCAAGGATTTTCCTTGAAAGATATTTATGTCATTCAAACAAATAATGGCCAAAGAAAATTAATTCAAAAAGAGTGGAAGGGAAATATATTAAGTCCTTCATATAATGGTAACGCCTTGGTGTATTATGATGAGCCTCAAAAAAAATATTTTGCTTATAATGCTTTAACAGGAAAGACCACTCAAATTGCTAAAGACATTAAAACATCTTTATTTGACGAAGAAAACGATTTACCAGACGATCCAAATGCTTATGGTATTGCAAAATGGATGGAAAGTAATCAACAGTTAATTGTCTATGATAGATATGATCTTTGGTTGGTGGACGCTAATGGCATTTCAGCTTCTGTTAAATTAACTAATGGAAGAAATAATAAAATTATTTCAAGATTTGTAGAAACAGATAAAGACCGTAACACTTTAGCTAAAAATGCATCCATCTTCATTAAAGGATTTAGCGAAGTTGATAAATCTGAATTAGTTTCCGTATTAAATTTAGGCAACCTTTCGATGACCTTGGTCAATCAAGTACCTATGCATTTTACCACCATTATTGGTGCTGCACATTCTAGTGATATAGCAGTAATGCAAGAAGATGAAGTAAAATCACCTAGTTTATATTTATATTCTTTGGAGGCTAAAAAACAAAACCCATCTAGTATTGCTACTATCAATACACAACAAGCTTCTTACAATTGGATGAGCGCTCAAATTGTAAAATGGAAAGCGTATACCGGTAAAATAGCGGAGGGTGTATTATACTTACCTGAGAATTTCGATGCTAAAAAAAAATACCCCATGATTGTCTATTTCTATGAAAGAAATAATCAAACACTTCATAATTATTTAGCACCCGCACCTACACCTTCTCGATTGAATATTCCATTTTTTGCCAGCAGGGGCTATATCGTATTTGTACCAGATATTTGGTACAAAACAGGTTATCCAGGACAATCTGCCTATGATTATATCTTAAGTGGTACAAGAGCTATGATACAAAAAGGTTTTGTGGATAGTACCAAGGTGGGTTTACAAGGTCAAAGTTGGGGAGGGTATCAAATTGCTTATTTAATTACTAAGACCAATTTATACGCTGCAGCTTGGGCAGGAGCGCCTGTGGTGAATATGACAAGTGCTTATTCAGGTATTCGATGGGGGCCGGGTATTAGCCGTCAATTCCAATATGAGAAATCACAAACAAGATTAGGCGCAAGCTTATGGGAAAGACCCGATTTATATATAAAGAACTCTCCATTATTCTCATTGCCTAATATTAAAACACCATTAGTGATTATGAGTAATGACGCTGACGATGCAGTGCCATGGTATCAAGGTATTGAAATGTACAGTGATATGAAGCGTTTGAACAAGAAGGTTTGGTTATTGGTTTACAATAATGAAGCGCATAATTTAGTAGAGCGTAGAAATAGAAAAGATATACAAATAAGAGAACAACAATTCTTCGATAGTTATTTAAAAGGAGCACCCATGCCAGAATGGTTATCGAAAGGAGTGCCTGCAGTAATGAAAGGAAGAACCTGGGGTTTGAATTATTAAATTAATGCTAATTAAAATTGAAAAATTAAACTCAAAATTTCTAGCACTCATTGACATTAAAAAGCCCCGATATATCGGGGCTTTTTTTATACTTTTTTTATACTTAGTTTACACATATTGAAACCACTGTCTATTGGGATCCCAATTTTCAATTTCTTTACCCACAGCGGATAAGAATTTTGAACCCATGGCGCCATCTACAATTCGGTGATCATAGCTCATGCTTATAAACATCATATGACGCACAAGAATTGCATCGCCAGAAGTTGTTTCAACTACCACGGCTCTTTTCTTAATGGCTCCTAATGCAAGAATGGCTACCTGTGGTTGATTAATAATGGGTGTGCCCATAATACTTCCAAAAGAACCTACATTGGTAACAGTGAATGTTCCCCCTTGGGTATCGGTTGGTTTTAATTGACCATTTCTTGCAGCTTGCGCTAAATTATTAACCGCTTTAGTAATACCTACTATACTTAATTGATTAGCCCCTTTAATAACAGGCACTATTAAATTACCAGTAGGAAGGGCAGTGGCCATTCCAATATTAATATCTTTTTTAAGAATAATTTGATCGCCTTCTAAACTACAGTTAATCATTGGGAATTGCTCAAGCACAGTAGCAATTGATTCTAAAAACATGGGAGTATAAGTAATTTTAGTGCCTTCTCTTCTTTCGAATAAATCTTTTACTTTATCTCTCCATACAACCATATTGGTTACATCCACTTCCACAAAGGATGTTACGTGCGGACTGGTTTGAACACTACCCACCATATGCTTTGCAATTAACTTGCGCATACGATCCATTTCAATAATTTCAGTAGCCCCTGTCACAATTACCTCATGAGGATTCGCTAGTTTGGAAGAAGCAGAAAAATTAGCAGACGTATTTTCATATACATCTAATGGCTTATTGAGAAGAGGTCTTGTAGCAGGTTCATTTATGATTGGCTCCTGTATAGTTTGTGTAGTTTGCTCCTGTATAATTTGTTCATATACAATATCCTCCTTTATCATAGGACTTGGTGATTGAATACCCATTTTTTTGCGAGCAATAAAATCTAAAATATCTTTTTTGGTAATTCTGCCATTAGCTCCAGTACCATTAATATACTGTAGTTCATCCATACCTACACCTTCGTTCTGCGCAATATTTAAAACTAAGGGAGAATAAAATTTAGCTTCCACAACTAGATTTGTTTTAACCTCTTTATTTAATATAATTTCTTTTTGAATACTTGCTGTAGGAACAAATGGAACTTCTTCGATAGCAGCTGGTTCTTTAGTTACTATATTTTCGATAATAGTATCTAGTTTCTTTTCTACAATGGGGGCAGTAATAATAGGACTAGCTGTATTTGAATGCGCAGTAGTGCTAATTCTTGCTATAACCGTTCCAATAGGAACGACGCTATTTACTTCAAATAATATTTCTGTAATAGTGCCTTCTGTGGAGGAAGGAATCTCGCTATCTACCTTATCGGTAGCAATATCCAATAGTGTTTCATCCAATTGAATAGTATCACCTACTTTTTTGTGCCATTTTAAAATGGTCGCCTCCATGATACTTTCACCCAACTTAGGTAAAACTAGATCCACAATTGGCATATGAGTTAATTTTAGCAAAAATAAGACTAAATCTTATTGATAATTAATAACCTAAGTAAATTTATAGCCTGATTAGCCGTTACTTCTATATTCCTTAACCTGTCAAACCTTAGATAAAATACCTTGGAAACTACTTTTTCTTTACTTGCCACTCCCACCCAAACCATTCCCAATGGCTTTTCATCGGTTTGGCCACTCGGCCCCATTATACCACTCACTGAAATAGCATAATCTGTATTCATTTTTTTTCTTACCGCTAAGGCCATTTGTTCAACCGCTTCTTTACTTACTGCTCCCACCGTTTGTAAGATTTCAGTAGGAACGTCTAAAAATTCGGTTTTAATACGATTATCATAACTAATAATGCCTCCTGTATAAAACTGAGAAGAACCTGCATTTTTGGATAATAAATGGCCAATATAACCACCTGTGCAGCTTTCGGCAGTGGACACTGTTTGCTTTCTTTGTTTTAATAAATTACCCACCACTATTTCCATGGTTTCATCAGCGTCGGTCACTAAATATTCTTTAACAGCTTCCTTTAAAGCCTCAAATTGAGTATTTAGTTCCTTTTCTAAGGCTTTTTGATCTTGACTAGATCCGGTTAATCTAAGGCGAACCATTCCTACATTAGGTAAGTAGGCTAGTTTAATATTGGCAGGTAATGCCTTTTCAAAATGGGTAATATTTTCTGCTAAAAAGGATTCTCCAATACCTGCTGTTAAAAGTGTTTTATGCGCAATAAAATGGGAGGTAAATGATTTTTGGATAACTGGAATAACTTGATTTTCTGTCAGCCATCTCATCTCATGTGGTACACCGGGCAAAGAGAAATAATAAACACCTTCTTTTTTAAATAACATTCCAGGAGCAGTTCCTTTTTCATTAAATAAAACCTCACATACATCAGGCACTTCGGCTTGCTTTCGGTTTCGGTCAATCATGGGTCTTTTATGAATCGTCTCAAAAATATAGGTGATATGATCTAGACTTGGTTGATGCACAACCATTTTGCCCCCAAAATATTCATTGAGTAGGGGTTTGGTAATATCATCGGCTGTAGGCCCTAAACCGCCGGTGAGTATAATTATTTTACTTTTTTGGGAAGCTGTGTCTAAGGCATTAATTATATCGTTTTTGTTATCGCCTACCGCAATTCTACTGTTAACGGGTATGCCAATTTTCAAAAGGGCTTGCGCAATAAAGGCACTGTTTGTATCAATAACTTGACCAATTAATAACTCGTCTCCGATGGTAATAATAGTTGCTTGAATAGGGTTCATTGAGTCAGGGTTATAGGGTGCAAAGTAAACTAAAAAACAGCGGTTTTTATCTAAAATAAGAGCTTAGTTTTTCTAACATAGTTGCTGGCATACTAGCTCTTTTTCCCAGTTTATTGTCCATAAAATAAAGCTTCACTTTACCAATAGTTAATAATTTCCCTTCCTCGTTATAAATCTCCTGATCAAATATAATTTTATGTTCTGTAGGCAACTCTTTGATTTGGGATTTGATAGTTAGTAAATCGTCGTATTTAGCAGGTCTCAAATACTTAATATTTAATTCCACTACAGGTAGCATAATACCCATATCCTCAATGCCTTTATAGCTTATGCCTAGGTTTCTTAAGCTTTCTACTCTGCCTACTTCAAAATATTGGGCATAATTGCCATAATAAACCACATTCATAGGATCAGCTTCTGCATACCTTACTCTTACCTGGGTGTTGAATTCGTACATATTTTATTGTTATTGTTAACAAATTTACGAATGAATTCTGTTTTTCCACAATAAGGGGTAAATAAGCTTCGTTTTATAAGTAGAGCGTAATTTTAGGTAATTAATAAACAAGCAGCATGTTATCATTGAGCAATAGAATCGGGGGTCTTTTTATATTAATGATTTTTGTATTTCATGCAAAAGCTCAATATAGCCAAAATGCTAGTCTTTCAGCCCCCCTTTTCCAAAAAGGGATCAATGCATTACATCAAAAAGATACACTGGCTGCTTTTCAATACATACAATCGGCTTATCATTTTAAGTCAAATCAAGAAAATTTTAATAAAGACAACACAAGTGAGGATATTGATTATTACTACACCTACTTGTCACTTGTTTTACAAAAACCTGAAGCTGAAAATTTAGCCATTCAATATTTAAAATTATCTACTAACAAGATTTTTAATGCTAGGATGAACTTCTTTTTAGGGGACTATTATGTTAAAAAACAAAATACCCAGGAGGCCTTACATAGTTTTGATAAAGTAAGCATTGCCGATTTGAGCAATGAAGAACTGATTACCCTAAAATATCTACAAGGCTATTTATATTTTAAATTAGGTAATTGGGATAAGGCCACTAGTTTATTAAATAGTAGCAGACAGTTAAAGCAATCATTATATTATACCGATGCCAATTACTATGCAGGTTTCATTGCACTTCAAAAAAAGGAATTTTCTTTGGCTTTAGCATGTTTTGAAATTGCCAGTAATAATGAGGCTTATGCAAGCTTAACGCCTTTTTATATTAGTCAGATTTACTATTTTAATGGAGATATTGATGCTGCCATGGTCAATTGTGAAAAAGCTTTGCAATTAGAAGGGCAGTACTATAAGATCCAATTACAGCAGCTAATGGGGCATTTATTGTTTGAGAAAAAACAATATCAAAAAGCGGTTCCTTACTTAGCAAAATATGTGGCCGCACAAGACAATGTGGAAGTACAAGATTTATACCAACTTTCTTTTTGTTATTTCCAAGATCAACAATGGGAGAAGTCTATTGCAGGTTTTAAAAAATTAGCCAATGTGAATGATTCCTTAGGTCAAAATAGTATGTACTTATTAGGAACCGCTTATTTAAAAGTTAATGACAAAAATGGAGCTAAGAATGCATTTATGCTCTGTGCTTCAAAAAGTATCAATTTAGCACAAAAAGAAATTTCATTATTTAATTATGGAAAGCTACTTGTAGAACTAAAAGAGTACAGTATTGCGGTGACTGTTTTAGACAAGTTTATGGAAAACTATCCTCAGTCTATTTACTTTACTGAATCAAAATCTTTGTGGATTACTGCCTTAGCTTATAATAATAATTTTAAGCAAGCATTAGAGGCCTTTGTTTTAATTGAAACCCCAACACTAGAATTATTAAAAATATATCCGGCCATTTTATATGGATTATCCTGTAATTATATCAATGACGGGGAAGTAGAAAAAGCCTATGGATTATTGAATCAGTTAAGAAATGCGCCTTATAATGGTAATTATTTATCGGCTACTCATTTTTGGTTAGGTGAAATAAGTTATAAGATGGGCCTCGTTACCGATGCTATAAGCTATTTACAGAAATATATGTTGGATCCCATAAATAATGGAGAAGTCAATGTTACGAATGCCCGTTATATATTAGGCTATTGTTATTTAAAAAATGGAGCTTATCAAAAAGCTTTCTTACAATTTAAAGAAATAACAAGTATACTTCCAGGTGCAGCATTAGATCATTTTCAACAAGATGCCTATGTTAGAGTTGCAGATTGTCAAATGATGTTAAAGAAAATGAATGACGCCTTAGCAACTTATCAGCATGTCATAGATTTATCTTGGACTTATGCGGACTATGCTTTTTTACAAAAAGCTACTATATTAGGTGGGATAGGGAAGGTAAACGAGAAAATTAAGATGCTTACTGCTTACGAAACTATTTTCCCAAGTTCCACTTATATAAATGATGCAAGAATGGAATTGGCAGATACTTATGTAAGTCAAGAAAAGTTTCAAGATGCTATTGCGCCATTAACTAAAATTAGCTTGGATAAATCAGCGATACAATTTTATCCTCAAGCTTATTATAAATTAGGTATAGTTTATTTTAATTTGGATAAAAATCAAATGGCACTTAATACTTTCAAAGAATTATATGCAACCTATCCTAAATCTATTGAAAGTGAAAATGCCATTGAATATATACGTAATATTTTTATAGAGGATCAAACCCCAGAATTATACGTTCAGTTTATGAATGATTATGGACATCCTTTGACAGTCAATGAACAAGATTCTTTAATATTTAGGGCATCAGTGATTAAGTATGAGCAAAAAAGATATACCGAATCGGCCATAGGCTTTGGCGGTTATTTACAAAAATATCCCAATGGTAAGTACAGTCTAGAAGCCACCCATTTAATGGCAGAAATAGCTTATTCAAAACAAGCCTATGATACAGCCTTAGTTTATTTTTCAAAAATAGCAGATATAGCACCCAATGCCTATGCAGAAAGAGCTGCACTTATTGCCGCCCGATTAAATTATTTTAATTATCAAAATTACGATTTAGCTGAAAAATATTTTTCTATATTATTGCAAATTGCTACACAGAAAGAAAATAGTACTGAAGCCAATAAAGGTTTGTTAAGATGCCAATATAAAGCTAGGAAATGGGTAGATGCTAATAATATTGCCCAACAAATAATAGCCGATAAAAATAGTGCCATGGATGATATTGAAATGGCCAATATGACCATTTATCATCAAAAATTAATAGCAGTAGATACTAGTGCAGCAGTTCTAATACTAAATAAAGTCATTAAAAATGGGTCCAGCGTTATTACAGCGGAAGCTCATTACCAATTAGCCAATTTATATTTATTACAAAATAAGTTAAGCTTGGCGGAGAAAACTGCTTTTGATATTATTAAAAAACAAGCTTCTTATGAATTTTGGGTCACTAAAACATATATTTTATTAGGAGATATTTATGTTGCACAGAAGGATACATTTAATGCCATCGCTACCTATAAGAGTGTGGCCGATAATGCCACTATTGAACCACTTAAAATTGTTGCTGCTCAAAAGTTGAAAGAACTAACAGAAACACCAACAATTAAATAACCCATTATGAAGTATTTTTTAAAATATAGTTTTTTATTCATTTGTATTTTATGTTTCTTAACAGTGGGTAATACTCAGCAAACAAATAAGAAAAAAGCAAATATTACTGCCAGTAAAAAAGTAGCTACTAATAAGAAAAAGAAATCTGCTAAGGCAAATAAAAGTAAAAAGACAATTAAAAAGACAGATAAAAAGACAAGCAAGAAGACAAGTAAGAAGAAAACTGTTAGTAATAGCAGTTCAATCAATAAGATGAACAATAGTGTCCTGCGTAGAAAAAATACAGCTAATTTAAATATTGAAACCGCCGATTTATCTAAACTTTTAACAACTAATAATATCGCAACGCCCAAGCTTGATACGGTTCCTGAAAAAGAAGTGAGTATTATTTCAGCCTTTAAGCCACAGCTTAAAAATATTGCAAAATTAAATTTCACAAAAGCGACGAACCAAGCTGATACGACTTTTACATCGCTAAATTATCAAGTACCCACGCAAAATTTAAGCTTTCAATATAGACCTATCTCTTTAATCCCAAGATCTTATAAGGAAAAAGAGACTTCTTTTCCAGTTAATACCACTAATTTAAAAGTTGGATTCGGAAATTACAACAATCAGTTTTTTGAAGCTACCTATAATGCAGTGGATAATAATAAAAATTCACATGCCTTTGAAGCTAATTTTGAAACATCTAAAGGTACTCAATATCTTCAGCAGTATAACCATAAAAATTTTACCTATATTGGTAATATTAAAATAAATGAAAATAACGCTGTTCAAACCAATGTTTATTACCAAAATACGCAGCGCTACAGGTTTGGTTTAGTACCTGATAACAGTAGTTTATCCTTAGCTGCCTATGCACAACCCTTTTCGCTGTTTGGAACTTCTATTAAATGGGTGAATGAAAATTCAAATAGGCTACTTATAAATAAACTATTTAATCCCACTATTAAATTTGAAAATCTTAAAGGGCTTGCCTCTACCAATAATACATGGCTGGAAATGTTCAACCCCATAAGCTTTACATTAAAAGGTACTGGTAAACTTAATTTAGATTTTAGTTATAATTATAATAAGTATTCACATAGTAACTATGCAAATCAAACCAATTCAATATTTATAATACAACCCTCTATTGAACTAAATAAATGGAATGCTAATATTAAACTAGGTGTTAACCCTAGTTTCACTACTAAAGAATTTTCTTTGTTTCCCCTTATTCAATTTAGTAAAAAATTAAATGATACTAATTATTTATTAGTAGCGAATTGGCAAACTATTTTAACCAATAATAATTATGCTAGTCTTTCTATGATAAACCCATGGTTAGCAGCACCCACTATTTTAAAAATTACTACCCAAGAGAAAAAAGCATTAGATCTTTATATCAATGCATCTAAATCATTACAATACAGTTTTGGATTATCTTTAAATGATTATCGTAATATTCCTTTTTTTAATAGAATTAACAATGTTGCTAAATCTTCATTTTTTGGTTTACAATTTGAACCCGTTTTCGAATACAGAGCCATTACTTTAGAATTTGTTACAGCAATGCGTTATCAATTAAGCGATCAAGTCATTCTTAAAGCGAATGCAAAGTATATTCAGTTTAATTCTATCAAGGAAAATGTCAATGCTTGGGGTATTTTGCCATTGAATTTTAATGGAGCGCTTAGTTGGTATCCTAGTAAAAAATGGTCGATAGAGGGGAGTATGCAATATTGGTCTGGCGCTTCCTTCCAAAATGATGAGAATAATGCTTATGATTTAAAGAACACGCTGGTTTTAAACGCCTCCTTTAATTATCAATTAACCACACACTTGAAGGCCTGGGCAAAAGGGGAGAACTTATTGGATAAAAAGTATCAACGATGGGCAGAATATCCCTCTTTAGGAGTGCAATTAATTGCTGGTATCGTATATTCGTTTCATAAATAACTATGGAAAAAATACTTGAACAATATTTTATACAAAATAATGAATTAGTGCTTACTAATATTGGTACACTACATTTGAGTAAAAAGCCAGCCAATTGGATAGGAGATACCTTACATGCACCTGAATTAACTATTTTATTTTCAACTGATAAAAAGAAACCTGGCTCCCAATTTTATAATTTTCTAGCAGAGGCTTTATCTATATCTAACGAACAAGCAAATATTCAATTTGACCAATTCTTACAAAATAGATTTGAAGCTCAAGAGGCTAGTTTAGCTATTGGGAATTTAGGATGTGTAGAAAAAAATAAAACTGAGTATACATGGGTAAGTAATTTTATATCCAACCATTATTATAAAGACATTACCATTAGTCCCATTATTGCAAATGAAGAAGTGGAAAAACAAAAATCTATTCAATGGCAATGGATAGCACTTATTTTATCCATTATTGCAATAGCTGCTATAGTATTTAAATCTTTTTAAATATGATTGAAAATAATAAACAATTTTCACCTTGCCCCATTTGTAATAAAGAAGTTATTTCAACATTACTGTATACCAAGGATTATTCATTAACGGGGGAAGATTTTCAAATCATTCAATGTTCCCATTGTACCTTAGAATATACCGACCCAGCACCTAGTAAAGAAGACATTGCACCTTATTATAATTTCCCTTCTTATATATCACATACCGATTCAAAAGAAGGTTTTGTAAATAAAATCTATCATAAAGTAAGAAATCTTACACTTACACAGAAGACAAACTGGGTACAATCATTATTTACAGGCCATAAGGGTCAACTACTTGAAGTAGGCGCTGGTACTGGTGCTTTTGCGCATTCCATGTCGAAAAAAGGGTGGAAAGTGACTGCTTTAGAACCCGATGAATCTAGTAGAAACAAAGCACTTGAAAATTACAATATTCAATTACTACCCATTGAAAAATTGAATGATTTAGACAGCGCTAGTTATGAAGTTATTACTTTGTGGCATGTATTAGAGCATGTACATGATTTAAATGAATACATGAAGCTATTTCATAGATTATTAAAACCAAATGGTCGACTTGTTATTGCTGTGCCGAATTACACAAGCTATGATGCAGGTTTTTATAAAAAACACTGGGCTGCCTATGATGTTCCAAGACATTTATATCATTTTTCGCCTATGTCGATGCATTATTTAACCAAAAAACATAAAATGTTTATTGTGCAAAAACTACCTATGTGGTTCGATAGCTTTTATGTAAGCCTGCTAAGTGAAAAATATAAACAATCTGGAATGCTAGGAATGTTGCGCGCTTTTTTCATTGGTTGCATTTCCAATTTAGCTGCTTTACGCAATACAGACAGGGGAAGCTCTATTATCTATGAAATAAAAAAAATAGAGCAGGACTTTTAACGTAAACGAATTTCCACCAAAACAGGCCAACATTTTCCTGTTATAAAGAAAGTTTTATTCCTAGGCTGGTAAGCAATGCCATTTAGTACATAGCCAGCATCAATACTTAAAGGATTATATTGTACGCCCGCTTGAGAAAGTAAATTAGTAAAATCGATACTGCTTTTCACTTGCCCACTTGCTATATCAATTACTACTACTTCGTTACGACCATAGATATTTGCAAATAGTTGCCCATTTACATATTCTAGTTCGTTTAAATTACTTAAATAACCATAATTATTAAAGACCCCCAATGTTTTCTGTATGGCAAAATGAAGAGGATCTACAAAATAGATATTACTTTCTCCGGTGGATACAATTAAGCTAGTATCGTTATGTGTTAGTCCCCAACCTTCATAGGGCCAGTATAACTCGTTTATCTTTTTTAATGTTTTGGCATCGTAGACAAAAACTTTATGGCTTTTCCAAGTAAGTTGATAAATTTTATCTTGAAAAAGAGTACTGCCTTCACCAAAATATTCCTTATCTAATTTTACTTTACTACCTACTAGCTTCATATTGGTATCAAGTACTTGTAATATACTTTTACCTTCTAGGCCCGTGGATTCAATTAATTTATTACCAGTCCATTCCAAACCTTGTGTGTAAGCGCTTGTATCATGAGGGTAAACCTTTATGACTTCATATGACAAAGCAGTAGGGGCAGGTATAGCGTTCTCGTTACTAGTATCAGTATTATTATTCGAATTACATGCGAATAAGGAAGTTATAAATAAAACAAATAATATAGAAGCTTGCTTTTTCATTGCTATAAAACTATACGTTAAATCTGAAATGCATTACATCGCCATCTTTTACAATATATTCTTTTCCCTCAATTCTTAATTTACCATTCTCTCTGCAAGCAGCTTCACTTTTGAATTTAATAAAATCATCAAAAGCAATTACTTCTGCTTTAATAAAACCTTTTTCAAAATCGGTATGAATGACGCTGGCTGCTTGTGGGGCTTTCCAACCTTTACCAACAGTCCAAGCGCGTACTTCTTGGACACCTGCTGTAAAATAGGTTTCTAGGTTTAATAATTTATAGGCCGACTGAATTAAACGATTTAAAGCTGGTTCAGTCATTTTATATTCATCCATAAATACAGCTCTATCTGCAGGGTCTTCGAGTTCTGCAATCTGAGATTCAATATTATTACACATTACAATTACTTCAGCCCCTTCTGCTTTAGCCATATCCACTAACATAGCGGAGAACTTATTACCTGTATGCATGGAAGCCTCATCTACATTGGCTACATACATCACCGGCTTTTCAGTCAGTAAAAAACTATCTGCAATAGCTAGTTTGTCTTCTTTAGACAAATCTAAAGAACGAATGCTTTTACCTTGCTCAAGATGAATTTTACATTTTTGTAAAACCTCTAATTCTACTTTGGCCTTCGGATCGGTTTTAGCCATTTTCTCACAGCGTTGTATTTTCTTATCTACGCTATCTAAATCTTTTAACTGTAGTTCAGTTTCAATAATTTCTTTATCCGCAATGGGGTTAATCGCTCCTTCTTCTCTTAATACATTTTCATCTTCAAAACATCTGATAACATGTATCACCGCACTCACTTCTCTAATATTGGCTAAAAACTTATTACCTAAACCTTCACCCTTACTTGCGCCTTTTACTAAACCGGCAATGTCCACAATTTCTAATTGAGTAGGTACGATTCTGTTAGGAATAATTAAATCTGCTAATTGTTGCATTCTGTTATCGGGTACATCCACTAAACCTACATTGGGTTCAATAGTACAGAATCTATAATTACTAGCCTGTGCTTTTGCACTATTACTAACTGCATTAAATAAGGTCGATTTTCCTACATTGGGTAGTCCCACAATCCCTGCCTGTAAAGCCATAATTTCTATTGTTTTAAGAGCGCAAAAATACAATTCTAAACTCAAAAATGACTATATTAGAACCATAAACAATAGATTATGGCCTTGAATATTATTTGGATGGCTTTTTTTGTAATTGCCTTTATAATTGCCTTATGTAAACTTGTTTTTTTGGGTGATACGACCATTTTCAAGTTGTTAGCCGATGGTATCTTTGATTCGGCAAAGTCCTCTGTAATTGATGTTGCCTTCCCACTAGCAGGCACCATGGTCTTTTTCTTAGGGCTCATGAATATTGCTGAAAAAGCAGGCGCTATTCAAAAACTAGCTAAATGGATGAACCCATTTTTGAGTCGCTTATTCCCAGAAGTACCCGCCAATCATCCCGCCATGGGTCAGATGGTGATGAATTTTTCTGCTAATATGTTAGGATTAGATAATGCAGCCACTCCTTTTGGTTTAAAAGCCATGGAGAGTTTACAAAGTTTAAACCCCGAAAAAGAAAAAGCTACCAATGCACAAATTATGTTTTTGGTTTTACATACCAGTGGACTTACCATTATTCCTTTAACCATTATTTCTTACAGATTAGCAGCAGGCTCTCAAGATGCAGCTAGTATTTTTATACCCTGCGTTTTAGCCACTATTGGAACTACTTTGGCTTCCATATTAATGGTAGGATTTTATCAAAAATTAAAATGGGATAAGGTTTTAATAAGCTGGTTAATAGGTTTAGTATTAATAATGGTGGGTGTATTAGTTGGAGTGAATTCTTTAAGTTCTGTTAATAAAGAAATTTTTTCTAAAGTAATAGGTAGCGGATTATTACTTGTTATCATTGTGGCTATTATAGTAGGAGGGGCTTATAAAAAAGTATCTGTATTTGACGCCTTTATTGAAGGTGCTAAAAATGGTTTTGATGTAATTGTAAAAATCATACCTTATTTAGTAGCAATGTTAGTGGCCATTCGTGTATTTAGAGATAGTGGGGCCATGAATTATGTTTTAAATGCGATTACTTATTTGATTCAACTCACTGGAATGAATACTGAATTTATTGGAGCCTTGCCAGTTGCCATTATGAAACCACTTAGTGGGAGTGGGGCAAGGGGAATGATGTTAGATATATTTCAAACACAAGGGCCCGATTCTTTTGTAGGTAAATTAGCCTCCATTTTTCAGGGCTCTGCAGATACTACTTTTTATATTATAGCCCTTTATTTTGGCAGTGTAGGTATTAAAAAAGTTAGGTATGCTTTATGGGCAGGCATTTTTGCCGATATAATAGGAGTGGTCATTGCAATACTTATTGGCTATGTATTTTTTAAGTAATTTATTTTAGCTAAATATTACTCACTTACTTGCCCTGGCTCATTTTCATGACTTCCTTCCACTCTTTATCTGTGACAGGTTGCACCGATAATCGGCCTAGCTTAACGAGTGCCATATTCGATAAATTCGTATTGGCCTTTACATCTGATAATTTTACAGGATGTTTTAATTTTTCATGTGGCGCAAAGTCAACGGCTAACCAAGCAGTTTCTTCAGTAGTGGGGTCTTGATAAGATTCTTTAACCACTTTTGCAATGCCTACAATTTCCATGCCTTCATTGCTATGGTACCAAAAAGCGAGGTCACCTTTTTTCATTGACCTTAAATTATTACGGGCGCCATAATTTCTTACACCATCCCAAAATGTTTTTTTATCTTTTACAAATTGATCCCAAGAATACTTAAAGGGTTCTGATTTAATTAACCAATAGGCCATAGTAAGATAGTTTTTATAAGTGTAGTAATTTAAAGGTTAGGTAAGATAAAAGTTTAGTAAGCTTCTACTATGATAGGGAATTAATACCCACTCGCTAATACATCTGCTAAATGAAGTATTTTTACATTATTACCATTAAATTTCATACGGCCATCTAAATGCATTAAACAACTTAGATCGGTACTTATTAAATATTCGGCTTGTGTATTAATTATGTTTTCAATTTTTTGATCGGCCATAGCTACACTTATCGTATCATATTTTACCGCAAAGCTTCCGCCAAAACCACAGCAGGTTTCCACTTCATTCATTTCTACTAATTCTAAACCTGCCACATTTGATAATAATTGTCTTGGCTCTTGTTTAATATTACATTCTCTTAAACCAGCACAACTATCGTGATAAGTGGCCTTGCCTTCAAATTTGGCACCTAGGTCGGTTACATTTAAAATTTTTACCAAGAATTCAGAAAGCTCAAATATTCTATTGGCTACTTTTTTTGCAGGACTTTGAAAGGCATTGTTCTCGAAAATTTTACCAAAATTATTTCTTACAAAACCCGCACAACTGGCACTAGGGCTTACAATATAATCGGCACCATCAAAGTCTTGTACAAATTTGGTACATACATCTTTAGACTCAGTCCAGAAACCTGCATTGAAGGCGGGCTGACCACAACAAGTTTGTTGTTCGTTGTACTTAACCTTACAACCTGCTTTTTCTAATACTTTAATGGTATTAAAAGCAGCTTGCGGATACAATTGATCCATAAAACAAGGTATAAATAGTTGCACTGTCATCTTCCAAAAATTATGAATACTTAGCTAATTATGCTAAATAAATTAAGGCTGAACCTTCAATCTATTAATATATTTATCCGCTTGGAAGCCTTTATCTGTTTTAGGATACTTAGACTTGATTGTTTTATATATTTCAATAGCATCATCTGCCTTTCCAGTCATCTCTAATAAAGAAGCAGCGCGGAATAAATATTCAGCAGAAATACCTTCATCTTCTGGAAAATGGCCACCTGCTTTTTTATAGTACTCAATCGCTTCGTCGTTCTTTTTTAAATCGGAATAAGCATCTCCGATAGTTCCGTAAGCGATAGCTTGTACTTGCCTAGCAGAAGTTGAAAAGTCCTTTAAATATTCAATAGAATTATTATAATCATTCATTCTGTAATAGCTAATACCGGCATAGTATTTAGCTAAATTAGCTGCTTGGGTACCACTATATTCCTTTATAATATATAATACGCCTTTGTTGGTGCCATCTCCGTTTAGTACATAATTAGAAGAGTCTAAACCAAAATACTTTTCTGCAGTATACATTGAATCTGCAGCTTTAACTTCTCTTGGATTTTGATACAATTCTGTATAGCCAAAATAAGCTAATACAACTACTACAATAGCAGTTAAAGTATAGGTTAGGGCTTTTTGATTTTTCTTTACAAAATCTACAAAGGGGTGTTTTTCTTGGTGTAATTCGCTCATATATTTTTATTAAAAATTAGTCTACTATAAATGGGTAAGATGAATCAATATATACGTCTTTCAATAATTCACTATCATCAGGCCAAGGACTTTCTTCTGCAAATTTTACAGAAGCTTCCACAATACCAGCAATTTTTTCATCAATGGCTTTTAATTCTGCCTCTGTGGCAAATTTATTTTCAAGAATGGTGCTATGTACTTTTGTAATAGGGTCTTGATTTTTATAATCTTCCACCTCGTCTTTAGAACGGTATTTTTGAGGATCCGATACAGAGTGACCTCTGTAACGATAGGTTTTCATTTCTAATAAAGTAGGGCCTTCACCATCACGTGCTCTTTTTACAGCTCTTACTACCGCTTCGTGAACGGTTTCTGCTGTCATACCATCTATTTTATCAGAAGGCATTTCATAAGCGTCGGCTAATTTATAAATATCAATAACATTACTTGTTCTTTCAATTGAAGTACCCATAGCGTAGTTATTATTCTCGCAAATAAATACCACTGGTAATTTCCAAAGCATGGCTAAATTAAAAACTTCATGCAACATACCTTGTCTTGCAGCACCATCGCCAAAAAAGCATAATACCACATTTTTTGAACCACGGTATTGTTCTGCAAAAGCTAAACCGGCACCTGTTCCAATTTGAGCACCTACAATGCCATGTCCACCAAAGAAATTATGTTCCTTACTAAATAAGTGCATACTGCCCCCTTTTCCTTTAGAGCAGCCTGTAGCCTTACCATATAATTCAGCCATAGCCGAATTAGGGCTCATTCCTTTAGCCAAGGCTAAACCATGGTCACGATATCCAGTAATGAAGGGGTCTTCATGGTTAGTAGCTGTCATACAGCCAGCTGCAATGGCTTCCTGTCCATTATAAACGTGGAAAAAACCTCTGATTTTTCCAGCCATTTTATACATCTCTTCAGCTTTGGATTCAAACTGACGAATAAGTTGCATTAGTTCGTACCAATAGAGATAAGTTTCTTTAGAAAATTTTTGGGCCACAGTCCTTTAATTTTGAGCAGCAAATATACTGTTTTCTACCATAAAATAGAGCAAAAAACAGTCCTTTAGGCTTCTTTTAAAAATGGATATGAATAGTTGGTAGGAGGGTTAAAGGTCTCTTTAATTGTCCTTGCGCTTAACCATCTGTATAAATTCAACATAGATCCTGCTTTATCATTGGTTCCAGATGCCCTAGCGCCTCCAAAAGGTTGTTGTCCAACAACGGCTCCTGTAGGTTTATCGTTAATATAGAAATTGCCCGCTGCATGTCTTAGTAATTTAGTGGCAAGTTCAATGGCCTTTCTGTCCTGCGCAATTATAGCTCCCGTTAATGCATATTTAGATGTGCTATCCAAAAGCTTTAAAGTTTTTTCATATTCAGCTGCAGGGTAAGTATAAATAGTAAGTACTGGTCCAAAAATTTCTTCACACATTGTCGTGTATTTTGGATCGGTGGTTTCAATCACAGTGCGTTCAATAAAGTAGCCTAATTTTTTACTATAATTTCCACCTACAAGTATTTTTGCTTTTTTATCTTTTTTAACTTGATCAATATATTTTGAAATATTATCAAAAGATTTTTCATCAATAACTGCATTCACAAAATTGGAAAAATTTTCAACTGTTCCCATTTTCATCGTCTTAATAGCCTTCACTAATTTTTCTTTAATGGCTGGAGCAATATTAGAGGGTAAATAAGAACGAGATGCTGCAGAACATTTTTGTCCTTGGTATTCAAAGGCTCCACGCGCTAGTGCAGTCACTACAGTATCTACATCAGCTGTTTCATGTACCATTACAAAATCTTTACCGCCTGTTTCACCTACAATTCTTGGATACGTTTTATACTTAGCAATATTTTCTCCAATTTGTTTCCACATATAATTAAATACACCTGTACTTCCTGTAAAATGAACACCTGCAAAATCGGGATGCGCAAAACAAGTAGCGCCAATGGTAGGGCCATCTACAAATACAATATTGATAACGCCATCAGGAAGTCCCGCTTCTTTCATAATGCGCATAAATAATTGCGCAGAATAAATTTGTGTGTTGGCCGGTTTCCAAACAACCACATTACCGCACATAGCTGCAGAGGCTGGTAGGTTACCACCAATAGCTGTAAAATTAAATGGAGTAATAGCTAATACAAAACCTTCTAGTCCGCGGTATTCCATTCTATTATGAATGCCAGGGGATGAGATAGGTTGTTGTTGATATATCTGACTTAAAAAATGAACATTGAATCTTAAAAAATCAATTAACTCGCAAGAAGCGTCAATCTCTGCTTGATATGCATTTTTACTTTGACCAAGCATGGTGGCCGCATTCATTTCAAAACGATATTTAGTGGCTAATAAATCGGCTGCTTTTAAAAATATATGGGCTCTAGCTTCCCAATTCATATTCGACCAAGCATTTCTCACTTTTAATGCTGCGCTAATAGCTTGATCCACATTTTTTTTATTACCCACATGAAAATGACCCAGTGTATGTTTTATTTCATGGGGTGGATGAATGGCTTGCTTTACATCGGTTCTAACTTCTTTACCATTTATAATCATGGGAATATCCAATGATTTTTTCTTTAGCGAAGCGATGGCTTGCTTTAAAGCCAATTTTTCAGCTGAACCTGGAGCATAAGTTAATACGGGTTCATTTACTGGAACAGGATAATTGAAGGTGCCGAATTGCATAGTCAGTGTATTAGGATTCAAAAATAAGCATAAAATGAACATCTGTTAGGAACTTATCTCATTTGACTAAACTTTGGTATGATTATGACAAGACTTTGACTAAATTTGCCTGCGTTTACAGGCAATCAATTTATTAAAAGTAGTCAATGCAATATATCTTAGTAGATATCGCAGAAAGGGAACATTTTTATCCTTTTACGTTAACTCAATCCTTGGCAAATTGCAGGGTTGGTATTTTTACTTTTAAAGAAAGATGGGAGCAGTATACCCAAGAAACTTGTGGAGTTTATACAGCCCCTTATTTACAAGCCTTGTATGAGGATAGTGAATTTCTTAGTTCTACCGAATCTCTATATTTTATTAATGTGGCCTGCATACCATCTGAAGATTTGTTGAAAGCTATAAATAACCTAAATGAAGGTGAGAAGTTGATGACTGCAGGCGGAAAATGGATTGCCACTAAAACCAAGGAAAGACAAATTTCCAAAATTCTGTTAGCTGAAAAGCCACCCCTTGTTTTTGAAGAGGTTTTCCTAATTATAAATCAATTACAGCTACTATCTAGCCATACTAAACTCATAGAAAGAGATTTTAAATGGGTAAGTAATCAAAGAAAATCAGAGCCTATTGACCCTTCCAATAATGTCATTAACAAAGACCAAATTTTTATAGAAAAGGGAGCCACCGTTTTATGTTCTAATTTAAATGCAAGTGAAGGCTTTATATATATTGATAATGAATCAGTTATAATGGAAGGAACATCAATAAGAGGGTCCTTTGTTTTAGGTAAAAAGGGGGTGGTTAAAATGAATACTAGCATTTATGGTTCTACCACCATTGGCCCCTATTGTTTAGCAGGAGGTGAGATTAAGAATTCTATATTAATGGGCTATTCCAATAAAGGTCATGAGGGCTATTTAGGCGATAGTATTGTTGGTCATTGGTGCAATTTAGGGGCAGGCACTTGCAATAGCAACATTAAAAATACAGCTGGGGAAATACAGATGTGGAATGAATTTAAGGGGGAATGGGAGAATGTTGGCCAAAAAATGGGTATGCTGGTAGGTGATTATAGCCGTTTTGCTATTCAATCTAGTATAAATACAGGTTCATATATTGGCGTTAGTGCCAATATCTTTGGAAATGGCCTACTTCCCAAACATATACCCAATTTCACTTGGGGTATTATTCCAGGCTACCAATTGGATAAAGCCCTAGAAGATATCGAAAATTGGAAAAAATTAAAGGGATTTACCATTACAGAGGCTGAAAAGCAGATTTTGAAGCATTTATATCAAGTAAATCATCACTAATTAAGGTTTGAATTTAATACCTTTGCAGCGCTCAACAATAGCCCACTAAACTTCCTATCCTTATTATGCGTAAACAAATAGCGGCCGCCAATTGGAAAATGAATTTATCTCTTGCGCAAGCAGAGTTTTTATTAAATGAATTAGTAACTAGTTCATATTCATTAGGCGCTCATCAAGAAGCTATTTTTGCAGTACCAGCTATTTATATTCCTTTAGCTATAGAAAAGTTAACCAATAAGAACAATGTATTTGTTGCTGCTCAAAATTGCCATCAAAAAGAAGCGGGTGCTTACACAGGAGAAGTTTCAGCTTCCATGTTAGAGTCAATAGGGGTAAAACATATTATTGTAGGCCATTCTGAACGTCGTGAATATTTTGCTGAATCAGATGCCTTATTAGCAGAAAAAGTAAATGCCATTTTAGCTATTGGTAGTACACCCATATTTTGTTGCGGAGAACCCTTAGCCATTAGAGAGGCAGCAACACAAAATGCTTTTGTAGAAGCTCAATTAAAAAATTCTTTATTTCATTTATCAGCTGAGGCTATTGTAAAAGTGGTCATTGCCTATGAACCTATTTGGGCCATTGGTACAGGTAAAACTGCATCAAGTTCACAGGCGCAAGATATACATGCTTATATTAGATCTTGTTTTGCTAGTAAATATGGTGAAGCAGTAGCCAATGAAATTTCTATTTTATATGGTGGAAGTGTTAAAGCTTCTAATGCAAAAGAAATATTCTCTCAACCTGATGTAGATGGCGGACTAGTAGGTGGTGCTTCTTTAGTTGCCACTGAATTTACAGCCATCATAAACGCACTCTCTTAATTAAAAGCAAGTCTCAACTTCATGAAGAATATTAGAAATTTTTGTATCATCGCTCACATTGACCACGGTAAAAGTACCTTGGCGGATCGTTTATTAGAACATACTAAAACGATTACCGAGCGTGAAATGATGAACCAGGTTTTAGATGATATGGATTTAGAGCGGGAGAAAGGTATTACTATTAAGAGTCATGCTATTCAAATTAATTATGTACACAATGGCGTTACTTATACTTATAATTTAATTGATACTCCAGGTCACGTTGACTTTAGTTATGAAGTAAGTAGAGCCTTGGCCGCTTGTGAAGGTGCATTATTATTAGTAGATGCTTCACAAGGTATACAAGCACAAACTATTAGCAATTTATATTTAGCATTGGAAAATAATTTAGAAATTATTCCTGTCATTAATAAAATTGATATGGATGGGGCTAAAATTCCAGAAGTAACCGATCAAATTATTGAATTAATA
>Ga0114969_10000660_pt1 | contig 29889 bp, 16 predicted proteins | sample M_130807_MF_Meta_FD_87316 | JGI IMG/M metagenome (GOLD analysis project Ga0114969, IMG submission 87316) | Freshwater microbial communities from Lake Montjoie, Canada to study carbon cycling - M_130807_MF_MetaG | ecosystem: Environmental > Aquatic > Freshwater > Lake | place: Lake Montjoie...
GTTTGTATTGCACGCATTTCTGAAATGCTGCTATTGCTCGAATGGTATCCTTTAATTCTTTATAATTCATACCCATTAAGAAATAGGCATCCGGATTTTCATCGCCTGTTTTTAACATGTCTTCAATCTGAGCCAATGAACTTTGATGATCTTTTACGAATAAATAAACTTTAGCCAATTTTGCTTTGGCAAACATATTATCAGGTTGCAATTTAATTATACTTTGCAATTCACTAATTGCTCCTTCAGCATAACTACCCTGTAAAAAAATATCAGTTAACAGAAAATGGTATTTCACATTTGTGGAATCAATGCTGATTGCCTTTTCTATATCATCATAAGCGAAGCGAATGCTATCAATTTGCATAAAAGCTTTACTACGCTGATAATATAAATTGGCATCATCAGGATTATCACTGATTTGAATGGTTAAGTCCATTAATTGCCGATTGTCCTGTACAATAGCAGTTAAACTATCTTCGTGAGAATCAATTGTATTATTACAACTACAAGATGATAACTGAATTGAAAAATATATTCCGGTTATAAGAAAGAGAAAAAAAACTACTTGTTTTATCATTGAGGCAAAAGTAAAGAATTAGGATTCGATGTCAGAATGGAAATATTTTCTTTCAATAAATTTTACAAAACAAAAAATTATTTTTCAAGAAGGTATTTAATCTGGTCTTCTGTTAAAACACGATTATAGATTCTGACATCATCAATTCCTCCATTGAAATAATAATTTACGCCAAATCCGCCGCCAACACCAATCATTAAAGGAGCATCAGTATCATTAAAACTCCTTGACATATTTCTATCATCTATTCCTTCTTCTAAAATACCATCAGAATAAACTCTTAAAGTTGAACCATCGGCAATAAATGATAGCATATGCCACTCATTTAATTTTAAATAAGAAGAAGCATTTAAAGGGTCAACACCATAAACTGTTCCATTTCCATCAGAAGGCCAATTATCGAAATTAAAAACAGAATGACTAAAATGATTATCCAGACTATATTCAAACGGTCCCCATGGATTCCTTTTACTTAATATAGAACCCGAGTAAAATGAATCAACAGGACAAACCCAGCAGTTAATTGTAAACTGATTTGATATTAATGAATAATTTGAGTGGTCTCCAAAATTTAAAAATGCAGTATCGACTCTATAAAAATTCATTGCCATACCTTCAATTTCCGCTCTGTTTTTAATTGAAGTTGCTTTATGATTTATTCCAAAAATATTATTTATTGAGTCAAATGCCATTCCATTCAATGGGAAAAAAGCTACTAATCCTGAAGAAATATCAGGCAAAGGTTTGTCCTTTTTACAACTGAAGAATAAAGTAGAAATCAGAATAGTAGTTAAAAATATATTTTTGTGAATCATTAATAATGTTTTAGCCCATATCGAATAAATGGTGAAGTTATTGTTTTAACTAAATTCAAATTGTAAATTTTGGCAAGCAAATTCAGTTATTACATTTGCCGCCCCGCATGAAAAATTTCGTTCTTCTCTCGTGCTTATTTATTCTCTCTCAAAATTTAAATGCTCAAACTGTTTCATCTTCTGATTCACTGATTTTTGCAGGCGAAAAACATTTTAAAAATGTAAAGCAATTAACTTTTGGAGGTGATAATGCTGAAGCATACTGGAGTTTCGACAGCAAAAAATTAGTGTTTCAGTTTTCTGATCATAAGGAAGTAATGTGCGACCAGATTTATTTCGGCTCATTACCTAAAAAAGGAAAATCGTTCAACAAACATTTAGTGAGTACAGGAAAAGGAAGAACTACCTGTTCTTATTTTCTTCCAGGAGATTCATTGATTCTATACGCAAGCACACATGCAAATGCTGATTCGTGTCCGCCAACTCCAGATAAAACGAAGCTGAAAAAATATGTTTGGCCTGTTTACAACACTTTTGAAATTTTCACCGCTGATTTAAAAGGAAACATTCGCAAACAACTGACAGCAAATAATTTTTATGATGCGGAAGCAACAATTTCTCCTAAAGGCGATCGGATGATATTTACGAGCGACCGAAACGGTGATTTGGAATTATACACTATGAACCTGGATGGCAGCGATGTAAAGCAAATTACGAACACACTTGGGTACGATGGTGGTGCATGGTTTTCGCCTGATGGAAAAAAAATTGTGTGGCGCGCATCGCGACCAACTACTGACGAAGCTGTGAAAGAATACAAATCACTTCTCGCGCAAGGTTTGGTTGCGCCAACAAAAATGGAAGTGTTTGTAGCGAATTCTGATGGTAGTGATGTGCATCAGATAACTGATAAACCCGGTGCGAATTGGGCACCGAGTTTTACACCTGATGGCCAACATATTATTTTCTCAAGCAATTACGAACATGAAAAAGGTTTTCCGTTCAATTTATATCTTATCAATATTGACGGAACCGGTTTAGAAAAAATTTCTTATTCGAATACTTTCGATGCCTTCGCAATGTTTTCGCCCGATGGAAAGAAATTGGTTTTCTGCAGCAACCGTCACAACGGCGGTGGACACGATACAAATATTTTCGTGACTGATTGGGTGAAGTAAAATCCTGCAATTAGTTAATAGTTCAAAGTTGGAGATTAAATATTCTTCTTCATCTTTAGCGAAAAGAAAATCAGCATGGAAAGATTTCAGGGATTAATTGGAATTGTTTTAATTCTCGGTATTGCCTTTCTGGCATCTAACAATAAACGACGAATTAATTACAGGCTTGTCATCAGCGGAATTTTATTACAGATAACAATTGCGTTTTTAGTTTTAAAAGTTACACCTGTCACCAATTTCTTTAAGTGGATTGGAAATCAGATCGGGCACATCGAGAGTTTTGCCAAGCAGGGAGCTTCTTTTGTTTATGGTGGAATTATGGTGGACAATCATGCAGGTGGCTCTTCACCTTATGGAGCTGAAAACATGTTCATCTTCGGATTCAGTGTAACAGCCACCATTATTTTAGTGTGCGCGCTGGTCGCAATTTTTTATCATTTTGGAATTATGCAAAAAATTGTTTCTGTGATTGCTTTTGCAATGAACTGGGTTATGAGAGTGAGCGGTGCCGAAGCACTAAGTAATGTGGCAAGCGCATTTGTAGGGCAAGTGGAAGCGCAGGTAATGATTCAACCGTACTTAAAAGGAATGACCATGAGCGAACTGCTCGCGAGCATGAGCGGAAGTCTTGCGTGCATAGCAGGCGGAATTTTAATTGTGTATGTGAATTTTGGTGCGAGTCCGGAATACTTACTGACAGCAAGTCTGATGGCAGCACCCGGTGCATTGGTGATTTCGAAAATCGTGTGGCCTGAAACCGAAGTGAGTCAAACAATGGGAACGGTAAAATTGCAGGTTAAATCGCCTTACAGCAATGTAATTGATGCAATATCACATGGAGCTGGTGATGGTTTTAAAATTGCTATGAATGTGATAGCCATGATTATTGGTTTCGTGGCAGTTATTGCAATGCTTGATTTTATTTTAGGAAAAGTGGGTGTGTGGACACACCTTGATTTTGTGCTTTCACTCGACTGGATTTTCGGAAAACTATTTTATCCTATGGCATGGGCAATGGGAGTACCCTCAAAAGATGTGAGTGCAGTTGCAACCTTAATGGGAACAAAAATCACCATCAACGAATTTGTTGCTTTCTTTAATTTAACCCATGGAGTTTCAGCAACACTAAGTCCTAAGGCATTAATGATAGTGAGTTTTGCCATTTGCGGTTTCGCCAATTTCAGTTCAGTTGGAATGCAGATTGGTGGCATCGGTGCATTGGCTCCTGAACGCAGAACTGATTTAGCAAAATTGGGAATGCGTGCATTGTTATGCGGAACACTTGCCTCCTATTTATCAGCGACAATCGCTGGTATTTTAATGGGGTAATACTTTCATATAGTCAGAACCTTTTCATAACTTTTTTAATAAATGATTTCCCGAAGAAAATTTATCACTCAAACTTCAGCAGGTGCTGCGGCGCTTGCCATTCCATTTGATTCAAACTCCTTTTCAGGAAAAACTGTTATAGGAAAACCACTTGTACTCAGCACTTGGAATTTTGGAGTAGCTGCAAATGAAGCAGCATGGAAAATTTTAAGTGCTGGTGGTCGTGCATTGGATGCAGTTGAAGCCGGAGTGAAAGTTCCGGAAGCTGATCCGAAAGTAACTTCAGTTGGTTACGGTGGATTACCCGATCGCGACGGCCATGTAACACTCGACTCGTGCATTATGGATGAAAACGGACAAGCTGGTTCGGTTTGTTGTCTTGAACACATTGTGCATCCGGTGTCTGTGGCGAGAATGGTGATGGAAAAAACTCCGCATGTAATTTTAGTTGGCGAAGGCGCATTGAAGTTTGCACTCGACAATGGATTCAAAAAAGAAAATTTATTGACTCCTGAATCAGAAGCCGCGTGGAAAGAATGGTTGAAGACCAGCAAGTACGCACCAGTAATCAATTTCGAAAATCACGACACGATTGGAATGATTGCAATGGATGCAAATGGAAATTTATCGGGCGCTTGCACCACAAGCGGACTCGCCTACAAAATGCACGGTCGCGTTGGCGACTCTCCTATTATTGGTGCAGGATTATTTGTTGACAATGAAATTGGAGCTGCCACTGCAACAGGACACGGAGAATTTGTAATAAAAACTGCCGGCAGCGCAATGGTTGTAGAGATGATGCGACAAGGAAAATCGCCTGTTGAAGCATGCAAGGAAGTTGTGAATCGTGTGGCGAAAAAATATCCGGAGAAAGTGAAAGACATTCAGGTTGCATTCATCGCCATAAACAAAGCAGGTGAGTATGGTGGTTATGGTTTGCACAAAGGATTTAATTCTGCGCACTATAATACCGAAGGGTTTGCATTGACTGATGCTGCTTATTTTACAGAATGAGGTCAGGAAGATGGAGGCAAGAAGCTGGAAGTTTTTTTAATCACAAATAATTTTTCATGAAATATTTTTTCACGCGCCAGCCGTGGTTGGTGTCCCTACCAACAACTTTGATACTGTTATCAATTTTATTTTTCTCCTGCTCTCATCAGGAAAAATCGCCCGTTGATTCTGTTGACCCGTTCATTGGCACTGCAGGAACCGGTCACACATTTCCAGGCGCATGTGTTCCGTTTGGAATGGTGCAGCTTTCGCCCGATACAAAAACAACAGGTTGGGAACATTGCAGTGGTTATCATTCTGATGATTCTACCATTCAGGGTTTCAGTCACACGCACTTGAGTGGAACCGGTTGCGGTGATTTAGGCGATATTTTATTTCAACCTTTTCTCGAAGGGAAAAATGATTCGCTCATCCAACAATCATTCAAACATGAAAATGAAAAAGCTGAAGCAGGATTTTATTCTGTGAAGTTTGATAATGGAATTGAAGTAGAATTAACAACAACAGAAAGATGTGGAATTCATCATTACATGTTTCCGGAAGAAAAGGAAAATGTGGTGCTTATTGATTTGGTTCATGGAGTAAATGACCAAGCGACTAAAACTTTTCTTCTTCAGAAAAATGATTCAACAATTGTTGGGTATCGATATTCAACAGGTTGGGCTTCGAATGAAAAAATATTTTTTGCTTCTTCTTTTTCAAAACGCATTTCAAAAATTGATACATCAACAAATGGCAGGGCAATTCTTCATTTCGAAAAAACAAAAGATGTTTTAATCAAAGTAGCGATTTCATTTACATCCAATGAAGGAGCAGAAAAAAATTTATTTACTGAAGCAACAGGCAAATCTTTCGAAGCAATAAAAGATTCTGCAAAAGAAAAATGGCGGCGAGAACTTTCAAAGATTGAGGTGAAAGGCGGAACAGAAGAACAGCGCAGCATTTTTTACACTTCACTTTATCACTGCATGATTCATCCTTCGCTCGAAGATGATGTGGATGGAAGATACAGAGGAATGGACGACAGCATTTTCACTGTTACACCCGGTCATCATCAGTATCATATTTTTTCGTTGTGGGATACTTACCGCGCACTGCATCCGCTTATGACCATCATTGACCCGAATCGCGACAATGATTTCATTCGCTCGATGCTGAATAAATTTAATGAGAGTGGTCGCCTGCCGGTTTGGGAATTGTGCAACAACGAAACTGATTGCATGATTGGCTATCATTCCATTCCCGTGATTGCCGATGCATTTATGAAGGGCATAAAAGATTTTGACACCACACTCGCATTGCGTGCCATGATTAAAAGTGCAATTGATACACGCAGAGGTCTTGGTTATTATCAGGACAAAGGATACATACCAAGTGATAAAGAAAATGAAAGTGTGAGCAAAACACTTGAGTATGCATACGATGATTATTGCATTGCCCGAATGGCGAAGCAGATGAACTGGAATGATACCATCGTGCAAAAGTTTTATGAGCGAAGTTCTTATTACCAGAATCTCTGGAATCCGGAAGCGAAATTTTTTACAGCTCGCAAGTATGGAAAATGGATTACGCCATTCGATCCGTTTGAAGTGAACGCGAATTACACAGAAGCAAACGCATGGCAATATTTATTTGCAGTGGCGCAGGATATTCCGGGACTCATTCAGTTGATGGGTGGAAATGAAAATTTCGAACACAAACTCGATTCACTTTTTACGGCGCATTCTGAATTAAAAGGTCGTGAGCAACCCGACATCAGTGGCTTACTCGGTCAGTATGCTCACGGCAATGAACCGAGCCATCATTTCGCGTGGCTTTACAATTACATTGGCAAACCAGCGAAGAGCACTGACAAGGTTCGATACATCCTCAGTAATTTTTATCACACCGTAAGAAATGGTTTGATAGGTAATGATGATTGCGGACAAATGAGTGCGTGGTATGTTTTCAGTGCGATGGGATTTTATCCCGTGTGTCCCGGTTCAAATTATTATGCACTGGGTTCACCGATTTTTTCAGAAGTAAAAATCCATTTGGATGGTGGAAAAACTTTTACCATCAATGCAGAAAATCTTTCTGAGCAAAATATTTATGTGAGCAAAACAGAATTGAAAAACGGAAAAGAAGAATTTCTTCCGTGCTTTATTTCTCATGATGACATATTACATGGAGAAGAATTGAAGTTGACAATGAGTAGTGCACCAATTGATTCAGATACAAGAATATTTCTTGAAAAAAATTCTGCTTTGGAAAACAGGTCAACTCCTGTTCCTTACTTCAAATATGATTCAAGAACATTTGTTGACTCAATTAAAATTTCATTAAACACAATCGAATCAAATGCTGATATCTACTACTTTATCGGGGAAGAGAGCTCCTTAGTAACTAAAGCAATAAAATATGCGGGAGCTTTTTACTTAAACTCCGGGAATAAATTGACAGCTTATTCTTCAAAGAAAAATGAAATCCTTAGCAGCAATATTTTTTTTCCTGCAAAAAATGCAGAGTCAGTTAGCTTCAAAAAAAATCCTTATCAAAAAACCGTCACTTACAAATATCCATACAATTATCAATACACAGCTGATGGCGAATTGGGGTTGGTGGATGAAGTATTTGGCGAAACAAATTCGTTCGGTGCATGGCAGGGTTTTCACGGCACAGATTTCGAAGCCACTGTTGATTTAGGTGAGAAGCGAACCATCAAGCACATTCAAACAGACTGGCTGAACAAAAGAGATGCATGGATATTTAATCCGACAAAAGTTCAATACTTCATTTCGGATGATAACACAAACTGGAAACAGGTTTTCTCTATTGACATGGTTGTGGAAGAACATGACTTGAGTGGAATTATGTGCTCTCCCGCAATTGAATGTTCATTCAATCCATTGCATGGACGATATGTAAAAGTGTTTGCAAAGTCAATTCAGAAATGTCCACATTGGCATCTTGGTAATGGCGAACCGAGTTGGTTGTTTATTGATGAAATACAGGTGAACTAAATTCCTCTAATAAGAAGCCTTATCAAAGTGATTTGGTTTTTCTAATCGACTCGTTAATGTCGTTAATCTCGCCAATCACCATCTCATCATCCGGAAAAACAGATTTATATTTTTTCATAAGTAAGAGGGCCTTTTCAAAATCGCCATTTTGATTATAACAATGGCCTAAAAGCGGCCATATTCTAAAATTATCGGGATCACTATTATATCCCTTTAACAAATACACTGCAGCTGAATCAATATTTTTTTCATTGAAATATTTTATTCCGGTTGGTATAAAATTGTTTTTTGATTTAACAACACATGAAACAGGAACTCCATCAATTTTTTCAATATGTATAGTTCCGCTTGGCGGATAAAAATTCTGCACCAGATTTTTCTCAATGAACATAGAAGAAATAATTGCATAATTCACTGGTCGGAATGTAAGCCGTATAAAACTTGCCTCTTCAAATTGAATTGAATCTGTTAAGTTTAAATCTGCGTATTTCAACGCGATATTATTTGTCTGAATAATTTTATTTGAAGTGGTGTCTTTTAAAAACTCCTTTGAATTAACAAGCCAATTAAAAGAAGCTGATGCGCCTAATTGCTGATAATCTGTTTCATAGTATCCATTTGCACCTTTTACTCCGCCATTAATTTCATTAAAGTATGCATACTCATAAGGATGATTATCATACATCCAAAAAACAGTTTTGCCAATAAAACCGAAACAAATAAATATCACAACTATCCTAAGTGCCAATAATTTTATTCTATTAAAGATCCAGGAATATCCAATTGAAGCCGATACAATTAAAACCGGATAAATAAATAAAACATGCCGCCATCCATTATACATTAAAGGATGAGCTGCAATTGTATAAACTAAAATAAACAGCGAACTATAAATAAGAATAAAATTCTTCCAATCAGGTGTTTTAGTTAAAATATTCTTTTGACTTATGCAATAAATCAGAAGCCCGGCTAATACAGTTAATGGAAATGTATTGCCCATACAAATCAATAAATAATTCCATGGTATTTCATGAGCATAAATTAATTCCCCTCTGAAAAGCATAATAATTTTAACAGGAAAACTTTTGACCAAATCCATTGATTGAATTACATGAGAAAAACCATGCAGGTAAAAATTAGGGTAAAATAAAAAACCAATAAAAGATCCTGAGACTGAAATCAGGAGTATTGTAAATATAAATTTTAAGGAATTATTTACAGAAGAAAAAACTGATTTTCGTTCTTCATCCTTATCAGAAAAAAATATTAATAGAAAAGCAATTAAATAAGGAATTAATAAAAGTCCTGCCATTCTGATACTGATTGCAATTGTAATTCCTATTGCAGCCCCGATACAATTTTTAAGAGGTAAAATGGGTAGTGATTTCAGGATTCTAATGAAGAAATAAAAAGCTATTGCGAAACCCATTGCTAATGGGATGTCTTTTGAATTAAACAAGCTATTCCCTATTAAAGTCGGAGATGCAATTAAAAGAACAACAGCAATAAATGCTGAAAACCAACCAGCAAGTTCAGCAGCAATTAAAACAGTAAACAATATTACTGCCGCTCCACAAAGTGCTGACAAAACATGTCGTGTTTTAAAAATTGGAGTACCTAATACATTCGATATAAAAACTGATCCCGCTTCAAAGCTTGCTCCATAATATTTTTGAAATGGAAATTTTTTGTTTTCGTATGCTACGATATTTGCATATGATGTGTCGCTTCCGAAAGAAGAATAAAATTTAAGAGATGCTTTTCCGTATGCTATATCAATTGGTTCGTCTGATGGAATTCCAACTTTCAGACTCATTAATGGAAGAATTATAAATAAAGAAAGAGAAATAGAAATCGTTATTACTTTAAACCAAAGTGATGCTTCCTTATTTCTTTCAAATTCAAAATTCATTGTATAATTCGCCAAAAAATTGTTTGAATAAATTTAATTTAACAACAACTATTATTTATAAATACTTCAGGAAAAAAAACCATTAATCAATTAAACTAATCTTTAACATATTAGTTGTTCCTTTCCAATGAACAGGCATTGCTGCTGTATTAATTACAATATCCCCTTTCTTAACTCTTCCAAATCCCTTAACAATTTTTTTTACATCTTCAATGGTCTCATCAGTCGAAGCAAATTTTTTGTATCCAAAAGTTTCTATACCCCAAACAATACTTAAAGTATCCAATAGGTTTTTATCTTCCATGAAAACCAGAATGCGTGCCTTTGGTCTGTAGCTCGAAATCATAAATCCGGTATATCCGCTTCGGGTCATACTAATAATACCGGCGGCATTTACATCGCCGGAAATTTTACATGCATTATAGCAAATTGCATCGGAGAGATAGGTTTTTGAATGCATATCGGCCACTTGCTTTTTATTAAAAATACTTTCTTGTTTTTCAATATTTAAAGCAATGTCTTTAATAGTTTCAATTACTAAAACCGGAAATTTTCCAGTAGCCGTTTCAGCACTTAGCATCAAAGCATCAGCACCATCAAAAATCCCGTTTGCTACATCATTTATTTCGGCTCTGGTTGGCCTTGGGCTTTCAACCATGCTTTGCATTATCTGAGTAGCTATTATAACCGGCTTTGCTTCTTTAATGCATTTTGCAATAACAAGCTTTTGAGTTATTGGAATATCCTGCTGAGGCATTTCAACCCCTAAATCACCACGCGCAATCATAACAGCATCGCTCACGCGAATGATGTCATCAATATTATTTACGGCCTGCGGCTTCTCTATTTTAGCTATTACTTTTATGTTCTTGCCGCTTTTGGCGATAAGTTTTTTTAGCTGGATTATATCTTTTGAATTTCGAACAAATGACAGGGCAACCCAATTAACGCCTTCTTTTAGAATGAAATTTAAATCTTTTAAATCTTTTGCAGTTAGAGAGGGAAGAGAGGTTTCTGAATTCGGAAGATTAACTCCTTTACGACTTTTTAATCCTCCGCCATGAATTATTTTACATTTTACCGTATCAACATTATTTGATGTAAGTACTTTTAATTCAAGTTGCCCATCGTCAATCAAAACAGAATCACCTGCACTTACATCAGATGCAAATTTTTTATAGTTTACAAAAATCCTTCTTGAATCAGAATCCGATTTAACGGTCGAAAGAATTATTTCCTTTCCATCAGTTAAAACAACCGACTTGCCTGAAACTTCCCCGATCCTGATTTTTGGCCCTTGCAAATCAGCCAGGATTCCAATATGAGTTTTATGCTCTTCTCTTATTTTTTTTATCCAGTTAATAACCTTCTTGTGAGATTCGTGGGTTCCATGAGAAAAATTTAACCTGAAAGTATTTACTCCGGCTTCAGCAAGTTTCTTTAACATTTCATAGGATGATGAAGCAGGTCCTATAGTGGCTATTATTTTTGTTCGTGTAATTCTAGCTTTCATGAAAATATTTGAATGCTCAAAAATGAATAATCAATCAGAGAAAAGAGAAATAACTTCTTACTTGCATTTAATTAAGCTGTCTACAATTTTTTGTTTATTAATCTTCCCTGTCAAAAGGAAGTAAAAAAAAGAAAGGCACAATAGCATATATCAAATAGGGTAGCAAAATATAAACGAATGATGCTGCTGTAGCTATAATCAATAACATTGGAGCTAATATGAAAGATCGCTTCACATTTTTCCGAGCAGCAACCTTATCATACCTATCGAGCAAATAATACTTTGTTATATAATGATACATCCAGGTTTGCATGAATGAAGCGGCAGAAGCAACTGCACCAAACATTAATAAAGCAACCCTGTTTTCAGGATATTCACCCATCATAGCAGTCGGAAAAGGAAGAAAGCACACAAAAAACAAAGTCAGATTATTCATCCAGACTAAGGCATAATCAATTTTATCAGCTAATCTGAAAAGGTTATGGTGCTGAACCCAAAATACAGCTATAAAGAAAAAGCTAACTGCCCAACTAATTATCTTTGGTAATAAATCAATTATCGCCCAGAGTAAATCGCTGCTGCTCTTTTTATCCTCTATGTGCGGAATTTTTATTTCAAGAATTAACAAAGTAATAATGATTGCAAATACCCCATCACTAAAAGCTTCTGTTCTGGATTTATTTAATTTCCAGTGTTGAAATTTTTCAAGAACATTCATAATGGATCAAAGATTAAAATTAAATATGAAGAATGATATAATCCCCTTCAATTAAAACAAATTCGGATTTTTAATATTGAATTCTGTAATGTTTCTTTCATGAATACATTTGTAACAATAACAAGTATGGTATAATTTAAAAAGAAAAGAAATATGGTAATACTGAAATTCGGCGGAACATCAGTTGGTTCAGCACAGCGAATTAAAAATCTGGTTCCGTTAATTAATAATGATGAACGGAAAATTGTTGTACTCTCAGCAATGAGCGGCACTACAAATTTGCTTGTTGAAATTCCAGCATCATTGTACGCGAAAGATTTAGTAAAACTGAAACAACAAATTACAGAATTCGAACTTCGTTACAAAAATGTAATTGATGACTTGTTTTCAAAAAAAGAATCATTGGAAAATGCAAATTCATTATTAAATGACCATTTAAATTTTATTAAATCTTTTACACTCGATTTATTTACAGTGAATGAAGAGAAAGCAATTCTTGCTCAAGGGGAATTACTATCAACCGCTTTGCTTAATATATTTCTTACTGAGCAAAACATATCTTCAGTATTGTTGCCTGCTCTTGATTTTATGCGGATAGATGATGCCGAAGAACCGGATGTACACTTCATAAAAAAAATGATTTCAAAATTCTTGGAACCATTTGCTGAAGAAAATTTATTTATCACGCAGGGTTATATCTGTAGGAATTCGTTTGGTGAAATTGATAACCTGAAACGCGGTGGCAGTGATTACACAGCTACATTAATTGGTGCCGCTACGAATGCCACTGAAGTTCAGATATGGACTGATATTGACGGACTGCACAACAACGATCCACGGATAGTAGAAAAAACTTTTGCTGTTACTGAATTGTCGTTTGATGAAGCGGCTGAGCTTGCTTACTTCGGTGCTAAAATTTTACATCCGACTTGCGTGCTTCCTGCCAAAAAAGAAAATATACCGGTGCGATTACTGAATACCATGCAACCAACTGCCACCGGCACCATAATTTCCAACAAACCAGCACCTGATAGAATAACAGCAATTGCAGCAAAAGACCATCTCACCGCTATTAAAATAAAATCGGCACGAATGCTTTTAGCCTATGGTTTTTTACGGGCAGTGTTCGAAGTATTCGAGCGGTACAAAACACCCATTGATATGATTTCAACTTCAGAAGTTGCGATATCACTAACCATTGACAGCGATAAACATTTAGACGAAATTATTAACGAGTTGCAGCAGTTCGGATTGGTTGAAGTGGATAAAAATCAAACCATCATTTGCATTGTAGGAACTTTCGGAGCTGATAAACAAGGTTATGCTTCACGCATTTTCGATTCGCTGAAAAATATTCCTATCCGTATGATTTCCTATGGCGGAAGTGAAAACAATATTTCACTGCTGGTGAATTCTGATTTGAAAAAAGACGCGTTAGTTTCATTGAATAAAGGATTGTTTTAAAAATATTTTATGTTTAATAAATCCCTAATTGAAAAATTACAAACCATTGAAACTCCATTTTATTATTATGATCTGGAATTATTGAAAAATACCATTGCTGCTGTTAAGGCTGAAGCTGTTAAATACAATTTCCATATTCATTATGCATTGAAAGCAAATGCAAATGAACAACTACTGAAAATTATTTGTAAAGCAGGTTTCGGGGCTGATTGTGTGAGTGGAAATGAAGTAAAAGCAGCATTGAAAAATAATTTCAATACATCATCAATTGTATTTGCCGGAGTCGGAAAAACTGATAAAGAAATTACCGAGTCGTTAGTCTCGGATATTTTTTGTTTCAATTGTGAAAGTATTGAAGAGATAAAAGTTATTAATGAACTTGCTGCTTCACTGAATAAAAAAGCTAGAATCGCATTGCGTATTAATCCTAATGTGAATGCAAACACACATCATTACATCACCACCGGACTTGAAGAAAATAAATTCGGAATTAATTTCTGGGAACTGGAAACTGTGATGGATGTAATTAAAAATTCATCAAACATTGAATTGATTGGATTGCATTTTCACATTGGTTCACAAATATGCGACCTTGAACCATTCCGCTTGTTGTGTACCCGCGTAAATGAAATTCAACATTGGTTTGAAACACGAAATATTTCCATTGCGCACCTGAATGTCGGCGGAGGATTAGGAGTTAATTATCATGAACCTGATAAAAATGCAGTACCCGATTTTAAATCGTACTTTGAAGTATTTAATAAATTTCTGGATATAAAAAAACATCAAAAGGTACATTTTGAATTAGGCCGTTCTATTGTAGCACAATGCGGAGTGCTCATTTCAAAAGTGTTATTTATTAAAAAAGGAAAAAAAACAAATTTCATTATTCTGGATGCAGGTATGACAGAATTGATTCGTCCAGCTTTGTATCAGTCGTATCATAAAATTGAAAACCTAACTGCCGAATTTCTTTCTTTTGAGAGCGATAAAATTGAAACGAACTATAATGTTGCCGGTCCGATTTGCGAATCGTCTGATTGTTTTGCAAAATCATACTTGCTCCCTGAATCAAAACGCGGTGATTTAATTGCGTTGCGCACCACCGGTGCATATGGCCAGGTAATGAGTCTGGAATATAACCTGAGGGAAAGAGCGAAGGCGGTTTATTCGGATGGAATTTGATTAATTTATGACAAAAGAAAACCTTGTTTCCATTTATAAATTCTTTTATTGCACATTAATTACGAGTTGATAATTTCGCCGCTCGGTTTTTAAAAAAATGTTACTTAAAATATTGCCCGATCACATTAGTGAACATAAACTTATGCAGGCTGTTGAATGCCTTCAGAAAGGCGGTGTAATAATTTACCCGACAGATACAGTATATGCTATTGGTTGTGACATTAAAAATCACAAAGCCTCTGAACGGGTAAAGGCAATGAAAGAAACGAAGAGAAAGCAAATGAATTTTTCCTTTGTTTGTAATGACTTAAGTCAATTGAGCCAGTACGCTGCTCAAATTGATACAAGCACCTACAAATTAATGAAAAGAGCTTTGCCTGGTCCTTTCACATTTATTTTACCCGCAAGCAAGCAGGTTCCGAGAATTTTTGATACGAAAAAGAAAACGATTGGAATTCGTGTTCCAAATCATTCAGTTGCACAAGCATTAGTTCATCGACTTGGAAATCCCATTCTAAGCACTTCTTTACACGATACAAATGAAGTGGTTGATTATATGACTGATCCGGAATTGATTGAAGAAAAATTCAGAAAACTTGTTGATATGGTTATTGATTGTGGTTCATGCGGAAATATTCCAAGCACAGTAATAGATTGCACCGGAAATGAACCTGTTGTTATCAGGGAAGGACTAGGTGATTTTGCAGAATTAATTAACTAACTAAACTTTTAATGCTTCTAAATCAGTATAATAAAATGATAAAACAATATCTGGTTTTAATTTTTTCATTGACTTTTTCAACTTTGGCTATTGCTCAAAAGGCGGATGTTAGAGGAACTGTTTTTGATAAAAAAACAGGTGAGCCCATGATATTTACAAATGTGGTATTGCGTGGAACAACTATTGGAGCTACAACCGATTTAAATGGATTCTTTTCAATCAGCAATTTGGCCGCAGGCAATTATATTTTAAGCTGCACTAATGTAGGATATGATACTGTCGCTATTTCAATTTCAGTAAAAGCAAACGATTTAATTACCCAAAAAATATTTCTTGAACCTAAAGCATTTCAATTGAATGATATTGAAGTTACTGCAAAGCGCGAAGAGAAGAAAACTGAAACAAGTATTTCATTAACCAAACTTACTTCTAAAGATATTCAGCGACTACCTTCTGTTGGAGGTGAATCTGACCTGGCTCAATACTTACAAGTTATTCCTGGAGTTATATTCACTGGTGACCAAGGTGGCGAATTGTATATACGCGGCGGCTCTCCTATTCAAAACAAAGTAATGCTTGATGGCATGACTATTTATAATCCATTCCATTCTATTGGATTATTTTCTGTCTTTGAAACGGATATAATAAAGAATGCAAATGTCATGACAGGTGGTTTCAATGCTGAAAACGGTGGTCGTTTATCAGCCGTTGTTGATGTTGTTACACGCGATGGAAACAAAAAAAGATTAGCCGGAAAAATTTCGACCAGTCCATTTATTACTAAAGCAATTTTTGAAGGGCCTTTTAAAAAAATAGATAACAATGGAGGTAGTTCCTCCTGGATTCTAAATGCCCGCTCCTCCTATTTAGATAAAAGTTCAAAACTCTTTTATTCTTACATTGATACTGCAGGCCTTCCGTTTGCATTCAACGATTATTATGCAAAGGTTTCAATGAATGGAGGCAATGGAAGTAAATTGAGTGTATTTGGATTCAACTTTAACGACCATGTAAATTATAATGGAGTAAGTGATTTCAAATGGAACAATGTTGGCATTGGAACTAATTTTGTGCTGGTACCTGGCGGTTCTAACATGTTAATTGGAGGCTCCATCTCATATTCAGATTATCACATTGCTTTAAAAGAAGCTGATGATCAACCCCGCACCAGTCGAATAAGCGGTTTCGATATAAACACATACTTCACTTATTTTCTTGCTCATAACAGCGAAGTAAAATATGGTTTTACAGTTGGGGGTTACCGAACAGAATTTGAATTTTTTAATACGCTTGGTTTAAAAATCGGACAGGACCAAAACACTACAGAAATTGGAGGGTACATTGTAGTGAAAGAAGTTTTTAATCGCTTGGTAATTGAACCAAGTCTTCGTTTCCAATATTATGCTTCATTACCCGTGCTTTCACCCGAGTCTCGTATTGCAGCTAAATTCAATTTAAGCGAAAGCATTCGCCTTAAAGGATCTGCAGGAATTTACACTCAAAATTTTATAAGCACAAAGTCTGATAAAGATGTGGTGAACCTGTTTAATGGATTTTTAACCGGGCCAGATCAGGAATTGCGTGATTTGAATGGTGATGTGTCAATAAATAATTTACAGAGGGCATCACACCTTGTCGGAGGAATAGAAACTGACATTAATAAAAATCTTGAAATTACTGTTGAGAGTTATTATAAAAATTTTGGTCAGTTAATTAACCTTAACCGAAACAAACAATATAATACCGACCCTGATTTTCAAATTGAAACAGGAAAAGCTTATGGAATTGACTTTTTATTGAAATACGAATACAAAGGTTGGTATGTATGGACAGGCTATTCACTTGGTTATGTTAAGCGCAACAATGGCGAACAAATTTATCCTCCACATTATGACCGAAGACACAATGCCAATGTTGTAGTCAGTTATACTTTCGGAAAAAACAAACAATGGCAAATTGATGCACGATGGAATTTAGGGAGTGGTTTTCCATTTACCAAAACTCAGGGATTCTATGAATTCTATGATTTCCTTGATGGCATAAACACCAATTACACTAGTGGAAACGGTCAATTAGGAATTATTTATGATTCTACATTAAACTCCGGCCGCCTCCCCTATTATCATCGCTTAGATTTATCTGCAAAAAGAATTTTCAAACTCGGAACAAATGCCCGTTTAGAAGCAAACATCAGCATTATAAATACTTACAACCGAGAAAACATTTTTTATTTTGATCGTGTTCGATACGAGCGTGTTAATCAATTGCCATTCCTTCCAAGCGCAGGTATAAATATTAATTTCTGATTTAGCTTAAACAATTTTATTAAGTAAAATCCATAACTCTACAATCAATCTTTTTGCTGTGGAATACTAAAGCATAGGGTCTAATCGTTCAGTCTGATATTCGCTTCCACCAAAAAATCATGCTGAAAAGAAATTTAATTATGGGTTTGTGCTTGCTGTTCTCAGCCAAATCTTTTGCTCAAAAAACAGCTTATTACAACGACCCTGCTGCGGATTACAAAAAAGGAATAGAACTGTTTGAACAAGATAAATACGGTGCAGCACTTAAGCGCTTTGATGAAATAATTAATCATTTCGAGCTTCAAACAGATGCCCCTGAAAATCTGGTAATGAATGCAAAGTATTATCGTGCCTTAAGCAGTAAAGAATTAATACAACCTCAGGCTGAACAATACTTTGTTCAACTACTTGAAGAATATGGAGAGAATCCTGTTACAAGGCTGGCATATTATCACTTGGGCACAATCTATTATTCAAATAAAAAATATGATAAAGCTCTTACTTATTTTAAGCAGGTAGATGTTTATGATTTAAATGTTTCTCAAACCAACGAATTTCGTTTTCAGATAGGATACAGTTATTTCTATAAACAAAAATTCACTGAAGCTCTACCCTATTTTGAACAGGTGAAAACCATTCAAAACAAATATTACTACCCTGCAAATTATTATTATGGATACATTACATACACACAAAAAAAATATGACGAGGCTCTTGCAAGTTTCAATTTAATTAAGGACAGTAAATTATATTCTCCAATTGTACCATACTACATTTCTCAGATTGAATTTTTAAAAGGTGAATATGAAGAAGTGCTGCTTTACGCAGTGCCATTATTAGAGCGCACTGATTTAAAATACACAAATGAAATGAGACAACTGATTGGAAAATCATATTTTAATACAGGAGAATATTCTACTGCTCTTCCTTTCCTTAAAGATTATTACAACAAAACCGCTCAAAATTTAAAGAGCGATGTATACCAGATTGCCTATTGCGAATACAAAACAAAAAAATATGATGAGGCAATGGTGCATTTTCTTGCACTCACAGGTTTAAAGGATTCTCTCGGCCAAAACAGTTTGTTTTTATTGGCTGATTGCTATTTAAAAAAGAACAAAAAAAATGATGCAAGAAATGCTTTGTTAAATGCCTCAAAAATGGATTTCGATAAAGCTGTAAAAGAACAGGCAGCCTACAACTATGCCCAACTATCCTGGGAATTAGGTTTTCAGGATGTTGCCAGCAAAGTATTTCAGGAGTTCATTAATGATTATCCGAAAAGCAAATTCAATGCTGATGCCAAGGAAAGTCTCGTTTCATTGTTGGCTGGAACCAATAATTACAAAGGAGCACTTGAGATAATTCGTGGTCTGGATGGATTGAGCCCATCAATACGGAAGTCTTATCAACGCATTGCATTTAACAGGGCAATGCAATTAAATGCAGATAAAAATTTTGATGAAGCTGATAAAACTTTAGATGAATCGTTAAAGAACCCTATTGATCATAGTATTGAAGCAGATTGCTACTTCTGGAAGGGTGAAATAGCATCTGACAATAAAAATTACAAAGATGCTGTTACCGATTATTCAAAATATATTGAATTGCAGAAAAATTATGGCAATGGTAATTCGGGTGCTTCAGTTCTATTGGCGAAGTACGGGTTAGGTTATGCCTTTGTGAAGCAAGCTAATTACCTGATGGCAAAAAATTATTTTACTCAGGCTAAAGAAGAATTAAAAAACAGTCCTCTCAGCAAATCGTCATTACAAAAAATAGCGAACGATTTATACATGCGAAGCGGTGATTGCAATTTCGTTAATAAAGATTACGAAGCAGCAAACAAAGATTTTCAGTATGTAATTGAAGCGAAATCAGGCAATGAAGACTATGCTTTATTTCAATTAGCAATCATTGCCGGATTGCAAAATCGACCAGCAGATAAAATAAAACAATTGCAGCGTATCAACAACGAAATGCCTTTCAGTATTTACTTGGATGATGCTCTTTTTGAAACAGCTAACACCTATTTTCAACAGGCAGATTATGACAATGCAATTCTTACTTTCAATAGAGTTATAAATGACTTTCCTAATAGTTCATACCAGAAGAAAGCTCATTTAAAACTCGGATTAATTTATTTTAATACCAATCATACGGAGAATGCAGTAAATGAATTCAAGTTTGTTGCAGTTAATTTCCCAAATACTCAGGAGAGCAAAGAAGCAATGAATACAGCGAAACAAGTATTTATTAATACTGGAGATTCGAAAGGCTACGATGATTTTCTTGAAGAAATACCTGGTGCAAAAATCACTATCGCAACAAAAGACTCTGTCGTGTATTTAGCTGCAGAGCAAAACTTCAGTACAGGCGATTATGATAAAGCGTTGCAAGGATTCACCGACTATTTAAATACTTATCCATTCGGACCATTTTCTACTCAGGCACATTATTACAGAGCAGAATGTTTATCTCAAAATAAAGATTTCGAACATGCACTGGATGATTATACATATGTGGCAGAAAAAACTTCTGGTAATTATAAAGAGCGTGCAATTTTACAAAGCGCTCGTATTTGCTATACTGTTACCAATAATTATTCTAAAGCATACGAATACTACCAATTGCTAAGTTTGTCTGCAGACTATAAGGAGAATTTATCGGAAGCTTTGAAAGGAATGATGCTTTCAGCATGGAAATCAAATGACTGGAAAAAAACATCAGATGCTGCTGCTAAGATTTTAGCTAATAACTCATCTCCAGCTGCCGATATAACTGAAGCAAATTATTATTCAGCAAAAGTTGCAATGATTAATAAAGACTATCAGAAAGCTGAAGAATTATTTACAAAAGTCTTAACCGGAAACAATTCAACAACTGGCGCCGAATCGCTATACAGCATTGCTTTAATTTATTTCAATGAAAACAAATTAGCCGCTGCTGAAACGCAGTGTTATAAAGTGATTGAACAGAAACCATCTTACAATTATTGGATTGCAAAAAGTTATTTGTTGCTAAGTGATATATTCTTAACACAAAATGATTTATTTAATGCGAAAGCAACCCTGCAAAGCATAATAGATAATTACAAAACAGAAGATGACATTCTTCCAGAGGCAAATGCAAAACTTTTGAAAGTGATTGAAAAAGAAAATGAACAATCTAAAGTAATGCAGGATTCTGTTGAACATTCATTTCAGATGGATACACTTGAATTAAAATAGAAAGCTGATTTTAAAATTTCAGATAACAGTTAATTATTAAAATGCTAAAACGAACTTTTATTATTCTGTCCCTTCTTCCCTCTTTTTGCTATGCGCAAAAAGATTTACCCGGAATGAATTTAGATGTGGTTACTGACTACAAACCATTACTTGCCGATGCAGTAAAAATTGATGCAACTCCAAAACTGCTCCCGGCTGATTCGAATAAAATTGCACCCTCTTATAATTTGCAACCCAAGTTATTAAATCTTCCTTTCGTTCCGGCCGATATTCATCCTATAGCTATGGTAAAAGAAACTCCGGAGGTAACTCAGAACAATTATTTAAAAGCCGGATTCGGAACACAGATTTCCCCTTTTGTTTCTTTGAATTTAAATACTGGCGTTAGCGAAAAACGAGATGCAGGAATTTATGCCATGCATCATAGCGGAAGCGGATCACTCAATTATCAGAAGTTTGCAGATAACAGTATACAAGCATATTATAAAAAGTTTTTCAAAAAAAATGCTGTTAACATCAAAGCGGAATACACCGGAACTATCAGATATTATTATGGATATGATCATAGTTCGTTAATTGATTTTGTTAAGAAAGAATTGAAACAAAGTTTTCAGAACACAGAAGTTTCATTTGAATTTGTAAACACAAAACCAACAAAATCTGCATGGTATTATAATTTCAGCGCTAACTATTATTACTACTGGAACCGAACAGGCGGAAATGAATGGCATATTGCTCCGGGCTTATTAATAGGTAAAACAGTAAATAAAATTCACACCGGAAGTTTATTTATCGGTTCAGATATCAATCAGTTTAATGAAGACTCCGTAAGTTCATTTAATTCCATCATTCATATAAAACCAATGTATTCCATAAAGCAAGACAAATGGAGTTTACATGCCGGATTTGATATTGCCCCTACAGATACTTCAGTATATTTTTTACCTGATATTGAAGCATATTACAATCTTATTGGAGAATATGTGGTTCCATTTGCCGGAGTTAAGGGTGAAATAAATAAAAACAATTTCAAGAATCTTTCAACAGAAAATCCATTTATAACTGATATTTCTCCTATAACATATTCGACCTTACTGGATATTCACGGTGGAATAAAAGGAAGTGTTGGAAATCATTTTTCTTTTATGATTAGGGTTTCAGATCAAATAGTTGACCATTTAGCATTATTTAATCCTGATACAAACTTCATAACAAGATACAATGTTTCTTTTGCAGAAGACGCTAATGTTTTCAATTTACACGGTGAATTAGGATATAAAGAATCAGAGCGTTTAAACCTCCTGTTATCCGGCGATTACAATACTTACACACTTGATTTTGATAATCTTGCTTATGGTTTACCAACTCAGAAAATTTCGTTAAAAGCGGAATATAATATTCAGAAAAAAATCCTGATTAATGCTTCTGTTTATGCTGCCAATAAAACTCCATATTATTTAACAATAGATTCATCAGTTGTAACTTCATACAATAAAGGCTATGTAGATATTAACCTTGGAATGATATATAACTACAAAAAGAACTTCGCTGCGTTTGTACAATTTAATAACATAACTACTGCAACTTACCGTCGGTGGTATAATTATCCGAATTATGGTTTTGGGGTAATGGCTGGTTTAATATTGAAATTCTAAATGTTTATTTCAGGTGGAAAAGCCTCATTAAATTACAAAACAATAAAAACATTAACAATTGAATCCATTTGATTGAATTTTTCAATTAAGTTTGGCTTTAATTAATAATGACTGACCTATCTCCATATATCAAGCAGTTGCTTTATCAAAATGATTGTGTAATAATTCCTGCTTTTGGGGGAATTATGGCTCAATATGCTTCTGCACAAGTTCATCCGATTCAAAATGTTTTCACGCCACCATATAAATCACTTGCATTTAATAAAAGTCTGGTTCATAATGATGGTTTACTGATTAGTGAAATTGTTCGATACACCAGTGTTTCATATGATGCCGCAGCTATTTCAATTCATCAATATGTTCGAAAATTAGAAAATGATTTGTCCGGAAAAGGACAGGCTTCAATTTCAGGAGTAGGAAAGTTTTATTATGATATAGAGCACAATTTGCTTTTCGAATCATTTGAAGAAAACAATTACCTGATAAATGCCTTTGGGTTTGATCGGTTTGTAGCAAAACCTATCATGCGCCGCGAAGAAGTTGTGCATCAATTAGCAAATGAACCAACTAAAAAGAAATCACGCAGCCGTTTTGGTTGGGCAGGTTTTGGAGTATTACTGGCTTTGATAGTTATTGCTTTTCAGATAATTAGTGTGAGTAATGATTTCAAGCCAATTAATCTTAATGGAACAAATTTTTGGAATTCCATTAATTCATTATTTAGTTCAGATAAAAATGAAAATAATTCAAAACCAATAGAAGTAGCTCCGTCTCATAGAAAGGATACATTAGTTCAAATAATAGTATACCAATCCCCTAATGAAACTACTGAAAAAGCTAATACAATAGATTCTTCATCATCAATAGTTCCTGAAGCTGATTCCACAATAATTCCCGCCAGCACCAATTCCCCTTCAGAAAATAATTCTTCTATATCTCCAACAATTGCTTCAGCAATTTCTTATGCTATTTCTTTAACTCAAAACAATGAATTAAAATACTTTGTTGTTTTTGCATGCCTTAAATCGCAGAATAAGGCAGATTTATTTATTAGTCAAATGAAGAAAAAAGGTATCGATGTTAAAGTATTAATTCAGGATACTTATTTCAGAATTGGCAAAGGCTCTTTCAATTCGTCTGAAGAAGCTGTAGATAGTATGCGCCAATATCGTAGCAATGGAATTGCTGATGTTTGGGTAATGAAGAGATAATTTTCTATTTATTATAATTCGTAAATTCTAAATTAAAATCTAGGGCAAAATATTTTCTTTTTATGGAAGCCAGGGATATTTCCGGTATATAAAACAGAAAGTTCAGGTCCTCCCCTTGCATGACTTACCAATCCAAGACGACTGAAGTTAATATCATATGATATTCCCATTGTGAATTTATTTAAATCAAGCTTGGTAACAAATATGAAGGCATCGTTCCAACGCATAAATGCCCCAAGATAAATACCATAATCATTAAGATAATTATAATTCAAACTATATCGCTGAAGATACCCAACTACAATTTCGTTGAAAGGTCCTTGTTTTGAAAACAAAATTTTCGGATAGGCTGAAAACTTATTTCCCATTCCCAGATTTGCGCCCACATTTACAACAAGTTTTCTAAACACCCTTGAAGTACCATCGTCATTAAAAGTTTGATTTGGTTTAAATAAATGATAAACAGCAGCGCCGGCAGTAAAATTGGTATACTTATCAATAAGGTTGTTGTATTCCAATCCAGCTGACAAATCGTAATAATCATTTATGCCAATAGGAAAATTCTCTGTTAAAATTCCTCCTTCATATTGTTCATCCCATCTAAGATCTTCATAATTAATATTACTTAAACAATAGGCTCCCATTGCACCAAAACTCAGGAACTGATTATTGTATTTGTCAATAGTTTTATGATACGCAGTTGTTAATCCAATGTAAGTAGTATTAAATCTGGAATCTCCTGCTTTATCATTAAATATCATAATGCCTGTTCCAAAAATATCTTTCTTCTTTTTGCCTGCGGTAAAAGAAAGATCAGCGCTCCCTGCTGCGGTTACATAAGGTATTGTAATGCTCGACCATTGGTTCCTATAGCTTCCAGCAAGTCTGTAATCACCAGTTATAAAACCTGTTTTAGCAGGATTAACTTGAAGTGGTGTTGAATAAAATTGCGAAAAGTGAATATCCTGAGCTATCGAGTTATTTATACAAATAACGATCAGTAATTGACTTAATAACAAGATGTATAGTTTTGTTTTCATTTTGTTATCTAACTAAAGTTACATTACCCTGTCGTTCTATAATAAATCCATCACCACAAACTGCTTTCAGATAAAAAACATAAACAGCAGGAGGTAATAATTTCCCTCTGAAAGTTCCATCCCAACCGATATTCTGATCAGCAGATTCAAAAACAAGTTCACCCCAACGATCATAAACCCTTAAAAAATTCAACTCTCGAATTCCCGAAGATCGAACTTTGAATACATCGTTTTTTCCATTGCCATTTGGTGAAAATACATTAGGAATATACAGTATATTATCACTGCAGCTAACGGAAATTACCATTGAATCTTCTGCTTTACACCCAAAATCATTTATGGCGGTTATTGTATAAGTGGTTGTTTCCAATGGAGTGGCAACAGGATCTTCACATTCAATACAACTTAATCCTTCGGGAGGTGACCAATTAAAATTGCCGGAAGCATCTGCATCAATATTGTAACTCTCACCGGCAATTACTGAAACATCTGGTCCTGCATACGCATCCGGAAGTGGAATAATTGTAACTGTAACCTGAAGCGTGTCACTTGCATCGCACACATTATCAGTGATAATTACAGAATATACAGTTGTTATATAAGGTGAAACAAAAGTTGCAGAATCATTTGGATTGCTTAAACCAACTGATGGTTGCCAGGAATAAGTGTTGCCTCCGCTCGCGTTTATTTCTATTGTTTGTAATTCACAAATTGTAGTATCACCCCAGGCATTAAATACGGGTGGTGGTAAAACACTTATTATAACTGAATCTAAGGCAACACAATTATTAGCATCCACCACTGTTACAGTATAAGTAATATCAGCCAGAGGTGTGCAATTGGGGTTTGCAATAAAACTATTATCCAAATAAACTGATGGGCTCCAGCTGTAATTAAGTCCACCTCCTGCGTTTAATTGTGCTGAAAAACTTAAACAAATTGTATCATCAACACCTGCATTAGCATTGGGCAATGGGTTAACAGTTACAATTACACTCGCTGATCCAATACAATTATTAATATCAGAAGTAGTTACTGTATAAGTTGATGAAATTGTTGGATTAGCAATCGGATTTGAAATAGATGTATTGCTTAATCCAAAAGCTGGTGACCATGAATAATTTAACCCTCCTGTTGCATTTAATTGCGTTGTATCTCCAAAACAGATAGTCGCGTTTGATCCTGCGACAACAACTGGATTTTGCAAAACAACAATCCCGACACTTGATGTACCAGTGCAACCATTAATATCAGTCCCTGTTACGGTAAATGTGGTGTTATTAAAAATTGTTGCTGTCGGATTCTGAATTGAATTATTATTCAACAATGCTGCAGGTTGCCATACATATTGATTTCCGCCTGAACCATTCAATTGAATTGCAACTCCGGAACAGGTAGTATCGTTTGTTTGAGAAGATGCTGCAATTACTGGAGCATTGAAAATTGAAATTGAAACACTGTCAGAATTTATACATCCATTAACATCAGTTATTGTAACTGTATAGGTAATATTAGAACCAGGCGAAGAAACCGGATTAGAGATTGAAGCATTATTCAGAAATGTTCCGGGTGACCATAGATAGGAAACACCATTTGACGCTGAAAGCTGAGCGCTTGCGTTTGGACAAATAGAAGTACTGGCAGAAATATTTGGATTAGGTAATGAAAGCACATTTATATCAAGTGTTATAGTATCACTACACGAACCAATTCCAGATGCCATAAGAGTAACAGTAAATAAACCAACTGAAGAAAACACATGAGAAGGAGTTGAAATATTTGAACTATTATTTATTCCGCTTGCGGGATCACCAAAATTCCAATCCCAGGTTGTAATAGTTTGATTTGAATTATAATTAAAATTAACTACTGAATTCAGGCAAGGAGTTATATCATCAGCATTAATTCCAATTACAGGAGGAGGATATACAAAAACAGTATCTGTTAAAATTCCGCTGCATCCATTTTGTGTATTAACCAAGAGTGTTACAATATAAACTCCTACGGTATCATAAAAGTGAGAAGGGTTTTGCAACAAACTTGTATCAGCATTTCCACTTGCTGAATCACCAAAAGTCCAAAACCAAGAAGTAATAGGTGATATTCCAAATGTGGAATCAGTAAAGGTAACTGTTCCTGAATTACACAAATATGGTATATCAGGATTCCAATAAACATTTGGGCCACCAGCAACTATTGAATCTATTGGAAATGAATAAGTACATCCTGCTCCATTATCAAGTACTAAGGATGGATAAAATGTACCCGGATTAGTATAAACATAACAGATACTATCATTCGCAAATGGTACCACATTGCCATCACCAAAATCCCAAGTAAATGAAGTGGTGGTATTTGAAGTAGCTATGAAACAAACATTTAAAGGATTACATCCGCTGGTTGGAGAAACGGCAACAGTTGCTGTTGGTCCGGTTATTGAAATCATCGAATCAATCAGCAATGTATCATCGCATCCATATTGATTATGAACAATTAATGTAACATCATAATATCCTGGGATATTATAAATATGAAATGGATTTTGAACATTACTATTTGATCCATCACCAAAAAACCATTCATATGTTGAATTTGCATCTACACCAGTTGAAGTACTTGTGAAATTGACAGGTAATGGAGGACAACTTGAATATGTACTGTCTGCTATAAAATTTGCCTGAGGATCGGTTACATGAATATAAAGAGTACGAATCATTGTATCCGCACATCCTGCGGTATCGCTTCCAATTAATGTAACAGTGTAATCACCTACAACTAAATATGTATGACAAGGGTTTAAAGATGCAGAAGTTGCGTTATCACCAAAATCCCATTGAAATGAAAGACTTCCGCCAAAAGATGAATTAAAAAAACAAGTTGATTCACCAAGACATACTGTAGAATCAATAGCAATAAATGAAACATTGGGCTGATATGGGTTTACATATTGCGGAATAATTAAAGTATCATAACAACCATGGTTATCTAATGTTACGAATGTAACATCATAAGAACCTACATTATTGTAAATGTGAGTTGGATTTTGAATTGACGCAGTATCTAAAAGCCCGCTTGTTGAATCACCAAAATTCCATAAATATGAAACAACAGATGAAACACTACTTGAAGCTGCGGAAGAAAAATCTACTGAAAGCGGTATACAACCACTCAGTGGTACTCCACTAAAATTCAAATTCAATCCAAATGCAGAAATAAGCTGGGGGCCAATGAGTGTATCTGTACAACCATTTGCATCTGTTGCTATCAGATGAACATCAAATTCCCCAGGAAAATTAAAAGTCTTACATGGATTAACTCCATTACTCGACCATATTAAATTGCCAATGGAATTGTAAATTAACCATTGATATGATGAGGCATTTTGTGAAAGATTTGTAAAGCAAACCTGATCAGGAGTACATATTGTAGAATCGTTGGCGCTAAAATCTGCAACTACATTATTGATTGTAATATTCTGATCAATTGTATCATAACATCCTGTTTGAAAATTCTGAACAATAAGTTCGATAGTATATGAACCGTTTGAAGGATAATTAACAGAAATTACAGAATCAGATATTGAACTTGGAATTCCGCCAGGGACACTCCAGAAAAAAGAATCAGCTGCAATTGAACTACCTCCATGCAATGAAATATTGTATGGATCTGTACAAGTTGTTACAACAAAAAAATTGGCAATAGGGGGAAGAATGTGAACCATTGAATCAATTGTCAGCGTATCACAACATCCGTTATTACAAATTACAAGGGTTACATCAAACCAACCTGTATCTGGATATAAATATTGCGGGTCTGAAGTTGAGTTCATAATATCAAAAGGAGGAGATCCCATAAAGTCCCATTGATAAGTGGTTGTAGAGTCAGTGCCATTTGATAAATTAGTAAATGCTATAGGTTGATAAGCGCATGTAACAGTTGGATTGGCAGAAAAATTTGGTATTGCCGGATTTCCGACACAAACCATGTTTTGATTTATTACAGTATCGGTGCATCCTAAAGCATTACTTACAATCAGTGAAACATCATAGCATCCGGTATTATTAAATGTATGAATAGGATTTTGAAGGTTCGAAGTATTTAATATTCCACTTGCAGGATCTCCAAAATTCCATTGCCATGAAGTTGGCGAGCCAGTTGTTCCGGTATAAATAAAAATCGAATTAAGTGGTCCGCATCCGGCCGGAGGCAAAGCGATAAAACTGGCTAACGGGCAATCTATTACCGAAGCACTGTCATATACTAAAGTATCTGAACAACCAGCGGTATTAGTTACAATAAGTGTAGCATTATAAACTCCGCAATTACTGTATACAATATTAGGTGGATTGGCTGTATTCCAGACAGCCGGAACACCACCAGGAAATTGCCAGTAATAAGATGATCCTGGACCTCCGGTAGAAGCATTATTATAATCAATCGTCTGCGGTGGTTGACAGGTATATATATTTCCAGTTAAAGTAAAATTCGCATTTGGGTAATTGGCAACAACAATTGTAGTGCATTTTGTAGCTATGCAACCTCCTGGATATGTAATTTGCAAACAAATTTGATAACTACCTGAACTATTAAATGTGAATTGAGCGTTTTGTGTATTTGCTGAAGCAGGAATTGCATTTGGAATTGTTGACCAATCCCAAGCAATTGGAACAGAAGACGAAATGCCTTGAACATCAACAACAAAAGGAACACAACCACTTGTAGCATTCAATGTAAAATCTGCAATGTTGCTTGCAATCGCGGCAAAATTTGATTGAGTTAATGTATCACTGCATCCGGATAAATTTGTAACAATTAAAGTTACATCATAAAGCCCAGGAGTATTATAAGTAACTGATGGGTTTGTAAGAATTGAGGTAGCAGGTGTCCCTCCCGGGAAGAACCATTGATAATTCAATGTTCCGGTACCGGTGGAAGTACTGGTGTAATCGATTGTGAATGGAGCACTGCAAGAAACATTAGTACTTGATGTAAAGGAAGCATTAGGTTGATCGTCAA
>Ga0114969_10000661_pt1 | contig 29847 bp, 58 predicted proteins | sample M_130807_MF_Meta_FD_87316 | JGI IMG/M metagenome (GOLD analysis project Ga0114969, IMG submission 87316) | Freshwater microbial communities from Lake Montjoie, Canada to study carbon cycling - M_130807_MF_MetaG | ecosystem: Environmental > Aquatic > Freshwater > Lake | place: Lake Montjoie...
CGGTGTTCAAGAACTCACGGAAGGAAAAGAACACTGTTTCATTGTTGCTGGTGATACCAGTGGCGTAGTAGGTGTTCCACTTTTGACTGAAAACACAACGAACAATGTCCAACGTCACTGTGACTTTGTCACCTACTGTGCCTATGTAGCCAGCAGTTTGGTTCAGTCTGTCCTGTTCCGCAATGCGTTTCAGCGCACGTTGGTGACTGTTGGGCAAACATGCCACAGTGGCCAATTCTAGTCTGTGCATCTGCGGAAAGAACCTGTCGGCCACAGCAGTGATCTTCATCACACTGCGGTCAAAGTCTGTGAGCTTGTTTTGCAGTGCGCGGAATGTCATGTCATTGGAAATGAATTTCAGGCACTCGGCACCTGCGGTGCGATCTTCGTCGGTGATCATGAAAGGATTTTCCAAGGCTTCCATCATGATGTTGCGATTGCTCTTGCGTTTGAGTTGCACAGCAGTGGCCGACTCTGAGGGCAGTTCCCATTCATCTTGTTTGATGTAGGCACCATTCATGCGTTGTGCATGACATGCCGCACCCCACACATCACTCACTGAGTAGCCACGATGTCCACCACCGGCGGTAGTACGTGGTTGCCACTTGCGTTGCACAGGACCCTCGTCGTCCTCGTGGCCCAGTCGTTGCACTTCGCGGGCTGTCATGTTAGAAACATCTACAAACATATCAGTCTTTCCGAATAAAACTGCCACGGAACATGCCGCCAACCAACATCACAGCCAACCATGTTTCCATGGTGTAGGGAATAGCCAACACAGGAAACAATGTGTTCAAGGCCCAAATGCTCAACAGCGGACCAACAATGATGATGGCCACAATTAACACAAGCCACAAATATTCGTTGTGTATTTTCATTTCCGACTCCTTAGATGTAAAAAGGGCCATCAGCACCGATTGCGTCATACACCATCTCACGCACCATGGTGTCCAGGGCCTCAGCATAATCTGAAACCATTGCCAATTGTGACAACAGTTTGTAAGTCTGTGCCCAAGTAAGTTGTTTTGCCTTGGCGTGTTCCACAATAGCGGCAACTTCTTTATTGCCAGCATCTGTAAACATGCCGTAATTGATCTTTTGTGTGTCTTGCATTGTCATGTCCTTTTTGCTTTGTATGTTCGTATTATAGCACTTTGGGAATTATTGGGCAACCGTTTCAGCTTCTAAAGCTTCAGCCAACGCTGTTAACTTTGTGCTCAATGGGGTAGAGCCATAAGTGTCACCACAATACCAAACATCATCCTTCATGATGTAGTAGTATTCGGCGCCCGAGTTGTAGCATTGGCCCAAGAACTCATCAAACGTGTGGGCCACTTGCCACTCGGTGTCCTTCTCGCCACGATCACGTCCGTAAAAGGTGCACCAATCTTCGTTGTGCTCACGGTGCTCAATGTTTGTGACAGGGTCAAACTTGCTGAACGCATGCTTTTCGCCAATGTTGGTTCGCAGGCTTGACAAGTCGCCCAGCGCCACAAGGTTGTTGGCCTTGGCACTGTCGTAGCTCTCTTGCATGATACGACCATTGAAGTGCAAGTAACCGTCCCAATGACAGTAAATGCTTTTGACTTTGTCACCGTGCATGACACCAATTCGACTGCGTGTTCCCATTTTCAACTCCTTTTGTTACAATATGTCCATATTATAGCATTTTGGCAATTATTGGTCAACCACCAAAAACGGTAATACTCAAGTATTACTTTTGGTTCATGCTGTTCATGAACTGATTCATCATGCGTTGTGCCTGTGCCATGCTTTGTTCAGCGGTGGCCTGTTGCACACAGCCTGCTACCACACCGGGCTTTTGGAACTGTGCTAGGGCACGGTCACAGTCGGCTTGGCTTGAGAACTGCCCCACGTTCTGCACAGAGCTGGCAAAGATCACAGCAATGGTCCACATGTTATTCTCCAAACTCGTACATGAACTGGGCCATGCTGGGATCCAACTTGATCAGCTCCTGTGCGGCTGAGGTCAGAGCACGGTAGCGACGTTGCACTTCTGCACGAGACAGTTCGCCATCACAGCTGAGATTCTCAGGACTAAGTTTGGCGTCAATCATTTTTGCCACACGTTCGCGTCCTTGAGCAGTTGCCACTTCGTAGGCCACAAACTTAGAGTTAAATATGCTGGACCATTGATTTTCTTGTTTGAGCAGAGTGTTGAGTGCTTTCATTTGGGCTCCTTGTTGTTACAATATGTCCATATTATAGCATTTTGGCAATTTTTGGTCAAGAGAAACCCTACAATTTATAGGGTCTTAAAAGGTAATACTCAAGTATTACTTTAACACGTCACGGAACATTTGGGCTCGACCACTCTCGCCAAGCTCTTGTGTGAATATTTCGTCCACACGTTGCAACATAGCACAGGCCATCATCAGCAGGTCTTGTTGGTCATCGCACATCATGATCTGCTGGTCCACCGGAGACATCAGCTCGCTCATGCGTTTTTCAACGTCTTGATTTTTCATAAAACTTCTTTCTAAAACAATGGTGGGTGTGGCATGGGAAACATGGATTCCACAGCATGTGCAGTTTCAAGCACCAGCGCATCGGCCCCTACAGCACCAGCCAACAATACACCAATAGGCATGTCATACTGATTCACACCCGTAGGCACAGTGACACATGGTTGGTGAGTCAAATTGAACAAGTAGGAGAGCAATATGTCAGTTGCCACGGCTGTTGAATCAAATGCGTCGGCTGTGACTGTGGTGCTGGCACAAAGGATCACATCATATGATTTCATAAATGAGTGCATTTGTTTTTTCAACTGTAGTTGTTGCAATTTCAGTTGGGTCATACGCCTCTGTGATATTTGTGATCCTTGAAACGCCCAGTCTTGAAAGGCATGGTCAGTGAGTTGTTGTTGAGATTGATCCAACATATTCCATTGCTGGTGCATTTCTGCCAGGAACATTTCTGACGCAACATGCACAGGATCATCGACAATATTGGTTACCTCAGTGACCTGGGCACCCAACCGTGCCAACTGTTGAGCCACTTGCTCTACTGCTAGTGCAATTTCATGATTGACATTCTTTCCAAATCCCAAGTCAATGCAATAAGCCACTCTGAGGGAGGATATGTTTGGATCATTGAGTTTAATATCAGACAGTAATGCCAGATCACTGGCTGAGTGTGCAAAACAACCAACGTGACTGCATTCAAACAAGCTATCAGTTGAGCCTGGAAGTAATCCGTAGGTGGGTTTGAATCCCGCCACACCACAAAAGGCCGCAGGAACAATCACACTTCCTGTGTAGTCGGTGCCCAGTGCGCCAGGCACCATACCTGACGATACCGCCACTGCTGAACCGCCCGAACTGCCACCTGGTGTATGGCTAATATTCCAAGGATTGTGTGTGATGCCATTCAGCAGTGAATCTGTTGATATTTTACTGCCAAATTCTGATGTGGTAGTTTTTCCCACAAACACTGCACCAGCGCCTCGTAGTCGGGCCACTGCGGGCGAATCCTCCAACCATGTTTGATCAACATCAACTGCCCGACTGCCCTTCAAAGTGGGCCATCCACGCACAAACAACAGATCTTTCACAGCAATCGGCACTCCATCCATTGTGCTCAAGGGGCGTCCTTGTTGCCAGCGTTGCTCACTGGCATGTGCTTGTTGCATTGTGGTGTCTGGACCTCTGAAACAAAATGCATTGAGTGCGGGATTCAATCTTTGAATTTTTTCCAGCACCTGTTCGGCCACAGCAACAGGACTTGCCTCGCCAGATTGATATAGCCTGGATAATTCTGCAATCGTTGCCTGTGTGTAGTCTGTCATGCGTGTTGATTTTCAAATGATCAATCTTCAAATGTAAACAGTTGCACCTTGGTAGAATCAGCAATACGATCTTGAGCAAATTGACGATAGTCCTCATCAATGTCAAATCCAATGTATTCCAAGCCGCAGTTGATTGCGGCAACACCACTGGTTCCAGAGCCCATGAATGGGTCTACTAGCACTCCACTTTTTAATCCACTGAACCGGATGCACTGTTCAATCAAGGCCACTGGATATGTGGCAGGATGACTGCCACGATGTTTTTCTCTATTGGCAATGGTATCATATGGCACAAACCAAGAGTTACCTCGACACCTGCTGTCTGCCTTGGGTTTTTGATTCAGCATCTTGGCGTCTAGTTCTTGGCCAAAATCAGTTTTTTGTTGCACTGTGGCATTCTTATTAAAGTCTTTGATGTCTTTGAAACCAAACTTTTTGGCCAATCGGCCTTTGATACGTCCAGTGTTGTCAATGTTGCAGTCCCACATGTATGGCACTCCAACTGCCAGTTTGTCGCAGGGCACTGCACCAGTTTTGGTAAAATGAAACAGATGTTCCCATGTTGGATTGGCAAATCTATCACTGTTGATGGGTTTGAAATGTCCAGTAGTCACGTCATTGATGGTTATACTTTTGACCCAGGTAAAGTTGTTTTGCAAAACAAAATGTTCTCTAGCCACTTGTGCCACATCCATGCCCACCCAAGGGTCTATGTTGCTGTAACCAACGTTTAACCAAAAGTGTCCATCGTCTTTGAGACAGTGTTTGACTGCTGAAAAAACATCACCTAGCCAGGCAAGATATTCTTGCCGAGGTTTGTTGTCTTTGTAAGTGCCGTATGCAATGCCAAGATTGTAAGGAGGAGAGGTTGTCACAATGTCCACGCTTTGTGGTGGCAATGCCAACATGCCTTCTACACAATCTTGAAGATGAATAATGTTTGTTTGCATAATTTATTTAAACAGACTGCATGACAGGAAAGACATAAGTTGAGTCTCTGCCTGTGGGAGTTTTGTTGGTTATTGATCCAACCACTGGTATGAGATTGGGTTGATCTTCTGTCAAGAATTTCAATGTGCTGAAGTTACTGGTTTCGCCAGGCGCTGTCCAGGCACTCTTGCACTGGCTGAGATCAGTTATCATTGCAAACTGTTTGTCTATATGGCCGCTGGCACTTACTTCAAATCGCATCAGCAGATGCCATGGAGTTTTGCTATAACCATTGCCGGTCCAGCTGCCGCCCTCACCAAATGTAATTTTGGATTCAAAAGGAATTGTGCCATACAAGTAATCTTGTCCTTTGCCTTCTGCCACTACAAACTCTGGAATTATATTTTTCATGTGCCGGGCAAAAATACTGTCAAGAATAGGAGCCACCATTTTGGTTTTTTCTTGTGTTTGGCGCCCAGCAAAATATTTTTCAAACGATTGTTCAACCAGTGATTCAAACAACGGTAATTTAATGGCGTTCCATTCAGACACAACCAATGGCACGGTTTGCTGAATTGCAGTGATAAGTTGGTTCATGATATTCAGGCCACGTAGATGGCAAAAGTTCGAGCATCTTGCTTTGTGCAATACAGTGCCATGGAATCACGGCGTGGACCACGAAAGCGAGCCACAACACGACGGCCGGGAAATGCACTACGCATTTCGGCACGAGCCTGAACAAGATGCTTGATGGGCACGTTTTTGATTACGGATGCTTCGCCAGCAGGTGAACGGTATTGTGCTACAAAACTCATGGCCAACTCCTTTTTGCGTTGTATGCCGTATTATAGCAAAATAACAATTATTGGTCAACTGGTCAATTACTGTGCTGAGTCCAGTTGCTCTTGCCAAAATGCACGAGCATCTGTTTCATTGTCAAAGGTTCCCAGCACATTCATGCCGCCCAAAGGGTGAGGAAACCATACCAGCCATTCGCCAGTGTCCCCGTCCATTGTGCAGTATAGTTCCACAGGCTCTTCCATGTGTTCCTTGTTGAATAAAATGCTCTGCGACCCCCGGCGGTAATTTAGTGTATCATCTCTTGGGTTGCCCCGCAAATCTCACACACCTTCCACCCGCTTCCCGACAGGGTCCGTTCTCGCATTGCCAGCGGCCTTTCGGTAAGAAGACTACCACCCTTGGCTATCACACCACTTCTCATCGTACGGGTCATACTATCTGCTGATTAGGCAGAACGTTCAGTTAGGTGATTAACACCCGGTCCTTTTGGGCCCGGTCACTGTGCAAACAGTGTCCCAAGCGTCGAATTGTGTCAGCCGCGCCTTGCGGATTGGCTTCGAACATTTCACAAATGTCGTCAGCAGTGATGCCATCTGTGGCCTCTACTGAGTAGATCTCATAGTGCCGTTGACTGTTGAATCTAGCACGTAGCAGGAGATGTTGGTAGTTGGGAATTGCACTCTCGCTCACCGGCTCGCCTTTTAACTTTTGCCACATGCGCCGTTGTTGGTCTTCTGTGACATCTATGCAACACTCAAGGCCCAACTGGTCCCACATGATCAGGAACTGATGACTCATAGTTGAAACTGTGCCAACACTGACTGGGCTTGGCTCACATCCTCAACCTCATCCATGAGTTCTGCTTCCTGCACTATCAGTTCAGACATAGCAGTGCGCACCAGTTCTAGTGCATAGGTCAAGTCATCTTCAGTGGCCCAGGAATAAAAATCAGCCAAGGTCTCCTCGTCTGAATCCAGAATAAAATGTAGATTTTCACGATCCCACGAATTCATGTCTATCCTTTGCAATACAATGTGTCTAGTATAGCAAATTAGGAATATCTAGTCAAGTCAGCAAAAAGTATTAGGCCCAAAACAGTGAAAAGGCGGCAGCGTCCCTGTCACTATCAAAGTAGAAAATATAGCGGCCCGGGGCACGGTCACTGCTGGTTGTGACCACCTGCCAGCGCCAGTCACCGATGAGTTCGGTCTTGCACCATTCTATGATTCGATCAATTTGGCCAAAAGGTCGGGCAATTTCTCGTGCGTGAGTGAAACTTGCGCTGAGACGTATGGTGCCTTGAGTTAGCAGTTGCATTAACTTTAATTATTGATGTATTTGGGATCTTGTAAATTTTGATCCAGCACATGATTGTACATGATGTCCTGCACAGTGTCTATTCTGCGTGATTTGTTGCGCTCGCCCAAGACCACAATCACTCGCCGCTGTTTTTGGTGTTCTACCACCAGGGCAACACAGTATCCTGCTGGGTTGGTAAATCCAGTTTTTGACGCAATGATCTCATCAAACTCCATCAGCAGTGGGCGATTGGTGTTGTTGAGTTGGATCACACGCAATCGCTTTTTGAACTTGCGCTCAAACGCCACAGTTTTCTTCACACTGGCATCACGTATGACCCAATAACCCGCGGCATACCCGGCCATGGTGCCCACATCGCCAGCAGTGGCCATGTTGTGTGCGTCCAAACCAGTGGGGTCACGGAATACAGCATTGATGCCCCACTCTTTGGCCTGTTGGTTCATGCGCCAGACGAACTCTTTACGACCACCAGGATAGTCCCCAGCTAGTGTTTCTGCGGCTGCGTTGTCTGACCGTACCAGCATGGCCGTAAACAGTTCTTGGCGTGTGTATGTGCCACGTGGCAAGTTGCTTCGAACTGTGGTGTTGAGTGGCAACTGTCGAAACAGGTCTTTGCTGTGGTCCAGGGCCACCATAGCGGTCATCAACTTGGTGATGCTGGCCATAGGACGATACTCTGTTGAATTGCGCTGGTATTCCACTCGGTCAAGGGTTTCGTTGTAGACATAAACACTGGGCTCACGTGCGTGTGCGGTGCTGAGAACAAATAATAGGGTCAAGATTAAATGGCGCATACATTAGTTATCTGCTCCATTTCAATTGGTAGAATGTGGCCAGTGCGGGATTCTGGAATGTAAAGGTCACACTGCTGTATTCTGACTCTGTCCAGGCAAACTCATCATATACGGGTTTTTGATAGCGCCAGGTATAGTCTTGGTTCACCGTGAGTCCATCCACATCCAGTTGATGCTTGAAGGCCAGGGCCTCTTGCGAACCACAGTTAATCCTGACGTAGTTCACTGTGTCCATGGCTTAGTTTAAACAACAAGGCATCGCGGTGATCGCGGAACCAAAAAGTCATATCATTGACATTGACGTCTGTGATGTATCTGTCGCCGGGCAGGCCAAACACTTGTGTTATGTCAGCCAACATCTCATTCCACCGTGACATTGCATTGTATTCATCATACCACGTCAACCTCATGCCATGTGGATATTCACTGTTTCTCAAGATACACCATTCTAATGTGCTGGTCAGCACTTTCCCAATCCACTTTGTAAAACAGCACGTAATCTGTTATGCCAAAGTGATTGCAAAAACTCTGTCCGTATCTTGCACCCTTGATACCTTCAAATGTAAATGCCTTTTGCCACATGTTGTATTCTGTTTCTGGAATACTGTTTTTGCGTTCTACTCTGGCATCAATGGCCATCAAGTCCGCAGTCATGTTCTCAAATGCGGTATCACCCATAAGGACCTTTTAGTGTGTAAATCAAATGTTCGTGTCGATCATGCCAGCGTGTTTCCACAGCATCATCACCAGGTCCGGTCCATACAGCCCGACCACGATAGGCCAATTGTAACCAAATAATTCGTCCGGTGGCATCACAGCGATGTGGCCACCATGCAAACTCCATGGTCCACTGAGCCCGAGCATGAAATGCTTGGTTCATTTCTGCCGTACATCTAACTGAATATCCCAGGCTGGCTCTGTGATCGTTGTAGTTGGTGCCCCACATCAGTCCCACAGACCTTCATAGTATTTGCCAAACAGGCGGAAGCCATTGGTGATACGTGCTTGCTCGGCTCGCATGCCATCCCAGTCCACCACTTGTGTGTGGTTGGGACCTTCTACTAATTCACTCAACCCTTCTTGTTTGTTGGTAATGGGGTTGAAGTGAGTTTCGTCTATCTTTTTGAACTGATAGTCTGCCTCACCGGTGTAGTATTTTTCTGTCCAGTCCTGGTTGGCCTTGCACTCAAACGCATGAATCATTTCATCCATGATCCAGTCCCAACGTTGAAAGTGATAGGCGTCGATGTCATATTCGTTTTCTTTGGGCGGTGCCGCTGTGCTCTGCAAGTGTTCGGGCACATCCTCATCATCCACACATGGCGCACCGTGTTTTTTGTCTTTGAGTTGTTTCAGCAAGGGCAGAATGATGTCAGCCAAGGTTGAATCCATGTTCCACGAGTCCCAGCGGTCAATTTTCACATAGTTGATGTGTGGATGCACCAAGTCCAAGAACCAACTCCACGCACGGCAAATGGGTGTCAAGAAGTTCACCCACCAGCGGTAAGGATTCTTGGCATCATTGTCGTGATCATAAATGCGGTCATGATCCTTTTCCCAGAAGCACACCTTTTCTAGTATGGTGTAAGGTGACACCCAGTGGTGTCGATAGTTTGATTTATAAATTTTCATAGATATCCAACTCCAAAATGTTGTTTGATTGAATCCATCACATGGTTCCTGATGTCGGCGGGGGTGTTGTTGAACACATCTTCTGCATACAAACTTTGATAGGCAGCGTTGACACATTCGCTTACTATTAGTTCAGCAAATTTCTGCATTTCTTTTGGGGTAGTAACATAGTAAATGCCCGAGTCAAACTCTGCTTTGTTTATTACGGCTTGTTGGGCCAACTGTTTAAACTTTTCGTTCATATAATTTTTTCAGCCTTTCAGCACTGAGTTTTTCGTAGTTTGCAACATGATGTGCCAAGCCCACGGGGTCAATAAAGAAATGCTCACGCTGGCTTTCGTTGTAGCAGAACACCAGGTTGTGATTTCTACAGTACCAGTCACTATCAAGTTCCACAATGCGATCCCATTCATCCAAATAGTAGGACGTTCTAATGGGATACTCTGAATCTTGGTAATGGGTAGTGATCCGCACAGTGTTGTCAGTTACCACAACCGTGGTGTTTTCACAGCCAAAACTGTCAATCAGTTTCCACAGTTCTGCTTTTGACAACTGGTATACATCAGTCATTGTCAGCACTTGTGTTTTGAATACCATATTCCCAGTATTCGAACGCGACTGAATCGATCAAAACAGTTTGGGCAATAGAGTCTTGCAGTAGGCCATTTCATTCTTCAACTCCGAAATGTTTTTTAACTTTACCAACACACATATTAATCGTGCTATTCATTGTAGCACTTGTCCATGTTTTAATGTCATTCAAATCAGCGTCCTCCGGAATATCAACATGCTGTTTATCCAAACAATCAATACATTCCCTAACAATCAACTCGGCGAACTTTTCTTTGTCAAACGCCATGTATGTGCCACCACGCTCGTGCATGACTTCAGTATATGCCTGTTCAGCAAGTTCTTTAATTCGTTCGTTCATACTACTTCCTTAAAGTCAATTACTTTACCATTTTGGGTTTGTTACACGTTCACTTGCTTGTTTCCAAGTCCACTCAGGTCGCAGGTGTCGAGTCCATTCAACTCTTGCATGTAAGGCGTAAAGATGCAAGAATCGAGGTTCTTCTTTCCAAGGATCCCAGATTTCTATCATGCCCGCACGAACATCTGCACTGGTGTTGGCATAGCAAGCACCTTTCCACCAGTGGTCTTCATCTCGCTTCTTCAAGCCCGATTTGACATACAACCAATACTGGATTCTCTTTATTAGTCTCATTCTTCAACTCCAAAATGTTGTTTAATCAAATCCGAAGCAAGGAATGGTTCTGCAATATCAGCAATCTTGGCACAATCCCTAACAATCAACTCGGCAAACTTTGGCAAAAAGATTTCGTTATAGAGGCGCCTGTTTCTGCGACTTTCATCTTCGTATTCTGCTTCGATTTCTTCTTCAGCCTGTGTCCAAAGTTGTTTAATTCGTTCGTTCATTTTCGAAACCTCGGCATGCCAGCAGCTGAGCCAGCGTATTCAAAACTGCTTAACATTGGTAATAAGCTCGCCAAATCCGCGGCAGGATGACGCTCAATCATGGGCAGTCTATCACCATCCACCAGCATGAAGTAGAGTTTCTCAGTGCCATCTTCTATCTGGCGATCGAAGATATATTCTAAATCTTCTAGGGTCATGATCAATCCTTACCAGTTTGATACATCAGTTATGTCCATCTCACTCAACAATATGTGTTCTTTATAAAAGAACTTTGCAGTGTGATCCAGTCCAATGCCTGTGGTCTTTGATTCCACAATTTCTACTTCGTTCACTTGTTGATTCAATGCCAACCACACACTTACCTGTTCCCACTGATGGCGGGTCAGGGTCATTCTACGCATCACAGTATGGTGCCTGCTTTGATCAGTTGTTCAAATGTTTCAAACAAGGTTTCAAAACGTATTTGATACAGTCGACACACTGCGTCCCAGTCTTCTTTTTCAGTGCCTTCGCGGGCACTCAACATTTTGATATCATCCAGCACTTGCCATGCTTGCATGATTTCTTGTTCCATGTCAAAACGAGTTTTTGTTTTACCAGCTTCCATCATCAATCCATATTCTCAAGGTTAAAAAAATCCAGCCCACACTGTATGTGCGTTCGTTGGGACTGGGCCATCCGTCATTGGCTTCTCTTCGCCACCAAGGGCGCCAACTCCAATGACAGGGATTCCCTAGTAGTATAACAGAAAATCCCGAATAACGCAACCACTTTGTTATACTTCTACTGTTTTCAGTTGCCATGTGTCTGCCCTTTCTTCATAATTGATGTAACCTCTTGGGTTGCATAAGATACGAGTGCTGCCAATCAGGTAGTCAAAATCCTCATGTGTGTGCCCGTGTGTCCACAACCGGATCTGCGGATGATCCAAAATAAAGTCATCCAGTTCCGAACTGTAGCCGCCATTCATGATGGCCTCATGAGCATAGCGTGGATGGGTGCTGAGCCTACTGGGTGCATGATGCCCCACCACAACAAACTTTTGGTCAAACTTACCTTCAATCATCAGTCGAATATATTCCAACATGGTGTCATGATCATCTGCGGCGTCAGTTGTGGTAAAACGATCGTTCCAACCGCGGCCATCAGTGAGTCTGGCACTGTTGTCTACACAACGAAAATCGTTCATCATGCGTGAAATCTCATGCAATGTTCTGATATCTCTTTTGTTCATGTCAGTCCACAGTGTGCCGCCAATGAACGTGATGTCATCCAGCACCCATGTTTCTTTTTCTAAGATGTGCAGATTTTTCAAATAGCCCAAGACATCGCGGAAATGTGGAACGGTCTTAGCAAAATCACCATTGTAGTGTTCGTGATTGCCCACAACAAAAATCACATGCGGAAATCTAGCACAGCATCGTTGAAAGAACGCATGATAACGATTGCTACGATACTGCTCGCCCATGGTGTTGTAGGGATCACGTTGTGCAAGGTCTGCGCCCACACAGATATCGCCGCCCAAGATCAATACATCAGCGTTGTCTGTATTGTTAAAATCCAGATCACCAAATTCCAAGTGAACGTCAGATACTAATGCTATTTTCATTTTTTACTTTCAAATCTTTCAACTGCGATTTTAGAGTGGACACAGCAGTCTTGTCGCCATCGTATATGGCTGCATCTTTGTCAGGATACCTAGCACGAAATCGTTCGCGTATTTCCTTTAAATCTCGACCTTGGCACACAAAATCGTTGGTAACAGAATTATAACAGAAATACTCGTTGTTTTCAACTTCTACTGTGAGTGCAATAAGTCGTTCTTCATCCAATGCCCGTCCCACTGCATTTAATTCTGCACTGACTGAGTTTTCAAAATGACTGCGCAATAAGAATGCCAGCAGGCTCAACACCAAGCTGGTGATCAACCAACCAATGCCAAAGTAAATCAAAAAGTCGCCAAATTCCATGAGAAACTGTCCTATGTCTATCATATATTTACTTTCAAGTTGGTTGACTCTTGCGCATGGCCAAGTATTCCTGCCACTGCACCCATTTGTTTTGGACCAGGAATCCCCAGTCACGTTGTTTGACTCCGGGCATGAACAAGGTCCAACACTCTACCGCAGGATCCAATTCAATTCTGTGATAGGAGTTGGCACTAGCAAATCTAAAACTGCCGGGCCTGCGCCACACACAGTATTCGTGTATCTTGGCACCACGGGTGTCAAACACCGGAATCCACTCCCAGTAGCCACCTTTCAATATAAGTGTGGCATAGGGCCAGGGATGATCATGCACATCATCAGGATCTGACTTGAGGAATTTATGCACAAAGATGTTGAAGGGAAAACGCTTGCGGTCTTTCAAGAACACGTAGTAGCGTTCCAGGTAAGGTTCGCCATTCACACGGTCCATGATAACACGGTGCCTGTTCCACTTTTGAAAGAGTTCTTTAATCATAGTGTATTATACATGAAAATCAATAAACGGTCAAGAAAAAACCCTGCCAGTTGCAGGGTTTTGTTCAGTGTGTCCAGTGTGAATTGGACAGCGAGTTGGTTTAGACCAAACCAAGTGCCATGGCTCTGTAACCTGCGGCAATCAACTTGCGACTGGGTTTGCCAATTGCATACTCAGTGACTTTGACACCGTTGCCAGCTTTGCGGCTGTTGGCATAAACTGCATAACCAGCTTGGCGAACACGGCTCACTTCAGCCGAAATGTTCTTGATGCCAAAGCGATGTTGTGCTTGGCTGGCAGTCACTGCTTCGCCATTATACAAGGCGTGGAACAGTTTGTAGGTTTTGGTTTCTGGATTGAAATGCATAAAATACTCCTTTAAAATAAAATTAGCTGTTGCATTACAGCATTCCACAAGTATACACGGGTTTGTGTTGTAATGCAAGAAATTTTGGGTATCAGTTTTGCCAGACTAAATATTTGCGTGATGAAAGTCACAGCTCGTGTTAGACACACATACACACAAAGGAGAAAAATATGAGCAAAACACCTTACGAGATTCGTCTCGAACTTCTCAACCTGGCCAAAGAAATTCTTCAAACGCCAGTATTCCAAACCCGCGAAGCAAAGATGCAGGAATACCATTCCAAGCTGACCGACGCTAATCGTGAGTCGCATCCTTTTCCAACCTTACCAGATTTTCCGTCCAGCACGGACATTGTGGCCAAGGCCGAAGAACTCAAAAAGTTTGTAGACGCTGCGTAAAAAGAAAGCCCCGAAAGGGGCTTTCTTGTTATACAGTGCTCAACTTCCGCCAAATTGCCGCTTGTTCTACCTTTCGAAGGTAATCGGTTCTGCGGCCGCCAACATCATCACGCCACATATCAACATCTCGGTAACTGCCATGACACAGTGGGGGCGCATCGTCTCTAAGCCAGCGCCATAGCACCCAAATGGTCTGTCGATTGGCAATGTCTGCACAGGCAAACGCACGTTCGTAATCGTGCGCCAACATGGCTGTCACATAGCCGCCAGGAGCCCAACCACGTAGCAAATAACTCTCAATGCTCTGTTGCGTTTCCAGGCTCAGTTCCATGCCTATGTCACGAAGGTCATTGGTTCGCCAATCAATCATTGCACACTCTTGACATGTTTGCAGTCACCGCGGAACTTGAATCCTGAGCAAGTGCATGAGTATTCGCCACGGAGTTCGGTTACTCGATAAATGTCACCCTTGCTGCCTTGCACTTCAATCACACGCCCTTCGGGCACTTCAGCCTCAACGTCAATTTTGAACTGCTCGGGATTGAGTTTGAACTTGCGTCCACGGATGTCAATGCGAATGGGTTTGCTGAACTTTTCTGGGAGACCACGCCCATGCTTAACATAGGCAAACATCTTGCTCTTGCTGTCGTCCAACAAGTAGATGTGGTTGTCGCTCTTGGCGTCAGCCCATTCTGTAGTTTCAGCAAACCATTTCATTCTTCAATTTCCTCTACAGGTTTATCAGGGATATTTTCTGTATCACCATCTTGTGCAAACACAAACCCCATGCCCAACATTGTTTCCATTTCGGCAGGCGTACAGTGAGCACGAAACACAAACAGTCGCAAGGTGAGATTGTCTTTACTGTAGTAGATTCTATAACTCACACGTTCCACATTCAGTGCTTTGGCAAGGTCGATTCCAGAGAAACTTTCAGGCCAGTCATCATCTACACTGTCACGAGTCTTTTCAAAATAAAAATCTTGCATCATAGCGCCATGATCCGTTTTAACACTGCACGAGCCTCAGTGACGTCCATGAGTTCGGGTTCAGGTTGTGGTGTGTTTGTGACACACACTGTCACACCCAAGGTGGGCACAGTGTAAGGCACCACGGGTTGCCAAACTGTACACGGTTGGGGATTGATTTTGTAATTCATGATTAGCCTTTGAGTAAATCAACTTGAACATTGTGTTGTTTGCCGGCAAAAATGCTGTTGGTGCCCCAGCCAGTGGGCTGTGCCCGACACATTGAGAAAGCCAGGTCACGTTGAGCCTGCAGATTTTGCAAGGCTGTGATCACGGCTTGTTGAGCGGAGTAGGTGGCAAAGTTTTCAACATCAGAGATTTTGCAATACATGCCGACACCGTCCACAATAAAACGAATCTTTTGGCTGTTGTTCAAACCTTCAATCAGTCGCTGTTTACGCATCTCAACTCCTTTTGTTACAATATGTCCATATTATAGCATTTGGGCAATTTCTGGTCAACTGCGATCTGACATTTCTTTGATACGTTCTTGGCGCACCAGGTGTTCTACTACCAAAGTATACATTTGGTAAAACAAAAATGCCAACACACCAAACCCTAATACTTTTAGTGTATTTTCTGGTCCAATGTAAGTAGCAACGGCGTGAATTCCACTAACGCCTACCACTGTGCCAACGGTGATGCCTGCTACAATAGCGGCTGCTTTGATTCGAATGTCCATATAATACTCCTTTTTGTTTGTATGCCACAATTATAGCATTTGGCGAATTATTGGTCAACCAGTCAAAAGTAACACTCAAGTATTACTTAGTAGAAACCATGAGAGATAAATATCAGTGCAAATACCAAGGAAAAATTATGTTAGCAAATCTACTAGAGCTCCTGGCGGAAATGTTCCCCGGCAGCGACTATCAAAGCAAAATGGAAAATTACATTGCCAATCGCAACCCCCAAAGTGCCGCTGATGTAGAACATTGGGAACGGCAGTATCACTATGAACAACAGCGTCAAGGAATTTTATGAAATATTTAAAAGCCGTATTTGATGCCATCATTGCCAATCGTGTGCAACAGGCTCAGGCATATCGTCGGGGCTACCGCTACTACTACTAAGTAGGTGCATGCAATGTAAATTTCTCGATCATGGCCTGGCCATCGGCTATGACCATGTGGTCAAACCCTGTTGCGAGTGGACACCAGATGCTGAATGGAATCAGCAAAATCACCTCAGCCAAATTGATTTAGCAACCTGGCATCAAAGTCCACAAGTGATCAGCATTCGATCTGAACTGGAGTCTGGCCACTGGCCCCGGGCTTGTGAACGCTGTGCTGTGCAAGAACAACAGGGCAGACACGACAGCCTGCGATTGGGTGCTGACCAATCCTATGCTGACTACAGTGACCAAGACATCACATTAGAAATTCGTCCTGGTTCTGTGTGCAACTTTGCTTGCCAAACCTGCTGGCCTGCTGCCAGTTCTCGAGTGGCACAGTATCATCATCAAGCCGGCCTGATCAACATCAAATCAGTCAACAGTGCCAGCATTACAGATTTTGAATTTTTGCAACCCATTGCTGGTCAAATACGCAATGTGGTGCTGTTGGGCGGCGAACCTTTTTATGATCCCAGCTGTCAACAGTTTCTGGCTTGGGCTGGTGAAAATTTGTCTGCTGACATGATCATGTTCACCAATGGATCACATGTGGATTGGTCCTGGGTGGATCGCTATGCTGGACGCATTGCCATGGTATTCAGCATTGACGCTGTGGGGCAGGCTGCAGAATACGTGCGTTACGGCACAGACTGGCCGGTAGTATTGAAAAATTATTGTCAGGCACAGGCACACCCCAAAGTGGACCTGCGTGTGAACATCACCATGTCAGCATACAACTATCATTTGATTGACAGTGTGATTGAGTTGCTGGCACCACAGTGGCCCAGTGTGGTCAGTTTTGGTGTGCCAAGACAGGCTCATTTAACCGAGGCAGCCATCCCTGTTCAACATCGAGCAGAGTTGATCAAATCATTGCAACATGCTGTGAGTAGATTGCTGTTGGCTGAAATTGAGTCTGATCAAAAACACAATGCGGTGAATGCTGTGCGCAGTGTGATTGCCAACTTAGAACAGCCCAACTTTGATCCAGCACAATTTGATCGACTGCGTGAGTTTGTTCACAGCATGGATCAAGTCAAACGCATCAACATTGTGGATTCAGCAAACCCCGTAGATTTTGCATAGCATTGCCAGTGTTCTTTTGGTCACTCAACACCCGAGTCAAGCCCGGTACGTTGCGTTCAATCAATTCACAACTCACTGCACTGTTCATGATTTGACTCATTGCCTGTTCGTAAGGCAAAGCCAAGAACAACTTGAACAATTCCAAGTCCCTCAATGGGGTCCAGGTCAAGGTATTGCCCAGGTGCCAGTGTTGCCAGTCATTGACCACTGTGTTGCACAGTTCAGGTGCTGTGGCTGACTGTTGACCCGAAAACAGTTCAAGATGTTTTGAAAAGTAGGCATGGTGCAAACAGTCAGGATTGGTTGCCAACAGTCGTGGAATACTGGTGCCATGTTTCAACAAATATTGATTGGCTGTGGTGGGACTGCGCAACATAAACTCATCACCGGGTGTGCCAGACATCAACACACAAGGTTGTTGCCAATGATGTATTTGACGATATCCCCAGTGCTGTTTGATATCTGTGCTGTTGGACAAGTAAAAATAGTCCAAATCTGTGTGTAAATTCCATACCATTTCATGTGGTATGTCCAGTCGACGGATATAACTGTATAACAACAAGGTATCAACACCGCCACTGAGAAACACACGCAAGGGCAGTTGATTGTGTGCGGCAAACTGTTTGATTTTGTCTGTGAGCAATTGATCAATTTGGTCAACTGTGCTGGTGGGCAGCCAAGCATGGCCAATCACGTTGAATTTGTGTTCGGTCACTGCCATGTCACTGTGAACTGTGATCATGCTGTCAGCCCAGGCTGTGCGCTCGGCGGGAATCAGGTTGTTGACGTTGCTAGGACTGATGTAAATGGGAAAACTTCTGTAGCGATCTGTTTGTATAGACATGGTGTCGTCTACCAAGACCAAGGCACAAAAGTTGCCCAATATCTTTGGTGTGATCTGCAACACTATGTCCAACAACAGGTCTTCCACGGGTGCGGCATCAGCATAGCCCTTGTATAGAACTTGTGCTGTGCCTACTTGTCGCAGTTGCCAACCAGGATCAGTGCTCACACAAAAACTACCCATGTGCCAATGACAAGGATAGTTTTCTTGCGGCTGGTCTGCAACGTGAAAGAACATTAACGGTTTTCTACAATCTTGTCAGCAAGCCCATATTCAACTGCCTGTTGTGCTGACATGAAATTGTCACGTTCCATGTCTGCTGTGAGCTCGTCAAATGTCCGGCCTGCTGAGTTGTGTTTAACATATATACCTGTTAAATTTTTCTTCATGGACAAAATTTCTTCCACTTGAATCAGCATGTCTGTAGCTTGACCACGTGCGCCGCCACTAGGTTGGTGAATCATGTGACGTGCATTGGGCAACATAAAACGCTTGCCCGGTGCTCCTGCTTGTGCCAGCAAACTTCCCATACTGCATGCCTGCCCCATCACAATGGTATGCACATCGGGCTTGATAAACTGCATGGTATCATAGATGGCCATGCCTGCTGTGACCACTCCGCCTGGGCTGTTGATATACAGCGAAATGTCCTTGTCAGGATTGTCTGCTTCCAAAAACAGCAGTTGTGCCACAATCAAACTGGCTGAGTGCTCTGAAACTTCTGTGTCCAGCATGATCACACGATCTTTGAGCAGGCGACTGTAAATGTCATAACTGCGTTCACCTTTGGCAGTGTGTTCTAAAACTATGGGTACTAAATTTGGCACAGGGTCTCCTTGTTGAAAGCATAAGTATAACACAATTCTTGGAAAATACCAATGCGTGACTTACTCAATTTATTCGATAACTTAACTGAGAGCCGTGGCCTCAGTGCCCGCGATCCAGGCGAAGTATATTCCCGGGGCGACACTGCGGATGACAAAATTGAATTCCAGTCCCTGACCTTTTACCCCAAAGTTGGCAGTTATGAAACTCCCGAAGCTACCATGGCTGCGTTTAAACGGGTAGAAAAGCAGGCCGGGCATCCAATTGAAGTGATCAATCAGCCCAATGCAGGCTTGCGAGCATTTGGTATTGCAGCCTTTGACACTGCTGTGGGCACTAGATATCTGGCCAAGTTCACCAAAGAAATCAAACCAGTTAGAACACAAAATACATTTTTTCAGACCAAAGACATTCCAGGCGAGTTCAGCCAAACTGACGCTCGTGGATCCAAAGAAAAAGCCGGATACAAGCCCAGTGATGTGTTGACCAATTTCAAGAGTCAAACTCCTGAAAGTATACTGGCACAGATTGGTGCCAAATTTGGTGCCCAAAGTGCTGAATATCGTGCGGCAGAGACCATAGTAAATTCTCCCACATTCCCTGTGGCCGTGGATGGCGGTGACATGGACTTCACTGGGTTCCGTGACTACTTTTGCGAAATGTTGCAGCCTGCTGTGCTGATCAATGGCGGCCAAGTTCGAGGCAATGCTGGAGAAGCAGCCGCATTGTTCATGGGCCGAAATGGATTTTCAGACTGTGTTGTGAGTTTTAACGAAAGCGTCAGCGGTGAGTTGTACGACTCATTGTTGATCAGTCCTGAAGGCAAACAGATCAAGTTGTCCAGCAAGGGTGCCAAAGGTGCCATGGCCAGCTCAGTGAACTTGTTGAAGGCTGTGCAAGAGTTAGAAGCAGCTGGCATGACACAGTTTGCCAAGAAGTATGCCGAACCCATTGCTGTGCTCAAGACCATTCACAATGGTGACCATAACTCCGGACCGTTGAATCTAGCTGTGCAATATGGCATTATTTCTGAAGCAGAAATTCCACAAGTGATGTCGCTGGCACAGTATGCTGGTGTTAAAAAATTCAACATAGATGATGTCAAAATATCAAAAAATCTAAAGACACTGTACAAAGACCGCTCAGCAGATGATCCCAGCAAAGTTGTTCCACTCAATCACCTGGTGAGTTCTATTGCATATAAGGTGTGCAATGAGATCAACACCAAGACCAATTTCTCAGAAGCAGCCGCTGACATTCTCAACAACTCCGCGTTTGTGCAAATGTATACCGAAGCCAAGAAAACCAAAGATGGTCAGTTTGTGCTAGAATTCAATACCATATGGCCCAGCAAGTTGTTTACCAACGTCACACTGGAAGCACAGAAGAGCTACAGTTCAACTTCCAGCTCAGGTGGCAAGTTGGTATTCAGCATCAACAAAGAACCCAAGGCTGTGGCCAACACTGAAAAGAGTTCCACCACTGATGCACCTGGAGACAGTGACGCTGGCGAAATGGTAGACAACATGGGCGCAGATGAATTGGATCAAGTCACAAACAAACGTCTAACCGGTCCAGGTGCCCGAGCTGCCAAGGCCAAGAGTGAACCCAAAATGAGTGCTGATGTGTTGGGTAGGGAACGCCGCAGTCGTTAACGTGTGAGTTCTGAAATGTGATCACACACATTCAAACCCAGGGCTTCTGTTGCTGACAGCCATATGTCATGTGGTGGCAACAAGTGCTTTTTGATCTCTTCTTCAGATAATCCCGTGCATAACTGATAATGCGAGGACATGCGTTGTTGTGTGAGTTCGAACTCGCGCATGGTAGCAAACAGTTCATGTGCCTTGCCTTCGTTGCTCCATGAGAATTGGTGACTCAAGATTGACGTATTGGGTGTGAGCACACGTCTGCCGGGAGTGCCTGAAATAAAGATCAACAAGCCTGCGCTGGCTATGATACCAAGTCCCACTGTTTTGACGGGTATGAGACTGCTACGCATGACATCTATCAAGGCAAAGGCAGCACCCATTTCTCCGCCTTCCGAACAAATCATCAACAACAGTTCTTTGCGCTTTTTCTTGACCACATAGTTTTCGTGCAAGATCCATTCCACAATGGGTGAGATGTTTTCGTTGTTGACTTCGCCCATGAAAACATACATGCCATTTTCTTGCAGAGCCTGACTGTGGGTTTGAACTGTTTCGGTATCTGTGGTCATATAAAGTGAGAAAAGCGGCCCGAAAGCCGCTTTTATTTATATGCCGTTTATTACTGGGCGGTGGGATCTGGATACAACGATATGTGTTCGGAATTTTTGTCCATTTCTTTAAACGCTTCGCCACTGCGTTGCTCTGCACGATCTTTCAGACGGAGCTGATCTTTGCGCTTTTGCAGTGCATTGGCTTCGCCTGTGGGCAGTGCAACCAGCACATAAGTGCGGAAACGACTGCCTTCGGCAATGCGTTTGACTTCTCGGATCTCTACACCAGTGATGTCCACAGCAGGGCACATGGATTTGATAGCCAATTCAGAAACTTCAGTGCTGGCATCTGAGCTGTCTTGCATGAACACTTTGGCTTGTTGATTGACTTTGCCACCTGCTGCCATACAGATCTTGCCATATGCAAACAGTTTGGCCTTGTAGTCAGCCATGCTCATGTCCGAGCTTGTGGCTGAGCCATTGGCATACACTGCTGAGTTGCTGGTGGGCAACTCAGTCATCCATTTTGGAGCCTGGGTGATAGACTTGTTGACCTGTGCCTCACGATCCATTTGGCTCACAGCCGCACGATTGTCGTATTGCTCTGTGGGCAACACCGGAGCAGTGCTGACTGGAGCAGGTTTGGTTGCACTACAGGCCACAAGAGCCACTAATGGAAGAATTGCTAACACTTTTTTCATGATGTTCCTTTGAACAGTTTACAATAACACAAGTTTAACACAGAGTGAATAATTGGTCAACTACCATTTATCCACCACAACCCATTTTGAGTCATGCACTCGGCAGATCACTCCTTGAAAGGTGCGCACATCTGATCGGACATAAGCACTGTCCAAAAAGTATCTGCAGGGTGCGCCATTATGCCAAAATTCTCGGGGGTAGTCTGGATGTGGTCGGAATTGGTGCAGTTCGGCCACGGTTCCTGGATTGGTGCTACGCAATGCATCCAGGTCTGGCCGGTCACTACATACCATGGTCTTTTCACTCACAGTTTGAGTCCTCCCCACACGCTCACGCACAGATTCCTCTGCGCGGCTTACTGCTACTGCACAGGCTTCTTCTCGGGGACGATCTCCTGCCCACTCGTATTGACCGTGAGCACTGTGCCAATCTGTGCCAATTCTCACACGGAACGTGACCATGCATGTTTTGCCGCCGTTGATTGAGGGCACAACCTCAGGAGTGATTCGGCTACGTTCCACAATGGTCACGGCTGAGCGGCTCACTGTGCGATCTTGTAGCACACATTCAGATGCCAACACTGTGGCAGGGATTAATGCAAGAGCAAATAATCTTTTCATGGGCAATACCTCAGTAGGTGTAAATTATAGTTGATCTGTTGGTTGATGTTGCCATTGCCAATGAATCGATCCAAGGCAGCTTCATCTCTTGTGCGCTTCATGCTCATCAGCATGGCTCTTTGTTCGACTGCAATCTTGCAATCAACTTGAAAATAGTTGAGATCTTCATAGGCCATGGGTTGAGGACCTGATGCACATCCGCTACACAGGCTGACAAGTGTAACGCATGCTCCAAATACGCGAGCGAATTTGACCGCGGCTTCGTTCATAGTCTTCCTTTGACTCTGTGGTTTGTTGTGGGACTCTGGCGTTTTGTTCCAGCCAGTTGATAATGGCTGTGCGGTTTGCACAGTCATTGGGAATTTGACTCACATCCAGTGGAGCACGTTGAACCACGCTAACACATGCAGTCAGTGACACTGCCAACAATGCGATCAATAGTTTATTCATCACGATTCCGATGTTTGACTTTGCGATTATACACTGTTTTTGGCTGTTCAATTTTGGGTTTGAACGGAGTGTCGCGTCCATACAACTCCACCGCACGGCGGCGTTGTCGGGGCAGTTGTAAGGTAAAAGACAGTGTTTTCATGTTGTAATTATCAAATAGGGCGTTCGCCATGTGGCACTGCTTTTGCATACCATTCAATAGCATCTTTTTTGTTCATCGGTTCAGGAAGTTCAAACATGTTAACTTCAGCATTACCTGTGTTTTCTAATGCTTTTTTACGGCTGGAAAAATTAGAAAATCTAAATTTAACCAGACCGGGTGTTTTAACACCGTCGGTGCGACGAGAGGTTCCAATAAATTTCCAAAGTCTAGTATCCATTTAGGACTCCTTGTTAGTTAAAAGATGTTTATATTATAGCAGATTGATCTTTATCGGTCAACTGGACAACCGCTTGCGAAGCAGTTGGCCCAGAGTTGGTTTGAGTCCCAACCGCTTGCGAAGCAGTTCGCCTAAGGTTTTGTTTTTACGTTTTTTTGTTTTCATAGCCAAATTATAGCAGATCGGCAAATTCTGGTCAAGAAAAACCCTGCACTCAGCAGGGTCTTAAAAGGTAATACTCAAGTATTACTTTTTAGCAGTGGCTGGCTTGAAAGTTTCAGCAAATTTGGTGAAGTCAAACTTCATTGCTTCCTGCACTTTTTCAGTTGTTGCACTGGCCAAAGTTGTACTGATATCCAACACTGCTTTGGCAGTTAACTTGGCAGTGTCATACTGGCTGTCGATCATTTTGATCATGGGCTTGGCAATTTCCTCGTTGGTGACAAAGGTATTGACAAAAGTTTTTTGTGCGTTTTGCACAGCGTCGAGTACGGAATTGAACATGTTTTTCTCCTTAAATTAAGCAAGTTCCTAGATACAAGACCCAAACCATTCAGCGCCTTGTGTTTCTATTGTAGCATTATTTATGTTGCAATGCAACATAAATCTAAGTTTTTGAGCAGTTTAGTGTACGCTCACTAATTCTGTCACTAAATATTTCATAGGAGATTTACACATGGAAACTATTATTGTATTGGCGGTGTTGGGCTTGGTAGCATATTGGGTTTATGACATGAGCCAAAAAAAGAAAAACACCGAATCAATTGAACCTTGGCCTTATGGCGAAAAATTGTCTGAGGGCAAGATTCACGTCAAGTCCTCTGATGTTGCACCTGGAAAGTCAGAGGCGGATCGAGTAGAAACACCTGCACCAGTTGTTGAGCCTGCACCTGTGTTAACAGTTGATGGGCACGGCGATGTGCAAGAAGTCAAACCTGCCAAAAAAGCACCTGCAAAGAAAACAGCAGCCAAACCAGCTGCCGCCAAAAAAGCACCTGCCAAAAAGAAATCAACTTAACAACAGCATCCGTGCCAGGCCAACTGAATCTATTGTAGTCAACAAGATGTAGTTGGCCAGCATGCCAAAACTCTTTCGAGTCCAGGCAGCCCAAGCATACATGGCACAACCACTGATCCACACAGGATACATAAATAAAAGAGGTGGATTTGGTACGGTGAGTGCCATGGTAACTGAGCAGCCAATACTAATAGCCCAAGCCAAGAGCTCAACAGCAAACCGAATGCGATTAGTTCGATAGTCATCTTGTATCCATTTAAAAATATCTGAAAAAATGTTAAGCATTGTGAAATAATTCCTGTATGTCAGACAACTCGTTGTGTCTGATATTGTTTAATGTGGTGGTATACTGCTTGCATTGTTCATGTAACACAGGATCAAACTTGTAAGAGTTCAAATACCCTTGCACAGATTTGAGCCAAGGCACATCAGGATGTTGTTGTGTTTTCTCATCAATGAATTTTAAAAATCTTTCATGATGCATTGGCAACATACTGTTTATGTTGAGAAAACTTGGGCTATAGCAAAAAAGTATCTCAACGTATAAATCATTTTCCAGTGCATAGTCAACTATGCGGGGAAAGGTCAATGAACTGTAGAATTGCAATACAGTGGATATTCTAAAAGTGCAATTATCTAATTTGCTGAGTTTAGAAATATTAGCATGCACAGCAGGCCAGTGCGAGCCGTAACGTATATATTCAGCATGTTCTTCAATGCCATCCACACTCACAAACAACCAGCTTTGTTGAAACTGTGACAACTGGTCAACAAAGTCATCATCAAATTCCACACTGCCATTGGTGGTAATGCTTATCACTGTGCTCGGTTTATCTTCAACTGATTTAATAGTTGATATTGCATTTTTAATCAACAAAGGCTCGCCGCCTTTGAGCTGAAGTATTTTAATTCCGGGTGCAACATTTTTAAACAGTGTCTGAAAACGGTCTTGGTTGGGCCAATCAAAATTGAATTCTGGATGTGCAAGCAAGAATGGTAGTTCTTTGAATTTAGAACTGTGTTGCGTTCTTTCAGCCTGAATCTTACTGCTGTATTTTGGTCCGCACATGACACATTTAAAGTTGCAAATATTTCCCATGTCAAGTTCAAGCCCAATGGGCATGCGATCGTTCACATAGGTTGTGCTGTTCGATATAGCTCGAATATCAGTGTGCTTGCTCAGTCGTTTGTTGTATTCTTGACGTAAACTAGACTTGCCAGCGGCTTCGTCGTTCCAGCAGGTATTGCAGTGCTTGGTCTTTACACCTTGTGCAAGATCTTGACGAAGTTGACGCATGGGCTGACCATTCCACCAATCCTGTGCAAAGTCATCAATGACATTGACATTTTGTTTTGGAAAATCAGGACTGATTTTACAACACGGTATTAGTGTGCCGTCTGTGTTTATTCTAGTGTGAGCCCAGGGTATAACACAAAATGTCTCAGAATTCATCGACTATTTAACCATTGATCATACAGCATTTTGCTGGCCAAGTTCTTGCCTTTGGCCTCAACCTGTATGTCCCACTGGTCAGTAAATGTCAATGCCCATTCATTCACAGCGGTATTCCACATGAAGTCTGAATGTGCTCTCAACTTTTGCTTTTTGTAGCCTGCACTGAGTAAGGCTGAGAGGTCCGGTCGAACATGGGGATCGTGTCCCACAACAACATCTTCACGGCTAACACTGTAGTGACAAACAGGGCGCACACCACGCCAAGACTCAACAACCCGTTGAGCACGTGGATCCATGGGTTGGATATACTCTCCGGTGTTGATCCAATGGTGATGAATATCCAAAACAAGAGCCACACTATCAGCCACAGCAAGAGTAACGTCCAAACCATTGCTCATCTCATCATTCTCGATGGTAATAAGATTCCTAGCTTCGGGCGTGAGTCTGCCCAGTGTTTGCAGGAACTTTGCTGGTCCACCTTTACCAGACAAATGCACGTTGATCTTGAATCCATGGTCATGCCATGACGCACCGTAGCCCATCCACCGTGCCATATCCGCGTGATATTCAAATTCTAAAATACTGCGTTCTACAATCTCGTCTGACTCACTAGCCAGCACACAGAACTGTCCAGGATGGAAGCTCAAGCGCACACCCAGTCTGCGAGCAGTTTCGCCTATGGGTGCAAAGATCTTTGCACAGTGGTCTTGTATTTCTGTGCGTTGCCACCAGTCAATCCACGATGGCTCTGTGTAGCCTTGTAGCATTTCTGAACCCAGTCGCACCATGCGCCGTTCGGGTGGCAGTGTGGCCACACGCTCGATCAGGAGCACAGCCGCACGAGCGTTGTGGTTCATGATGTCCCACTGACGTTGTTCGGCTTCGTCCGCATGTTCGCGGAGCCACCTCATAGTAGTTGATCTGCCGTTTAGGTCACGGTCCACTGCATTGACCTTCATGCCGCCACATTCGCTGGGGTCATTGAGCCATTTGCAACAAAAGCCAATTTTAGGTGTAGTCATGTGTGTAGTATACATGAATTTCCTTTATTGGTCAATCTAATTTGAGCGCACCAAATCCAGTGTAACACAATGAAATCCACCACCTAGTGTGCGACTGTGGCGTAATTCCAACGGAATTACATCGAATCCACGTTGTTCTAACTGTTTGATTAGGTCTGGTTGGTTTTGATCCATAATTACTGTGCGTGGATTCACCGCCAGCATGTTCATGCCTACCCATTTTGATGCATAAGGATACTCGTGGAATCCTTGTGCTACCACATCGTCCACGTAGATCTTGTCCCATTTACGGAACACTTCTGGACAGTTGGCGTCATTTACTCTGGTGCCATTCAACAGCACCAGGCCTTCATGTATGGGCACAATGGTTGAATCAATATGCACACCAGCATAGAAGTTACAGGATTCTATAGTGACATCTGGAAACTGAGTACGTAGCCACGTCAGTGCAGGTGCATTGCATCCTGCTGATTCCAGCACCAACCAGGAGTCATTTAATTTGCAAATGTTTGCAGCTTCCAACACCATGCCTTGGCCTCGCGGCATTGACAGCACACGGTCAGCATCTGCTAGGATATCATGATAGCACTGGATCTCCATGTCTCTGCAGGGATACATCATGGCAGGATCAATTATGGTGCTGCCATAAGCCAACAATCGATCTCTGGGGCAGTAGGCACTGAGTCCGTCATGTGTTTGAAAGTTTAACACCGGCTCAGGGCGATCCACTGTGACACCCAAGTCCTGCAATGTTCGAGTCAGTATGTCAAGGTCTTCATTGGCTTCGTCAATGATCCACTCGGGCACAGCACCTGACGGCACTGGAGTTTCTTTCCAGGTTGTCTTCTCGCCTTCGTTCTTGAACACCGGATCGTTCACAGGCCAATTGGCTGTGTCTGCGCGACCCACTATGACTCTGCGTAGGGTGTCCCATTCGTTGTAAGTTGAAATCATACCCATCCTGTTATTTGTAGTGTGTATCGGGGCTCAGTACCAATGTTGGCTGCCATGTGCGGTGCATCATACATCCATTCAATTGTGTCGCCGGCTCGCCATTGTGTGACTGGTGCTTGAGCGCCTTCAAAATAGTGCCCTGATTTCCAGTCATCCAAGAACACAATGGCTCTGCGTATGCGATGTTCTTTGCCTTGTAGGTTAAAAAGTTTGACGTAACGCACATACAAGTCTTGATGCATGGGCAATACTGTTCCAGTTGTCATTCTATAGTAACTGGTGCCTATGTTTTGCCAGCCCATTTCACGATAGATGTCTATGAATGTTTTGTTCCATCGCGGTTGTTGACCACGCATGTCGCACATGTCGCCAGTGAACTGATTGGCATAACCTTGACTGGTCCACAGTTCAATGCTGGCTGGGTCATTGAACGAGTCATTGACATAATCCAGCCTCTTGTATTCATCATCCCAGAACACTGGGATGTGATATTTAATGAACTCTGGTGTTACCGTAGTGGACAACTTCTACCTCAGGGGTTGACTTGAGTTTGCGCCATGGATCAACAATGATGCTGCCTGGTTTGATGTCGCAGTAGGGCAGTGTGTCTAGCTGATCACCTGTGTATTCATAAGTGATCTTGCGGTTGTGTGCCCACAAAAAGATTGCAGGTGTATCCACAGTGGCCACAACATTGACAGGATCATCTGCAAGTGGGTCAACGTATACAACTTGGCGACCTTCTTGTTCAATGTAGTGTCCCACAAGTGTTGAGTAAGATCCAATGCAGTATTCCACATCAGGCTTGTAGGCTTTGCCGTGGATCACAATGGGCAAGTTGTCGTTCATCACACTCAGGTCCAGCAAATACATGGCCAGGTTCTTGGCCTGCACTTCTCTAGCATGCATCACTGTGTCAAACAGATCATAACCAATGTTGTATTCCTTGGCCAACCAACGCAGGGCAATGTTGTCACGTGGATGGCAAGCACCTGCATCGCCCATACCGGCTGTCATGTATTTGGGTCCCATGATACGCATGGTGCTACGTGCCAGTGCGTCTGTGACCACGTCAACATTGATGTTGCCAATGCGTAGTGCAAAGTCTTGAATCATGTTTACCAGGCCGACCTTGGCTGAAATGAACGTGTTGTAGAAAATCTTAATAGCTTCACACTCGTCCCAGGTGCCAATTTCATAGCGTGGATTGTTTGCCATGATGGTTTTATACAGGTCAATCAGTTCACCTGCCAGGGCATTGGGATTGCCGTCTTCGGTGCCAATCATGACCATTTCAGGATTGACCATATCCCACTTCACACTGCCCATGGCAATCAAGTAAGGGTTATATAAGAATTGGTGTTTTGAATCCAGCAATGGATAAAAGTGTTTGCGTGTGGTGCCTGGCAAAACTGTGGAGATCAACACCACCTTTTTGGGTGTGGTTGCATATTTGTTTACATTTTTAATAGCATCAATCACAGCATCGTGTCCAAAGTCTCTGGGCTCCATGTGGCTGCTGGGAACACTGCCATCGTATCCTTGTGCATGTGGGGTAGGCACAGCGATAAAAATCCATTCGCTTTCGTTTACTAACTCGTTGATGTCACAGACTTTTACTGAGTCGCTTGAACGTGGGTAAATATCGTAACCACGCACTTCATGCTTTTCAGCCATGACTTCTGCACAATCGAGACCCAGTTTGCCGATCCCAATAAAACCAATTTTTTTCATATGAGTGTTCCTTTAGACAGATTATATCATTATTTGGCCGACTGTGTCAACCATGATTTACTAATTTATCGCTGGCTACCACATGGCTCAAGAAAACTAGAAGATTTAGATCAGCTGAAGGATTACTCCGAATTTGAATGGTATAACAGTCCGATTGCTGTGTTTCACGACCAAGAGCCGTTGGAGTATTGCCGTTACTCTCAAGAGCAAATATACCAGCATGCCAAAAAGTTCTTTGAATTGCAGTCACCTATCATGCTCAAAGATTCAATTTTGGATTATGTTTCTCAACAGCACATTAGAGGAGCCACAGGCCTCACAGTGAACAATCATGATTTGACCATGTTAGTGCATTCCGAACAACACAGTGTAGAAGTTGATCGTTTTAAATCATATGGGTTTGTTCCTGTGTATTATTGGAGTCATGATGTGATTGCACAAGATTGGTTTAGATATGC
>Ga0114969_10000664_pt1 | contig 29738 bp, 28 predicted proteins | sample M_130807_MF_Meta_FD_87316 | JGI IMG/M metagenome (GOLD analysis project Ga0114969, IMG submission 87316) | Freshwater microbial communities from Lake Montjoie, Canada to study carbon cycling - M_130807_MF_MetaG | ecosystem: Environmental > Aquatic > Freshwater > Lake | place: Lake Montjoie...
CTAAAGGTACGCATTCTACGTTCTTCAGTACTCAATTTAAATTGTTCTTTTGTTGCCATATATGGTACACATTTTAGTTTATTTGTACTATTTTAGTGGTCAACCTATTTCAGGCTCTAACACTTAGTGCATTCAATCCATTTAAATTAATCAATGTATCATTGTTTATTATTTGGATGCCAGCTACAGAGGTTAATCCATTTAGTCCATTCAAACTGCTTAAGGATGGATTGCTTTCAATTCGTAAAATTCCAATAGAAGTTAATGAATTTAATCCTGATAAGTCTGTCAATATTGGGTTTGAGTCAATAGCTAAACCGTCAACAAGTGTAGTAAGGGAATCTAATCCAGTTAAGCTTGTCAAGCCAGCATTTTCTGAAATAGATACTGATCTACAAGAACTCAAGCTATTCAAACCAGTTAGATTGACGATTGATGAATTGTAGGCTAAAGAAAAACTGTTGGTAATGTTAGTCAATGAATTTAGTCCAGTCAAATTATTTAAAAGCGGATTGTTTTCAATATATAAGCTAAATCCTATATTGGTAAGTGAACCAAGTGCCGCAATACTTGTTAGGGCATTATTCCCACTAACTTTAAGATCGCCACTGATGGAAGTAAGCGCATTTAATCCGCTTAAGTTAGTGAGAGCAGAAAGCCCATTGATTTCCAAATTACCTGCAATAGAAGTAAGCTGACTCAAGCCATTCAGATTTGTAATTTGTCCGGAAAATAAATCGTCAATGACAATAGAAAATGGCATATTGGTGCAACCCGGATAGTTTGTTGGAAATGCATCAATTGCCGATTGCGTGCTCAATGTCAAATTTGAAGTAGGGCATGTTGCTTGCACAGAAAACATAATTAGGAAGCAATAAAAAAAAGTCAAAAGAGTTTTCATGATTTTGAATTTTGTTTATGTGAAGATAAATCTTTTAGTAGAAAGTAGTAAGTAGAAAGTAGTAAGTAAAAAGTAGTAAGTAAAAAGTAGTAAGTAAAAAGTAAAAAGTCTGCAGCTTCTTAAGTCATACTTACTCCTTATGCCTTACTCCTTATGCCTTACTCCTTATAACTTATCCCTTACACCTTAATTTAAAACGGATACCCCAGTGCAATATTCCAACTACCACTATTGATACGTAATTTGTCAAATGCGAATCCAAAATTATTGACCACTTGTGGTTGTTTAATTGGATAGCCAAGATCGACACGAAACACAAAAAAAGAAAAATCAAGTCGCAGACCTAATCCACTACTGATGGCAATATCATGCAAGAAGTAGGTTGGATCAAATTCGCCACCTACAATGTCCGCACTTTTATTTAATAACCAAATATTTCCAGCATCGGCAAACCATGCGCCTTTTAGATTAATTGCTCCTGAAAAAAGCTTGAGTAAATCGAAACGATATTCCGTATTTGCTTCAAATTTTAAATCACCTGTTCGATCTATGATACCAACACCTGTCGAATAGGAACTATCTACAGATCGACCTGGTCCTAAGCTACGTGCTCTGAAGCCTCTATTGCTAAAGGCGCCACCTGCACTGAATTGTTTGATATATGGCAAGGTAGTATTGTCTCCAAGAGGAAGTCCGAAACCAAACATACATCTATTGGCAAATTGGTGTTTAGCTCGGTTGGTATATTTCCGGAAATCAATGTCCAATTTTAAATAGTTCGCAATGGGTTCAATATTATTTTGCGTTACAGAATGGTATATCGAATTGATGCCTTTTAATAATGTGCCAGCTTCTTCTAATCCAATTTTTAAGGTCTTAAAATCACCATACATATGTTTCAGTGGACTTTGGTATTCAAAAGTTGTGCTTTCGCCCAAAATAGTATTGTCTGAAAATGTTTTTTGCAAATAACTATTGGTTTTACGTTTCTCTTTAAAGGCATCACCCATTAAATGATCGGGAACTTTTGTTACTGTTAAAAAACCTGGATTGAATCGCCAGTTTTTATAGATTGTTTCGCGCCAAGAATAACCAAAACTTCCAGAAATATTAATGATGGTATAGTTTTGTACGCGTTGAATATTACTATAAGTGAGACTTAAAATGGTGAATGGTAAATTTTTATTACTGAAAATACTATTGCGAAATGGCACTATGAATTTTGGAAATGTTATGCTCGTATTTACATTAATATTATGGCCAGACAAGTAAAATGATTTAGTTCCAGTTAATAGTTTATCATTTCTAAACTCTGTGGAATAAGCACCTCGTAATGACAAAAGATTAGCGCCATGAAATAAATTTCTGTTACGATAAGTTAAACCTGCTCCAATGCCTAAGTCGTAATAACCATCACTGGTGCTTACATCTGATTGGATTTCCATATCCATTTTAGGGGATGTGCTTAATTGGATCAGGCAATTTAATTTTCCTGTTACCCCATTTACTTTTTCATATTTAATATTTACAAATTGAAATAAACTTAATTGATTCAATCGATTAATCGTTGCTTCCAAATCATCCATATTAAATAAGTCACCAGGTCGGATAAAAATGCTGTTGGCAATTATTTTTCTATTTACAGGAAGTGTGGTATAACGAAATTGTATTCGATTTAATTCATTACTAATGATGGCTAAGGTTGAGTCAGGCATAACACTTCCGTCAATCAAAGTAACAATCACGTCTTGAATGGTATAGGGGGTAAGATAGGTTGAGTCTTTTGTCTGGGCTACTCGAACATATACATTCACGGAATCATTTTCCTTTTTCGTGTCCGCAACAAAATTGGTTGCTTGTTCAAATGGATCAGTCAATAAATTACGAAGGGATGTGGTATTCGATGTGTCAATTTCAAATGAAATATTATCCGCTTTAAAATCGAAATAGCCTTGATTCCTAATAATTTTATATAACCGATCTCTTTCTAAACTGCTGTTATAGTTTGTAAATACTTTGCCGATAACTAGTAAAGATTTTTCTGGATTGTCGGTTATGAGTAAATGAATGTGTAAATCGGGCGTGTCCACAATTACTTTCCTGATGGTAAATGTTTTCCCTGCTTGTACATGATAGTCAACTGTGCTGGATTGTGGGTTTTTGCTTGGGGTGATTTTACACGAAACGCTCGTGTTATAATAGCCTTGATTCAACATGAACTGTTTAATGTTCAATGTAGATTTTTGAACCAAGAGGGTATCAATCAGTTGGGGCTTTTCTACTTTATGCTTGAGTAGTTTACTATTTAAAGTATCTGTTTGAAAATGTGCAAACTGATTATTGTATTTCCAAAGTTTGTATTTGGGCAGTAATCCTAAGTCAAGCAGATGGGTGTTTGGTTTTGGTGTGGCTAAGGACAGAATATTGCTTTCTAACACACCTTTGTATTTGATTGGCTTTCGTAATTGGAGGTGAAGTTTATTTTCTTTTAGTAAAGTTTGATTTTGCGTCAAGTGTTTGGTATAATTGCATGAAATGAAAAATAAATTGCAAAGAATGATGCAAAGAATTAGCGTTTTATTTTTATTGTAAATTATCACCCTTAAATTGATACCATGATTACGAAGGCGCAAGTTAAACATATTCGTTCATTAGAAGACAAAAAAAACAGACTTGAGCATCGAGAGTTTGTAGTTGAAGGGGATAAGATGGTTACGGAATTATTACAGTCCAAATTGAATGTCATTCATTTATTCGCTATTAAAAAATGGATTGATGCCAATAAATATATTTTACCTGCCATGGCAGATATTCATGAAGTAGAAGAAAGTGAGTTGGGGCGCATCAGTCATATGACCACACCGAATCAAGTTCTTGCTGTTGCCTCTTTGCCTAAAAATAATGCTATTGAACCAATGGGAGTGAGCTTGGTGTTAGATACTATCCAAGATCCTGGTAATATGGGAAGCATTATTCGAATTGCAGATTGGTTTGGGGTTTCTAGTATTTTTTGTAGCATACATTGTGTGGATGTGTACAATCCAAAAGTCATACAATCATCAATGGGAAGTTTGTTTCGCGTTGGCATTTACTATTGTGATATTCTACAACTTCTTCAATCCCATCAGCATGTAGAAGCTTATGCAGCATCACTTGCAGGAGATCCAATTCGCCAAGTTGTTTTAAAAAAAGATGCTTTTATTGTCATTGGCAATGAATCAAAAGGGATAAGTGCCGATGTCATGCATGCTTGCCATCATCGAATGACTATTCCTAGAAAAGGGGAAGCGGAAAGTTTGAACGCGGCGGTTGCAACAGGTATCATTTGTCATAGCCTGTTATCCTAAAGTTATTCTATATTTGCCACCTTAACTTTTAAAGAATGTATGGAGTCTACGAAAAAAATATTCAATAACATTTAAAACAAATATCATGAAAAAAATACTTAGTCTTTTACTTATTCTCGTAACCACTTCTCAATTACTAATGGCATCCGGTTGGAACCGAGCCATGCTTCGAATCAGAGATGGAAGAGGTAAAACAATTTCTATTAATGTCGATGGAAGAAAATTTAATAAAATAGCAAGAGCGATTACCGTAGGGGATTTGCCAGCGGGACGACACAATATCGAAATTTACAAATACAACCACAATGGATATGGATATAGTACTGCACGATTAATTTATCAAGGGATAATTATGGTAAAACCTGGTAAAATATATTACATCACGGTACGAGGCGAGGATTTAGATATAGAAGAAAATTGTTGTATTGATGATTATGGACACTGGAATAATAATGATGATTTTGATAATTGGGATGATGACAATCATTGTTGGAGCAATAACAACCACACTTGGAATAATAACCAACATTGGAACGAGGATAACAATCCAAGAGGTCGAAATGATCGCGACAATAATTACCAAGAAAATAATTGGGATGATTTCAACGGAGCTATGTCAACTGGGCGTTACCAACAATTAATAGATCAAATTAGAAAAGCTTCCTTTGAAACTTCTAAATTAAATGTAGCAAAAGCTGGTATGAAAAATAACAGAATCGATGTAAGTCAAATGATAGGCATCTTAAATGAATTCACCTTTGAGAGTACTAAATTAGAATTCGCAAAAGAGAATTACAGAAACTTGACCAATAAAAGAGACTTCTACTTAATCAATGATGTATTTACTTTTCAAAGCAGTAAAGACGAGATTGCAGAATTTCTAAATAGACAACGATAATAAAAATCAGAGTGAGAATGAGAGTGGAGAGCGATGGCTCCCAATCGATTTCTCACTCTGATTTTTTTGTTCTCACTCTGTGTCTTAAGTTGCAATTGTCGAATTGAGAAATCCGCGCCATCTACTCAAAACTCTTCTAATAATTTAAAATATTGCTTTCCAAGGCAGTATTTTTTTTGCCCGATAATGGAAAATTGAAAGGAGGAAATAATCAATCGGATTGCTTTACTTTGTAAAAAAAACGATGAGTAAATTAGTTCAAGAATTTAATGAATACAGAGAAAAAATGAATGAAGTTATTTTGGGTAAACAAAATAAAGTTATAGGACGATTGTTTAATTTGGATACCAATACGTATGCAGAAGGCGCATTACCTGTAAAGACAAAAGAGATGCTTGGCTTAGTGGCTTCAATGGTTTTACGATGTGACGATTGTATCAAATATCATGTTGGTAAATGCCATGAATTGGGTATCACAACAGAAGAATTATATGAAATTTTTGCCGTTGCAAATATAGTCGGCGGTACGATTGTTATCCCGCATACCAGAAGAGCTGCAGAATATTGGGAAGAATTGATTAAAGTTTAATTCTTCCGTCTTTTATTTGAAAAAGGATTAATTAAATATTAAAATTAACCAATTTTACAAATTGATTTAATCGATCTTGGATTTCCTTGTCGTTGATTTCTTTTAGTCTTTCTGTTCCAAATTTTTCTACTACAAAACTTGCCATTGCAGATCCGATGATAATGGCAGATTTCATATTTTCAAAGGAGATGTCATTGGTTTTTGCTAAATGTCCAATGAAGCCACCAGCAAAGGTATCGCCAGCTCCTGTTGGATCATACACGTCTTCTAAAGGTAGTGCAGGAGCAGAGAATATTTGTGAGCCATGAAACAATAAAGCGCCATGTTCACCCTTCTTGATAATCACATATTTTGGGCCCATGCTCATTATTTTTTGTGCAGCTTTTACTAAGGAATATTCGCCACTTAGTTGACGCGCTTCTCCGTCATTCACCATAATGACATCAACCAATTTTATGGTTTCTAATAAGTCGTCCATGGCAATATCCATCCAAAAATTCATGGTATCCATGATGATTAATTTAGGACGCGTTGTGAGTTGGGTAATGATTTGTTTTTGTAATGAAGGCATCAAATTACCTAGCATTAAAAACTCACTCCCTTGATAGGAGTTCGGAACTTGTGGGTTAAACTTAGCGAGTACATTTAAATCGGTGATAAGCGTATCTCTTGTATTCATATCCATGTGATATTTACCACTCCAAAAAAAAGATTTTTCATCTTGTACTATTTCTACGCCATCAAATGCCACACCTTTAGCTTTTAAAGCATCAATTTCTTCAGTTGGAAAATCACCACCAATAATAGAAATTTGTTGGATAGAGTTTGTGAAGTGGGAAGCGCTCCAAGCCGCATAGGTAGCGGAACCGCCAATAATTTTATCTGTTTTTCCAAATGGTGTTTCAATGGCATCAAATGCCATAGTTCCTGCTATGATTAAAGACATATTTTTAATTTTCGCCAAATGTAATTGTAAATGATTTAGTTTTATATACTATTGGTCAATTAAAAATTTTTTAGGAATGAAAATGAAAAAGTACTACTTATTTATTCTGTTATTTTGCATCGGCTTGTTGATTTCTGCTATTGAACCGAAAGATTATTTTACATGGATATTAGAAGTGTTTCCAGCTATTATCGGTTGTTGTATTTTAATCTTTACTTTTCCGAGATTTGCCTTTTCTGATTTTGCATATATTTTCATTTTACTCCATTGTTCTATTTTATTTACCGGTGGCCACTATACCTATGCAGAAGTTCCATTATTTGATTGGATAAAAGATTTGTTTCATTAAAGTCGGAATAACTTTGATAAGGTGGGTCATTTCGCTCAAGGCTTTGTGCCTGCTATCATTTGCCGAGAAATATTTATTAGAAACAAAATTATTCCTTCTAAAAAATGGATTGCTGTATTGACGGTCGCTGTATGCATGAGTATCAGTGCTTGTTATGAGTTTTTGGAATGGTTTGTAGCAATTGTTTCTGGTCAGTCAGCTGAAAGTTTTTTAGGCACGCAAGGTTATGTTTGGGATACGCAATCCGACATGTTGTATGCAACAATTGGTGCTAGTAGCATGGTTCTATTTTTTGCAAAATGGCATAACAAACAAATGGACAAGTTGAAATAAAAAAAGGTATGCAATTCGCATTCCTTTTTTTGATTTTATTTAAGACTAAACTAAACATGTAATGAAAGATATGATCTTAAGAGGTCGGTGTATTGCGGCAACGATAGAACGGAAAGCCCGGATTTCGCTGCTTTGAGCGGAAACGGACTTGGAGTGATAGCGTGAGAGCCGCCCAAATAGATCTCAAGATAAATTGAGTTTTGCCTTTTATAAAGAGAATTTATTATTCTAATTTCAATATATAATAATAAACGCCTTGGAAATTCGGGTAGATGCCACCCAATTGAAATTCCTTTTCGCCGCTGGCAATTATCTTTTCAAATTCATTTACTGTTCTAATGTTTTGATCATTGACTTGAGTAATGATGAATGTTTTTTTTATGCGAGTTTGTTTTGCTATTTCTCCATTGGATTTTATGTCACTAATGATAATTCCACCAGGAATTCGTAATTGTCTAGCTTCCGTTTGTGTAATTTCTCTCATCGAAATACCCAATGAACTTGCTAAATCTTTTTTTACAATATCGGTATTCCCTAATTTGTTTTTTAGATTCATATTACTTGTAAATTCTTTTCCATTGCGTATGAAATTTACGGTCACCATTTCGCCCGGTCTGTATTGTGCCAACAGCTCTGTTAATTCAGGACCAGATTTTATTTTTCTATCGCCAATTTTTGTGATGATATCTCCAACTTTAATACCAGCTTTATCGGCGCTTCCATCTGCCATTACTTGTTCAACATAAATGCCATCTGTTTTATCTAATCCAAATTTGCTCATTTGTTCTGATGTCGCTGTTTTTGCATCTACATATCCAATACCTAAATAGGCTCTTTGCACATTGCCAAATTCTTTTAAATCACCAACCACTTTTTTTACAATATTGGATGGGATCGCAAAAGAATAGCCAGCATAAGAACCAGTTGGAGAAGCAATTGCGGAGTTTATGCCTATTAAATCACCGGCTGCATTGACTAAGGCGCCACCACTATTTCCAGGGTTTACAGCGGCATCTGTTTGAATAAAACTTTCAATCGCATTATTGCCGGCTTTGTTTTGATTCAATCCAATATTTCTATATTTAGCACTGACAATTCCTGCAGTTACAGTCGTTTCCAATGTGAGTGGATAACCAACAGCCAGCACCCATTGACCAAGTTTTACATCATCAGAATTGCCAAATGAAATGAAAGGAAGATTCGTTTCATTTACCTTGAGTACAGCCAAATCTGTGTTCGCATCTTTGCCGATTACTTTTGCTTGCAATGTTTTTTTATTGTCTAAAATGACAGTCACTTCATCCGCTCCATCAACCACATGATTGTTCGTTACGATATAACCATCTGCTGAAACGATTACGCCTGAACCGCTTGCTTGTTGCGGGGCTTGTTGCATAAATTGTTGTCCGCCTCCAAAAAATTGATCGAAGAACTGGTCGCCAAACGGATTGCGAAATTGCACATTTTTTGCCTTCATTTCTGTTTTGATATGAACAACTGCATGACTTGATTTTTCAGCAGCAAATTCCAAGTTCGTATATCCGTTTCCTTCCGTTGCTGCATTGGGTTCTGTGTAAGAAGCGTAATGAACATCACTGTTCTGGTTATGGGCAACTTCTCTTGGAATAGAGGTTTGATTGTTGATGTATTTGTTTGCAAAAACAAACGTAAAAATGGATGTCAAGAACGCGATGCCTGTGATACTGAGTGTTTTTTTCATAGTTTAAAATTTTTAGGATACAAAAATATTTAGCCTAGAAAAAAGCACCTAAAATTTTGTTTAAAAATTACGTTAAAACGGCTGAAGCCAAATTCCCAAATTCTAAATTCCAAATTCTAAATCCCAAATTCGAATTTCGAATTTCGAATTTCCAAAGATGGTTGTTATTCTAACTACTAACTACTCATTACTAACTACTTTCTACTTTTTACTAACTTCTGCCTCCATTGCATAAATCAATTCAGCCATTTGTTCTTCTGTAGAGGAGGGGAAATTAGGAATTCTAATTTGTGATTTTTTAAATTTGCCATAGCCGCTACTAATGATAAATCCTTGTTGTGCCATGGCTTCTAAGAATAATGAAGAATCCTCATTTGTATTCAATACAACTACTGTTTCGGAACGGTGATTAGGATTTGTAACAAGTGGCTGAAAACTGGAATTGTCATCTGCAAAATTGTATAAAAGCTTTGCTTTAGATGCAGATGTTTTGCGGATATTTTCAATGCCAATTAGATTAAAATCTTCAGCTATCTTTCCTAATATATAAATGGCGATAGTATTAGGTGTTGATGGGGTTTCAAATGCTTGGTAATTTTTGTAGAAGCTGCTTAAGGTATGATGTGCACCAATATTCATGCCTTTTGCTTCCAGTTCTTTGGCCTTTTGTAAACAGGCTTCGTTCACTATCCAAACACCTAAGCCTGGTGGCATGCCAAAGGCTTTTTGCACGGAGAAAAAAGAGGAGTCGATATAGTTGTAATCGATATCCGATATTGGCGCAGAAGATACAATATCCGTACATAATAATTGTGAAGGGTATTTTTTCTTGAGTTCTACTAAATCAGAAACTGGAATTTGCACACCGCTTGCAGTTTCATTTTGTGTAGTACAAATCAATTCGTTTTCTTCGGGGATAATAATGGAGGAAAAATCGAAACCTTCTCCATGGTTTACATTATATAGTTTCGGTGTTTTTTGTAATGCTATGGCATATTCATAAAAGCGCTGTGAGAATGCACCGTTGACTAAATGAAATGAATTGCATTTTACTGTGTTGAGTAAAATCCTTTCCCAAATTTCTGTTGCGGAAGGTGTAAAAAAAATAGCATGAGATGCAGGAATGTTTAATAGTATCCGAAGTTGTTCTGTCGTGTGTTGGTATATTTTTCGGAAAGTGCTGGTGCGATGACCAATTGAACCCAAGTGCAAGTCCATAGCAGTTTGCAAATGTTGCATATAGGTTGGATAAATTTGTGATGGACCTACAGTAAAATATGTTTGTGGCATGGTAAATTAATTTGTGGATATTGTTTTTTGTGCAATGAGAATATAATGATCAAAGAAGAATTCATGTTTAACATGTATGGATGCTAGCATATTGTATCCTCGATTTGTAATTAGACTTTGATACTCTTTTAGGTCATATTGATGTGGATGCAAAATGTCGCCCGGAAGAAGGCGAAATACATGTTTGAAAAAAGAATGGTTGTGTGCGTCAATGGTAATTATCAAATAAGATCCGTGTTTTCCAAATGAAACTAATTTGTCAAAACTAAGTTCGATATCTTGGACATGATTGATTGCATTCATGCAAAATATTTTATCTACTTGTTGAGGTGCAATGAAATCTTCTAATCCTGCGGAAACGAATTCAGTATTCGGATAAAATTTCTTTTTAAAATGGGGTATGTCGCTTTCATATCTATCTAATAAAGGGTCGAAGGCGATAGTTTTATGGTCTGGAAATAACATAAACATGCCAGCGGGGCCACAACCAGCATCCAAGATGACATCCGTTGAAACTATAGTAAAATAAGGCTTGCATAGGTCTATTATTTTTTGCCAATATTGTTTTTTCCAAGACAAGTATTCCTGTACGTCTTTATTTTTCAAATAAGATTGCCACCATCGTCGTTCCGCAAATTGTGCTATATTCCATCGCCATTTCCAACGCATAGGTATTAACTTTGTGCAAACGTAATTCTAATACATGAAATTTACTATTGGTGACCCTGTTTATATCAAATCAAATCAGGAAGAAGGAAAATTAGAAGAATATATAGGTAAAGATATGGCTTCTGTTAAAGTTGGTAAAAGTACTTATCATGTTTTTTTAGATGATTTGGAACATCCTTATTTGAGATGGTTTTTACAGAAGGAAAAGAAGCCCAAGTCTACTATTCAACATGTGGATCAATTGCGGACGGAAAAGAAATATACTAGGCAACGAAGTTTGCCACAAGGTGTATATCTGGTTTTTATGCCTATTTATGATGCCAATAGTATGGATGAAAAAGTAGAAAAACTAAAGGTCTATATCTATAATGAAACCATGTATGAATATTTGGTGGAATACAATTGTACTATAAAATCAGAATTCCTATTTTCATTAAGTTCTACGATTTATCCAGAAAGTGAATTTTACATGCATGATTTGTCATTTGAAGAAATGGCTTCAAGCCCTTTGTTTACCTACAGATTTGTTGATAAAAGCAATAGTAAATTGGATCTTGCAACAAGTTTGCAAATAAAGCCAAAGAAATTGTTTGACAAATTGGATAACATTAAATACGAGAATAAAGCGTTTTTTTATTTCCTTCTTTTTGATGTACTAAAACCTAGAGCTAAGCAAGAGGTTTTTGTTGCTGCTGCTAAGCCCTTATTTTTACCCAATGAGAAAAAAAACAATTCTCATTTCGATTTTGAAGGGGCATTAAAGAAATCTATGTATGAAATTGATTTACATATTGAAAGTTTAATTAGTCATCATAGAACTTTGGGTAATTCGGAAATGTTGAATATTCAATTGAAGGAATGTCAAAAGGCTTTAGATTTAGCTATTGCGACAAAGCAATACACAATTATATTCATTCATGGCGTTGGGAATGGCAAACTGAAAAAGGAGATTCATTTATTGTTGGACCAAACCAAATACGTCCATAAATACGTCAATGACTACGATATTCAATATGGATATGGGGCAACCCAAGTATTTTTCCGCTATTGAAGTCGTTTCTTTAATAAATTGTATTATTTTTAAGCCTTATTTTTGAATATGAAAAAATTATCTTCTCTATTTCTGACACTAGTTGTTATTTTATTGAGTGCCAATGTATCGAAAGCAACACATGCTGCTGGCGGTGAACTCATTTATGAATTAGTGCCAGGAACAACTAATACCTATAATTTTATTTTTAAATTTTATAGAGCATGTGGAACGGCTGGAGTGGCTTCTTCTACGGAGCCAGCATCATTTACCATGTGTTACACCAACACTTGTAATAATATTATCAACCAAATCATTCTACCAAAGATTGTGGGTAATATTCCGACTACACCATCCGTTCCAAATGGTTCTGTATTGTCCAATGGATGTGACAGTACGATTACCACTTGTCAAAATTTGAATAGTGCGATTCCAGGCTATGAGCAATGGTGGTATTCAGCAACTTTAACTCTACCTTCCACCTGCAATATTTGGTCATTCTATGTTGTACTATGTTGCAGAAATACTACCATTCAGAATATTACAACACCACCAGGTAGTCAAAATATTTATGTTGAAGCTAGTTTCGATAATACAGTAAGTCAGGCCAATAGTTCTCCCGTTTTTGTGAATTCTAATTCTTCAGCCTCATTACCATTGCCTTATATCTGCGTTAACTCACCATACTATCATATAGGCGGAGCTACAGATCCAGACGGGGATTCACTATTTTTTGAAATGATTACCCCTAAAACAAAAACAGGCTGTGCTGCAGGCGCTGCAACAAATTTATTATTGCCAGCATACAATATTTTAAACACAGGCGGAAATCCATTGCCTTGTAATAATACATTCACGATGGATCAGAATACTGGTGATTTTTCTTTCACGCCTAACTTGCAAGGGGTGTATGTAATTTCTATTAAATGTTCAGAATATAGAAATGGAACATTTATTGGTGCTGTAATGCGGGATATGCAAGTTGTGGTTGATAACTGTGTGCCTTTACCTGTGGTATCTGTTTTAGATTCTTTAAATGTCACTAATGGTGTCGCGCAAAATGATACCGTTAAATCCTGCCCCGATAATTTATTGTCCTTCTGTTTTGATATTGAAGATACGACCTTTGGTAATATAGTCGTTTTCCTTTTTGATAATTCTAGTGTAGTTATGCCGGGATCATCAGTAGTATACACTAAGCCTTATGATAGTGTTCTGCATTGCTGTGTGACTTGGCAAACAACAATAGCTGATACTGGTATTCATATTTTATATGTGAGCGTCAAAGATTCGGTTCATTGCCTTACAAATCCAGCATTGGTAGCCGTTCCGATATTTATTTATAGGCCTATTAAGGCTTCTGCTGATACGTCCATTTGTTTGACGGATAGTACTTTCTTGTCTTCTTATGGCAATGAAACATACCAATGGAGTATAGTTCCTGGTGGTGATCCCAATGCAATATCTTGTCCCACTTGCCAAAATACATGGGTTTCGCCCAATGTGACCACTACATTTATTGTCACGGATTTACAGTGTAATACAACGGATTCGGTCACGGTGCAAGTAGTGCCAGGTTCACTGTTAACCATTACACCAGACACAACGACGTGTTCTTACGCTACTTTACAATTGAACGTGTCGGCATCACCTGCTGGGGCATATAACTATTCATGGTCTCCAGCTTCCTATTTAACTTCAACTTCAATCAGTAATCCAGTAGTTGTAAATCCAGCTAATCCAATCACCTATACAGTTACAGTAAATTCTGCCGTTGGTACTGCTTGTCCATCAATTGCTACAGTTCATGTTGATGTATTGAATGGATATGATATTGCCAATAATGACACCTCGATTTGTAAAGGAGATAATGTTCAAATTAATGTAAATGGGGGAAGTCCAAAATATACCTACGTGTGGACTCCTCCTGGAGATATCAGTAATCCAAACATTAAAAATCCGATTATTACACCTATTGCAACAGGAGCTTCTACCTATACTTTAAATGTCTCATTTCCAGGTTGTCCAGATTCTACCCAGTCCATCAAAATTAGTGTTGATCCAATACCAGTAGTAGATGCAGGGTTTGACAGAGAAATTTGTTCTGGTGATACAGTTCATTTATATGGATCAGCTACACCAGGTGGTATTGTTTATACCTATGATTGGCAGCCTTTTGCAGATTTGAATGATAATACAATTCAAGATCCAATTTTTGATGGTACTTCAACCACAAATATGATTCTAGAAGTTACTTCTCCAAATGGATGTAAAGGTCAAGACAATATGCTTATTCAGATAGTACCAACTCAATTCTTAACTGTTGATGGAGATAAAAGTTTATGTCCGAATGATACGGCCTATTTGCATGCTCTTGGAGCAACCTTATATCATTGGACCCCGCCATTATTCATATCGGATACTACAGGAAAAGATGTTTTTGTTTATCCACTTACAACCACTGTTTACACTATTTATGGTGTGGATTCTAAAGGATGCAATGACACTGCAAAAGCTACTATTGTTGTAAATCCAGCAGCTGTTATTGATGCAGGCGATTCTAAAACTATTTATCCTGGAGAACAAGTTCAATTATGGGCTGAAGGCAATTGTAGTTTGAATTTCAATTGGTTCCCACCAAATGGTTTGACAGACACGAAAATTAAAAATCCTTGGTCTTCTCCTTCTGTTACTACAAAATACACAGTAAATGCGGAAACGGAATTTGGATGCAAATCTTCTGATAGCGTAATTGTAAATGTAAGTCCTGAATCTTTGATTGAAATACCAAATGCATTTAGTCCAGGCTCTGGAACTAGTATAAATGATGAATTGCATATTATTGTACGTGGAATTGCGAAATTAAATTCGTTCAAAATATTTAATAGATGGGGACAAGAAGTGTTCTCAACTACGGATATCCAAAAAGGTTGGAACGGACAATGGAATGGTAAGTCACAACCTCTTGGTGTTTACGTGTACGTATTTGATGCTGTAACTAGTACTGGAAAAAGATTTGTAAAACAAGGTAATGTCACCCTTGTTAGATAGGTTGAATAATATATGCACACTTCGTGTATAATAGATGATAAATCAAATGATAAAAGCATTTGTAAAATAGAAATTCAGAATTACATTTGCAACGACTAAAAAAATAATTATATGCCAGAAAAATTAATTCCAAGCGGTAAACAAAAGAGTTTATTTATGATTCATGTTGTAGTGTTCTTATTGGCAAATGCAGCTTTGTGGGCTTATTGGTATTATATACAAGGTGCAAATAAAACTTGGGTATACCCTTGGGGAATTTGGATTACAGCAGCTTGGGGATTATCTTTAATTGGCCATTGGGCTGCGACTTTTACAAATTATTCAGATGCAGGTAATGAAGATTATTTGCGTCAATTAAAAAACTAATTCTAAATTTTCAAACCATGAATCCCAAAAATAGTTTTCTGCTTTTGGGATTTTTTTTATCTTTAACCTATGAAGAATATTAAATTAATATTAAGTACATTTTCAGTTGTAATTATTTGTTTTGGCATGATGCTATTTGTGTCTTGTGATAAGAGTAAAACCAAATACAATGATTCTACATTAATTAGGCCGTGTGATAATGTTATTTGTTTGAATGGTGGAACTTGTACAAATGGGATATGCAATTGCCCGCAAGGTTATGAAGGAGATAAATGTGGATCTCGATGGAGTGAGAAATTTGTTGGGAATTATATTGCTGCTGATGCTTGTTACACTGGTGGTACAGGCTATTACAATGTTAGTATCAGCGGCAATTCAGCTTATGCTTATAAAATTAATTTAATGAATGCTGGCGTTTTTTGTCCAAATAGTAACATAAGTGCAGACATTAATCCAGAGAAAACCACTTTTAATATCCCAATGCAAAATACTTGTGGGGATTTGTATTTAAGCGGTTATGGAAATATGAGTGGAACGTTTATTAATATCTACCTTAAGTCGAGAGATACAGTAAATCATGTTTCTGCTACTTGTAGCATTGTCTTAAGTAAACAATAAATTGCTTGAATCAATTAGTAGTTTAATATTTCTATTCTGTATTATTTCAACGGAAACCACACTTTGTTTAGGTTGTCAAAATCGCCGTTGTAGTTTATCGTTAACTCTTCTCCTTTTTTGATTGCACGTACTGTTTTAATCATAATTGTATTTGCCTCATAATCTTGAAAATATTCACAATTGGAAGGTTGTTCATGGTTATATATTGGCACAAATCCCATAGCCATGCAGCATTGTTCATCGGTCCAATCAAAGATATAATTGTACAAAGTAGTTTGATCTAATAACTTTTTTTCTTTTGCAGACATGACAATTACTGGTGAAATTTCAATGACTGTATTGCTTTGTATTTTTTTATTTGTAAACATTCCCCAGCCTTTATGTTCCGTGAGATGGGCAAATAAACAAGGAAGTATCATGATCTTCTGATTTCTTTTTGAGCAAAGAGTAATTGACTCAAAATAATTAGTAATATGGATAAAATGCCAGAAACTAAGGTCTTTAAAAGAATAAATAGAATTTGTGAAAAGCTCCAAATCTGTACGGTGTAAAAAGCAAGATGATGAATCAGAATGGCTAGACAGATATAAATAAAGTAAGTACTAAAACCCATGCGGAATAAAGATGGAATTGTATTTCCAAGTTCTTTAATATTCTGTTGGAAAAACAAACGAAGTAAGAATGGTCTGCAATAAGCTAATAACACACAAGCTGAGGCATGCATTCCGGGTGTATTGCAAAACATATCCATAGTGATACCCGTAAAGAATCCGATGATCATACCTAGCCAATTGGGTGTACTCACCGGTAATAACAGTATGAATAGAGGATAAATGAAAGGAATAAAAGCAGGGAATCCAAGAATAGAAATAGATGATTTGATGACAATATCATTTAACACAAAAATCTGCACCGCCATAATTGCAATGAAATTCAATGTAAATTTAATTGGCGTACTCATGTTATTAAGGCGTTATTTTTGTAGAATCTTCTAAGATAGATCTTTCGACATTGGTATTATCTTCTATCACATAAACGTAGTGTAAATTTCTAAAATTGGTGGACAACCAAATTTTATAAGAAGTGCCATTCATAACTTGAGCGGCTCTTCCGATAAGTATTTGTTCTGGAAAGAAAGCAGAATAACCACTCGTAAAAACAGAATCTAATTTTTTTAATTTAACTGACTGTGGAATTCCTGTTAGTAGCACTAGGCTTGGATCTAAGCCGTCCCAGGTTACTTTACCTACTGTGCCGTCAGCAACTAATGCACTTACCACAAAATGCTCAGATAGAAGAGATAAAACAGTGCAATAATTTGGACTTACATGTGATACTTTGCCAACTATGCCATTGCCACTAATTACACCCATATTTTTTTTAACGCCTTGTAAGCTTCCTACATTTAAAGTAATATAATTGGTTTTTTGATCAATGGAATTATTCAAAACTCTAGCTGGAATATAACGATATTGTATAGTGGAAGTTACCGAATCTATTGTTCGTTTGGTGGTATAAGAAGTGTCTTTTAATGGATTGGTTGGAAGATGTAAACCAAGTGTGTGCATGAGTCTCGCATTTTCCTTTTGTAAACTATCATTGACGGATTGCAAACTAAAAAAAGTAGACAGTTTATTTTTCTGTGTATACAAGTTGCCAGAAATATTTCTTGCAGAGTTAATATAAGAAGTTTGTTGATAAGAGTAATTACTGAATACAATACTCAAGCAGATTATTTCTAAAAATAAAAATATAAAAAAAGAATAATACTGCTGAATTAAAAGGATAAGATTGCGCACGAAGTACTCTTTACAATGTTCTACTAGGTATTAAAAGACAGAAGGATATGCTTATTGCATTAAAAATGGATACTTGTGGACATGTTTCAAAGCCATTCCAGTACCACGTACAACACTACGTAAAGGATCATCTGCAACATGTACAGGTAATTTTATTTTGTGTGCAATTCGTTTATCCAATCCACGTAAAAGTGCGCCACCACCTGTTAAATACAAGCCACGACGGAAAATATCCGCTGCCAATTCTGGTGGTGTTTTTTCTAAAGCTTTTAAAACAGCTTCTTCTATTTTGAATACCGATTTATCTAATGCATCAGCAACTTCTTGATAGGAAACCATGATTTGTTTTGGGATACCAGTTACTAAATCTCTGCCATTTACAGCCACATCATCTGGAGGATTATCCAATTCTTTTAATGCACTGCCTACTTGAATTTTTATTTGTTCGGCAGTACGTTCACCAATCAATAAGCTATGATAACGACGCATGGCTTCAATAATATCTGCAGTAAATTCATCCCCTGCGATACGTATGCTTTCATCGCATACAATACCAGATAATGAAATAATGGAGATGCCTGTTGTGCCACCACCAATATCAATAACCATATTACCAGTTGGTTCTTCTACATCAATACCGATTCCCAAAGCCGCAGCCATTGGTTCATGTATCATATAGACTTCTTTAGCGCCAGCTTGTTCGGCACTATCCCTAACGGCACGTTTTTCAACTTCTGTGATGGATGAAGGAATGCAAATGACCATACGCCAACTTGGAGCGAAAAGGGGTTTCTTTGGGTAAATCAATTTAATCATTTCCCTTATCATTCCTTCTGCTGCGTTAAAATCAGCGATTACACCGTCTTTTAATGGGCGAATTGTTTTTAAGTTTTCGTGGACTTTGCCATCCATCATCATGGCGCGTTTTCCAACGGCTATGATTTTATTGGTAGTCCTGTCAACGGCTACGATAGAAGGTTCGTCTACGACAACTTGATCATTATGTATAATTAATGTATTGGCAGTGCCTAAATCAATGGCTATATCTTGAGTAAAAAAGTTGAATAATCCCATGGGCTGTGAAAGTGATAATCACCTAAATGTGAAATATCAGCGAAGTTAGAAGATATTATTTGTAAAATAAAAATTTTATCCTTTCCTTTTAAAATATTTTTTCCGACCTTATTTTATTTTGATAAAATGGATTGCTTTAGCCTAAATAAAATAGCATTCTTAACGGTGTTGAATAAACTTTTGCATAGCCAAATTCACTTCTTTTGCTCTTTCTATTTGCGCAAAATGCCCAGTGGCCGGATAAGTGATCAATCGTGCATTAGGCATGAGTTTGACCGCTTTTTCTCCAATTGCTTTCGGCGTAGTTGCATGGAGAAATTGATTTGGAATGAGTTGGTCATTTTCGCCAAAGAATACTAATGTATCGTGTTGGATTTTGTTCAGCGCAGAAAATACTTGCATTTCTAACATGGAGTGGATACATTGATCCAGCATTTTTCTATATTGAGTCCTATTGTTTTTTTGAATAATGACATGTAAGTCTTCAATTATTTTATTTGCAATTGTCGATTGTTGGTGAAATGCCTGCTGAATACTTTGGGTGATTTGCATTTCATCTAATACCATGAAATTACCAAATGTCATTGCGCTTTTCAAAAGCATGGCCTCATGTGCACTGAAGTATTCAAAACCAGCTGGGGCAAAGAGAATTAATTTGTCAATTTTGTCTGCATGATGCAGGGCTGTAAATAATGCAATTTGCCCACCCATGGAATGACCAACTAAAATTACATTTTTTAAATCCAACTTGGCAATAAATTCTACAACGATTTCTGCAAAAAAAGGAATGCCATAATTGCAATTGGTTCGGCTGGAATGGCCATTGCCAGGCAAGTCTATGGCAATACATCGGTAATGATTTTGTAATTCGAGGATATTCCAATGCCACACCGAAAGATAATTGGCTAAGCCATGTATGAAGAGCAAACAAGGTTTTCCTTGCTGGTTATTGTCTGTGTATGCAATTTGTATGTCATGTTGGAGTTGGGCGTAATTCAGTTTTTCAATATCCATAAATAGTTAACAAACTTACAACAGCTACTCGAATATTTTGTATCAAATAAAGGAGAGTAAAAACTAAATTTACAGAATATACTTTTATTCAATGAAAAATATTTTCTTCCTTTTATTATTATGCAGTAATACTTGTTTTGGTCAACAGTTATTTCCGGTGCTTACAGACAGTACAAATAGCAATGAACCAAAATATATGGTTGAATTAAATGAAGCAAAAATTGTGAGTACAAGAATATTTGTCAATGATACGATGCGGTATAATTATAACCAAATGAAGCACTATGTGAAAATGGTTTTGCCTTACGCATTAGTGGCTGTGAAGACCTTTCATGACATTGATATGGCAACACAAGACATGAATAGAAGGAATAAAAGAAAATATATTAAATCGAGAGAGCAAGAAGTGAAGGCAAATTTTGAAGATAAATTGTCAAGCTTAAACATTACGCAAGGCAGACTGCTGGTGAAAATTATTAATCGCCAATTGAACACCAATTGCTACGATATTGTAAAGGAATTAAAGAACCCAATTACAGCTGCTTATTATTTAAGTTGGGCAAGATTAAATGGCATACGATTGAATGAAAATTATGATGCAGAAAAAGAAAGAAACCTAGAGCAAATTATGGTTAGTTTGGGGTATTAGATATACTAAAGATAAATTCCTTGTTCTACACATTATACATTCAAATTAGTTATTTTTGAAAAATACTTACTTAGCCAAGATTATCTGCGATATTCGATATTTAGAACTCGAAAGTTTGTTTCGGTTATAAGTAAGTTAGGTGCAAGCGTAACCACAACAAAAACTGAATTTACAAGGAAAATGAATCAATAAATAGTCAATGAATACATTCAACATTCAAGTTATTGAAACCATAATAATATTAGGTGGCTGTATCACTTTATATTTTATATTTAAAATAGTTATTAATAATTTTCTCAAAAGAACACGATTAGAAAGAAGTAGGAGAAAAATGACAATTAGGGCTGTTCAGTTATTTTCGACTATGACTGTAATTATCCTTCTGACAGGAGTTTGGGGGTTCAAACAAAATGAAATTGCATTATTTGCAAGTACAATATTTACAGCTTTGGGCATTGCTTTTTTTGCTCAATGGTCGTTGATTTCAAATATTACTTCAAGCATTTTGATATTTTTTAATCATCCTTTAAAATTGGGAGACTACATAAAAGTATTACACGAATACTTTAATTATGATGGAGAAGTAATAGAAATGAACTACTTTTTTGTTCATCTTAAAACAGCTAATAATGAATTTATAACAGTACCCAATTCACATTTTTTTGATAAATCGTTTTCAGTTTCAGCAAAAAAACACAAACATAAAGAGCCTATTAAATGAGGATATTTTTTCTAACAACAATTATGCTATATTATTCAATAAACACTATATCTGCACAGAATTTGGACCTTGGCAGTTGGAATATTCTAAATATGAAATACAACCATAATGAAGATTGGAGCATTTTTGGCGAAGCTCAATTACGTTCATTAAAGTTTTACAACAACTTTCATTATTACGAATATAAGGGTGGCGTTAATTATAAAGTTCAAAAGAATGTACAACTTACATTGGGTGCTGGTAGTTACCAAACCTACAAAGAGGGAGGTGATTTTGTTTTACCAAAAAACAATAATGAATTTAGAGTTTGGCCACAGGTTGTTTTATTTCAATCAGTTGGCAATCTTAAAATAGAACAACGGTACAGAACAGAATTGCGGTGGACAAGCAACGGTTATCGCAACCGTTTTCGATATAGACTTGGAGCTTCTTACCCATTCGGAAAGGAACGAAATGAATACAAACCATTCCAAATTGGTGCAAGTAATGAATTGTTTTTTACCGACAAAGAACCCTATTTTGAAAGAAACAGGTTGTTATTTGCGTTCAATTATAAACCGTCGAAAGCAACAACTTTACAAATTGGTTATTTGCATCAATTCGACTATAAAATAAATGATGAAACAGGACGTGACCTTCTAGTTGTGGGTTTTTATTATGAACTATTCCGAAAATTGACATCAAAATCAGAGACAAACAATGAACTCAAAGGCAACTAAAATGCATATACGCCACACCTAACAGCGCATAAGCCTAATGCGGGCGATATCTCTTTTCGGTCGAAGTTTCTCATCTGATTGTTTGGTTCTTAATTTCGGTGAAGTATCTTTAAATACCCGCACTAGGCCTTTGCCCGAAACCGTTACGTCACGAAACAAGTACTAAAAATCTTTGATTTATTCAGAATTCTCTTACTCCACAGTTTTCAACGCGGAATCTTTTTTTCCTAAAACAACTGCACCCACCATGGCGCTTAAAAATAATACACTGGCAATTTCAAATGGAAAGACATAAGTAGTAAATAATACGGTACCTAAGTTTTTGATTAATCCAATATCTGTGCTATTGATTAAATCAATGTTTTTACCTTCTAGTCCTGTAATACTTGATTTGATAGCTGCCACCATAATCAATAGTAGCGCACCTCCTGAAACTACGCCAGCAAATTGAACCAAGAAGTTTTTTTGCGGTTCTGTATCACTATTCAAATTCATAAGCATAATTACAAATAAGAAAAGTACCATGATGGCACCAGCATATACTATAATATTGACGATTGCTAAAAATTGTGCATTCATCAATACATAATGTCCAGATATGCAGAAAAATGTAAGGATTAGAAACAGTACGCTATTGATTGGGTTACGACTCATAATAACACCAATGGCGAATGCCAGAGTGAATAAGCTCAATATCCAAAAAGTAATTTGATAAATATTCATGACGAAGATAAAACTAGTTTTTTGATGATGGATGCGGAATCAATAAGTCATCCTTTTTATAAATAAATCCTTTTCGATCGTAATTGGATGGCGCAAAAGTTTGGGTCAAATAAATAGCATCTTTAGGACATGCTTCTTCACATAGACCACAAAAAATGCAACGCAACATATTGATTTCATATTGTGCTGCATACTTTTCTTCTTTATACAAATGCTCCTCACCAGCTTTTCGTTCAGCAGATTCCATCGTGATGGCTTCGGCTGGACAGGATAGTGCACACAATCCACATGCAGTACACTTTTCACGTCCTTCTTCATCGCGATTTAAAATATGTAAGCCACGGAAAGTTGAACTAAATGGACGTGTTACTTCTGGATAATTGATAGTTGCTTTTGGTTGGAAAATATGACCTAAGGTTATTTTTAAACCTTTCGCGATAGCAGGCAAATAAATTCTTTCCATGAAATTCATCGGACGTCTGTCTACTTGTTTTGCTTTGGTGGATATATTGGTATAAGGCATATTTAGTATTAATTTATTTTTGAAATGCAAGAATAATTGCGCCAGTAACTAGCATATTGAATAGAGCCAAAGGTATTAAACTTTTCCAACCTAAATCCATTAATTGATCATAGCGAAAGCGAGGAAGCGTCCAACGGATAAACATGAAAAATAGAATAAATGCAACTGCTTTTCCTAAAAGAACGAGGACGCCAATGATAGAAACGAAAAGTGGTGAAACATGCAGAGCAACCCAATCCATGCCTGGATAATTATAACCGCCAAAAAATAAAGAGCTCAAAATAATGGAGGTGATAAACATATTGATATACTCGGCAAATAGATAAAAGCCTAATTTCATGGAACTAAATTCGGTATGGTAACCGCCAACTAATTCGCTTTCACATTCTGATAAATCAAAGGGTGCGCGATTTAATTCGGCGAATGAGCAAACGATGAAAATGATAAATGCCAATGGTTGTTTGAAAAAATTCCAAGTAAAATAACCATTGTCCCAGAATCCATGTTGTTGCTCTACAATTTCGCGCATGCTAAGACTACCTGACATCATCACTAATGCAATCAAACTTAAGCCCATCGCCAATTCGTAAGAAACTGCTTGTGCTGCAGCACGCAAACCACTTAATAATGAATATTTATTATTGCTCGCCCACGAGCCTAGCATAATGCCATACACACCCAAGCTCACTACACCAAAGATGAAGAGAATACCAATATTGATATCGGCTACTTGTAATGTAAAAACACTGCCATCCGCATGAACAATATTTGGTCCCCATGGGATAACCGCACTCGTCATACATGCCATAAGCATAGCCAATGAAGGTCCTAATATGAATAAAAACTTGTTCGAAAGGGTAGGGATGATTTCTTCTTTCATGAATAATTTCAATCCATCGGCTAGCGGTTGAAATAACCCGAATGGACCAGCTCTATTTGGACCTCGTCTATCCTGCATCACAGCAGCAACCTTACGTTCAGCCCATGTGCTATACATCGCAATTCCTAAAGAACCACCTAATATTATAGACACCAGAATTACTTTTTCTAAAATAAATCCTAATGTAATTGCAGTCAAAATCATGTAAGCGTAAATTAAGTGGGCAAAAGTAATATAATAAATTGAAAGTCGAAAGTAGAAAGTCATAAGTTGTAAGGCGTAAGGCATAAGGCATAAGGTGTAAGTATGTAAGTGGTGAGGCGCAAGGCATAAGGCATAAGGCGTAAGTATGTAAGTGGTAAGGCGCAAGGAATAAATAATAAGTCGAAAGTCAAAAAGTTCACCTTTGGAATTTGGAATTTTTACCTTTGGAATTTGCCCTTTGGAATTTGAATAGTATGTTTGTGACCTAATTAAAACAACCACGACATGAATTTCCAATATACCGAAGAACAATTGATGATTCAACAAGCAGCCAGAGATTTTGCTCAAACTGAATTATTGCCTGGTGTTATCGATCGAGATGAGCATCAAAAATTTCCAGCTGAACAAATTAAAAAATTGGGTGAGCTTGGGATGATGGGCATTATGGTAGATCCAAAATATGGTGGAGCAGGCATGGATACTATATCCTATGTTTTAGCCATGGAGGAAATTTCAAAAGTAGATGCTTCTGCTTCTGTGGTGATGAGTGTTAATAATTCATTAGTGTGTTGGGGTTTAGAAACTTTTGGAAGTGAAGAGCAAAAACAAAAATATTTAGTACCTCTTGCCAGTGGTGAAGTCATCGGTGCATTTTTATTGTCGGAACCAGAAGCGGGTAGTGATGCCACTTCACAAAGAACTACCGCTGAAGATAAAGGAGATTATTATTTATTAAATGGTACTAAGAATTGGATAACCAATGGAAATTCTGCTACGCATTATTTGGTGATAGCGCAAACAGATGTAGAGAAAAAGCATAGAGGTATCAATGCATTTATTGTAGAGAAAGCTTGGGATGGGGTGACTGTTGGTGCTAAAGAAAATAAAATGGGCATACGTGGAAGTGATACACATTCCATCATGTTTCAAGATGTGAAAGTGCCAAAAGAAAATAGAATCGGTGAGGATGGGTTTGGATTTACGTTTGCCATGAAAGTATTGAGTGGTGGGCGTATTGGCATTGCTGCACAAGCGCTTGGTATTGCTAGTGGCGCGTATGAATTGGCGTTGAAATATTCTAAAGAACGTAAGGCATTTGGTACCGAAATTATGAATCATCAAGCCATACAATTCAAATTGGCCGACATGGCAACAGATATTGAATCGGCACGTTTGCTTTGTATGAAAGCAGCTTGGCTTAAAGACCAACATTTGAATTATGATATGGCATCGGCAATGGCAAAATTATTTGCTTCTGAAATTGCGCAAAGAGTAACTTCTGAAGCAGTGCAAATTCATGGGGGTTATGGCTATGTCAAAGATTTTCATGTTGAACGATTGATGCGTGATGCAAAAATTACACAGATTTATGAAGGTACTAGTGAAGTACAACGTATCGTCATTAGTCGTGGTGTATTGAAAGGATAGGAATTCATTTTCCACAATATTCGGATTTTATTTATTGGCGTTCACTGCTACATTTGTGTTTGATGACAAATCAAAAAGAGTGGAATTTTCAACGTATTGCAGATGCGATTGCATTTATCAATATGCATTATAAACAGCAACCTAGCCTTGATGACATAGCAAAACATGTCCATCTAAGTCCAACGCATTTTCAAAAATTATTTACGGAATGGGCTGGGATTAGCCCAAAGAGATTTATGCAGTTCTTACGATTGGAATATGCAAAGAATTTACTGAGAGAAAAACAAATGACATTGTTTGATGTTGCCACAGAAGCAAATTTTTCAAGCACTAGTCGATTGCATGATTTGTTTATTGGCATAGTTGCCATGACGCCAGCCGAATACAAGAATGGAGGCGCGTCACTTCAAATTCAATATAGTGAAGCAGAAAGTCCGTTCGGCAAAATGTTGATTGCATCTACCGATAAAGGAATTTGTCATTTAGTTTTTCTAGAAGAAAATGAGGATATACTGCTGTCCTTAAAGAAACAATTTCCGAATGCATTATTGGTGCAGGAAGCGAATGAGATCCATGCTGAAGTTATTCAGTTTTTTAGCACCTTACATGCAAATAAGCCATTGTCCTTACATCTCAAAGGAACAGATTTTCAATTGAAAGTTTGGGCAGCATTATTAAAAATTCCAAGTGGGGAATTAACATCGTATGGAAAGCTTGCCCAAGAATTAGAACATCCAAAAGCATCTCGTGCAGTTGGAACAGCCATTGGCAATAATCCTATCGCATTTTTAATTCCTTGTCACCGTGTCATTCAAGCTAGCGGCGCATTAGGTGGGTATCGTTGGGGGCTTATACGCAAGCAAGCAATGATAGGATGGGAGGGAAGTCGTAAGTAGAAAGTCGTAAGTCGTAAGTAGTAAGTAGTAAGTAGTTAGTAGAAAGTAAAAAGTAGTTAGTATTGAGTAGTTAGTAGTTAGAAAAAGGCAACAATCTATGAACATACAATCCTCAGCCCTGAAAGGGCGACATATAAAAGCGATGGGTGCAGCCCATTGCGGAAAAGTCAAAAGTAGTTAGTATTTAGAAAGGAAGTCGAAAGTAAAAAGTAGTTAGATTTGAGTATTTAGTAGTTAGAAAACACAACACCCTAGCACTGAAAGGGCGACATATAGAAGCGATGGGTGTAGCCCCGTGCTGACAATCGTAAGTAGTAGAAAGTATTTAGATTTTGGAATTTGGGATTTGACATTTGGAATTTTAAATCACCACCCGCTCAATACAATTACTACCAAATGAATAAGGCAAATAGGCCAGACTAGAAATTGGTTTTGTGATAATTAATTTAGCTTTTTTGCCAATAGAAATACTACCTAAAGTATCTTGTAATTCCATAGCAATTGCACCATTCATCGTACAAGCATTAATGGCTTCTTCTGGCGTCATTTTCATTTGGGTACATGCTAAGGATAGAATCAAATTCATATTGCCGCTAGGGCAAGAACCTGGATTGTAATCCGTTGCCAATGCGACTGGAAGCCCTGCGTCTATTAGCTTTCGAGCGGGTTGATAATGCATGGCTAAAAAAAATGCAGCACCTGGTAATAGCGTAGGCATGGTGTTTGATTGGAGCAAACAATTTACTTCCTCATCGTCCATAGTTTCCAAATGATCAACGCTGATGGCATTGTGTTTTACACCTATTTGTACACCGCCACTATTGTATAATTGATTCGCATGAATTTTTGGTTTGAGTCCGTATTTAGCACCTGCTGTAAGTATACGATCGGTTTCGTCTACATTAAAAAAGCCTCGCTCACAAAATACATCTATATAATCTGCTAATCCTTCATCAGCAATTTGAGGCAACATCTTTTCGATAATTAATTGGATATATGCCTCGTGATTTTCTTTGTATTCTACAGGAAATGCATGAGCACCTAGGAAGCTGGCTTTGATATCTAGATTTGAATTTTCCATCAGCTTGCGTATCACACGAAGCATTTTTAATTCGCCAGCAACACTAAGCCCATAGCCACTTTTAATCTCGATTGCACCAGTGCCGAGTTGCTTTACTTCTTCTAATTTGGGTAATGAAATATCGTATAATTCTTCTTCGCTTATTTCTTGCATTCTTCTTGCAGAGTTTAAAATGCCTCCACCTCGTTTGGCTATTTCTTCATAGGATAATCCATGTATTCGGTCTATAAATTCTAGTTCGCGAGAATGTGAAAATACAAGATGGGTATGCGAATCACACCACATCGGTAATACGATTCTGTTGGATAAATTTTCTGTTTTGTCGGCATGGATATTTTCAGGTAGTTGATCCATGGTACCATAATCCAAAATGATATTATTTTCAATCAAAAGCCAAGCATTTTCTATCGCTGGTAGTATCGCCATTTCTTTGCCACGAACAGCTTGTGCTTGATCAAGTGGATGTCTAGTTTGTACTAATTGTTTGATATGGGTAAATAGAGTTCGCATGGATTAATATTTTGATGCTTGATCTGTTTTTTAATTTTGACAGAAGGAAAAGAGCAAGATGTTTTGAAACTGAAGTTGTAGGTGTGTCGCGGCAACGATAGCAGTGGAAATCCTTTTTGCTTGCTCTGAAGCAAAAAGATTGAAACGGATAGCGTGCCTGCCGCCCAAATGATGCATTAGAAATAGATGGGAATATTTAATTATAACTACTCGCATATTTTTCTGCCCAATTTATTTTATTGCCGCCCTTGCCAAATCCAATGATGTCGTGCATACGGAAGTTGATACCGACTTCATGATAAGGACCAGCAATATGGTAGTAGGATTGTGCGTAATGGATCGTAAATTTATTGGCATACAGTCCGCCACCTAATGAAAATCCAGACATGCCTTTGCGTTCAGAAATGGCTAATTCAGAGCGTCGTAGGTGATTGTACCCTACACTGAATTCTAAACGTTTGCCTAAATTGACATCCAATGCAAATACAATATGCCTAAAGAATTTGTCGGCGAAATATTTCTTTGTTTTGGTGGAGCTTGTTGTATCCGAAAATAATAATTGATTGCTCACTTGGTCGGCAGGATTATCATATCGCACATCCCATTGGTATAAATGATGGCCTAACATCATGAAAGAAAAAGGCGCTTTTTTAAATTTTTTGGTGATGCCTATTTGTAAATCTAAAGGCATAGGTGGTGATTCGTTTGGGTCATATTTTTTCAAAGCAATGCCTGCATTTTTGATGGCTGCACCAAAATACCACTGGCTATTTGTATCGGCATAAGTCAAACCAAAATCAAATAAGATGGCACTTGATTTTTTTGTAAGTAATTGGGAGTTTGCCAATTTTAATGCAGTACCAAAACGCCATTTTTCTAAATAACTTTTAGAAGCATTGAATTGTATCGCATAGTCTACTGCATGTCCATCGCCATTGATATTGCCAAGTGCATCGGTCAATGTAAAACTGCCATATTTTAAATAGTGAATCCCAAATCCAAAGGTCGTATTGATGCTCGGTGCATGGTGTGCATAGAAAAGATTCATGACTTTGGTATCGGCATAATAGGAGTTGTAATTTAATCCAAGATTCGTATGAAATTCTGGTCGTAAAAGCGCTGGATTTGCCATGCTCATCATCACATCTTTGGTTGGACTGATGATGGATATGCCGCCCAATGCACTGATATGTGGACTTGGAGAAAGTCGTAAAAATTCAAATGCTCTTTGTCCACCTACTACTTGAGCTTGCAAGGAATGACATGCGCTAAGAAGAATAAGCAGTAAGTATTTTTTCATAAGGGCTATTAAACGATGAATGTCCAAATATATTTTATTTTCCATCAAATTCTTGTTTGTACTTCGTATAATTTGTTTTCCTTTACAAAATGGACGGGTCGCGCATTGTA
>Ga0114969_10000666_pt1 | contig 29719 bp, 19 predicted proteins | sample M_130807_MF_Meta_FD_87316 | JGI IMG/M metagenome (GOLD analysis project Ga0114969, IMG submission 87316) | Freshwater microbial communities from Lake Montjoie, Canada to study carbon cycling - M_130807_MF_MetaG | ecosystem: Environmental > Aquatic > Freshwater > Lake | place: Lake Montjoie...
CAATTCCAGCACATCAGGTTTCGATCGTCCACAAAACGCCATCACCTTTTCGCCCTTCCTTGCCATGCGTGGCATCGCGGCACTAACATATGAGCGATCGCTGAGTGAGTTGTTTTCGGTTTCGGCCAGCGCTGGATTCAGCTTCAACAGAGATTACTTTTCCAATGTCCTATATGGTAGTATGTTCAGTCAACTGAACAACAATTCTTCAGTGATTACTTTAAGTGACATCATTTATGAGGGCACCGTCACTCCCGGTGTCAATTTGTATTTTGCTGCGTCAGGAAGAATATATTTTGAGTCGAATTACTCTTTGTATAGCTGGCTTTTCGATTGGGACAAATCCTACCTCGAATTAGGATTTCGTTATGCCAACTACGCCTATCAATTGTCCACAAGCGTTTTCAATGTGCTCACTCCACAAGATGTTTCAGTGGTCAACACCAACTTCAACATCATCATGGGACAGTACTATTCCTCTAGCGGAAAAATAAAAACAACGCACGATATTTATTATGGTTTTGGCTTTAGAACAACTAGTTTCGACGCCTTCAAATATAGCGATGTACAAGTTATTGATCAAAACAACCAAATTACCACTGTTTCTGTTCCAACTAAAACTGGTCTGCGCGAAAGTAGCATGTCACCCATGCTTTTGGTGGGCTACACTTTCGGCATTGGTTGGTAATACCTGCATGAATCGCAAGGGATATTTTTGCAATCTCATCTTAATCTGAGTTTGGCAATCCACATCTCTATCAGCAATTTTTTTCGCCAACTTGCGCTGGTACAATACCCTTGTCAACTGCATATTTCCAAGATAAAATTTAGTAATTAATGCACCCCCCCAGCCTAAGGCATTGATAAAAAGCGCTTCTTTGCAAAAAAGATAGATGAGCACCACTATTCCGGCATTAATTGCCAAAGCCGAAGCGCCTCTGCGCGCATCGCCCAACAAAAACATACCTGAGCCCGGAAGCAACGCCGAAGAAAACACATACGTCACTTCACTGCGGGCGCGCACCTCTTGGCCCACAGCGCCCAAACAATGCATACAAGCAAAAAGCGTATCTGTTTTTGACAACCTTGCCACATCAAGGGAAATCAACGAATCGCTACCCATATTTTGAAAAGCATGCAAAACAATTGACTCCACTTCTAAAGTATCGATGTGCAATGCTCTAAAACAATTCCAATAAAAAGAGGTGTAATCCTTATCATTATTGAGGTATGCAATCAATGAAGCATTCCATAAATACTTCCATTTCAAACTATCAGGCAACAGTTGATACTGCACTCGCTTCGCTTCAGACAAAACGCGCGCTCCATACTGCGCATTTGAAACAAAAAGCTGAAACTTCTGAAACAACAAAACATTGCTTACCGTGTCATTTTGTACACGGTAAGCATTGTGTTCCAACTTTAACAAATCCTCTTCAAAATGCTGTGCTGCGCAAACAGTACTAGCGATAAAAAGGATGAATATTTGGATTAAAATAGTCCGAAACATCTTCATAATATTGATTCCTCAGCATGGTTTTATATTCTTTCAGATCACTGTAACTTGTATACACATTGGCAACATAAAACAAGCCAAAGAGACTCATTGAAAAAATGCTGTACGGGTGATATACCCCAAGCTTAGCAATACTCTCATAGGTTTGAAAACCATAAATGGAATGCAGCAATAAAGTATTTACAAAGGACCTTTTTCTGCCACCATAATACTTGCCCAATCCAGGCAACATTGCCGATAATGCCATTGCTACAATAGGATTACGCTGTTCCATTTTTTTATAAAGCGCAAAACTGATTTTCAGCTCAGGTGAAAATTGATCTACAACATAGTTTCTAGGATGAACACCCGCATCATAATACATTGTCAAATTTTGCACGACGCCATTTCTATTTTGGGTATTCAACATTTGATACCATAATGTTCGCCTTGTATTTTTTTCTCTCAGAAACCTACAATTAGCAGTGTTAACCAAAGAAGAATCTGCAAAAAAAAGTGCTTCACTAAAAGACAAATGATAACGAAACAACGAATCATTGAAATACTGCAAATAATGCTGTGCTTTGTAAAAGTGCAGCGTGTCAAAGGGTGACGCAGTGCCAAATGAATTCAAGTAAGTCAACTGCTCTGCTTCCAATTTATTGACCGACAAATAATTCAAAAACCCTTTGTCCACTTGGGCAAAGAGCTGCGCAGAAATAAGAAGAAAAAACAACAGTTTACTCCGCATCATGAAGATCGTTGCGGATTTTACCTTGGGCAGACAACTTGTACTTCGGATATTGATACTGAACTCCCATAAAACAATTGGTCAGTTGGTTACAGCCTTCCAACACACCCAAGAGCAAACCATGTTTTTCTATTTTCTTTTTGGTGTACTCTGAACAAGTGATTTGATACATGCAATTTGCCTGAATTTGCTCCGATAAAACACGCTGGTACAAAAACATCATTCCTGCAGAAAGATAACCCAAGGGATTCCACTTCAACAGAGCACTGCTTTGCACCGACATCATGGCTCTGCCGGCAGGCAAATGAGCTTTACTCGATTCAATATTGTGGTCCACCATCAATTCAACAACGCTAGCGTTCCCACTCGACTGAGCAAAAGCAAATTCAGCTTGTATGAACAGCAACACAAGTGCTATTTTCATCAACAACATCATCTTTTGCTTTGCGATGAGCTTTTGAACTCTTTCATAAAACTAGAGGCAAAAACGAAGTCGCACAATTCCTTATTGTCGGTTTTCAACAAATCATTGCGATTGCCTTCCCACCATTTTTGGCCATTGAAGACAAAGAAAATATTATCAGAAATTTCCATCACTGAGTTCATGTCATGGGAAATCACCACGGTGGTCATATTGTATTCAAGCGTGATTTCACGAATAAGGTTGTCAATAACGATAGACGTTTGCGGATCTAAACCAGAATTCGGTTCATCACAAAACAAGTACTTGGGATTCATCGCGATAGCTCGGGCGATAGCGACTCTTTTTTTCATGCCGCCACTAATTTCGTCAGGATACAACTTGTTAGATGCTGGTAAATTCACCCGTTTCAAACAAAAATTAGCGCGTTCTGTGCGCTCTTCCTTGCTCATTTTGGTGAACATTTCCAATGGAAAAGCAACGTTTTCCTCCACAGTCATCGAGTCAAAGAGAGCGCCACCTTGAAAAAGCATGCCCACTTCTCTGCGCAGCGCCTTTTTCTGCTCATAGTTCATTTCGGTAAAATTTCTGCCATCGTACCAAACTTCACCAGCATCGGTTTCGAGCAAACCCACCAAGCATTTTAGCAGTACTGACTTCCCAGCACCACTTTGCCCAATCACCATGTTGACCTTGCCTGTTTCAAGATACATGGATACATCTGACAGTATTTTTCGGTCACCAAAGACCTTAGATATGTTGCCGATTTCTATCATTACTTCAACAATAATTTGGTCAATATGAGGTTGAATAAAATGATTACAATAGTGCTGAACACCACCGCCTTTGTGCTAGACTTGCCCACTTCCAATGCCCCCCCTTTGGTGGTAAACCCTTGGTAGGAAGAAATAGAGGTCAAAATAAAGGCGAAAACACAAGCCTTAGTCAAGGCATAAACAATGTAATAAGGCTCAAAACCATATTGAATGCCATAAATATATTTGTGCGTAGAGACCGATTCGGTAACAAGAGTAGCTAAAAATCCACCCAGAATCCCCAAAAACATACTGAGCAGAATTAAAAAAGGAATAATGAACACGCCCGCGAGTATCTTAGGCAAAATCAAATGATTGACTGGATTAACGCCCATAATTTGCAATGCATCAATTTGCTCCGTCACCCGCATGGTACCTAATTCAGACGCAATGCTAGACCCCACCTTTCCCACTAAAATCAACGATATAATGGTTGGCGAAAACTCCAGTAACATAGAATCTCTCGTTGCGACACCCTCAGCATACGATGGTATCAAAGGGTTTTCAAAATTGTAGGCACTTTGAATTAAGATAACAGCACCCATAAATAACGACAAAATAGAAACCAAGGCCACTGAATCCACCCCAATCAATTCCATTTCAACGCTTAAGCGCTTGAAAAATATTTTCATTTTCTCAGGCCTAGTGAAGGCCTTACGCAACATTAAGAAGTATGCTCCCAAGTGTGTTAAAATATCTACCATCTAAAGCATTTTTACCAAAAATAGACATTATTTAGAAAATCATTTTACTAAATTTACGATGTTATAAACCGCAACCCATGAAAAAAACAATTGCTTTGTCTATTTGCTGCATCGTATTATTGTCAGGTTGCAAGATGTTTAGAAAAGATAAGTGCAGTGATTGTCCAACATTCAACAAAAGCAATGAGAAACTGGAAAGAATTGAGAAAATATAGCGACAGAGCCGATTTCTACAAGCTTTTACCAGCCTCAGCAATCGTTTTTGTGCATTCTTTATACCGAGGTCAGGAAGTGGACTTGCGCATTACTGCCCCGCGCAAAGGTCGTTTGGGCTGCTTCAGCAGAACACGCAACAAGCCTTGCGCCATTGAGCTCAACTCCGATTTAACGCCCTATTTCATGCTTATTGTGTTTTTGCACGAATGGGCGCACCTCATCACTTGGAAAGAATTTGGCTCACGTGTTCAACCGCACGGCCTCGAGTGGAAAAACAACTTTAAACTCTTACTTCGAAAATTACAAAAAAACACCAGACTACCCGTTATTATTAGGGAAGCCATTGATTTAGAAATCGACAATCTCAAAGCCAACATATACAGCAATCATATTTTGTTGAATGCTATTAAGATTGCCGACAAGCACGAACCGCAAACGGTATTGCACGAATTGCCCTTCAACAGCCACTTCAAACTCAATGAAAGAACAGAGGTTTTCCGCAAAAAGGAAAAAATAAGGGTGCGCTACAAATGCTACAATTTGGGCAACAAAAGATGGTATACCATTTATGCATCTACACCCGTAGAACAAATCAATTGAAATGAAATTTTATTCATCCGCTCGTAGCTTAAAACTGCTACTTTGTTTGACATTGCTCACCCAAATAGCTTTCAGCCAAGACAGTTTAAGCACAAAGCTGGATCTCATCGATGTGACCAGAAACGCATTGAAGATGAAGGAAATTGTACACAACGACAGCGTGAAGTCATCGCCTGTTTTTGTGTCGGTTCTGCCTGCCGTTGGCTACGCCATTCAAAATGGATTCACCGCAGTCGTAATTTCAAACATCTCCTTCTACCTCGGCAAAAAAAAAGACGACAACATCTCTGCTATAAGCGCCATTGCTGAATATACGCAGTACAATCAAATCTTGATCCCCATCAACTTAAACATCTGGTCGCCAGGTAATAAGTGGAACTTTTCGGGTGATTGGCGCTACTACAACTACTCTACAATCAACTACGGATTAGGGGGAAGAACACCCAAAGAAAATGCCATGATTGTGTACTACGACTACATTCGCATATACCAATTGGCTCTGCGCAAAATAGCCAAAAACTTTATGGCCGGAATTGGGTATAACCTCGACTATCACTGGGGGATCAGAGAGCGATTTTCTGATGAACAACCCAACAACGACTTTAAAAAATACGGCAACAAAGGGCAATCGGTTTCATCAGGTCTTTCGTTCAATTTGTTGTTCGATAGTCGAAAAAACTCAAATACACCACAAGCGAAAGAGCATTACGCCAATGTCGTTTACCGCCCCAACTTCACTTTTCTTGGAAGTGACCAAAATTGGCAATCACTACTGCTCGATTTCCGCACCTATATTGCTTTCCCAAAAAAGTCAAAAAATATTATTGCGCTCTGGAATTACAATATGTTCACGCTGGCTGGTAATCCGCCCTATTTTGATTTGCCCGCCGTTGGCTGGGATACCTACACCAACGCTGCGCGCCAATTTCGGCAAGGGCGCTATATAGGTAAAAACTTATTGTACTTTGAGGCTGAATACCGTTTTGAAATTTCTAAAAACGGACTCTTCAATGGCGCTGTTTTCGCAAATGCGCAAAGCATTTCCGAATGGCCCAGCAATCGCTTCAAATACATAATACCAGGTATAGGCGCAGGACTCCGCACAAAATTGAACAAACGCTCAAACCTAAACTTACTCCTCAGCTACGGCATAGCACTTGATGGTTCACAAGGATTCTTCTTTAATTTAGGCGAAGTATTTTAATGCACAATAACAAGGCATTACCACGCAATTTTAATACTTTAGGTGTCAAATGATAAAACGCTTATAATTCAATGAAAAACAACTATTGTATCATCATGGCAGGAGGGATAGGCAGCAGATTCTGGCCCATCAGCAAAAGTGCCAAACCCAAACAATTTTTAGACATCCTTGGTGTTGGCAAAACCCTGTTGCAACTCACATTTGAGCGCATTCAAAAAGTTTGTCCCGAAGAAAATATTTTCATCGTTGCCAATGTTGAATACAGGGAGCTCATTAAAGAACAGCTGCCACAAATTCAAAATAGCAGAATATTGTGTGAGCCACAACGCCGAAATACTGCACCTTGTGTAGCTTATGCATCCTACAAAATAAACGAAATCAATCCAGAGGCACGCCTCATTATCGCGCCTTCTGACCACCTTATTTTAAAAGAAGATGTGTTTACTGCTGTGCTCGAAACTGCACTCGACGCTTGCTCGAAAGAAGACTGCCTGATCACACTAGGCATTGAACCCAATCGCCCCGACACGGGTTATGGTTATATTCAGGCCACCGACGAATCATTTAAGCACTCTAGTTCTCTTAAAAAAGTTAAAACTTTCACAGAAAAGCCAAATCTTGAAATGGCCAAGTTCTTTTTGCAAAGCGGCGACTTCTCATGGAACAGCGGTATTTTCATATGGTCGGCAAAAAGCATTGTCAATGCCTTAGAAAAGCATTTGCCTGAAATAAACAACATCTTTAAAGAAGGAAAAGGATCTTACAATACGCCGCAAGAAGAATCCTTTATTACCAAAGCTTATTCTGAATGCACCAACATTTCTATTGATTATGGTGTTATGGAAAAAGCTAAAAATGTTTACGTATTGCCTTGTGAATTTGGCTGGACAGACCTAGGCACCTGGGGATCCGTATACGACCATTTAGCCAAAGACGATAAGGGCAATGCGGTGATTGGAAAAAACGTAAAAACATACAATTCTGAAAACAATATTTTCAACGTGCCAAGCGGCAAACTAGTGGTCGTTAATGGGCTAAAAGACTTTATTATTGTAGATTCTGAAAGCGTGTTGTTGATTTGTCCAAAAGACGACGAACAAAAGATAAAACAATTTGTCACAGACGTGAGCTCAGATGCCAAACTAAGCAAATACTTATAGCATGCACTTTAGGGTAGAACACGATACTTTAGGCGAGGTTCAAGTACCAGCCGATAAGTATTGGGGTGCACAAACGCAGCGTTCTATTCAAAATTTCAAGATTGGCAGCAACACCATGCCTATTGAAATTATTCGCGCCTTTGCACTGCTTAAGAAAGCAGCAGCGCAAAGCAATTTTACGCTTGGTGCCATCAGCAAAGAAAAAAATGAAATCATCGCTTTAGTCTGCGACGAAATCAGCGCCGGCAAACTGGATGATCAATTCCCTTTGGTGGTATGGCAAACAGGATCAGGCACACAAACGAACATGAATGTGAATGAGGTCATTTCGAACCGCGCTCATGTGCTGCTAAGGAATGCATTAGGCGAAGGAGAAAAATTACTGAACGCCAACGACGACGTCAATAAATCACAGTCCTCCAACGACACCTTTCCTACAGCAATGCACATTGCTGCTTACAAAATGCTCGTAGAATGCACCATTCCAGGCATTCAAAAACTACGTGATGCACTTGCGGTCAAGTCAGGCGAAATGAAGAGCATTGTAAAGATTGGGAGAACACACTTTATGGACGCGACACCACTCACACTCGGCCAAGAATTTAGTGGCTATGTTTCGCAACTCGACCACGGATTACGGGCATTGCACAACACCTTGTTACACTTATCGGAACTGGCATTAGGAGGTACGGCAGTAGGCACAGGAATCAATGCGCCAAAAGGCTATTCCGAATTGGTAGCCGCCAACATCGCAACTTTAAGCGGACTTCCTTTTGTGTCGGCGAGCAATAAATTTGAAGCGCTTGCAGCACACGACGCTCTTGTAGAAACGCATGGTGCATTGAAGCAGCTCGCCGTTAGTTTGATGAAAATAGCCAACGATATCCGCATGCTTTGTTCGGGTCCCCGCTCAGGAATTGGTGAAATCACCATTCCGGCCAATGAACCTGGCTCGTCTATTATGCCGGGCAAGGAGAATCCAACACAATGCGAAGCGCTCACCATGGTGTGTGCTCAAGTGATGGGCAATGATGTAGCACTTTCCATCGGTGGAATGAATGGTCACTTTGAATTAAACGTATTCAAACCGTTAATGATCTATAATTTCTTGCATTCGGCACGTTTGATCGGTGATGCATGCGCTTCCTTTAGCGAACATTGCGTCATAGGAATTCAACCCAACGTGAAAAAAGTGCAAGAACATTTATCAAACTCGTTGATGCTTGTCACCGCGTTAAATAGTAAAATCGGCTACTACAAAGCAGCTGAAATAGCGCAGGAAGCGCACAAAAACGGAACAACATTAAAGCACGAAGCCTTGCGTTTGAACTACCTTTCAGCAGAAGAATTCGATGCTTGGGTGCAGCCCGAAGAAATGACGGGCACAGCCGAATAAAACTTTCAACATTTTAGCCGCTTCTCCTGTTATAAACTTTTGCGTTTTTTGCACACGAAACTATTTATCTTTTGTATTTTGCCCACAAACGTATAAAGCACCCCATATGAAAAAAATTACAACAGCACTCTTATTTTGTTTCATCAGCAGCATCACCTTCGCGCAACTGGGCGTTGGCTTGGGAAATGGCGGATTGAATATCAAAAGCAGTCATGAGAACAAATTTGGCGTTATCGGCCGCCTCGGCCTCGGTTATGGAGCAGGACGATTAATCGCAAGTCCAAGTGTTAGCGCAATTGCCAGAGTTTTTACCTCTGAAAATGCCAAGCCCTACTTTGGTATTGGGGTTGGCTCATGGTTTGCTTTTTCAAACAACACATTCGGTTACAATACCTTCATCCCAATCGGCGTTGAAGTTTTCCCAATGGGCAACAAAAGAATGAGTATCACTGTAGAGTCAGGCGTAGGCATGAGCTCTTTCAACAACAGTTTTATTTACTCTGGATTCAGAGGATTATTGGAATTCACTTTCTATTTCGGAAGCAAAAAATAACAATACAGCACGTTCCTTTGATCAACAACGGAACGTGCTTACAACACTTCTTCGAGCTGCTCCAGCTTAATACCCCGAGATCCCTTTATAAGTACCGTGCACATTTCAATGTTTTGCGAAGACAAATAAGTCTTTAAATCCCCTGCGTTGGCAAAGCTTTTAAAGTTTCCTGCACACTTTTCAAATTCAGCACCTACCAGATAGGCATTAATTTTTTGCGCGCTTAACAACTGAACAATGGCTTGGTGTTCCTCTTCAGCAGCGTCACCTAACTCCAACATATCTCCTACAATTGCAAATTTATTGGCGTCTTCCACTTTTGCAAAAGCAAGCAGGGCGAGTCGCATTGAGCTGGGGTTAGCGTTGTATGCGTCTAAAATCAGCATATTACCCTTCGCTGATTTTTTGATTTGCGAGCGGTTGTTGTCGGGTTGGTATTGCGTCAAAGCCTTTTGAATATTTGCAGCCGAAACAGAAAACGCTCTGCCTACCGCTGCGGCAGCCACCATATTGATCAAATTGTGTTCACCAAACAAATGCGTTTGAAGATCAATGCATTCGCCATTGAAATGCAACTCAGCATGAACCGAAGGAAAAAGTGCCTTTACAGTTCCAAAAAAAACATCACTTTGATAAAGTATACGATCACTTACAGCTGCCGACTGCTTCATCAACAAAGCATCAGAAGCATTCACAAAAACTTTTCCTGTGTGCGCAGCAACATACTGGTACATTTCAGACTTTGTTTTTATAACGCCCTCAAAGCCACCAAATCCTTCCAAATGCGCTTTCCCTATATTGGTTACCATCCCGTAATTCGGCGCTGCTATGCTGCACAAAAACTCAATTTCTAAAGGATGGTTGGCTCCCATTTCTATGATGGCAATTTCAGTATCGAGGGGCATTGACAAAAGCGTCAATGGCACACCAATATGGTTGTTTAAATTGCCTTTGGTGCAATGTACTTTGAACTGCGTGTCCAATACCGCCTTCACCAATTCCTTTGTAGTGGTTTTGCCGTTGCTTCCTGTGATCCCGATCACAGGGATACTAAGTTGCTGGCGATGGTACAACGCAAGCGCTTGCAAGGTTGCCAACACATCGGCAACAAGAATACACTGAGCACCAACAACCGATGCTTTATCAACAATGGCATAGGAGCAGCCGCTAGAAAGAGCCTGCAATGCAAAATCATTCGCATCAAAATTATCCCCTTTCAAAGCAAAATAGATAGCGCCCTGTTCTACCTTTCTGGTATCTGTGCAAATCTTTTGCTGCTGGGCTATAAAAATCGAGTACAGTTCTTCAATGCGCATAAATTTATTTTAAAAAAAAATCCCTCTGCACAAGTGCTGAGGGATTTCTAAAGTTTGTAGATTGCTTATTCCACTATTTTCCGTTATCCCCGCCAAATGCAACCGGACTTCCCACTCTGTGCATCGCACAACGGAAACCAATACAATCGGTAGATTGATCTTCATCTAAATATCTTCGTGTTCCTGGCACCATCCAGTAGGTTCTGTCTTTCCATGAACCACCTTTGTAAACACGTGTTCTTTGAGACATCAAAGAGTGACCTGTTACAGCAGGAGCTGCATTTTCATACATCAATTTATTTTGTTTGGTTGCATCTTTATACCCTTCGTCAGTAAAATAAACAGATGAAGTAAAGTCACCATCTAAGAAGTCAATATTGTTTGATCTTTTGTAATTTCTTCTTTGCGCCAAGTTGTCTTTTTCAACGTCAACATCTCTGTATACCATTCTTCCCAAAGAATCTTTCTCAGCCAATACATCTGGCTCACTCGCATCTTCTTGGAAAGTTTTAAATACGTTACCTCTAAATGCTCTAAACTCGTTGTTGTCTTCCAAAGACAAAGGACGATAAACATCCATCACCCATTCAGAAACGTTACCAGCCATATGGTACAATCCATAGTCATTAGGCCAGAAAGAACGAACTGGAGCTGTTATATCGGCAGCATCATTCAATTTACTTGCAACACCCATCATATCTCCTTTGGCACGCATAACGTTGGCCATCATTTCACCTTGCCATTTGTCGTCTTTGTTACGCACCCAGTGTCCATTCCATGGATAAATACGACGGTCAATAATACGCTCATCAATTGTATTTCCAATCAAACCGATTGCAGCATATTCCCACTCAGCCTCTGTTGGGAGACGGTATTTAGGAAGAATGATACCATCTTCTCTAACAACTTTTCTAAAGCCACCAGTGTTGGGATCCAAATTGACTAAGTCGCCTTTCACTTCACCAACATACTGTCCAGTCAAATAAGCTTCTGTATTAAAGTTGTCGTCGTCCTGTTGATTTGGATTCACTTTCAAGATACCTTCTCTGATCATGATCATCTCATTCACGCGGTCGGTTCTCCAAATACAATAATCAGTTGCTTGCAACCAGTTCACTCCTACAACCGGATATTCGTTATAAGCGGGATGTCTGTAATACCAATCCACATATTCTTCGTTGTATGCCAACTCATCTCTCCAAGCCAAAGTATCAGGAAGCGCTTTTTTGATTACCTCAGGATAACTTTGTCCGAAAACACGGCTCAACCAATACACATATTCTCTCCAGTCGATATTTCTAATCTCCGTTTCGTCCATATAAAAAGAGGAAACCGACATGGTACGTGGCTTACTATCCCACTCATACATCACATCTTGCTCATTTTGTCCCATTGTGAAACGACCCCCTTCTACAAGAATCAATCCTGGACCAGTTTCTTGCTCACCATAAGGCTGCACTTCAAATCCGCCATTTTTAGGGTCATTGTTATTCCAACCCGTTGAATTGGACACGTCCTTCCCACAACCACTCAGCAAAATCATTGCCGATACTGCACAAACACTGCCTAATTTTAAATGCATCTTACGATTCATATTACTCTTATTATAATTAATTCAACTTAAAACGATGGACAACTAAGTGGCCTGAATTTCTTTGTTCTTGGCTTACAGTCAAACAACAACGCCAAAGAAATCTCATGTGAACCAGCTGTCGCATTACTCAATTTAGATACAGTAACGTCATAACTGTAGCCAAATTTAAAAAATCCTTGTTGTACACCCACCAACAAAATAAAAGAATCTGAATTTCTATACCAAAGACCACCTACGATTGGCCCTTTTGTAACGTACACCCCCAAATTCAATTGTTGAAAATCTTTTTGCATTCTAAACAACACATTGGGAGAGATTGAACTTTGCGGCGCTCCTTTACCTCTTCCACGTTGTGGCGCACCAAGCGGAATCACAGCACCTGCGTGGCCCGTGAACTTCATTGGCAAAGGACTTCTACTACCTCCCAAGAAAAAAGATTCATTTGGCTCCAAAATATGGTGTACCGCTCCACCAATGAAAAAAGATTTGCTATAGCCTAAAATCCCAGCAGAAAAATCCACCATAGAAACTGTTGTACTTGGCTGCACCTCTTGTGTTTTATTAATAAAACCAAATTTAGCATCAATCATGTCGCCAAAATTCAATTTATTCCAATCCACAGATTTTTGGTGGTACGTGCCTTGAAAACCAACTTTTATTGAAAAGGATTTTGTTATTGCCAAATGATACGAATATATCAAACTTGCATTCAAAGTATTCAAAGTTCCTTCACCGGCGCGATCTTGCGTTACAAGCACACCAAAACCTCCCGACAAAACATCAACATGCTGATCATAGGAAGCACTGTAAGTTACAAAAGTACCGGAAATTGCCGGCCATTGATTTCTGTAGTTGGACACAAAGCGCGGACACCTATGCGTACCAGCCATTGCTGGATTCAAATACAAAGGGTTAGCATAAAATTGCGTGAACTCAGGATCCTGAGCACAAGCCAGCGTTGGATTGATCAGTTCACTCAGAACAATCAAGAGTCCAACTACGCCTAGCTTACCAAACGTTACGATAGTTTTACTTTCCACAGGCACAATTATACAAATTATTTTTACAATCTTAATCTCGAATATAATCAATAGAAATCGAAAAGTAACAATATTTTTTATTGAAAGTTCGATTTATTCTGCTTTTTGACAGAAAAAAATTTACCAATGATGGCAGAAAACCTTTACTTTATACCTGTGAAACAATTTGCCAAAGCACTGTCTTCTCTACTTATTCTCCTCGCAAATAGCGCGGTAGCACAGGTTTTTCATGTTGACATGAGCGCCGACAGCCTGCTCTTTAGCGATGGCGAAAAATTTGAAATCGCCCCACACAACAGCTCCATATCCTTGCCGCAAACCTTAGATTCGCTCACGGTCAGTATCGACAATATCCTCTTTTCTCCCTACGAAAAAACAATCCGAAGCGCTGAAAATCTGCCAATCGCACCAAAATGGTCTTTTCAAAAAGGCAGTTCTGCAAAAAAAACCATTGTTACATTTTCAATGTTTCCCTTATTCAAAAACGAAGCGAGACAAATACAAAGAGTGCTTTCGTTCGATTTCCGAATCGAAAGCGCCAGTTACGCAAAAAAACAAAGCAGCGAGAAATACCGCAGCGCCAGCAATTCTGTTTTGGCAACTAACCCATGGTATAAATGGAGCATCACACAAACTGGCATCTACAAAATTGACTACAACACCATACAAAACGCTGGAATTTCCGCCGGAAATATTGGAAATCTCGACAACATCAAAATACATGGTAGAGGAGGAAAAATGTTGCCCCACGCAAATAGTGCTTTCAGGAGTGACGACCTCCCGGAACTCGCTGTGCAAAGAATTGACAACGGAAATGGAATTTTCGACCAAGGCGACTATCTCTTGTTTTACGCAGAAGGACCTTGCGTTTGGAATTACGAAAGCGGCAGCAGTACTTTTGCTCATGAAATCAACCTTTACACAGACAGCATCTATGTTTTTTTAACAATCAATAACGACAGTCCGAAAAACATTATCGTGCAAGCAGAAGAAAGTGCTCCGGCAACGCTAAAAACCTACGATTTTGACGAGTTATTTTTTCGAGAAAAAGAAGAAAATAATTTGCTCAACAGCGGGCGACTTTGGTTAGGAGACCATTTTCAAGGCAGCCAAACACAAAATTTCCAATTCATCTGCCCCAACGCACTCACCTCTTCTCCATTGACATTCAATGCCCAGTTACACGCAAAATGCAACAACAATGCTGGAAGCTCTTTCTTGGTCAATGTAAACGGCAGTAACAACGGACCCTATCCGATAGCCATGGTTTCAGGAAATTCAACCGACGATATTGCGAAAAATACTGTAGTTAATTTCACCGCACCGACCAGCGGAGATCTTATCAATGTGGATGTTCAATACAGCGCCCCCGACTCCTATTCAGAAGGATGGATCAATTATCTTGAAATTTTGGCGCGTCGTAAGCTGAAATATGATGGCACAGCACTTTATTTTAGAGACCACAACAGCATTGGCGGCATTCCCGAATACCACATTGCTACGGCTGTTTCAGGCGGAAAACTTTGGGATGTCACTGACTTATTTCAAGCACGGGAACAGCAATTTAGAAGCAGTGGCGACAGCATATTTTTCAGCGCAAATGCCGATTCTTTGCGCCAATTTGTGCTGTTCAACCATTTAACTGCTGCTGCACCGAAATTTGAAGGCAAAATCAACAACCAAAATCTTCATGCCCTCGTTCCAACTGAATTGATCATTGTTGCCCACCCCTCCTTTTGGGAACAAGCACAGCGCTTGGCAAGCTTTCACCAAAACAACGATTCCCTGAGCGTTCAAGTAGTTGACATTCTGCAAATCTACAACGAGTTTTCAGCCGGCATTCCTGACGTTGTTGCATTGCGGGATTTCATAAAGATGCTTTACGACAAAGCAGCACCAAACGAAGTTCCCAAATACCTCTTGCTTTTTGGCGATGGCACCTTTGATTACAAACACATACTAAAGGGACTGCCCAATTTCATTCCTACCTATCAATCTCTTAACTCTACAAAAAGCACAAGTTCTTACACCTCCGATGATTTTTTCGGACTACTCGATCACGGCGAAGGAAGGTGGGCGCCTTCCGATCCCGATCTTCTCGACATTGGCATCGGGCGACTGCCAGTAAATAATGCCGATCAAGCAAAAACGGTAGTGGATAAAATCCTTGCCTACTGCAATTATTTCGACGCTTCAAACAGCTATTTTGAAAACCAAAAAAACCAAGTGCACGACTCATGGCGCAATAATGTTTTATTCATGGCCGACGACGAAGATTTCAATATCCACGTCAACCAGGCCAACCAGCTTGCCGCCAAGGTAGAAAGCGAACAAGAAGCCTATAATGTCGATAAAATATACATCGATGCATACAAACAAATTCACGATACCGAAGGAGATAAATATCCAGAGGCTGCTGCGGCAATAAAAAACAAAATTGAAAAAGGCGCTTACCTTGTCAACTATACAGGACATGGCGGCGAAGATGGATTGACAGCCGAGGGTGTTTTTCAATCTCCTGATATAGTGGACTTGAACAATGGCATAAAAATGCCCCTCTTCGTCACTGCAACCTGCGAATTCAGTCGATACGATTTAACGCAGCGCACCACAGCGGGCGAACTACTATTGCTAAATCCCCATGGCGGTGCAATAGCACTTTTCACAACAGTCCGTTTGGTTTTTTCAACGCCCAATTTCAACCTCAATAAAACATTTTACAACGTTGCCTTCAGTCAGCCCGCGGGTTTCAAAACGCGTTTGGGTGATGTTTTCAAATTAACGAAAGTCATCAACAATGGTGGCACCAATGACCGCAACTTTACCCTACTCGGTGATCCCGCAATGCGCATGGCACTTCCAAAAGAAAAAATTAAAGTCAACGCCATCGTCGACCTTTACAACAATACTGCTACTGACACTCTAAAAGCGCTACTTAAAGTGCGCATTAGCGGAAGCATTAACGACACCTCCGGAAACAAACTCACCAACTTCAACGGCATTGTTCAAACTACGCTTTTTGACAAAACACTTGCTTGCACGTCTTTGGCCAATGATCTCGGATCAACACCTTTTGCTTTTGATTTACAGCAAAACATTTTATTGAAAAGTTCTGCCAGTGTGCATCAAGGCGATTTTTCTTTTGATTGCCTGATCCCTAAAGACATCGCTCCTGCATTTGGAAATGGTAAACTCAGCTTCTACGCTTACGACGGAGCAGGCACTGATGCTCAAGGCAGCAACAAAACTGTTGTTATTGGTGGCTATTCGAACAAGGCAACGATAGATATTACTGGTCCAACCGTAGCCCTATACCTCAATGACTCTACTTTTATTTATGGTGGTCTAACGAACAATTCGCCTACGTTGATCATTAGCGCTTTCGATTCTAGTGGAATGAACATCATTGTAGGCGGAATCGGTCACGGCATGACCGCAATTCTCGACAATAACACGGCCCAAGTGATTCCGCTCTCCTCTGCCTATGTCCCTACACTTAACGACTTCCGTCAAGGTACTATTCGCTACCGCCTAAGCGATTTGGCCGAGGGCAAACATACCATCGAAGCAAAACTATGGGACAACTATAACAATTCAACAAGTGCTTACACAGAATTCGTAGTGTCGTACAACGCAAAAACAGCTCTCGAACATGTTCTCAACTATCCGAATCCCTTCACCTCAAGAACCGGATTTTACTTTGAGCACAACCAAATTGGCAGAGAATTAGACGTTACCATTCAAATTTACACCATATCCGGTAAGCTAATTAAAACCTTGACCCATCAAGTTTATGCCGACAGCAGAAGAGCTGGGCCTATCGACTGGGAGGGCATGGATGACTTCGGGGATGCCTTGGGTAGAGGTGTTTACCTCTACCAAATCAAAGTCAAAAGCGAAAATGGCACAAGCGCCCACATTTTTGAAAAACTCGTGTTATTAAAATAATATCTTAGTGCAGTCGTTGTTTATTTGATGTTCATGAAATTTTTATCAAGTACCATATTGTTTTTCACTTTTGTTTCAGCAGCCTTTGCAACTGAAACAAACCTGCAATGGAACAATACATGGTTCAACGCAGGCGCTCAAAAGCTGCAGTCACCGTTCTTTTCGGCAACAGAATTAGAGCCTTATGGTCAATTGCCGTTTTTTCAAAAAAACGAAATAGTAATTGGCCAACTGCAATCTTTCGATGTTGCATTCACTGTGCTTAAAGTCGCTGAACTCAGCCCCGATCGAGCACAAACGATTAAAGACATTCCTATTCCCGATCACTTTATCGTTGAAAAAAAAGTTGGCGCGCACCTCAAAAATGGTGTCGCTCAAATTTTTATTTCTTCACTTAGAAGAAATACGCAGGGCAATATCGAGCAACTGCTCTCTTTCCAGTTCAACATTATCAACACCGTACACAGCGAAAAAGCAGCAGAAAGAAAAGCTTCTTACAAAAACGGCAACTCCAGTATATTGGCATCTGGAACTTGGTATAAAGTAAAAATAAGTGCCAGCGGAATATACAAAATAGACAAAGCCTTTCTTCAAACAATGGGCGTCAATGTTGCCAACCTTGACCCACGCAACATCAGAATTTTCGGTAATGGAGGCGACATGCTTCCTGAACGAATCAACACTTTTACGCCTGATGACCTGCAAGAAAATGCCATTTTTGTGAGCGGCGAAAATGACGGTGTTTTCAACGATGCCGACTACGCTTTGTTTTATGCAAAAGGGCCACATACATGGAGATACGACAGCACGGCACTTCAATATGCACACTCCTACAATGTGTACTCAGATGCAGCGTATTACTTCATCAGTGTTAATTCAGGAACAGGCAAAAGGATAAGTGCGCAAGCGCAAAGCGCAAAAGCGGTGACGCACAATGTGAGCACCTTTGACGACTATGCTTATCAAGAAAACGACTTGTACAACCTTATCAAATCGGGACGCACTTGGTTTGGCGACCACTTCAATATTGCAGACAACGATTTCACTTACAATTTTAGTTTCCCAAATATGGTGCTTGGTTCAGGCGCAAAAATGAATAGTGAATTCGCAGTTCGTTCGGCGCAAACGGCAGGAAACAACGTTAGTTTTCTGACAAGCGGAAGCACTTTTGCATCTTTCTCCAACATACCACAAATTCCCGGCGGGTACGACGATATTTATGCCGTACTCAAAACAAGCAAGAACAATGCTTTTTTTCCTAGTAGTTCAGACTTTTCCATAAACATGCATTACCAATTGCCAACCAACGAAGCCGAATGCTGGTTGAATTACCTTGAAGTGCAAGTGCGCCGTAACCTCACTATGTCGGGAAGCAGCATAAGCTTTAGAGATGGTGCCAGTCGAGGCCACAACAATGTTGCGCAATACACCATTGCCAATGCAGCGCTGTCTCAATCGCTTTGGGACATCACAACATGCTACAATGTAAAAGCGCAAGATTACAATTACTCTGGAGGAGCAATCGTGTTTACACAAGACGCCGATACATTGAAAGAATACATTTCTTTTTCAGGCACCAATTTTAGCGCACCGACCTTTGTTGAAACTCTGACAAATCAAGACATTCACGGCAAAAAAACCACCGACTACGTCATCGTTTGTGCGCCTGAGTTTTTGACCGCAGCAGAGAAATTAGCAGCTTTTCATAGACAATACTCCAACCTTGATGTGCTCGTTGTTTCGCCCGATCAAGTCTACAACGAATTTTCTTCTGGTGCCAAAGACCTTACTGCACTGCGCAACATGATGCGTTACTTTTATAAAAATGCCGCAACCGTGAACGAACTGCCTAAATACTTGTTGCTCTTCGGCGATGGAAGCTATGACTACAAATCAAAAGTGGCCGAGGGAGATTTTGTTCCCGTGTATGAATCGCAAGAATCATTAGACCCTACTTCCACCTACGCATGTGACGATTTCTTTGGCTTCCTCGATGACAATGAAGGTGATATGAGCAAGGACTCTCGTGACAATGTAGATATTGGAATAGGCCGCTTTCCTTGCACCACCTTGGCGCAAGCCGATGGTATCGTCCGCAAAATAATAACCTATACCGGACACGCTGAAACGGGAAGCTCGGTGCACCCTGAATTTGGCAACTGGCGCAACCAAATAGTATTTGTTGCCGACGACGGCAGTGATCCCAATGGCAATTTCGATTATGCAGCACATGTTGGTGGTTCAGAAATCTTATCGAAAGTGTTGCGTACGATCGATAGCACTTACAACCATCAAAAAATCTATTTTGATGCCTATCAAAAACAAAATTCTGCTGGTGGCGCTCGCTACCCTGATGTTGAAACTGCCATAGATCAAGCGATGGCTAAAGGTGCACTATTATTAAGTTATATTGGACATGGTGGACCAGCAGGCTGGGCAGATGAGCGCGCATTGAATATTTCACAAATCAACAAATGGTCTAATTTTAATCAACTTCCTTTCGTAGTAACTGCAACCTGTGAATTCAGCCGTTTTGACGATCCACAGCGTGTTTCAGCTGGAGAATATCTATTGCTGAATGGTGATGGTGGGGCCATAGGCCAGCTCACCACTACACGATTGGTATTTGGTTCATCCAATCTCGAGTTTTCACAAAAATTCTTCGATTCTCTCTTCACTTTAAAGGGCAATCGTCCAACGATAGGTCAAGCATTGTTGAAAGCGAAGACACAAACCAGCAATGGCGCCTACAACAACAAGCGCAAGTTTTTTCTGATGGGCGATCCGGCAATCAGCCTTGCTTTTCCGTCGCAAAAAATAATGACCACCGCCATTAATCAGCATTCGGTTGTGCCTACTGCTGACACACTCAAGGCATTGATGAAAGTGAAAGTAGAAGGGAAAATCACCAATGAGCTTGGGCAGTTTCTACCAAGCTTCAACGGCATTATTTACCCTACTGTTTACGACAAGTCACAAAGTATGCAAACCCTCAACAACAGTAATAAAGGAGCGGTAAGTTACGGTCTACAAAACAACATTCTATACAAGGGAAAAGCCAGCGTTACAAATGGCCTATTCTCTTTTGAATTCATTGTTCCAAAAGACATCAACTACCAATACGGCAATGGCAAAATTAGCTACTATGCCGAAAACAGTGAACAAGATGCAGCGGGCTTCTTTGAAAACTTTACCATCGGAGGTACTGATCCTAATGGATCTGCTGACAATAGCGGTCCGGAAATTCGACTTTTCATGAACGACTCCTCATTTATATATGGTGGCCTGACGAATGAAAGTCCGAAAATATTCGCCCTCGTTTCCGACGAAAGCGGAATAAACACAGCAGGCAGCAACATTGGACACGATATCGTAGCAATGCTCGACAAGCAAAGTAACCAATCGCTCATATTGAACACCTTTTATGAAGCCGATCTCGACAGCTATAAAAAAGGAACAATTACTTATCCCCTCTCCAATCTGGCGGAAGGAGAGCATCAACTGAGTCTAAAAGTATGGGACGTCAACAACAATTCGTCCGAAAAAAACACTCTATTTGTAGTTTCTTCCTCGGCCGAAATGGCTTTGAGCCATGTGTTGAATTATCCCAATCCATTTACAACACACACTGAATTTTGGTTCGAACACAATCAGGCAAGCGCGACCTTGCAAGTGCAAATTCAAATCTTTTCCATAGCAGGACATTTGGTAAAAACCATCAACACAACAATTGATGGATCTGAGCGTTACAAACCCAATCCAATTGCATGGGATGGCAAAGACGATTTCGGAGATGCCATTGGGCGAGGGGTTTACGTTTATCGTTTGAAAGTGCAAAGTGACGGAGGTCACTACGCTGAAAAAACTGAAAAACTGGTGATACTCAAATAAAGAGCATTATTATTTATATTTGTACAAATTCAAAACAATGAAGATTCTTATTAATTCAAATTGCAAGCCAGCATTAAGCACTTTTGCCTTGCTTTTGTTTTTGGCTCAATCCTACGCACAAACTGGCACAAACAATCAATTTCAAAGAATAGGACTCAACCCAATTACAACCTCAGTACCATTTTTATTGATTGCACCCGAATCACGCGGCGGCGCTATGGGTGACTGTGGTGTTGCCTCTTCTCCTGACGCCACTTCAATGCACTGGAACGCTTCAAAACTGGCTTTTATTGAAAAACAGTCGGGTATTGCAGTTGCATACACTCCTTGGCTAAAAACATTGGTGCCCGATATTCATTTAGGATACCTATCAGGTTTCTACAGACTAAGCAGCAAGGGTACTTTAGGGGGTTCATTGCGTTATTTCTCTTTGGGTAAGATTGATTTTACCGACCAAAACGGGGGCTCACTTGGACAACGAACTCCCAATGAATTAGCGGTTGACATGGCTTATGCGCACAAATTAAGCAATAAATTTTCAGGGGCATTTGCCCTGCGCTACATTTATTCTAACTTGACGCAAGGCGTTGACCCAAATGCGATAGCAGCAAATGGAGTTTCGGCCGACCTTTCGGGTTACTACAAAACCGATGTAAAAATGGGCAAAAACAAAGCGATTTGGGCGTCAGGATTCAACATTTCAAACATCGGAACAAAGGTGGCTTACACCCTTTCTGGTAAGAAAAATTTCATTCCCATGAATCTCAAATTAGGAACTTCATTGACAATTGATATTGACGACTACAACAAATTCAGCATGATGGTCGATTTAAATAAATTACTTGTACCAACGCTTCCTATTTACTTGAAAGATAGCACTGGAGGGGATGTGACACGATCAGACGGGACCAAAGTGATCGAGTCTGGTATGGACCCTAATATTTCTGTGGCACAAGCAGTTATTCAATCTTTTTATGACGCCCCAGGAGGAGTTGTAGAAGAATTACAAGAAATCAATATCTCTGCTGGTGTGGAATATATGTACGACAATCAGTTTGCCTTGCGCGCTGGCTATTTTTACGAAGCGCCAAACAAAGGAAATCGTCAATATTTCACTATGGGTGCGGGTTTGAAGTACAGCATTTTCAACCTTGACTTTTCGTACTTAGTATCGATGCTGCGCAATAATCCTCTCGATGCAACATTGCGTTTCACACTTTCCTTCAACTTCGACGACATTAAAGCTGCCGAATCCAAAGAAGAATAATATGTTTCCATTTAGAATAGGTTTTGGCTTCGATGTGCATCAATTGGTGGAAGGACGTGACTTCTGGCTAGGCGGCATTAAAATTGAACACCACAAAGGCGCTTTGGGTCACTCTGATGCCGATGTGATGATACACGCCATTTGCGATGCGCTTTTGGGCGCTGCCAACCTAGGTGACATCGGCATCCATTTCCCAGATACCTCAAATGATTTCAAAGGAATTGACAGTAAAATATTGTTGGCCAAAGTAATATTGTTACTTAACGAAAATCAATATTCCATCGGAAATATCGACGTTACTTTATCATTGGAGCGACCTAAAATCGCCCCTCATCTCGCGCTAATGCGCAATACGCTGGCGGGAGTCATGAACATTGACGAAAATCAAATTTCCATCAAAGCCACCACCAACGAAAAGTTAGGATATGTAGGTGCTGAGCTCGGCGTAAACGCTTATGCCGTAGCACTGATCCATAAAAAATGATCTTTCTTGAAAGTTTTATCACAAAGATTTATATTTTTGCCTTTCTTCAATGGAAAAAATCATGGCAAAAAAAGAATTAAAAGAGAAGTATGGCAAAGCTACATACCTCAAATGGTATGAACTCATGTTTCTGATCAGGAAATTTGAGGAAAAGGCAGGTCAGCTGTACATCCAACAAAAAATCAGAGGTTTCTGTCACTTGTATATCGGACAAGAGGCCATCGTAGCCGGTTGCGAAGCGGTGCTTTTGCCGGGCGACAAAATGATCACAACGTATCGTGACCATGCGCATCCTATTGGAAGAGGAACTGATCCTAAATTCATTATGGCCGAATTGTATGGGAAAATTACCGGTGTTTCAAAAGGAAAAGGTGGTTCAATGCATATGTTCGACAAACAACACAATTTCTTTGGAGGACATGGTATCGTAGGCGCTCAAATACCAATGGGCGCAGGCATTGCCTTTGCCGACAAGTACAATGGCAACAAAGATGTTACCCTTTGTTTCATGGGTGACGGCGCAGTGCGTCAAGGCGCCTTCCACGAAACATTAAACATGGCAATGACATGGAAGCTTCCTGTGATTTTTGTTATCGAAAACAATCAATACGCCATGGGAACCTCTGTTGTGCGTACTTCTAACGTTACTGAATTGTACAAATTAGGATTGGCATATGACATGCCTTCTTTCCCGGTAGATGGAATGCGCTGCGAAGATGTGGCTGATGCTGTGGAAGAAGCTGCAGCGCGCGGCAGAAAAGGTGATGGTCCAACTTTATTGGAAATCAGAACCTACCGCTACAAAGGACACTCCATGTCGGATCCCGCAAAATACAGAACCAAAGAAGAATTGGAAACATACAAAGACCAAGACCCATTGAACTCTGTATTGAAAACGATCAAAGCTAAAAATTATGCTTCTGACAAAGAGATTGAGGCCATCGAAGAAAAAGTAAAGGTGATTGTAGATGGCGCAGTTCAATTTGCCGAAGAATCTCCTTTTCCTGAACTCGACGAGTTATACAAAGATGTTTATCACCAAAAAGACTATCCATTCATAATGGATTAATAAAAAGACTATACCCCATGGCTGAAATTGTAAGAATGCCCAAATTGAGTGACACCATGACCGACGGAGTGGTGGCTGTTTGGCACAAAAAAGTTGGAGACACTGTTAAATCAGGTGAACTCCTTGCGGAAATTGAAACAGACAAAGCAACAATGGAATTCGAATCTTTTCAAGATGGCGTTCTATTATACATTGGATGTGAAAAAGGAGTTAGCGCTCCGGTAGATTCTATCCTCGCTATTCTTGGAAAAGCAGGTGAAGATGTATCGGCTTTAATTGCTTCTGAAAAAGACAAGAAACCTGCTGCAGCTGAGTCAGCTCCGGCAGCTGCACCCGCGCCAAAAGCGGAGACAAAAGCTCCTGCGCCAGCTCCTGTTGCCGCAAAAACTGCAGTAGCTCCAAGAGCTGCTGCTCCGGCTCCCGCAGAAGCAAACGGACGATTGTTTGTATCTCCTCTGGCCAAGAAATTGGCTGAAGAACGCCACATTAACATCAATAAAGTGCGTGGTTCGGGCGAAGGAGGAAGAGTGGTAAAAAGAGACATTGACAATTTCAACGCTGGAAGCGCTGTTGCTCAAGTTGAAAACTATACAGAAATAGGCGTCAGCCAAATGCGTAAAATTATCGCTTCTCGTTTGAGCGAATCGTTGTTCACTGCGCCACATTTCTATTTGACCATGGACATAGACATGGACAATGTGATGGCGGCAAGAAAAGCCATCATTGAAGAAAGTGGTGAAAAAGTTTCCTTCAACGACTTGGTTTTAAAAGCGGTTGCTGGATCTTTGAAAAAACATCCTGCCATTAATTCATCTTGGTTGGGAGACAGAATCCGCTTCAATGAGCACGTTCATATCGGTGTGGCAATGGCTATTGAAGATGGTCTAATTGTTCCTGTTGTGAAATTTGCCAACGCTAAATCGGTACAGCAAATTTCAGCCGAAGTGAAAGACTTCGCAGGAAGAGCAAAAAACAAAAAATTAACGCCTGATGATTGGGCTGGCAATACCTTCACCATCTCTAACTTAGGAATGTTTGGCATTGAAGAATTCACCGCCATCATCAATCCACCCGACGCATGTATATTGGCAGTTGGCGGTATCCGTCAGGTACCAGTAGTTAAAAATGGTGCAGTTGTTCCGGGCAACATGATGAAGGTGACTTTGAGCTGTGACCACCGCGTGGTTGATGGTGCCACAGGAGCTGCCTTTCTTCAAACCTTGAAAAAAGCATTGGAAAACCCAGTGTTGATTTTCATGTAAGATGCGAATTACGGCAATTATAACATTTGTCTTCTTATCATTTTCGAGCTGTCTTTTTCAAAAAAAAGGCAGCTCTTTTGTTTCCTGCCCTTTAGGCTTTGAAAGGGTAACTGTGGTCAACCGATCAGGGATAGATGGCTGTGGCTACATGTTGCAAAAAGCCGATTCTTCCTTGTACGAAGTATTGCCATTTCCCGATTCCTTGCAGCATGAGGGAAAAATCATCTGCATTCAATTTGTTCCATCCAAGCGACAAGCCTCCATTTGTATGGGCGGCAAAATGATCGAACTTCTCAACGTTCGCTAAGCTATTTCTCTCCAGTGGACAGGCTGGACGCAATTGCTATTAATCAGGACTTTTCTACAGCAATATCCTCTTGTGCAAGCGTAACTTGCAAGGATCAGCATTGTTATATCTCAATGCAAGCAAAGAGCGATCACAAAACAATGAACCCAAAAATGAAAACAAAGGCTTTTTACCTCCTACTTCTTTCGTTAATACTGCATTGCACAGCAAATGCGCAAGCCATATGCCCACCTAATGCTGGATCAGAGCTAGTGACGAACGGTAGCTTTGAAAAAGGAGTCAATGGTCAAGACGGCAGCTACACCAGTACCCTTCCCAACAGTGGAAACTACAACGGGGCCGTTGCTGTGAACCAATGGGGAATTGTAAAAAACGCAAACAACGCCAACCCTACTTACATGACCAGCACTACGGCGCACAACGGCATCAACTTGATGCTCATCGACGTGGGAAATTCGAACAACACCAACCTTTGGCAACAAACCATTTTAGCTGCGAATCTAACGCCAAATACCACCTACTTTTTCTCCTGCTGGCTAGCCAATGTTTCCAATCAAGTGGGCGCCGGACCTAACAACCCACCAACGGTGCAATTACGAATAAATGGCGCAGCCGTTGGTGCCGACATCGATTTACCCTACAGCACATCAGGCCCTTGGATTCCTTATTATGTTACCTGGAAGTCTCCAGCAGGCGCACAAAGCAACGTGGTGATCGGTTTAGAAAATGTGAAAAAGCAGTCACAAGGAAATGACCTCGCTTTGGACGACATTTCCTTCAGCTCGAATTGTTCGAACATTCCTGATATTTCTGCATTACAGCCAAGAAGCCAATTGCCGAGCCAAATCTCTTTGTGCACGGGCGCTGGCTCAGCACTGCTCAACACAAAACTAAACAACATCAACAAAACATTTGAATGGAAAAACGCGGTACCATCGCCTCTTGGGGTGAGCACTTCCTCAACGACGGTGAATACCGCTGGAACCTATTATGTTTGTATTGACTCTGCTGGCATTGGCTGTCCCATTACAGACACGATCGTGGTTACCAACAACCTATCGATGACCTTGCCTAATCTTGATCTCTGCTCTCCGTCGCAATATATTTTAGATGCCGGATTCAGTGCTCCCAATGGCTCCGTGGCTTCAATCACTTGGTCAGGACCATCGGGAAGTTCTAACAAAAGAAATTACACAGTGACTACGGCGGGTTTGCACAGCATTGCTATTGTGGCAGCGGGAGGATCTGGCTGCAACTTCAATAAATCTTTCAATGTTACCTCCTCCGTTCCCGTTGCACCAACAAATCTTAGCTACAGCGAATGCGGTGGCACTGTTGTGCCATTGGCCATTGGCGACGGAAATCCTTATTTATGGTCACTAAACAAGAGTATGCTCCCTTTGCTTGCTTCTGGAATATCATACAACTGGTCTGTTCCAGGAGGAACGATCAACGACCAAACGGTTTGGGTACAAAACATTCCAACGGCTTCCTTTCTCGGCATTGGATCAGCAGCATCTATTCCAACAAATTCATGGCCTGACGCTGGGAACCCTATGCCTCCATTGACTTTTACAACAACAAAACCAGTTGTACTGAATTCGTTTGATGTAAACTTTCACCAAGATGCTCCCGTTCAAGGCGGCGGCAGTTGTGCTTGGTCAACTTCTCGTCCGGTTAGCTTCAATATCACAGGAAGTGCGACCTATTCAACCACCGTATCTGTTCCTTGTAATTCAGGTGGCAGCGCCAATTACACCGTAGCAGCGCTCAACTGGGTGCTGGCACCAGGAACCTATACCCTGTCTTCAAGTGAAAACTTAGATTTTCAATTCACTGGCTCTATCATCACAAATGTTGGGGGGGCTGTCACTATTTCAGCACCGACAGGCAATCACTATCTTTTTGCCAATATGAATTTTAGTCAACTCACAGCTTGTGATCCCATTCCGCTCAAAATAAAAGCGCTTTGCTGCAACCCAATTGCAGATGTGCCAGCGATTGATGTGCTAGCAAGTCACCTAACTGATTGTGATCCAACAAAAATAAACATCACTTCGCAAACATTAACCAACGGATTGGACTACAAATGGCAAGTAAGTCACGACAACGGCACTACGTGGAAAGATTCTACTGCAACATTGGTGGTCTCATCAGGAAAGGCAATACTGTCCAATATTTCCACAAATGGATGGTTCCGTCTGCAAGTCGCTGCCACAGGTAACCTCGACCAAACTTGTATGAAAACATCTGATTCTGCTATTGTGGTAATCAACCCCACGCCAACAAAACCAGTGGTGACAGTGAGTCCAAACAAAACTTTTTGTGTAGGCGAAGCACACACACTGACTGCATTGAGCACCTTGGTAGGAGGCGGTACTATTACGTACAAATGGAGCCTAGATGCTTCTGGGTCAAATGCCACTGTTAATGGACTCACTAGTTTAGGTGCTCATTCGTACAAAGTCCATGCGTCAAATAGCGGTTGCTCGGATTCAACTACTATCAACACAAATGTTATTCCCCTAGAAACAGCAAAAATATTGGACGCAGGCCCTTTTTGCAACAATGAAAATCCATTTAACTTGCAACTCACTGGCGGATCTACAACTGGTGGCACATGGTCGGGAACCAATGTGGGTCCCGTAAACGGGGTGTTTTCACCTGGAGCACTTGCCAGCAATATTTACAAAATAAAATACGTCTCTTCCAATACTGTTTGCGCAGGAAAAGACTCTATCAATATCACTGTAAATCCAAAAGCGAACTTCAGCATTTCCTCAGTAAAAAATAGCTATTGCAAGAATGGTAGCATAGACACCATCGAGGTCAATACTACTGGTGGAACTTTTTGGACCAAAAACAACAAGGGCATCACTGACGCTGTAAAAGGGTATTTCGATCCTAAACTTGACAACCTTGGTGCCGACACGATCTACTACGGAAGCGGCGGTGCATGTGGCGATACTGCATCGTTGGCAATTGTAGTGCACGATTCTACTGCGGTGACTTTTGTGTTGCCTGATCACGACATTTGCGACAAAACAGCGGCATTCGCTTTGGGCGTGGCTTCATTACCTGGCGGAAGCTATTCAGGACCCGGCGTTAGCGCTGGCACCACCTTCAATCCCAGCACTGCTGGCATTGGAACGCACAGTATTTTATACACGTATTCCGACGGAAACGCCTGTTTGTCGCACGTTAAAGACGACATTACGGTGCACCAACTTCCAGTGGTATCCTTAGCGCTTGACACTACCACCGCTTGTTTCAACAGAACCAACGTGGCCCTCAGCGGCGGAAGTCCAATAGGAGGCGTTTATTCTGGCGCCGGAGTCACTGGAAACAATTACAATCCTTCGTCGCAAAGTGTAGGCGCCAAAACCATCACCTATACTTTTACCGACAACAACTCATGTGTCAACAGCGCAACAGCCACTTTCACCATAAATTCTCTGCCAAATCTGGCTTTGCACGACACCAGTGTTTGCGGCACTTACCTTATCGATGCCGCCCTCAATGCCACCATTGCGAAACCAGCCACTTATGCATGGGACAACGGAGCCCCCGGAGCAGCAACAACTTTATTGGTACTCATCGACGGAAACCACAGCGTTAAAGTGACCGACAAAAACAAATGCGTGAGCACAAAAACAGTGGTCATCGACATTAAAACCCCTGCAATTGTTAGTCTTGGTGCCGACACCAACATTTGCTTTACAAGTAAAAAAACATGGACTTACACGCTTCCCAACAATTACAAAACCATCACTTGGTCAACAGGTGATACGGGCAAAACAGCCACGCTTTTGCAAGTCGGCGATGTTATTGTTGCCGTCACCAACACTTTCGATTGTCCAGCCAGCGACACCATCAAGGTCAGCGAGTTTTGTGAACCTACAGAACTCTGTTTTCCAAACGTATTCACACCCAATGGCGACGGTAAAAACGACGACTTCCGACCTTGCGGCAAAGACCCTGTGCAAGACAAAAAAATCGACGACGGCAATTACAAACAGTACAGCGACAATATTTTGTTCATGCATTTTTTCATCTACGACAGATGGGGTATCAAAATGTTTGAAGACAACAACCCACAAATTCCTGTGTGGAACGGCACCTTTGGCGATAGATTGGCTTCGGCCGGAACCTACTACTGGGTGGTTCGATACACCGATTCATCAAATGCCACCTACGAACAAACGGGCTATGTTACTCTGTTGGGG